>JABLTR010013305.1_pt1 | contig 77324 bp, 65 predicted proteins | sample 7160071 | NCBI WGS metagenome assembly JABLTR01 (sample SAMN14651230, study PRJNA627086) | human gut metagenome | isolation source: feces | host: Homo sapiens | reverse complement strand
GTAATATATGCATATAGAGTTATAACACAAATTTATTGAGGAGGAAAAAATGAAAAGACGAATGATGAGCCGCGTTGTGGCTGTCCTCTTTTCTCTTGCCTTAGTATTTTCGATGGCTTCCTTTGCTTCTGCGGCGGAGGGAGATGACGCGTCGGAAACTGCCGGGACGATCACGGTGAAGATCGGCGATGAAGAGGCAGTGACATGCGTTGATTTTGCTGATGCTATGGCAAAAGTAAGAGCGGCTGACGACTCAGCGAAGAAAGTTATTACCCTTTCGGCGGGCACTTATACGCCGGTCAATGGCGAAACCTTCAGGATCAACGAGCCTAATACCGTTATCCAGGGTGCAGGTGTCGATGCGACTATCATCAATACGGGTGATGTGTCTGTATCCGGTCAGGCGGGAGTACTGCTGCAGGCAGATGGAGTTGAGATCCGTGACCTTTCAGTAGTAAGCAATAATCCGGGAGTCAGCGGCGGTGCGATCAAAGCTTCGGATATCGGCGATGGCGTTAATAACATGCCTAGGCTGAAGGGGATCGTTATCGAAAACGTTTCCGTATCTGCTGATGTGGGCTTCGGTCTCAACCTTCACGGCGTGGAGGGTACTGTTGTGACGAATGTGACGGTGGAAAAGGCGGCGAAAGCTTCTGTAAGCGTAGCTCTCGCGGATGTAGCTTTCACTAACCTGACGACGAATGAGTCAGGATGGAAAGCGGATATCGCGATAGCTTATAATGAGAATAACCAGTCCGCTTATTATGAACCGAGCAGTATCAAGGTAAATGATTCTACTCTAGAATATAATGTGATTACAAGTGAGAGATCGGCGGACGCAAATGGCGGTGTGGATAAAGTTGAGACTGATATACCGATGGCGGCGATAAAGAATGACAACGGTTCATTTATATTTGTCGCTGAAGACGTAGCGGCGGAACAGGGCGTTCTTATAGAGAGGACAGGCGAATATTACGCGACTATTCAGGCGGCTGTCAATGCGGCTGAAGATGGAGATGTGATCGATATCCCGGCGGGTACATATAACGAAAATCTGAAAGTTGAAAAAGATATCACGCTGAAGGGCGCCGGAGAAGACACTGTGATCAAGTTTGTCGCTGAGGACAGAGAAGCGCAGGATTATTTCAGCGGAAAGGCTTATCCTGTAGTTTACGCCACGGGAAATCTGACGATGGAAGACCTTACTGTCGCAGGGCCTACGGATCAGCATCATGGTATCGATGGGATACTTGCCAAGGCTGATCTGACCATGAGAAACGTAACGGTCAAGGATATCAGATGCACTGCTGATGGCGGTTTCGTTTGCGGTGTCAACTACGGTAAGGGTGTTATCGTTGACGGCGACGGAGATGTAGTTATCGAAAATTGCAATATCGGAAATTTCCAGAAAAACGGTATAGACATCGAGACGTCAGGCGAAGCGCTTATCAAGGACAATGTCATAAAAGGTATCGACGATAACAGTATAATCGCCCAGAATGGAATCGTTCTCAGAGGCGGTACTGACGCTACGGTCGAAGGGAATGAGATATCGAATTTAAGATACACTGCAGACAACGAATGGTCGGACGGAAGCTATGCTGTTCTTGCTTATGATGACGTTGCTCTTTCGATGACGAAAAATATTATCAAAGACGTAGACAACGGCATTGTTCTTGATGGAAATGCGGAAGCAGTCATCAATAACAATGTGATAGATACGGATCATTACGGATTGGTGACATATTCGACAAAGACCGTCGATGCGGCAGACAACTACTGGAGTGGAGATGTAGCTGATAAAGTATATGCTGGTGAAGAAAGCAAAGTCACAGGGCTTGACGATGTGAAGAGTGAACCGATCATAGATGATACGAATGGCGATGTCCAGGAAGGAAACGGATCTTCGGCCACATCTTCTGATAAATCGGCTAAAACAGGCGATCCTTTCAGCATTGCGGCTATATTAGGATTATTGGGAGCTTCCGGAACAGGAGCAGGTATAGCGTTGAGAAAAAGAAACAAATAAATCATGAGAGATACGAGAACGGATTTTCTATGATCCGTTCCCGTTCTTTTTTTGAAGTAAAACAGAGCATCATCAACGAATAGATCCCCAGACTTTTGAATCCTTTCTTAAGTCTGGGGATCTTAATATGACTTACCTTTGTGAACCAGCCGAAATGAGGGCCCGTCATCGTTTTTACTTTCTGGCACAGCCCCCTACAGCAGCTCTTTGAAGCTCTCTATATACTTGTCGGCTAATTGTTTTATCTCGGGTTCGTTTTCTTTTTCGCTTTCGTCAGCGATGGCAATGACGTAGAAGCCGGCCTCTTTGGCCCCTCTGATGGCCAGGACGCCGTCTTCGATGACTACCGTCTCGTCTTTAGGAGTCCCCAGCATATCATGGGCGTGGAGGAAGACTTCGGGATCCTCTTTCCCGCCGCCTGCTTCCTTACAGGTGACGATCTGAGAAAAATAATCGCGGATACCCAGTCGCGCCAGTATTTCCTCGGCTATGGCCTTATCGGTGGATGTGGTTATGCACATGGCAATACTTTTCTGTTTGAATTTCTCCAGCAGGATAGGAACGTATTCCTTGATGCCTACGCTGGACAGATAACCTTCTCTCAGGATGGTGTTGAAACCCTTGGCTATCTTTTCCTCCGTGGTAGCTATGGCGTATTCGGATTTCAGATAGGCGCACAGTTCCTCCAAAGTCATGGCTTTCGTCTTCGCCCCCAGATCCGGCTCGGGCGTTTTCATCAGTGATGTTATGTACCTTCCGGCAGCTCCCTGCCACATCTCGGTGGAATCCAGCAGCGTACCGTCCATATCAAAAATAGCTCCGCTAATTTTCATAATTGCCGCCTCCTTGTACTATACTACTATAAGCACTTCTACAATACCATCGAAAAGGTGTGTTTGTCAACGATTTCAAGAGGCCGGAATCGTTGACAAGAGAAGGGTTTTAAAGTATAATAATTCGATACGACAATATGTCGAAAGGAGATTTATCAAACATGACAGAGAACATGAATGAGGAAATTTTATTAACGAAAGAAGGCTATGATAAAATCGTCGCGGAGCACGAGGAACTGGTGTCCGTAAAGAGAGCTGAAGTGGCTGAAAGGATCAAGGAGGCCATCTCCTATGGCGATATTTCCGAGAACGCCGAATACGATTCTGCCAAGAATGAGCAGGCCGAGCTGGAGGAACGCATCCACAAGCTGGAGACGATGATAAGGAAGGCCAAGATCGTTCAGGATGAAGATGTAAAAGGCGATGTGGTTAACGTGGGCCTTAAAGTTGTCGTAAAGGATCTTGATACGGGCGCGGAGGAAGAGTTCTCTATCGTAGGCGCGACTGAGGCAGATCCGTTTGAAGGAAAGATTTCCAACGAATCGTCGGTGGGACACGCCCTCATCGGTCATAAGAAAGGTGAAAAGGTGGCCGTTGAAGTTCCCGACGGGATCATCAACTACGAGATAGTGGATATAATTAAGGAATAGATGACAGTTTAGATCGGAAAGAGGTGTTTTGATTGCATTGGGCGGAAAAAATTGCGGATAGGATAATCAAGAGAAATCCGGATAAGGAGGAATATGTTTGCGCGGCGGGGATCAGTCCGTCAGGCTCCATCCATATCGGGAATTTCAGAGATATAGCTACGAGTCTGTTCGTAGCGAAAGCGTTGGTGAAAAAAGGGAAAAAAGCGCGCCTTCTTTTTTCATGGGATGAATACGACAGATTCCGGAAAGTACCGGCCAACGTGAAAGCTGTAGATCCTGACAATGAGTTTGAAAAGTATCTGGGTCTTCCTTACACGTCGGTACCTAACCCGTTCAATACAGAACACGAGAATTACGCCAAGTATTTCGAAGCTGAATTCATGGATTCCATCAGGAAATTTGGCATCGAGATGGATTACAGATATCAGACGGATATGTATACGTCAGGGAAATACAAAGATGACGTCATAGAGGCATTGAAGAAGAGGAAGGAGATCTTCGACATCCTGGACAGCTTCCGGACTCAGGACGCGGAGGAAGGAGAACGGGAGGCGTATTATCCTGTCAGCGTATTCTGTCCTGAATGCGGCAAGGACACGACGAAAATAACGTCTCTGTCGGACGACTGTACTGTCGCCGAGTACGAATGCGAATGCGGGCACAGAGGAACTTTTGATTTCACGAAAGAATTCAACTGCAAGCTGGCGTGGAAGATAGACTGGCCGATGCGCTGGAGATACGAAGGAGTCGATTTTGAACCGGGCGGTAAGGATCACGCCAGCCCGGGAGGCAGCTATGAGACAAGCAGCGTCATTTCCAGAAAGATATTCGGATATGAGCCGCCGATGTTCCAGGGCTACGAGTTCATCGGCATAAAGGGCTCCACCGGAAAGATGTCGGGGTCGTCGGGACTCAATCTGACGCCGGAGACATTGCTCAGGATATATGAGCCGGAGATAATCCTGTGGCTCTATTCGAAGACGGATCCTAAAAAGGCTTTCGATTTCTGCTTCGACGATGGGATCCTCCGTCAGTATTTTGAGTTTGACAAGATGTACAACGACTATATAGCCGGAAAGACCAACGAACACAACACGGCGGTGATGGAATACAGCCTGATAGACGACCATAAGATAAAGACAGTGCCGATGAGCCTGCTGGTACAGCTGGGTTCCATCGTGGACTTCAATGTACCGATGATGGAGACCGTATTCGAGAAGATCGGTACGCCTTACAAATACGAGGATTTCGATACGAGGCTGGAAAAAGCCAAGTACTGGCTTTATCAGTGCGCGCCGGAAAGCGCCAACAAACTGCGGGGCTGGAGAGACTGGGACCTCTACAATACCTTCTCCGACGAAGAGAAGCGGGAGATTACGATCCTGTACGATTACATCAAGGCAGGAGAGTACGACTTGGATTCACTCAACGCCAAGCTTTACGATATACCTAAGGAAGTATACGGCACCGATGTTGAGAATCTGAAAAAAATACAGGGCCAGTTCTTTAAAAACGTATACAGACTTCTTATCAGTAAGGAAAAGGGGCCGAGACTTTACCTGTTCCTCTATGCCATAGACAGGGAGAGATTCATGCACCTTCTGGATTTCAGCTTCCCTAAGACCGAAGAGGAAGAAGCGCTCGAGAAAGCAGCCCTTGAAGCGGAGAAAGAGCCTGAAGAGGAGGTCAAGGTCTACGGCGAACCTGACGAAGTGAAGCCTATCGTAGAGCCTGAGGTTTCCATAGACCAGTTCTTTGAGATAGATCTGAGGGTATGCAAGGTGCTGAAGTGTCAGGAGATAAGGAAATCCCACAGCAACTACAAGCTGACTCTGTTCGATGGAATAAAGGAGAGGGTCATCGTTTCCAGCATCAAGAACGATTACAAGCCGGAAGAGCTGGAGGGAAGAAAGATAATCGTAGTGGCAAACCTGGCTCCGGCGAGATTTACAGGAGTCACCAGCGAAGGTATGCTGCTGGCGGGAACCAATAACGCCTGCGGATGTCAGGTGATCTTCGTGGACGACATCGTCCCTGAAGGGACCAGGATCTGCTAGGATTTATATACACAGGAGATGAACAGATGAAAGATGTTGAGATAAAAAGCCTCTACAGATCCAGCGAGGCGTATGCCGACAGAGAGATCACGGTCCGCGGCTGGGTCAGGACCAACAGAGGCTCCAATAAATTTGGATTTATAGAGTTGAATGACGGCAGCTTCTTCAAGTCGGTACAGGTGGTGTATGAAGCTGAGTTCCTCGATAATTTTGAGGAGATATCCAAGGCTCCGATCGCTGCTGCGCTCAAGGTGACGGGCCTTTTCGTGCTGACGCCCGAGGCAAAACAGCCTTTCGAGATAAAGGCCAGGGAAGTGGTGATAGAGGCAGGCTCGGACTCCGATTATCCGCTCCAGAAAAAGAGGCACAGTATGGAATTCCTTCGGGAGATAGCCCACCTGAGACCAAGGAGCAATACCTTTTCGGCGGTGTTTCGCGTCAGATCCATGGTTGCCTATGCCATCCATAAGTTCTTCCAGGAGAAGGGCTTCGTCTATGTCCACACGCCGATAATCACAGCCAGCGATTGCGAGGGAGCAGGCGAGATGTTCAAGGTGACTACCCTGGACATGGGAGATCTGCCGAAGACTTCTGACGGCAGCGTGGATTACAGCGAGGATTTCTTCGGCAAGGAAGCCGGCCTTACCGTAAGCGGACAGCTTGAGGCTGAGACCTTCGCGCTGGCCTTCAGGAATGTGTACACCTTTGGACCGACCTTCAGAGCGGAGAATTCCAATACGGCCAGACACGCTTCCGAATTCTGGATGATAGAGCCGGAGATGGCTTTTGCGGAGCTTTCCGACGACATGGATGTAGCGGAAGATATGATAAAGTACATCATAAATTATGTGATGGAAAACGCTCCTGAAGAGATGGAATTTTTTAATAAATTCGTGGACAGGGGGCTTCTCGACAGGCTCCAGAATATAGTCAGCTCCGACTTCGAGAGGATAACCTACACTGAAGCGGTAGAGATGCTGCGAAAATCAGGTGAGAAATTCCAGTATCCGGTGGAGTGGGGAATAGATCTCCAGACGGAGCACGAGCGGTATATCACCGAGAAGATATACAAGAAGCCGGTTTTCGTCACTGATTATCCTAAGGAAATAAAGGCATTTTACATGCGTCTCAACGATGACGAAAAGACGGTGGCCGCATGTGATCTGCTGGTTCCCGGCGTCGGTGAGATCATCGGCGGAAGCCAGAGAGAGGAGAGATATGACGTCTTAAAGGCCAGGATAGAGGAGATGGGAATGACCGAGGAAGACTACTGGTGGTACATGGATCTCCGCAAGTACGGTGGCGTGAAGCATTCCGGCTATGGCCTTGGATTTGAGCGTATCATCATGTATATAACAGGAATGAGCAATATCAGAGACGTACTGCCATTCCCGAGGACTCCGAAATCCGCTGAGTTTTAGGAAGCGGCCGCTTTAAGAAGGAGACAGGAGAAGATAGAAGTGGATGCAAGATTTGTGATCATGATGGTGATGGGAGTCCTGCTGATGGGATGGGTGGTATTCTGTGGGATACAGTTTATTCGCCACAGCAGGAACCTGGTAGCGGGAGCGAGCTTTACCGGGCATGTGAAATGTGAAAAATGTGGGACGGAATACGAGGTCAGCGCCGCTGAGTTTACGGAAAGTTATGCGAGCAAATCGCGTACCGTGACAAAAACGAAGCTGAGAGGCGCGGCGCTGGTAAATCGGCCGGAGTACAGATACTTTGCGAAAAAGTTTTATTGCCCGAGCTGTCGACGGAAGCGATATGCCCAGGTCCTCAACATCAACGAGATACAGGACGTGATGCTGAAACCTTCACTGAAAGCGGGCGCTCGCTGGCTTATCATCATGTGTGTGGGTGGGATCATCATCTTGGCTGTGGCCAGCATACCGATGCATTTTGCTGAGAAGGCAGCGCAGCAGCAGGTGGAAGAGCTGAAGCAGCAGCGGTATGAAGAATTCGTGGAACGGTACATGTGAAATACGCATCCTGTGAATCTTAAGTAAAATGCGGGGTTCTCCCCGCATTTCTGTTTTTTGTGAACAAGTAGAGCACAGTTGCAAAATAAAGGGTTATCATAGGAAAAGAAACGTAAATATCCAAAAATCACCACAAACCCTTATACTCTTTCAATCGATACCGGCCATTTCCCGTATAAGGAGAAGCCGGATTTTCGGCGATTTTTATACTTGATTTGGTCGCAATAGACAAAAACAGTACAGAAATCATCGTCTTTTGCCTGGATGAACAGCAGATTCTTACACGGAAAATGGATGAAAAAGCCAAATCCCGTATAAATTACCGGGTATTCGGACAGTGATCGGGATGATGAACGGGGCAGCGGTTTGAGAAGATGTCTCTCCTGTGATGAATGCGAAAGGGCTGCTCTGCAGTCGATCGATTGGTCGGTTGTGGATCAGCTCTTTTCGTATAAGGGTCTCCGCATTGGATGCAGGGTTCCGTTCCATTATTCACTGTCACTTGCTGTGCTTTTTCTTCCAGGCTTTGATCTGCTGAAGTCTCTCCTTGAAACGTGCCTCCACTCCCTGATCTGTCGGACGGTAATATTGACGGTCCAGCAGAGAATCGGGCAGGCACTGCATGTTGGTCAGCTTTTCTTCGGTATCGTGGGCGTACTGATAACCGTCTCCGTAGCCCAGATCTTTCATCAGCCTGGTAGGAGCGTTGCATATCACTGCGGGAACAGGTTCCGCCAGCTGATCCAGAGCGTCTTTTCTTGCCCGGTTATAGGCGGTGTAGAGGGCATTTGATTTAGGCGCCAGCGACATGTATACTACGGCTTCCGTCAGATGGACCGTGCATTCGGGCATACCGATAAAGTGGCAGGCCTGATATGCGGATACGGCTATTTCCAGCGCCCTGGGGTCGGCAAGACCGATATCTTCGCTGGCGAAACGGGTGACACGGCGGGCCACGTACAGTGGGTCTTCTCCGGCCTCCAGCATCCTGGCCAGCCAGTAAATGGCTGCGTCCGGATCAGAATTTCTCATGGATTTGTGGAGGGCTGAGATGAGGTTGTAATGCTCCTCTCCGTTTTTATCGTAGAGGAGGGATTTTCTTGATGTACATTGTTCCAGCGTTTCCTTTGTCACGGTCACATTGTCGCCGTCAGTTTCTCCGTTGAGCACTGCCATTTCCAATGTGGAGAGAGCTGTACGGGCATCGCCGTCAGCGAAGACAGCGATGGCCTCCAGCGCGTTTTCAGGCATTTCCACGTGAAGATCACCAAAGCCGCGCCTATCCGTAAGAGCACGCTCCATCAGCTGTATAAGATCTTCCGTGGTGAGCCTCTGGAGGACGAAGACCTTGCAGCGGGATAGCAGCGCCCCGTTGACTTCGAAGGATGGATTCTCCGTGGTTGCGCCGATAAGGATTATACTGCCTTTTTCCACGAAAGGCAGGAAGGCGTCCTGTTGTGCCTTGTTGAAGCGATGTATCTCATCTACGAACACGATAGTCCGTCCTCCGAAACGACGATTTTCCTCGGCTTGCTTCATCACCTCCCGGATTTCTCTGATACCGCTGGTGACGGCGGAAAAATCGATGAATTCAGCTTTGGTGCACCTGGCTATGACCCGTGCTAAGGTGGTTTTTCCAACTCCCGGCGGGCCCCAGAATATCATGGAGGAGATGTGGTCGCTTTCGACGAGGCGCCGCAGGACTTTTCCTTTCCCGATAAGATGTTCCTGGCCGACTATCTCATCCAGATCCTGAGGACGCATCCTGGCAGCCAGAGGAGCCGCGTCGTCGCGTTCGAAAAATGTCATCTGTTCCATAAAATCCCTCCTGAAACCTATGTTCGCTCGTTAATGAAATTATACTACGGTAACGGTGAAAATCAAGGCGTGTATTCAGGCAGTCGTGCAGGTTCGTCCGGTGCAAGTTCGCCCAATGGCAATTTCTCCTTGCCTGAGGTATGGCGGTATGATAGAATAGCGTGGAAAGTAAATATGAAGCGTCTTCTAGGGTTCCGGTGCGTTGCTGCGCATGCTGGTCCGAGAGAAGACGGCCCACTGGAGAAGGATATCTGTTTGCCGCCGGTAGAGGCGGAAGCAGAGTTTTGGATCCCGGAGACTTCCAGAGGGTGACACGGAGGGATAAAAGCCCGGGAGAAGTGATATCGTAATGCTTTTCCCGGGCTTTATGGTGCCAGATGGTTCGGGAGGAAACGAAGAGGAGGAGATAAGATGAAGAGAGAAAGAAGGATAGCCTGGATATGTCTGATCATCGCCGGATTGATAGAGATAGTCTGGGCGTATTTCATGAAGCAGTCCCATGGATTCACCAGGCTGTTACCGACGCTTATAACGGCTGTATTCCTGCTGCTGAGCTTTTTCCTGCTGGAGAGAGGAATAAGGGCCTTCGGGATAGGTATGTCCTATGCGGTCTTCACCGGGATAGGGATAGCGGGGACTACCGTGCTGGGGATAGCGTTGCTGGGCGAGAGTGTCAGCGTCGCCAAGATAATTTCACTGCTGGTTCTGATAACAGGTATCATCGGGCTGAAGTTCTGCGAAGGGGAAAGTGAAGAAGGGAATGACGGGAAATCAGGCGATGCCGCGGCCGATGGAGGCAAAGGGGCAGAGACGGATGTGCTCGACGGAAAGGAGTGTGATGCCCGATGATGTGGATAGTACTGGTGTGCGCGTCTTTCTGCGAACTGGGATTCACCGTGTGTATGAAGCTGTCAGATGGCTTCAAGAATAAGAAATTTACAGTATTGACGGTGCTGATAACGGCTCTGGGTATATTCCTGTTGTCTACAGCGACAAAGACTCTTCCATTGGGGATAGCCTATGCCGTATGGACAGGTCTGGGCACGGTATTCACCGTATTGTTCGGGATATTCGTATTCAAGGAAAGCCGTGACAGAAAAAAGATATTTTTCATGTGTCTGGTAGTGGCTGGCGTCATAGGGCTGAGGCTGTGTACGTGATCGTTCTTTTTGAGGTATAGGTAAAATCATGAATACCTGTCATAGCAAAACCGAATGAGGCAAAAATCATCGCTTCCATTGTAAAACCCGACAGCAGCGGATATAATGTGGACAGGAAAAACAGAATATACAGGGAGAGGACATATCGGAAGCCGGTGAAAATCCGGCACTGTGTCTCAGCAACCGTGATACCTGCGAAAGGACAGCGGAGAGTCGGTAAAGACCGATACGGGATCTGCAGCCACTGAGGGTCGAAGGCGACTTTTGGGAAGGCGTCCCGGTAGGAAGCGCACACATGCGCTGCAAGGGTCAAGTCGGTAGACCTGTTCTCTTCCATTGACGAGTCTTCTGAGGCGGGACTGGGACTGATGTGTGGGAGCCGGGAACGGCGGTATATTTTAGTTACGGAAAAGCGCTTGGAAACAGGCGCTTTTTGATATGGATGATAATGTCGGAAAGTGAGCGGTGTGTTGCCATAGTTTGATGAGGTGTGAATAACGGAGCAGGCTCTGCGTATAGATTATATCAAAAATATATCCTAATTAAGATATAATAATATCCTTATATACTCAAAATAGCATCCTGACAGTGCAATATCAAAGGATATAATTAGTGGAGATGACGGATGGCGGGAAGTCTCATGGAGCAGCATCCAGAGAAAAGAGGAACGGAAAATGGAGAAAAAAGGCAGGAGAGATTTAGTAACGGTAGTGACCATCGTCGTGATGACGATGGCCCTCACCTTTGCGCTCATATCGTGCGGTGGAGATGGAGGAGAGAGGACCGCAGGCAGCATAAAGGGTGAAACGGTGCTGGAGACCAACGAAAACGGGGAAACAGTGATCGTTGCTACAGATGAAGACGGGGAGACTGTGATCTATGAGACCGATAAAAGCGGGAAGATAAAGGAGAGCCAGAAGGGGAAGACTTCGGCCAAAGCTGCCGGAGAGACGAAAAAGTCCGCAGATTCGGAAAAGACGAAGCAGACGACAAAGACAGCGGCGAATACGTCGAAAGCGACGACTGCCGCAACCACCGCGGCGACCACTCAGTCTCAGGTATGCTATATAAGCATCGACGGATATTGCAGCGGAAAAGCTATCAGCATACAAGGCGGGGATACGGCTTACAGCATCCTAACAAGGTCAGGAGCCAGTGTATCGGGATCAGGGTCATACGTTCGGGGGATCAACGGGAGATTCGAGTTTGACGAGGGTCCTCAGAGCGGATGGAAATATTCGGTAAATGGATACACTCCTAATGTGGGGGCCGGAAGTTACAGTGTCAAAGCGGGAGACAGCATCAGCTGGTATTATGTGACCAGTTATTGACAGAGGTGAGATCATGAAAAATGTGTTTTCTTCATATCATCCTGTGGTGAATCTGCTCTTCTTTTGCATGGTCATAGGATTCGGGATATTCATCATCCACCCCGTGTATTTGTGTGTGGCTCTGGCGGCAGCGTTGGCCTACGGGGTGAGCCTCATGGGAAAAAGCATGGTGAAACTTTTCGTTTTAGGGATGATCCCGGTCATACTGGTGGTAACGGTGGTCAATATGCTGACCAACCCACGGGGAAATACGGTCATATATCATATGGAGTACAGTCAGATAACGATGGAAGCAATGGTGTTCGGTATCCTTACAGGCGTGTTGTTGGCAGCGGTGATGATGTGGTTCGCATGCTTCAGCAAAGTGATGACCGGAGATAAGCTGATGTTCCTCTTCGGAAGGGTCTTGCCGGCTGCGTCTCTGATATTTTCCATGGTCATGAGATTCCTGCCAAATTACAGACGACAGATAGGGCGGATCTCAGGAGCACAGAAGGGAATGGGAGTATCGGTCTCTGACGGCTCTCTGAAAAGCAGGATACGTCACGGGGCGAAAATAGTGTCGATAATGTTCACGTGGGCTCTGGAAAATTCCATAGAAACAGCGGATTCCATGCGGGCCAGAGGATATGGGCTCAAGGGGAGGTCTTCCTTTTCGATATATAGGTTTGACAGGAGAGACGCGGCGACAACGGTATACATCCTCATATCAGCGGGGGTGATAGCGGCGGCCCTGGCATTCGGAAAGTGCAGGATGGAATTCTATCCTGATGTGGTGATGGCGGAACCTGATATTTTGGGTATCGCCGCTGGCGTGGTATATGCGCTGTTGTGTTTCATGCCTGTGATGATGCAGGCGAAGGAGGTGATCCTGTGGAAGTATTTGAAATCAAAAATATGACATTTACATATGCGGGAGCATCGCGGCCTGCCATCAAGGATATCAGCCTCAGAATAGAGCCCGGTGAAATGATGACTGTCTGTGGTAAGAGCGGATCGGGAAAGAGCACACTTTTGAGGCATATGAAACCTGCGCTGGCACCTGTTGGAGAAATCAGCGGATCTCTGACCTTTTGCGGAAGGAATATAAGAGAATTGTCCCATGAAGAACAGGCATCGCGTATCGGCTATGTGCTGCAAAATCCGGATAATCAGATAGTAACGGACAAGGTATGGCATGAGCTGGCTTTTGGACTGGAGAGTTTAGGGGAGGATACTGCCACCATCAGGCTGAGGGTGGCGGAAATGGCCAGCTATTTCGGGATCCAGGCATGGTTCCATAAGGATGTGGCGGAGCTTTCGGGGGGCCAGAAACAGCTTCTGAATCTGGCTTCGGTGATGGTGATGCAACCTGATGTGTTGATATTGGATGAACCTACATCACAGCTGGATCCGATAGCTGCGGAAGAATTTCTCGATACTGTGAGAAAGATAAACAGAGAATTGGGGACAACAGTTCTTCTTGCGGAGCACAGGCTGGAACAAGTGGTCACTATGTCCGACAGGGTCGTGGTGCTGGACGATGGGAGAATAATCGCAGATGATGCTCCCGCCAATGTAGGGGCTATCCTGGCGGTAAAAGGCCATCCTATGTTTATGGCGATGCCGACACCGATGCAGGCATATGGGCATTTGTACCAATGTGGTATCGGAAGAGAACAGGCGTGTCCGACCGATGTGAGGGAAGGGCGGAATTGGCTGACAGCTTTGATGAAAGGAAAAAGAATCACGGAAGTATCTTTGCCGGATGTGGAACCACAGGAGAATGGGTCGCCTGTCATCGAGATGAAAGATATCTGGTTCCGTTATAGCCGGGATGAGAATGATGTGTTAAGAGATTTTTCTCTTTCGATAAACAGAGGCGAACTGCTGTGTATGGTAGGAGGGAACGGAGCAGGCAAGACTACGGCGCTCAATATCATGGGCGGGATAAGAAAGCATTATAGAGGAGCGGTGAAAATCTCCGGGAAAACAGGTATACTTCCGCAGAATCCTCAGACTGTGTTTGTGGAAAAGACTTTGTCACGCGATCTGATGGAAGTGCTTGAAGACCATCCGCTTTCCGGCAGTGAAAGGGAAAAGAAGGTCAGGGAAATGACTGAGCTGTTGGAAATAGATGGGCTGTTGGATATGCATCCATATGATCTTTCGGGCGGTGAGCAACAGAGAGCGGCTCTGGCGAAGGTCCTGCTGCTTGAACCGGATATTTTGCTTCTTGATGAACCGACCAAGGGATTGGATCCGGACTTTAAGGAAAAACTGGCGGGTATATTGACAAGACTCATCGAAGGTGGGATGACGATAGTGATGGCATCTCACGACATCGAATTTTGCTGCCGTCACGCTGACAGATGCGCCATGGTATTCGATGGAAAAGTGATATCGTGCGGCGCGCCGAGGAGATTTTTTTCAGGAAACAGCTTTTATACAACGGCAGCCAACAGGATGTCGCGCCATATATTTGAAAACGCAGTGAATGTAGAGGATCTGATCCGGCTGGTGAAAAACAATCTGGGAGAAGGTCCGAAAGTGACCTTGAAAGAGAATGGCAGCTTCGGAGAAAAAGTTGAGAATATGTCGAGCAACGGTGGCTCTGGCATTGTGATGAAGGATCCCAAGGCAAAGTATATGCAAGGGGATCTGCCTGGTGGAAAGATTTCTGACAGCAGGCGATCCTCCAATGAAAAAAGGGAGAGCAAGGCGGATGAGCGACGGACCATAAGCCTATTGACGATAGATGTGGTGATGATGGCATTGGCACTGGGAACAGTGTTTGCAGGTATATATATATTCGATAATCAAAGATATTTCATCGTCTCCATGTTGCTGGTGATATATGCGATGGTGCCGTTCTTTGCCAGATTCGAGCGCAGCTCACCAAAGGCGAGAGAAATCGTCATCCTGGCGGTGATGATATCAGTGGCGGTGGCCGGACGGGCAGCCTTTTTCATGGTACCGAATTTTAAACCGACCGTAGCCATTATCATAATAGCAGGTGTGGCGCTGGGAAGGCAGGCCGGATTCCTGACAGGAGCGATGTCGGCATTTGTATCCAATTTCCTGTTTGGCCAGGGTCCGTGGACCACCTGGCAGATGCTGGCCATGGCTGTGATAGGTTATCTGGCCGGAGCTGTATTTTACAGATATGGAGACAGGATGAAGGTGGTAGTGCTGGCTGTATTCGGAGGAGCAGCGACGTTTTTCATATATGGGGCCATAACGGACATGTGGACTATACTGATGATGACATCCCAGCCTTCATTGGCGACGGCGATGGTGGTATATGGGGCTGCCGTTCCATTCAACGCGGTCCATGCAGCAGCTACGGTGATTTTCCTTCTGCTGCTGGCAAAGCCTATGGTGGAAAAGCTAAACAGGGTCAAGATGAAATACGGAATGGGGCGGGCGGATGATATCCGTCGATAGATCCGATATCGGATGACGGCGTATTTTGTTGTATATCTGCTGCCTGGCAGTTTGGCCGACTGTCGCCGGCAGAAGGAGAAGCAGACAGGAGCAGTGGGGAAGCAGTCGCGAATGATTCCTCCCGGGTCTGTATAAACGCAAATATTATCAGAATGATCAGAAAATAAGGAGGAGAGAATGAAGAAGTTGTGGAAGCGTTGTGCCGCGGTAGTGACAGCGCTGGTGATGACGGCAGGAGCCATGGGATTTTCAGGTCTTGCCGGAGCAGAGCAGGTGAGTGCGGCAGAAGACAGCGTGACGGTTTACATATCGTCCCAGGAGGATGGGGCATTCCTGCACCCTTATGGGGCTTATGAGGTGAAAGCGGATCTGGCGGAGAGCTATGGCTATGAAGATGATGTGACAGATGGAGTTTCCGCACTGGATGTGCTGGTGAGGGCTCATGAGTTGATATTCGGTGAGGGAAACGTGACGGATTACCTGACGGCTGAAGATGGCTCTGTAAGCAAGTTCTTTACAGAGGGAACGTATGATTTCGGATTCATGGTGGATGGGGAGCAGCCCCACAGCGAAGAGACGGTAGAGTATACAGGCATGCCGCTGAGTTATGAAGGCTATTCCGTAAACCAGGCGAAAGTAGGGGATGGTGCAAGAGTGGAATTTTTCAGCTATATGGATAGTATGGCTCTTGATTATTATCCGTATATATATCTGGGTGGCGAGAGAGTCAACAATGTTGAAGCGGCGGCGAATTCGGAAATTCCCCTCAATATTCAGGGTATATGTATAGGATGGTACGGCCTTGCAGTAGACCTGAGCGATGAAAGATTATGGGAGTCTGTTGAAAGCGCTCAGATGGCTTGGGTAGATGCTTATGGGAACAAGACGGATATCGATGGCGTTGTTACCGATGAAGACGGCAATGTGACCGTAACGGTGCCTGACTCCGCTTCCGTTGGGGAACAGTTGCTGCTTACGGCATATATGACAGAAGAGGAGCTTTCAAGCTATGCTACGCCTCTGATAATGCCTGTCATCACCATCCAGGTGACCGACAGCGGAGAGGTTACGGGAACATTTGAACGCGGTGAAGCGGTAGATGATGATTCCCAGGGAGGCGGAACAGAAAAACCGACCGATCCTCAGGTAGAAGAAGCGACAGTTGCGGTTTTGGACAATGCGCTGAAGGAAGCCCAGGAACCGGCATTTGAAGACGAGTGGCAGGTGCTGGCACTGGCCAGAGCAGGAGCAGAGGTACCTGAGGGATATTACCGGCAGTATTACGATGATATAGCGAAAACGCTGGAAGAATACGACGGAAAGCTGAGGGAAGGCGGTGATTTGCCGACAGATTACGCGAAGGTCATTTTGGCTCTGACTGCAACAGGCAGGGATGTGACCGATGTGGGCGGATACGACTTGACGGAAATAATGAAAGAAACTTACGAAAAGAAAGGCGGAACGGCAAATCAGGTATCCTTTGCCTTGATAGCTCTCAATGCAGCCAGTGGAAATAAAAACGTAAGGATGGAAGCGTTCGAGGAGACGCTCATCGATAAACTTCTTTCGATGCAGAATGAAGACGGCGGCTTTAGTGTGGCAGGCAGCAGAGAGAGAGACGTGTCTATCGGTTCAGACGTGGACGTGACGGCCATGGCGGTACAGGCGTTGACACCGTATCGTGAAACGGAAAAAGTCAAGACAGCGGTAGATAACGCAGTGACATTTCTTACAGGAGCCCAGAAAGAAGACGGAGGTTATCCGCTGGTAGAGAGCGCCGCCCAATCCATTATCGCGCTGACTGCCCTCGATATGGACCCGGCAACAGCGACTGAAGATAAGAGTGACAGCATTCTCGACAGCATGATGACTCTGTACCGTGGAGACGGGACGTTCCAATACGGGTCTGTCGAAAGCGCCAATGATATTTCCACGGAGCAAGGGACCTGCGCTCTGGTGGCATATCAGAGATATCTGGACGGCGATACGGCCTTCTACGACATGAGCGATGTGGAGATACAGTATATGGATACAGGTGCGGGAAGCCAGGGAGACAGTTCCGTACAGAACGATAAAACGGAACAGCAGGAAAATGGTACTGTCAATGCTGTCGGCACTCAGACGGGAGACACATTCCCGGTGGAATTACTGGCAGCTGTTCTGGTCCTTGCGGCCTTGGCGGCAGGTACATTGATTATAGTGAGAAGGAAGTCTGTGAGATGACATAGAAACAGGAGCAGAGAAACGGAGCGGTCGGGATGGCCGCTCTATTTTATTAGGGAAAATGCTCAAAGTGCATTGATATATGATTTCCAATATGGTAAAATATGTAAAAAGGGGGCGTTAAACGATGGAGTTTCAACAGACAGGGAAAGAGCTGATGGAGCAGTTGCAAGGGTTCAATGGTCGCGTGGAGGCAGAGCTGAAAACGCTGCGGGACGAATACAGAATGTGTCCGAGAGGCGAACTTTATATCAGGAAAAAAAGAGGCCGCGAGTATTTCTATGAAAAATGCAGAGAGGGAGAGAGATCCGTAAGCGGCAACAGGGAAAAGGTATCGAAGCTGGTACGGAAAAGAGTGTTGGAGCACGAGATCCGTTGCAGGGAGATCGTCGCCGAAAATCTGGAAATGGCGATCAGGAGCATCAGGATCTCCATGGTGCGGGAAGAAAGGACAAATCATGCTCTGACGATGAAGCGGATATATTCCTCCGGAAAAGTATCGATGCCGGATTTGGACAGAGCTGCTGCGGAATGGAGGAACGAAAATTACGCGGTGAATCCATATAAGCCGGAAAATCGTATCTATATGACCAACTGCGGTACCATGGTAAGGTCGAAATCCGAAAAAATCATTGCGGACAAGCTGTGGGAGCGGCAGGTGAATTTCAGGTACGAGGCGCAGATACTCATCGATGGCCGGGTCTTTTATCCTGATTTTACGATAAGGGTGAAATCAGGGGAAACAGTCATATGGGAGCATTTTGGCCTTATGGATGACGCAGAGTACAGACAGGATTCGTTGACAAAACTTGAAATGTACAGGAAAGCTGGATTCAAGCAGCATACAAACCTGATATGTACCGATGAAGACGACATCATGTCTTTGGAATGTATCGATAACATCATTAAAAGATATGCGTTGTAAAAGGTTAGCACCTTTTTTGAGGAAAGGTGCCGGATTTTTTGTTTTGGGCTGAGATCCGGCAGCTGTGACATGACTGTGTGCCGGATTTTTGATATGGAAAAGAAATCTGGCACATGGAACAGGGAGAAAACTGTTTTTACGAGAGCTTCAGCCAGACGGAAGGGAAATATTTTCGATTACTTGCCGGATCATTGTTGTATTATAATAATCCGGCAAGCTCGTTGCCGAATTATGAGTAATAGTGCAAAAGACGGCAATAACTTGTGTTAGGCATGCCGGATTTTCATGTTGAGAAAAGAATCCGGCACAGAGTCGTGTTGGGCGTGCCGAATTTGCGACGATTTATGAAAACCCGGCAAGAACCTCTGCTTTGGCAAGCTTCCGCTCCGGTGAGCTTCTGTTCCGGCGAGCCTTTGCCTCAATACTCATCCAAATGCATGTCCAACAGCACTTTGGCGAAGTCGTAGTCGAAGGCCCTGTGCTTTATAGTGGCTGTCGGTTTCAGATCTTCACGTATCGCATCGCGGTAGCCGGAAGGCGTTTTATCGTACCATTTTTTGAATTGAACGGCCATGTGGTTCCTGTTGGCAAAGCCCGTCTCGGCAGCGATCTGATCCACGGTCTTGTTGGCGGCGGAGAGGAGGTGAGCCGCGTTTTCGCAGCGGGTGAGGGATATCAGTTGGGAGAAGGACAGACCCAAAGTATCCTTTATGTATCTTGAAAGGTGAGCCGGGCTGAGGAATTCCATCTCCGCCAGTCCGGTCAGGGACAGTTTTTCGCTGTAGTGGCGGCGGACGTAGTCGATTACTCTGTACATGCGATCATAGTTTTTATATATGTGGCCGGTATTCTGGAGCCTTACGATATGGACTTTTTTCTTCTCATCTTCTCGGTATACATACTGGACAAACTGGGAAAGCAGGAGCTCCAGCAGTTCCCTGGCGTGCTGTTCAAGCCTTATGGCAGAGCCGTTTTCTGTATAGAGCTGATATGTCCTGGCAAGCATGAAGCGCAAGTATTTGATGTCCATGCTGTATAAGTCTCTGTCCGAATAGGTATCGCATATAAAGCTGATATCTTCCAGACCTTTGAAGTGATATTTGTAGTGGTTCAGATCTATCTGGACCGTCAATATTATGCTTTCAGGGTCAGAAGACGTTATCCTGTGAGGGATGCCGGAATTAAACATGTGGACGTCGCCGTAGGATAAGGTGTAAGTGGCCGCCGAATCACATATTTCCACAGTGCCATTGAGGACGCAGATGATTTCCAGCGAGTTTTCATGGATGTGGAAAGGATAGTATTCTATGCTTTCCAGGCGAGCCTTTATCCGGGCTTCTGATTTATAACCGATCTGTTCTGTGTATTGCATGGTTTTGATAGCTGCCTTTCATCATTTATATATTCGAAAGATATCATAATAATATCCGATGGTCAACCAAACGGGCAAATTTGCCGGGAAAAAGAGGATGTGGGGAGCTGGCTCTATATGGGGCGCCAGCTCAGTCTGGCATCTGGCTCGCGCCGGATTTTAAAATTCAGAAAATTGGAATTTAATCTTGTTGTAATGGCTTCTTTACAATGTTATAATAAAGCCATCTTTACAAAATAATTAGGGAGGTCTTATTTGATGAAGGGCTATAAGAGCGAAAACATAAGAAACATTGCACTTGTAGGACACGGCGGATGTGGAAAGACCACGTTCCTTGAAGCTGCGTTGCTGGCAACAGGCGTTATAAGCAGACTCGGCAAGGTCGAGGACGGAAATACCGTTTCCGATCACGATAAGATGGAGATCGAAAAGGGATATTCCATCAGCACTTCCATAGTACCGGTGGAGTATAAGAATGTTAAGATAAACTTTATCGATACACCGGGATTTTTCGATTTTGTCGGTGAAGTGAATTCAGCGCTGAGAGCTGTTGAAGCGGCAGCTATCGTCGTGGATGCTTCGGCAGGGATACAGGTAGGTACGGAGAAGGCCTGGAATTCATGCAAGGAGTTTGGTGTTCCTAAGTTCTTTCTGATAAATAAGACGGATAAGGAAAATGTCGATGTAGATAAGACGATAGATGAGCTCAAGAGCAAATTCGGTACGTCGGTAGTCACTCTCGATGACAAGGACGCGTTGACGGAGGCTATCGCTGAGACAGACGAGGAGCTGATGGAAAAATTCTTCTCCGGTGAGGAATTCACCGATGAGGAATTCAACGGCGGCCTTTCGAAGGGTATCGGAGCCGGAGATATCGTACCTGTGCTGAATTGTTCTTCAATAACAGGAGATGGAGTGGAAGATGTACTTGGCAAGTTCATCGATCTGGTACCTAAAGCTAAAGATCATGAGGATTACGATGCCAAGAATGATGCCGATGAGGATATAAAGGTAAAGGTAGATCCTGCCGGAAAGCCTGCGGCTTTCGTGTTCAAAACTATCGCCGACCCGTTCCTTGGAAAGATATCATTGGCAAAAGTGATATCGGGAACGTTGAAAGCCGGGCAGGAAATATACAATTCAAGGGCTGAGAAGGCTGAAAAGCTGGGAGCTATGTTCTTCATGAGAGGAAAGAACCAGGAAGACGCTCCTGTAGTTGAGGCCGGTGATATCGTCGCTATCGCCAAGCTGCAGTTCACGAAGACAGGAGATACACTCTGTGAGAAGGCGAATATCATCAAATTCCCTCCGGTCAAGTTCCCGGCTCCCGCACTTTATATAGCCATCGAGCCGGCCGATAAAGGCGATGATGAGAAGATGGGAACAGGACTCCATAAGCTGATGGAGGAAGATCCGTCTTTCGTTCTGGAGAGAAATGTGGAGACACATCAGTCGCTTCTGGGTGGACAAGGAGAGATGCAGCTCAATATCATAACGGCCAAGCTTAAGGATAAGTTCGGCGTGGATGTGGTGACTGTCCCTCAGAAGATAGCATACAGAGAGACCATCAAAGGTAATTCCGATGTTCAGGGCAAACACAAGAAACAGTCGGGAGGCGCAGGACAGTACGGAGATGTTCACATCAGGTTCTCGCCGGCTCAGGAGGAGTTTGAATTCTCCGAAGAGCTGTTTGGCGGATCCATACCTAAGAACTACGTTCCGGCAGTCGAGAAGGGACTGAGAGAGTCTATGGAAAAGGGGCCGCTTGCCGGATGCAAGGTAGTGAATATAAAGGCCGTTCTCTACGACGGCTCCTACCACGACGTGGATTCCAACGAAATGGCCTTCAAGATCGCGGCGTCGCTGGCCTTCAAGAAGGGTATATCGGAAGCCAATCCATGCTTGCTCGAACCTGTGATGAAACTGGAGATCACCGTTCCTGACGAGTACATGGGCGACGTTATGGGCGACATGAACAAGAGGAGAGGCAAGATACTCGGAATGGAGCCTGTGGCCGGAGGCGGACAGAAGCTGATGGCGGAAGCGCCGCAGGCAGAGCTGTTCGACTACGCTATCGTCCTCAGGTCCATGACGCAGGCAAGAGGAAGCTTCACGATGGAATTTGAGAGATATGAGGAAGTTCCAGCTCAGATAGCGCAGAAGATCATCGCTGAGCATCAGGCGGAGCAGGAAAAATAAAGGCGTGGTGAGTGAAAGCTCAAAGTGAAAATCGAAAGCCGTATTAAACGCAGAGATCACGGGGCTGTCTCAAGGAGGCAGCCTCTTTTATTTTGCGTATCCGATGATGCACAGGATCCGGATCGCAGGGGAAGGTGGGAGAAAGCCTGTGATATTCGCCGAAAGTCTCTTGAAAAGAGGTGGATTTGAATATAAGATAGAAATAAATATACAAAGGGGAAGGATATATGGCTAAGAAAAGCAAGACGGTGTTCGTGTGTCAGGAGTGCGGTTATGAAAGTCCTAAGTGGATGGGACAGTGTATATGCGGCGCGTGGAACACCATGGTTGAAGAAAAAGTGATAGACCTGGACGTGGAAGATAAACGGCGAAGGACATCCGGCAGACGTGGGAGCGGGACATCAGGTGCGGCGGGAGCTGAGAGGCCGGGAAGAAAAACGGACGGCGATTTTGGCACGGGAGCTGCGGGTTTGAGTGTCGGGAAGCCAGTGAAGCTGAATCAGGTATCATCCGGTGAAAAGGGAAGGATAGACACGGGGATAGGTGAGCTCAACAGGGTATTGGGTGGAGGACTTGTGCCGGGCTCTCTGACGTTGATATCGGGGGAACCGGGAATAGGCAAATCAACCATAATAATACAGGCGGCCGCTCATATAGCTGCAAAAAAAGGAACTGTCCTGTATGTTTCGGGCGAGGAGTCGGAGGAGCAGATAAAGATGCGGGCTGATCGTGTGTGTGGCCAACTGCCCGATGATCTGTTCATCCTGGCGGAGACCAATATAGAGAGCGTCAGCGAAGTATGCGTGAAGCTGGAGCCTGAGTTCCTTATCATAGATTCTATCCAGACCATGTTCAGTGTGGAGCTGGAATCGGCGCCGGGAAGCGTGTCTCAGGTCCGGGCTTGCGGGAATGAGCTGATGAGGATAGGCAAAGTCTATAATATCCCTGTTTTCATCGTTGCCCATGTCACTAAAAGTGGTGAGCTGGCAGGGCCGAGGATAGTGGAGCACATGGTAGACTGCGTCCTCAGCTTTACAGGTGACAGGAGTCACGAGATGAGGATATTAAGAGCCCAGAAGAACAGGTTCGGAACCACCAGCGAGATAGGCGCTTTCGAGATGGCAGAGGAAGGTCTCATCGAGATAGAGAATCTTTCGGGAGTGTTATTGGAAGAAATGGAAAAGGAAAGCGAAGGTTCGGTAGTAACAGCCGTCTATGAGGGGACAAGACCGCTCATCCTGGAAGTACAGGCCCTGGTGTCTCCTACAAACATCGGATTCGCCAGGCGTACGACTATTGGTGTGGAAAACTCACGCCTCAATATGATACTGGCAGTACTGGAGAAGAAGATGGGGCTGGCTCTCATCAACCAGGATGTGTATGTAAACATCGTTGGAGGGATAAGACCGGAGGGGACCTATACTGACTTGGCGGTGGCATTGGCTGTTTATTCATCGTACAAAGGAAAAGTCCTTGGCAGCAGGACTGTTGCTGTTGGTGAGATAGGTCTGACGGGAGATCTGAGAGCCGTGCAGAACGGAGAGAAAATATTGAAGGAAGCATCCAGGCTTGGTTTCGACAGAGTGGTGCTCCCTGTGAAAAATGCCGAGAGACTGAAAAAGGCCGCGGCGGAGATAAACGCCAGAAGACAGGCGGATGGGACAGCGGCGATACAGTTGATAGGGATAAAGAATATCGCGGAAATACAGCGTTTGTTCTGACTTGACAAAAACTGAGGAAAATGACAAAAAGATGACACCGCTCAAAGCCTTTGAAAAAGCCGTTAACGGGAGAGCAGCCCGGAAAAAAACGGTGATGACAGACAGCTTGACAGCTTGCACTGGCGTATTGACATGTTCAGATGGCTGTGATAGTTTTGATTACAAATGCAGGAGCGGATACGTGGAGGTGGTGAAGAGATGAACGAGAATGAAATGAGCAAGGCTTATATAGCAGATTATATAAGGAGAGCAAGGGAGGCTCAGGCGGAGTTCGAAAAGATGAGCCAGGAACAGGTGGATCTGGCGGTGAAGACTATAGGAAAGGTGGTATGCGATAACGCTGAGTATCTGGCGGAGATAGCTGTCGCCGAGACCAATATGGGTAATGTCCCTGATAAGATCGCAAAGAACAGGCAGAAGGCAAAGATAGTCTGGCATTCTCTGAAGGGGAAGAGATCCAGAGGTATCCTGGACACCGATGAGGAGACAGGGATAACCAGAGTAGCGAAGCCTGTGGGTGTGGTGGCGGCTGTGACTCCATGTACCAATCCGATAGTGACACCTATGAGCAACGCCATGTTTGCTCTCAAGTGCGGCAATGCCATAATCATCACGCCACATCACAGCTCTGTGAAGTGCAGTACGGAAACGGTAGAGATGGTAAACAGGGAGTTGGATAAGCTGGGATATCCGAAGTATCTGATACAGATACTTGACGAACACTCACGGGAGCACACGAAGAACCTGATGGCGATGGCCGATGTGGTAGTGGCAACAGGTGGCGCAGGGATCGTAGGGGCTGCTTACAGTTCAGGAAGACCGGCTTTAGGCGTGGGTGCCGGAAACGTCCAGTGTATCATCGATGAAGGCTATGACGCTAAGGTGGCGGTGCCTAAGATAATAGCGGGGAGGACCTTCGATAACGGCATCATATGCTCGGGAGAACAGTCGGTGATATTCCATGAGAAGGATTACGACGACGTCATGGCGGCCTTCGAGGCAGGCGGAGCATATATCATAAAGGACAGGAGACAGCTGGAAGCTGTGAGGAATGCCTTGTTCCAGGATGGGAAGCCTAATCGTCATTCGGTGGGACAGTCATGTGAAAATGTGGCGAAACTGGCGGGGCTGAAAATCCCGGACGATACGAAGATCATCGTAGTAGAAGCTGAAGGTACAGGACTCACTGATCCTCTGGGAGGAGAGAAGATGGCTCCGGTACTGGCCGCATACAAGTATTCGACATTGGCGGAAGGCGTCGATATAGCGAGGGAGAACCTTGAAAAGGATGGCAAGGGACATAGCGTAGCGTTCCATTCCGATTCGGAGGAGCATATAGAATACGTGGCGAAAGAGTTATGTGTGTCCCGGTTCGTGATAAACCAGACGTCAGCCAACAGCGCGGGAGGAAGCTTCTACAATGGACTGGCACCGACCAATACACTGGGCTGCGGTTCATGGGGACACAACAGCATTTCCGAGAACCTGACGTATACCCATCTGATGAACATTTCCAGAATAGCCCGCTACATGCCGGATAATCACGTACCTTCTGACGAGGAGCTGTGGGGATAAGTGAGGATATATCTAAAGAGATTGTTTTGATCAGATGGCATACGATTAAATTCTTGTTATAAAAAGGAGGCTGTCGCATCGTATAATAAATACGGTGCGACAGCCTCCTTTTTATAATCCAGCTTAAAAAACCATCTCAAAGAATTCCTTGAACGTTATCGGTTCTTGAAACGCTTCCTGCATCACGTAAGCGGCGACGCCTGCGGTCGACAGGATGATCAGAAATATGAATAATATGGTTCCTATAATCTTTCTCATTTGATGATCCTCATTGGTGAAGAAGCCGTCGCGACGACGGCTTCTTTGAAGTATTTGACCTAGTTAACTACCCATGTGATTACGAACAGCAGTACTGCGGCAGCAGCGAAGCAGTAGGAGCCGATTCTCCATCTCTTGTACTGTCTGTCCAGCTTGGCCTTTTCTTCCGGAGTAGGATCTGCTGTGGCGAGGGCGAGAGCCTCCGCATCGATAGCTTCCTGAGGAATAGGTCTCTTGCGGACGAATATGATGTAGTAAAGGATGGCTATAACGTCCCATATGATGTTGTACCAGATGGCAACAGGGTCGTAGGCCAGTATCAGCAGCAGTGCGAAGCATACGATACTGAACCAGGCTCCGAATGTTCCCGCAGGGCATCTCCATGGTCTCTTGAGATCCGGTTCCTTCTTACGCAAAGCCAGGAAGGACCAGAAACCGATGATGTAGCTCTGGATCTGGTTGTATGAACACATCAGCGCTACGATCTTGATGGATCCTGACAGGATGAAGAATATGCCGAGGACTCCGCAGAGTACGACAGCTCTGTGAGGGCTGTTGTACTTAGGATGTACTTTGCCGAAATATTTAGGGAAGTTCCCGTCTTCGGCCATGATGTATATATATCTGGCAGGGCCGGCGATACATGGATTCATGGTCGAGAAGTCGCCTCCCAGGGTAATACCCAGACAAAGGATTACCAGCGGCAGTCCTACGATGCCGGCATACTGCATGGCATCGGCGTAAGGAGCGGCCGATTCAGCCAGCGCAGGAAGATCCTCCGCAGGAGTCAGTGCGCACAGGAACCACTGGAACAACAGGTTTACAGCCAGTACGCAGAACGGCGAGATCAACAGAGCTCTAGGCAGCGTCAGCTGTGGGAATTTTACTTCGGATCCCATACCTACGATAGTTTCATATCCGAAGAAGCACCAGAGTACCAGAAGTACAGCCTGAGCAAATGCGTTTATTTCCGGAGGTATTCCGACTCCGGCTACCATTTCGGTAACGCTGGAGAAATCCGCCTTGGCGATCACCGTAGCGAACCATACCAGAGAGCATGCCCAGAAGAAGAACATGAAGAAGTTCTGTGTCTTACCGTTCATCTCGATTCCTCTGTAAGAAATGTATGTAAAGAGGATGAACAGACAGATGGCCGGGATAGCCCTCCACCAGAACACAGCAGGATCAACTTCTCCCTGGAAGAAATCTATCAGCGAATAGTTGTCGTTGCTGACCGGAACGTTCAGTCCGAGAGCGTTCAGCAGTCGGCAGAAGTAGTTGGAAAACGCCATCGATTCCGACGCGCCGATACCTATCTGAGCCAGCGTATAGTTCCAGCTTTCGAAGATAGCCACAGGATAGTTGATGGCTCTCTTGGCGAAGGAATAGGTACCGCCTGCCAACGGCAGCGCGGCGCTCATTTCACCGTACATAGCGCACGGGAACAGAATAAGTACAAATGAAATAAGGGATGCGATGATTACCGTACCGCCCATGATCCCGACGATGTTGGAACCGACGGTGAACAGTCCTACACCGATTACAGCACCGGCCGTAATGGTGACGCATTCCGCAAGACCCAACGTTCTGTTTAACGTTTGGGGTTTGGAATTACCTTCCATAAGAATACCTCCTTAATATAAATAGTAAAAAGTAATGAATATATAAATAAATTTTTTATATTTCATTCGATGTTCAAGTATATATCCGATATGTATTCACCGATTGTCAGCATCGGTGTCGGCAGCATCCTCGCTGTCAGGCAGAGGTGTCGGCCGGGCTTTTTCGGCAGCGGCCTTCATCTTACGGTGTTTGTAATAAGGGAACAGGAATACCAGTGTCGCTATGTTGAACGTCAGCCACATCCTGAGACAAAGCGGAACCAATTCACCTGCCTGTCCGGACTCTACCACCAGTAACGGCCTTACTGCCAGCAACGTAGCCGCGACAAAGCAGATGGCCGGGATGATGAGCCCTGTATATGGATTAGTGCGACTGCAGAGGGAATTCTGCAGACTTATGACCAGGTACATCACGACCAGCGCTGACGGCACTATTATTATCATTCTGTCGGGATCCATACCCTGCAGTATTTCCATGATAACGCTCCCTTCACTCAACTTCTATATTTTACACCTGCGCATTTGACGATACTAGGAAAAAACAGAAGTTGACCGAAATAATATCAAGTGATATCATAAAAAAGAAGAAAGGAACACTTCTGATTTTTACCATTGACGCAGAAGACCAGTGATATATGCGGATGTGATAGAATAAAATGTCATTTGTAATAAGCAGAAAACAATATCTGGCTCCTACGGAAGCCAGAGTTCAGTATGAACCGTTGATATTCGAGGATGAAGGGTTCAGGGTAAACAAGATCGACGTAAGTTTTGGCCATCCGTTGTATACGACGGTGGCCGATATCTTTTATATCAAATCCATAGCGGAGGAGATGAAGATACTTCCCATGATACCCGATGGCTGCATGACCATGGCTTTCGTAAGCGACGGGGAGGGCATATCCGGATATATATGCGGGGTCACTGATGAGATAAAAAAACTTGAGGTTTGTCCGGGTGAAGGGTACATATTCATACGCTTCCTGCCGGGAGTAGGATCTTCGCTGATAGACGGCGATGCCTGTAAGTTGACCAACAAAGCGGTGCCTGTGGAAGCCGGCGGGATAGACGGCAGACAGCTCCTTTCCATACTGGAACGGGAAAACGGCCTGGCAGAGCGAATAAGGCTCATTTCCAAAGTGATAAGGACGCGTATGCAGGAGGAGCCCAACAAGTACCTGATAAAGTACTGCACGGAGCGCATATTCCAGAGTCAGGGCAATATCAAGGTGGAAACACTGGCTGATGAGACAGGGTTCACTGCCAGACATATAGATAAGATGTTTGAACGCTGCGTAGGGATATCACCCAAGCTCTATTCGCAGATAATAAGGCTTCAGGCTTCCATGAACAGGATAATGGAGGATAAGGAGAGGCTTTTGGTGGATATCGCGGTGGATTGCGGATTCTTCGACCACGCCCATATGAATAGGACATATAAGAAGCTGATCAGGTGTTCGTCGGGAGAGTTCAGAAAAAATCTGTTCACTAAGATCGATTACGATCAGATAGAAAAATACATTTCCGTTTAGTTGAAAACGCGTACAGAAAAGAGGTCTGATTATGAGTAAGAAGAAAATGTATTATATCGGATTGGATCAAGGGACGACGGGGACTACCACGCTTTTACTGGACGAACAGTGGAATGTGATAGCGAGAGGTTATAAGGAGCACAAACAATATTATCCGAAACCGGGCTGGGTCGAGCACGATCCGCTGGAGCTGTGGCAGCGAGTGCTGGAATCCATAAGCATGGCGCTTGAAAAGGGCGGTGTCAGCGCCGACCAGATAAAGTGTATCGGCATAGATAATCAGGGTGAGACTGTGATGCTCTGGGATAAGGTGACGGGAGAGCCTGTATACAACGCCATCGTATGGCAGGACAGGAGAATGGCACGATATGCCGATGAGCTTACTAAGGAGCACGGTGAGATAATAAGGGAAAAGACGGGGCTGATGGCTGATTCATATTTCAGCGGCCCTAAGATAAAGTGGATAATAGACAATGTGGACGGGGTGAAAGAAAAGATACAGGAAGGCCGCATCCTGGCGGGAACATTGGATACGTGGCTCATATGGAAGATGACTCACGGAAGAGTCCATGTGACCGACTGTTCCACTGCGTCCAGGACGATGATGCTCAATATACATACGGGCAAGTGGGACGAGGAGATACTGGACATACTGGGGATAAGCAAGTCGATCCTGCCTGAGATATGTGACAGCTCCATGATGTATGGAAAGACCGACCCTCTGGATTTTCTCGGGGCTTCGATACCTATCTCAGGCTCTGTGGTCGATCAGCAGGCGGCGCTGTTCGGGCAGGCTTGCTTCAGATCAGGGACCATAAAGTGCACGTACGGGACCGGATGCTTCATGCTGATGAACACCGGAGACAAGGCTGTATATTCAAAGAACGGCCTTCTCACCACAGTGGCATGGAAGCTCAATAACAAGATGACGTTTGCGCTGGACGGCGGGATATACATAACAGGAGCAGCTACTCAGTGGCTGAGAGATGGTATAAAAATAATAAAGAACGCTGCGGAAACTGAAGAGATGGCCTATTCCGTCAAGAATAACGGCGGAGTATATTTCGTACCGGCCTTCTCAGGCCTGGCCGCCCCTCACTGGGACTCCTACGCCAGAGGAACGATAGTTGGCATAACAGGAGGAACGACGAGGGAGCATATAGTCAGGGCCACGCTGGAAGCGACAGCCTATCAGGTGAAGGATAACCTGGATGTAATGAACATGGATTCCGATATGCCGATAACGATAATGAGGGCAGACGGAGGCGCGACAGCCAATAATTTCCTGATGCAGTTCCAGGCGGATCTGCTGGGTATACCTGTCGATGTGCCTGTGATACAGGATACGACAGCACTGGGCGCAGCGCAGCTGGCAGCCCTGGGAATAGGCGAGTTCGATTCCATCGAGCAGCTGGAGGGCAACTGGAAGCTGGCCAAGCGATACGAGCCTAAGATGAGCGTCGACGAGAGAGAATCGCTGCTGTACAACTGGCACAGAGCTGTTGAGAGAGCCAAAAACTGGTCAGAGGAATAAAATATTTCATGAAATATTTTCATAGATGAAATGAAAGGAAGTGTAGAAATGAGCGCACCAAAACTATTCAGTCCGGGACCTGTCATGGTCAAGGAAAACGTAAGACAGGCATTGACACACTACGATATCTGCCACAGAGGGGCAGAGTTCGAAGAGCTGTTCGCAAGGACAACTGCCAAGATCAACAAGCTGTTCAAGGCGGACGACAGCTATAGATCCGTGATAGTATCAGGGTCCGGGACATCTTCCAACGAAACTGTTCTCTCTTCGATATTCAACGAAGGCGAGAAAGTAATGCTTATAAGAAACGGGGAATTCGGGGGAAGACTGCTGGAGATAATCGAGAAGTACGAGATACCTCTCGTTGACTGTGAGTTCCCATGGGGCGAAAGGCCTGACCTGGGCAAGGTAGAGGAAATGATGGCGGCCGACCCGGCTATCAAGGTAGTGGCCATGGTATGCCACGAGACTTCCACCGGAATGATAAATCCTGTCAAGGAAGTGGGCGACCTGGCAGATAAATATGGCAAATGGTACTTCGTGGACTGCGTATCGGCTGCAGCCGGCGAACTCATCGATATCGTCGATTTCCATATAACCTTCGCTACTTCCGTAGGAGGTAAATGTCTGGGCGCTTATCCAGGTTCCGCTTACATATGCGGAAAGATAGACGCTTTCGAAACGCTGACTCCGGAAATGGGCAAGAACGTTTACCTGAATCTGGCAAAGCATTACATCTATGCAAGAGATAAGAACCAGACTCCTAACACTCCTAATGTGAATCTGTTCTGGGCTTTGGAAGCTGCCCTTGACAATGCGCTGGCCGATGGCGGTGTCGAAGCCAGAGTTGCCAGGTATAAGGAATGCTCCGGCATACTCAGAAAAGGAATGAAGGATATGGGGCTCAAGCTGCTGCTTGACGATGAGAGCCAGATGGCTAATACAGTAACATCCGTATTTCTGCCGGAAGGTAAGGATCTGAAGGCGTTCCTCAGCGATATGGAAAGCAGGGGATATGTCGTTTACAGCGGCAAGGGAAAATACGAGGCGATGGGCATGTTCCAGGTAGCCAATATGGGTGAGATATATCCTGATGACTGCCGAGAGTTCCTCAAGGTTTTAGCGGATTGCATCAAATAGAAAGAATTCTGAAATGAATTCCTCCACCTATTTATTTAATTTGATTTAGAGAAAATGGCCTGCCTCAGGATGGTCTTCCATTCCGGCAGGGCGTTTTCTTTTTTGCCTGTGGACTTTCCGCGGATATATGTGATATTGTGTGCTCTGCACGTGAGCTTTTTTCTCAAATATGCAGCAAAGCGCTTTTTTAAGTGGACTGATTTCGTGTATATGGTATACTATAAGCGATGAATAAAGGCTGCGGGATAGACAAAAACTCTATTATTATGGAAAGGAGATTCTCATGTCTAAGATTTTGATAAGCCCATCTAAATATATACAGGGCGCGGGAGAGATGAAAAAATTGGGGACCTATGCGGCAGGATATGGCAAAAAAGCTCTTATCCTCATAAGCTCAGGCGGATATAAGAGGATAGGCCCTCAGATAGAAGACAGCTTCAAAGGCGTGGATTGTCAACCGGAATTCGATTATTTCAATGGCGAGTGCAGTAAGACGGAGATAGACAGACTTTCGGGGCTGATGAAGGATAAAGGATGCGATTTGATGATAGGCATCGGCGGAGGAAAGATTTTCGATACGGCCAAGGCGGTAGCATATTACAACAGGACGCCTGTAATAATCTGTCCTACTATCGCGTCCACCGACGCGCCGTGCAGCGCGCTTTCCGTGATATATACCGATTCGGGGGTTTTCGAGGAATATCTCTTCTTGCCGGCTAACCCTAATCTGGTCATGATGGATACCGATATCGTAGCAAAGTCGCCTGTTCGCCTGACAGTAGCAGGTATGGGTGATGCGCTGGCGACTTATTTTGAAGCGAGAGCTTGCATGAGGAGCGGCGCCGTATCGTGTGCCGGCGGTAATTCCACGGCGGCGGCCATGGCTTTGGCAGAGCTCTGCTTCAACACGCTGATGGAGGAAGGCGTGAAGGCCAAGCTGGCCGTTGAACGGGGAGTCTGCACCGAGTCTGTGGAGAAGATAATCGAAGCTAACACGCTGCTTTCGGGGATAGGCTTCGAAAGCGCGGGACTTGCGGGAGCCCATGCTATCCACAACGGGATGACAGTGCTGGAGGAATGCCATGGAATGTATCACGGAGAAAAGGTAGCCTTTGGGACTATCGCTCAGCTGGTATTGGAAGACGTGCCGATGGAGGACTTGGAGGAGGTCATCAGCTTCTGCATAGAAGTAGGCCTTCCTGTAACGTGGGAGCAGCTGGGAGCTGAGGACATAACCGATGAGCAGATCATGGAAGTGGCTGAGGCAGCTTGTGCGGAGAATGACACCCTTCACAACATGCCGTTTGAAGTGACCCCGGCCAAGGTGTTCGCAGCTCTTAAAGCTGCCGATGCCTATGGAAGGTATTTCATGGGGGAATAGCGGCAGGGGCGGATCGATGATGATGATCTGTCCGAGCGTTGTCTGAGCATTAGTCGAGTATTGACCGGACGGGCTATGTCGGTCTGCCCGGTCAGGCCAGACGGACATGTCTTTCAGGACTTTTACATACATTTCGCGATTTTTCCCGAATGTATGTAAAATCCAATGGGTTTGAGGGATGTGGACCTGTTTTGTAAAGGGATGAAGGCCCGTTTTTACCCGGGTTTTGTAGTCCGATACCGGAGCGCAGGCTGCAAACGTTGAAAAAATTACATACATTTCGAAGAAATTCGAAAATGTATGTAATTTTTTTATATATGCCGTGTTGCCGGGAAAGAATGGGCGCATAATCGAATACATCAGATCGATTTATTGATTTCTACAGTGACGGACTGTAAAATAGAGATCAGGAGGTAATATAATAATGAAAGACTATAAATTGTATATAAACGGAGAATTCGTGGAAGGGAACAGCGGAGCATATATCGAGGTCGAGAATCCGGCTACGAAGGAAGTTTTCGCAAGGGTCCCTGACGGTAATGAAGTCGATGTCGACAAAGCGGTGGCGGCGGCACGGGCGGCGCAGCCTGCCTGGAGTGCGCTCTCGCCTGAAAAAAGAGCTGATTACGTGGAGAAATTCGCCGACTATATAGAAAAACACAGCGATGAAGTGGGTAAGACGATAATGGCGGAGATAGGAACGCCGGTAAAGTATGTTTATGGTTTACAGGTGGAAAGCTCCATCGAGCATGGACGATATTACGCTGAGCTGGCAAGGAGATATCAGTATGAGAAGAAAGTCGGGGATGACATGGCGGTCAGGTATGAGCCTATCGGCGTCATCGCGTGCCTGACACCGTGGAATTATCCGATATATCAGGAGACGGCCAAGATATTCCCAGCCATAGCGGCAGGAAACTGTATAGTTCTCAAGCCAAGCCAGATAGCTCCCGTATCGGCATTTGTCCTGGCGGAAGCGGCGAGGGAGATGGGTCTGCCGGCAGGTGTCATAAACATCGTGACAGGAAGAGGAAGCGAAGTAGGAACGTTGCTGGCGAAACACGAGGATGTGGACATGGTTTCCTTTACCGGTTCCACGGAACAGGGAAAGAAAGTCGGCATGATGGGTATCGAGAGCAATGTCAAAAAGGTAGCTCTTGAATTGGGCGGCAAGTCGGCATCGGTGATATTGAGATCGGCTGATTATGAAAAGGCCGCCAAGAGTACGATGATGGGTTGTTTCCTCAATACGGGGCAAATATGTTCGGCTCTTACCAGGATGGTCGCGCCAAGAGAGATAAAGGAAAAACTGGAAGAGTACATCGTTTCTTTCGCAAAGACTTTCACCGTGGGTGACCCGCAAGACGAAAAAATGATGATAGGCCCTCTTGCCAGCAGAAAGGGATTCGATAAAGTCTGCGCTTATCTGAGAAAGGGCCTTGAAGAAGGTGCGAAGATGATAGCGGGTCAGATACCGGGAGATTGTGAGAACGGCTACTATATCTCGCCGGTCGTTTTCACCGATGTAACCAGCGATATGACAATAGCCAGGGAGGAGATATTTGGACCGGTCCTCAGTATCATCTATTACGATACGGAGGAGGAAGCGCTTCAGATAGCCAATGATACCATATACGGACTTGCGGGGGCGGTGTTCGGCCGGCAGGAGGATGCCCTCAGGTTTGCAGGTAAAATGAAGGCAGGAACTGTGAATATCAACAACGGGAATTTCTCGATAGAAGTTCCTTTCGGTGGATACAGGCAGTCGGGCCTGGGACGAGAAAATGGGGAAGACGGATTCGGAGAGTTTATGGAAACGAAGTCGCTGATGCTGTAAGGATCGGTTGTGGGTGACATTCGCGTCATATCATCTTTCATATGAAAAATGCCTGAGAGCTGATTTTTATCAATGTCTCAGGCATTTTTTAACGAATCCGGATCGAATCCGCGCTTTATTTGTCGCTTCTGCTTTCCGAGGCCAGCAGGGATATCTCGCTGAACCTGGAAACGATGTAGTCATAGCCGCCGGCAGTGTGAGGTATCAGGCAGAGGCTGCAATCCTTCAGACCATCAGTATATGTGAAATTGCCTCCGCAGCGGTCTCCCAGGGCATATAGCGGGCAATAGCAGAACAGGCAGTTGAAGCTGTCTGGATCCGCCCCCTCATGGCATGGGAAAAATTCACAGTCTATGTGGCTGTACCATTTGAAATTCTCGCTTTTCATGATCGGATCCTCACAGCGGGAAAAATTCCGGCTTTCGCTGGTCAAATACGCAGTAATATTTATACCCTAAGGATCTGGCCAGCTCCACTGCATCGTTGAAATGAAATCTGTAGTGCTCCGGAGAATGGGCATCTGAGCCAAAGGTAAGTATCTCACCGCCCAGCTCCCTGTATCTTCGGAGGATAGACTCTCGGGGCAGCCATGTCCCTGTACCGTATTTGAAGCTTGAAGTATTGATTTCAAGACCTTTGCCTTCCTGGACCAGCAGCTTCAGCGTTTCATCGATAACGTCACCGAAGGGAGCGTAATCGTACAGCTTCCCGATATACCTGTCGAGGATGCTGAAGTGTCCCACTACATCGTAATTGTGAAAGATTTTGAGGCAGTCGTACATATAAGTATAGAAGTCTTCCAACATGGCCGGACCGTCCACGTCGGTGAAGTCGAAGGTGTAGAGGTCGATACTTCTCAGACAATGGAAAGACCCCAGGATAACGTCGTATGGAAAGGCGTTTATCACCCGATCGGCGGCATCGAACTGGCCTTCCATGATTCCGACTTCCAGTCCGATCTTGATATCCATGATGCCGCGGTATTTTTTTCGGTTTTCCAGCATCGTTTTCTGATAATCGTCGAAATCGATGGTAAAAGGGAATTCCGGATCCGGGTAGCCGGGATCATAGTGGTCTGTCACAGCCAATGTCTTTATTCCTTGGGCTGCAGCGCCTTCCAGCATTTCATCTACTGAGACGTAGCAGTCATCGGAAAATCCGGTATGGGTATGAAAATCACAATCCAATATGTATTTATTGTCGTTCATATCGTCTACTTGTTCCTTTCTTCAGGTGAAGCCTCAGGCGAGGACAATACATTGCGCATTTTTTCGGCTTTCACGAAATTGAGTTCAAACCAGAATGTGGTCCCGTTGCCGACGGTGCTGTCCACTCCGAAGTTGGATTTGTGCAGAGACAGTATCTCCTTGACTATGGAAAGACCAAGTCCTGATCCTTCAGAAGCTCTGACCATATTGGAGCTGGCTCTGTAGTATCTTTCCCAGACGTGATTCAGCTCTTCGGGCGCGATGCCGACTCCGTGGTCTTCCACTTGGCAGAGCACGTATTTTCCACGTCGCTTCAGGGACAGTATCACGGTTTTGTCGTCGCCGGCGAATTTGATGGCGTTGGTAAGCAGGTTTGAGATTACCTGTTTTATCTTTTCCTCATCGCCGTTGACGATGTAGTTGGTATTACAGTTGAGCTTGAATATATAGCCCTGTTCGTCCTCCATTATCTTATAGGTGTTGAGGATACTTCGGGCTGCCTGAGTAATGTTGAAATCTCTTCGCTCCAGCACCATTTTACCGGACTGCATCCTGGAAAGGGAGAGCAGGTCTCCCACCAGCATATTGAGTCTGTCGGCTTCATCGATTATGACCTGAAGATGCTGTTCACGCTTCTGCGGATTGTTGCCTGACAGGTCGCGTATCATTTCGGCGTAGGATTTTATCATCGTCAGCGGAGTACGCAGATCGTGGGAGACGTTGGCTATCAGATCTTTCTGAAGCATATCGGATTTTTCCAGCTCTATGGATGCCCGCGTCAGGGTATCGGCCAGATTGTTGATCTCCGTATAATGGCCGCCCTTGAACACGATCCCGTACTCGCCGTCCGCCAGTTTTTCCGCAGAGCGGGTGAGGGCTCTTATAGGCCTCGTTATCCTTATGGAAAGATAGAAGGATATGAGGCAGGCTACGGCCAGTGAGATGAAAGTCACATATATCAGCTGGTTAGTCAGGATATGTATCGTCGACGACACAGGATACAGAGGCGAGAATATGTACACCAGCATGGACTCCTTGTCATCAGAAGTCAGCAGTTCTCCAAAAGCCAGTACGTCTTTGGAATCATCGCTTTTTATTCTTCTGTATACTGAGTCGGTTTTCTCCTCCAGCATGATTTTATTGAGGGCGTCTATCTGGTCCATGTAATACTGAGCTACGGTGCTGTCGCCTGAAGGTCGGAAATACATGGTTTTGCCGTCCTGGGAGACCACGTATATAAACATATCGTTGGTCGTGGATATGCTTTCCACCGCTTCCAGGAACTTTTCGCTGCTCTTGCGCTCATAGGAGGACTCTATGTCTCTCGCGACACTCCTCGTCTGCTCGTCCTTCATGACTCCGTAGAAACTGTTAAGAAAGAACACCTGGAAAAACCACAGGACTATCATCAGAAAGGCGGCGAAAAGTATGAAGTACAGCCATGTTTTGAATTTTATGCTCTTGGAGTCGAGTTTAAGCTTCAAATTTATAACCTACCCCTCTCAGTGTCACTATGTAGTCTCTGTATTTCCCCAGATTGTTCCTGAGGTTCTTTATATGAGTATCTATTGTCCTGTCGTCTCCGAAGAAGTCATATCCCCATATATCTGACAACAGTTTATCGCGGGAAAGGGCGATGTTTTTGTTTTCTACCAGATAGAACAGCAGGTCATATTCCTTTGGCGTCAGTTCGACCTTTTCTCCATCGACATACACGGTTCTGGCCGGTATATTGATTTCCAGGCCGTCGAACTTCATGACTTTTTCCGCAGGCTTTTCCGCGGCACTGTTCCTGGAAAGGACTGCGTTGACCCTTGCCATCAGCTCCTTGGGGCTGAAGGGCTTTACGACGTAGTCGTCTATGCCCAGCTCGAATCCGAAGAGCTTGTCGTACTCTTCGCTTCTGGCTGACAGCATTATGATCGGGATATCTTTCATCTTCTTTATCTCTTTGCAGGCGGTGAATCCGTCAAGTTTAGGCATCATGATGTCCATGATGATAAGGTCATAGTCATTGAGCTTGCAGAGCCCGACCGCAGTCATGCCGTCGGAAGCTTCGGTGATCTCATGGCCGTTGAATTCGGAGTATTCTCTGATGACCTCTCTTATCTTCTGTTCGTCGTCTGCCACTAATATCTTTGCCATATATAAAACCTCCTTCTTGTACTCGTATATTATATATAAAAGAATAAATGTTCTATGTGATTTGTATATGAAGCTTCTGTAGTGATTCTACCATAATTTGTTGGCGAGGTACAGAACTTGTGCTATAATCATACTGGGTAATTTTACAAGTATGCCCAAAGCTATTGAACGAAGAAAGGAGGTGAGAAAGAATGCTGAAGAAACTTGTCAGGGCTGTCTTTACGCTTGCAGGCGCGATAGTAGGTTACGGTGTCTTTTCGTTGGCGAGATTTTTCGTCGCTCTCGCGGGGTACGAGGATCTGGTCGATTTTTCAGGAGTACAGGAACTGTGCATCGCTGCTTTATTTGCAATTATTTTCGGTTTAATATTTTTCAGATTAACACCGACTATCAAGAGGCAGGGAAATAAGATGGCCAACAACATAGAAGTGGATCTGCAAAAGGTTTCCGTCAATGATTTGGTCATGGGGACCTTAGGGCTTATCGCCGGTCTTATTATCGCCTTTCTGATAAGCCAGATCTATGTAGGCATAACGATACCGTATCTGGATGTAATCCTCAATATCGTTACATATATAATACTGGGATATCTGGGTATCGTCATAGCCACCACCAAAGGTAAGGATATCAGGTCTGCCTGGACCAGATCAAAGCTGATCTCGTCGGTGGGAGGAGGCAAGTCTTCGAGATCGAAGAACGAAGTGACCCCCAAGATATTCGATACCAGTGTCATCATCGACGGGAGGATAGCCGATATCATGAAGACGGGATTCATAGAAGGAAATATCGTGATACCCGAATTCGTGCTGGTGGAGCTGAGACATATAGCCGATTCGTCGGATGCGCTGAAGCGAAACAGGGGAAGGAGAGGGCTGGATATCTTAAACAAGATACAGGAAGAATACGGTATAGAGATATACAATACAGAAGCTGAGAAGGCTCTGGAGGAGATACCGGAGGTGGATGTAAAGCTGCTGAAGCTGGCTCAGATAATGAACGGCAAAGTCGTTACCAACGACTTCAATCTCAATAAAGTAGCCGGGATAAAGGGCGTCGAGGTGCTCAATATAAACGAGTTGGCCAATACTTTGAAGCCTGTGGTCCTTCCGGGAGAGGAAATGATCCTTTCGCTGGTGAAGGAAGGCAAGGAGAACAATCAGGCCGTCGCATATCTGGATGATGGCACCATGATAGTCGTGGAAGATGGTAAACGCTTCATCGGACAGACTATCAAAGTGATAGTGACCAGTGTGCTGCAGACTTCAGCGGGCAGGATGATATTCGCCAAGCCCGCGGGCAATAGAGGATAGCTATGTACAGAGGGAAAAAGACGGCGGCAATAATCGCGGCAGCGGGAAGAGGAACGAGGCTGGGAGGGCCTGTCCCCAAACAGTATCTTGATATCAATGGCGAGCCAATGCTGGCGAAGACGCTTAGGCGTTTTTCCGATGCAGATGAAATAGACCATATAATCGTCGTGACCAACGAGGAATACGTCGGATGTTGCGGATCCATAGCGAGCCGGTACGGGATAGAGAAGATGACAGCCGTAACGGCGGGAGGAGCACAGCGGCAGGATTCAGTCTGGAACGCGTTGAAGACGCTGGAGGACAAATGCCCCGATACCGGATACGTGCTGGTGCATGATGGGGCCAGACCTTTCGTCAGCCACCGCGTGATAAGAAACGTCCTGGAAGCTGCGGCAGACAGTGGAGCGGCCACCGCCTGCGTGCCGGTGAAGGACAGCCTGAGAAGGCTTGACGATGATGGCATTTCCAGCTCCGGCGTCGACAGAAGCATGTATTTTTCGGTCCAGACACCGCAGGGCTTCAGGCTGGAGACGTTGAAGAAGGCGTATCAGAAGGCCTTCGCTGAAGGTTTCTATGGTACTGACGACGCGGTGCTGGCGGAGAGAGCCGGATACCCGGTCACGCTGGTGGACGGCGAGTACGGCAATATAAAGATAACGACGAGAGAGGACATGCCTATGGAAAACAGGACAGGCACAGGTTTCGATGTACATGCCTTCGCCCCGGGGCGAAAGCTGATACTGGGAGGGGTAGAGATACCTTATGACCGAGGACTCGACGGTCATTCCGATGCGGACGTGTTGGTCCACGCGCTGATGGATGCGCTGCTGGGAGCGGCGGCCATGGGCGATATAGGCAGGCATTTCCCCGATACCGATCAGCAGTATAAAGGGATTTCCAGCATGGTGCTGCTGCGGCAGGTGGGGGAGAAGCTGGCTGAAGCAGGATATTCTATCGTCAACGCCGATGTGACTGTGATGGCGCAGGCTCCTAAGATAAGCCCGTATGTCGACGAGATGCGGTCAAATATCGCCGGGACATTGAATGTAGATAAAAGCAGGATAAATATAAAAGGGACCACTACTGAACGGCTGGGCTTTGTGGGCCGAAAGGAAGGCATAGCTGCTGAGGCGGTGTGTTCCATAAGCAGATAAGGAGAAACTGATAATGAGATTGTCGAAAATGCACTTGAAAACACTGAGAGAGGTACCGGCCGAAGCTGAGATACCAAGTCATATCCTGATGCTGAGGACGGGGATGATAAGAAAGCTGGCGTCAGGTGTTTACGGCTTCATGCCATTGGGCTGGAGGACCCTCAGAAAGATAGAAGAGATAGTGAGAGAAGAGATGGACGCGGCAGGAGGGCAGGAAATACACATGTCGGCTATACAGCCGGCAGAGCTGTGGCAGGAATCGGGAAGATGGTATGCTTACGGCCCGGAGCTGTGGCGTATAAAGGACAGGCATGGCCGTGATTTTTGTCTGGGACCTACACATGAGGAGATCTTCACCGACATAGCCAGAAATGATATCAGCTCGTACAGGCAGCTGCCGATGAATCTCTATCAGATACAGACAAAATACAGAGATGAGGCGAGGCCGAGGTTCGGACTCATGAGAAGCAGGGAGTTCATCATGAAGGATGCTTATTCCTTCGACAGGGATCAGGCCGGTCTCGACAAGAGCTATGATGAGATGTATGCCGCTTACGAAAAGATATTCACCAGGTGTGGACTGGACTTCAGACCGGTGGAGGCGGACACGGGAGCCATAGGAGGAAGCAATTCCCACGAATTCACAGCGCTGTCCGAGGTGGGCGAAAGTGAGATAGCATATTGCGAGAAGTGTTCTATGGCGGCGACTGTGGAGCGGGCAGAGTGCGCTGACGCGCCATCCCAGGATGACGTGGAGATGCTGCCGATGGAAGAGGTACACACTCCGGGAACCAAGACGATAGAAGAGGTGGCTGATTTCCTCAAGCTGGACAAGAATCAGACCATGAAGGCCCTCCTCTTTGTAACCTACGACAGCGAAGGTAATGAGGACGGATATGTGGCGGCTTTCGTTCGAGGCGACAGGGAGCTGAATATGACCAAGCTGGTCAACGCATTGGGTATACCGGAACACGCCATCGAATTCGCCGACGAGGAAAAGATGGGCGAAGCGACGGGATGTGTGGGCGGTTTCACAGGCCCTGTGGGACTCCACGACTGTAAGATAGTCGTGGACAGCGAGCTTCCGGGTCTTAAAAATCTCTGCGCGGGAGCATGCAAGGAGGATCATCATCTGATAAACGTCAATTACGGCAGGGATTACGAAGGCGACATCGTAACAGATATAAAGGTACTGGCGGAAGGTGATCCGTGCCCTGTGTGCGGAGCACCGGTGAAGCATGCCAGAGGGATCGAGGTCGGCCAGGTTTTCAAGCTGGGCACGAAGTACAGCGAGGCTATGAAAGCGTATTATAAGGATGAGAACATGAAAGATCATCCTATCGTTATGGGGTGTTACGGCATCGGTGTCACCAGGACCATGGCAGCCATAATAGAGCAGCATCATGATGAGAATGGTATAATATGGCCGATAGCGGTCGCCCCGTATCACGTGATGATAACGGTGATGAAGCCGGAGGACCGGGTACAGGCGGAGATAGCGGAAGAGATCTATCAGACGTTGAGAAAAGCGTCCGTGGAGGTCCTTATCGACGACAGAAAAGAACGTCCCGGCGTCAAGTTCAAGGATGCGGATCTGCTGGGCATACCTATCAGAATAACTGTAGGAAGAGGCGCGGCTGATGGGATGATAGAGTATAAAATGCGAAGAGATGCTGATAAGACGGAGATGACCGTTGAGGAAGGGATACGTAAAGCTATCGATACGATCAGCAGTGAAAAATGAGCGGTGAGCGGAAGATGGGAAAAGACAGCGGAAAATCAGGCGGTATCAAAATATATGCTACACTCTTCTGGGAATTTTTCAAAATCGGGATATTCACCATAGGGGGAGGTATGGCGATGATACCGCAGATACAGCAGCTGGTCGTTCAGGACAAGAAATGGATGGCCGAAGATGAGATGCTGGACTGTATAGCCATAAGTCAGTCGATGCCCGGTGTCATAGCTATAAACAGCGCCACATATATAGGAAAGCGGATAAGAGGTGTCAAAGGATCTCTGGCTGCTACCCTGGGAGTGGTGATGCCGTCATTTATCATTATAATCCTGGCAGTAACGGTGCTGGGAGCTATTGGAGAAAACAAATACATCCTGGGAGCATTCGTGGGTGTAAAGGCGGCTGTATGCGGGCTCATACTTGTTACAGCAGTCAGATTAGCGAAGCAAAGCCTGAATTCCGTATTTCAGTGGGTGCTGGCTATAGCAGCATTCATAGCTATAGGGATTTTCGGGATAACGGCTATATGGGCTATAATAGCAGGAGCTGTTGCCGGGATAATATATAACAGCGTCAGGCTGGGCAAGTGCCGGAAAATAGAAATAACAGGTGACGATGAAGATAACGCTGACGAAGGCGGGGAGGTGAGAAGATGATGTATTTTTATCTTTTCACTATGTTCTTTCGTATAGGACTCTTCAGCTTCGGCGGAGGGCTGGCGATGCTTCCTCTTATATTCCAGAGCGTGCAGGATTTTGGGGTCATGTCGGCTCAGGAGTTCTCCGACCTGGTGGCCCTGTCCCAGGTGACACCGGGACCGGTAGCTGTCAATGCTGCTACTTACGTGGGGTTCAATTACTCAGGATTTGCCGGAGCGGCAATCGCGACATTGGGGGTATGTCTGCCCTCTTTTATCCTCATGTTGCTGGTGATGAAATTCATAGACAGGTTCAACGACAGCAGAGGGATACAGGGAGCGTTTGTCGGTATCAGACCTGTCACTGTGGGTATGATAGCTGCGGCGGCCATATTCGTGAGTGAAACGGTGCTGGTAAAGGGCTCTCTCATATCGATGGCCTTATTTACAGAAGGACTTGGATATTTCAATCCGATACCGATAGCGTTGTTTGCGGTCACTATATTCCTTGTGGGAGTTTTGAAGATGAAGCCCATAAGAGTCATGATAATAATAGGCATAGCGGGAGCGTTGTTATGTGGGTAGGTGGAGCCAGAGCCATAGTTCTGGATGATAAGGACAGGATGCTGATGGTAAAGCAGCATCATGAAGATCATGATATATGGATGGTGCCGGGCGGCGGTATCGAAGACGGGGAAAGCGCGGCGGAAGCCGCGGTCAGGGAAGTCAAGGAAGAGACTGGACTCGATATTGAAGTCGGCTCTCTCGTATGGCATGTGGAAGAGGTGTCTGAGCGGGGACAGCGGTTCGTGAATTTCTTTATGTGCAGGCTTGTGGGCGGGACTCTCAGCCTGGGCGAGGATCCCGAATTCGACGGTGACAGCCAGGTGCTTCGAGATGTCAGGTTCATGTCACGGGAAGAACTGATGAAGGTGCAGTGTCTCTATCCGGGATATCTGAGGGATGAGTTCTGGGATATCTATGAAAGAGGCGAGTTTGGACGTAACGTATTCAAGATAAGATAATAAGGAGGTTTACAAATGAAATATGTAACTATTGAAATGGAAAACGGCGGAGTGATGAAGGGTGAACTCTATCCGGAGATCGCTCCTAAAACTGTGGAGAATTTCATAAAGCTGGCACAGGAGGGATTCTATGACGGTTTGATATTCCACAGGGTCATTCCGGGATTCATGATACAGGGGGGATGCCCTGACGGTACGGGAATGGGGGGCCCGGGATACAGTATCGAGGGTGAATTCACGGCTAATGGATTCAGGAACGACCTGAGACATGAGAGAGGGGTAATGTCCATGGCCAGAGCTATGGATCCCGATTCCGCAGGTTCTCAATTCTTCATCATGGTAGCTGATTCTCCGCATCTGGACGGGCAGTACGCGGCTTTTGGGAAAATAACCGAAGGGATGGACGTAGCTGATGAGATAGTTAGCCAGAAAAGAAATATGGCAGATAAGCCGGAAGTCCCTCAGGTAATGAAAAAAGTCACTATCACAGAAGAATAAACTAATGTTGATGTGAATGCAGTCGTCGGTACCGATCGGCGAAAGGCAGCGCCCGGCATGAAGAAGACCATGCCGGGGATTTTATTGCCGTGGAAGAGATGTTTGACGGGATAAGCCCGAACAGAGAGAAGTGTGGGAAATGAAAAAGCGTAATGAACAGAAGAATACGGATCTTGGCCGGGAGCCGGTAGGAAAGCTCCTGCTCAGACTTGCGGTACCTGCTATTACGGCGCAGATAGTCAACGTGCTGTATAACATGGTAGACAGGATGTATATCGGTCACATTCCCGAGACGGGCGCGGCAGCGCTAACAGGTCTGGGAGTATGCTTTCCCATAATCATGGTGATCAGCGCTTTTGCCGCGCTGATGGCCATGGGCGGCGCTCCTAAGGCTTCCATAATGCTGGGAAAAGGCGAGCACGAAACTGCTGAGAAGATATTGGGAAACTGTGCCAGCGGAACCATCGCGGCAGGGATAGTTTTGACAGCGGTGCTGCTGATCTCCGGCAGGGAGCTGCTGATGATGTTTGGCGCCAGTGAAAATACCATAGAGTATGCCGAAGGATATATGACGATATATGCCTGTGGGACCCTGTTCGTACAGCTGGCTCTTGGGCTCAATAATTTTATCACTACCCAGGGCTTTGCCGCCACCAGCATGTTGAGCGTCGTGATAGGAGCGGTAGCAAACATAATCCTTGATCCTATATTCATTTTCGCTTTTGACATGGGCGTGGAAGGTGCGGCCCTGGCGACTATCATATCTCAGGCGCTTTCCGCAGCGTGGGTCGTGAGATTTCTCACCGGGAAGCGCACGACGCTGAAGCTGCGGCTCAGATACATGAAGCCGGATATGAGACTTTATGGTCCGTGTCTTGCTCTGGGGATGTCACCGTTTATCATGCAGGCGACAGAGGGGGCTATCACAGTGTGCTTCAATTCTTCGCTGCTGGAATACGGAGGTGATATAGCCGTGGGAGCTATGACCATCCTGAGCAGCGTGATGCAGTTTTCCATGCTGCCTCTGCAGGGCATCACCCAGGGCGCTCAGCCGATCATAAGCTTTAACTATGGGGCGGGCAACAGAGACAGGGTGAAGCGAACATTCTTCCTGCTGTTGAGGACCTGCGTCATATACTCCGTAGCATTGTGGGCGGTGGCAATATTTGTGCCTAAACTGTTCATCATGATTTTTACATCCGATCCGGAACTTACGGATTATACCATATGGGCTATACGTATATACATGGCCACATCTCTCATATTCGGGATACAGATAGCGTGTCAACAGACCTTCGTGGCGCTTGGAAATGCCAAGAATTCATTGTTTCTGGCAGTATTGAGGAAGATAATCCTGTTGATACCTCTGATATTTATACTACCGAGGTTTTTTGACGATAAAGTTATGGCGGTATTTCTGGCAGAGCCGGTGGCGGATACTCTGGCTGTTGCCACGACGGCAGTGATGTTTTTCGTCCAGTTCAGGAAACTGATGAGGCAGATGGGCGAACCAGCTGGCAGATGAACGGCTTGCGATCACAGGCGGAAGCCTAAAAAAATAAGACCCTGCAATCATTATAATCCCAGGGTCTTTGGCGAGGCACGAGGGACTCGAACCCCCAACCGACAGATTCGAAGTCTGCGACTCTATCCATTGAGCTAGTGCCCCACATAGAACATTATCAATTATATATGATTTTGACGGCCGCCGCAAGATATTTTATTGGAAATCATGGTGAAATCAGTATATGTATCTTAAAAAGTGCTTGCGTCACTATATGGAGCTGTAGTATAATATTTCAGTATTACGGGCGGTCCTCTGGTATTCATGAAAGGGTCATGACCAAGAACGTCTTGGAGGGAAGGAGGAAAATGTCAATGAACGTAATGGATTCAGTTGTACAGGATTATCTCAAGAGTGATATCCCTGCGTTTAACGTGGGCGACACTGTGAAGGTGCACGTTAAGATCAAAGAAGGAAACAGAGAGAGAATACAGATCTTCGAAGGCTTCGTGCTGAAGAGACAGAACGGCGGGATCGGCGAGACGTTCACCGTAAGGAAGATCTCGTCGGGCGTAGGCGTGGAAAAAACATTCCCGCTCCATTCACCGCTGGTTGAAAAGATCGAAGTCGTAAGACAGGGTGATGTCAGAAGAGCAAGACTTCACTACATGCGTCAGAGAACCGGTAAATCGGCCAAGATCAAGACGAAAGAAGAAATGTAATGAAAAAAGGAGCCGTGAAGGCTCCTTTTGTAGTATGGACGACTTTTGCAGGCCGCCGTACTGCGTGAAATGGGTTTACCCCTGTCAGCGCTTCCGGGAAAGAAAAGCCTGAACACTGATGGGGGGGGGTAAAATCGTAATGGAGGGAATCAACGAGATGATAAAAGTAGAACACGTATCTAAGAAATTTGTCAGGAACAAGGACAAGAAAACGAGAGAGGAATTTTTCGCCGACAAGGACATGACCTTTGAGGCGAAGGATGGAGAAATAGTCGGTATCCTGGGACCCAACGGCGCAGGGAAAACCACTTTGCTGAGGATGATCGCAGGCATACTGGAACCTACAGAAGGCAGTATCAGCTTTGACGGGCTGAGTTACAGGGACAGCGAGATAGAGATAAAGCAGAAGATAGCTTATCTGTCGGGAAATACCAGGCTGTACGATACTCTGTCGACTTATGAGCTTTTGATTATGTGCTGTGATATATACGGCATACCGCAGCAGGAGCGACAGGAGAGAATAGAAAAGATAGCGGATATCCTTGGGATGAAAGGGTTCATTCATAACAGGATAGCCAACTTATCGACGGGGCAGACCCAGAAAGCCAATCTGGCCAGGTGCCTGGTTCACGATCCCAGATATTACATTTTGGATGAAGCCACATCAGGATTAGATATAATCTCCAGTCAGATCATATTGGATTTTATGAAAGGTGAAAAAGCTAGGGGAAAGACGATACTGTATTCCACTCACTATATGGAAGAGGCGGAAAATATCTGCGACAGAGTAATAATGATAAACCGAGGCGAGATAATAAAGTCGGGAACGCCGGAAGAGATAAAAACAGCTACGGACACGACGAATTTGAGAGATTCTTTCTTTGCGATGACTGGAGGTGTTTCCGATGAAGAGTAATCTTGGCAATATACTTAAAAAAGAAATGAGGGAACTGTTCAGGGACAGAAAGTCGCTGGCGATGATGTTGATAATACCGGTATTCATCCCGCTGATCATCATAGGGATGTCAGCTTTGTTCGAGTCGCAGATCAACAAGGGCGTAGAAGAGTACAACAGGATAGGATTCGGATATGAACTGTCGCAGGTGGAAAGAGAACTGGCGTCTCAGATGGAGATAGAAGCGGTTCAGGGATCACCGGAACAGCTGGCGTCCGATTATGAGAACGGCGAGATCGACTTATATATAACAAAGAAAGGAAACACATATACCATCAACAGTGACGGTTCTGATACAGCTTCTTATGCGACAGGGCTGGCAGAACGATATCTGGAAGTTTACAGACAGCATCTCCAGCAGGAGTATCTGGCTGCTGAAGGAGTGGATCCCGAAGCAGTGTTCGATATCTTGACGGTGGAGGAAAATGTGATAGAGGGGGACAATTACTTTGCGGGATATATCAAGAATTATGCGTTTCTGTTTATAATAATGGCTATAACGGTATCGGCCACATATCCGGCTACCGATACTACCGCGGGAGAGCGGGAAAGAGGGACTCTGGAAACTCTCCTTACATTTCCTGTGAAGAGCAGAGATATAATAGTAGGAAAGTTCATGGGGGTGACGGTGTCAGCAGCCGTGACGGGTCTCGTAAGTCTGGTGCTGGCCATCATTTTCCTGATTATCGCTAAAAGCATGTTTTCCATATATGAAGGTGTAGATATCATGTTCTCGCCTGTCAGCATAATACTGGCGATTTTCGTGATACTGGCTTATTCTATGTTCATAAGTGGCTTATGTATCGCTGTTGCTGGAAGGTCAAAGACTTTTAAGGAGGCTCAGAGTGCTCTTACTCCTCTGATTTTCATTTCTTTTTTCCCGGGAATGATAGCCTTCATGATGGGGGTGACAGGTTCGCCGTTGCTTTCCATAGTGCCGTTCCTGAATTTTGTGGTAGTGTTCACCGATGTCAACAATGGCTCGGTAGAGCTGTTGGATATATTGCTGATGTTAGTCTCAACGGGAGCTTATATCGCTGCCGTATTGACATACGTGATAAAGCAGTACAAATCAGAGAAGGTGCTGTTCGCGAAATGAGAGGTGGATCATGGAGAACATAAACTGGTATCCCGGTCATATGAAAAAGACGAGGGAACTGATAAAGGAAAACCTCAAGCTTGTAGACGTGGTCATTGAGGTGATAGACGCCAGGATCCCTGTTTCCAGCAGGAATCCCATAATCGACCAGTTGATAAAGGATAAGCCGCGCATCATCGTGTTGAACAAGAGCGATCTGGCTGATGAAAATGTCAGCAGGCAGTGGAGGGAATACTTCGGGAGTGAAGGCTTTGCAGCCATTTCTATGAACTGTGTCAGCGGGGCGGGAGCCAAAGAACTGTTTCGAATACTGGAGAAGATGTCGGAGGAGAAGAACAGGGGGCGCGCTGTGCAGCGCCCTTTCCGGCTGATGATAGCAGGCGTTCCCAATGTAGGAAAGTCGTCGTTGATAAACAGGATGACAGGGAAGAAGAGCGCCCAGACGGGAGACAGGCCGGGGGTCACCAGAGGAAAGCAGTGGCTGAAGCTGAAGAATAACATGCAGCTGATGGACACGCCTGGTATCCTGTGGCCCAAGTTCGAAGATCCCAAGGCCGGAAGGAACCTGGCGTTCTGTGGTTCTATAAAGGACGAGATATTGGATGTACCGACCCTGGCCATGGAGTTGATAGAGGTGCTTTCGGAAAATTATCCGGACCTGCTGGCAGAACGGTACAAGCTGGAAGGGATAGCCGATACACCTCTTGAGACCATGGAAAATATGGCGGTCAAAAGGGGATGTATCCTGCCGGGGAAGAGGATAGATTACGAGCGCATCGGCAAGCTGACGCTGGATGAGTTCAGGAGTGCTAAAATAGGGCGGATAACGCTGGAAAAGCCCCGTGATATGGTGGGCGAGAAGGATGTACGACCATGACGAAGCAGGAGCGACTGAAAAAGCAGCAAGAGCGACTGAAGGAAATGAAAGCGCGGGAAACGGAGCTCCACCGACAGGGATATGTCAATATCGCGGGAGTCGATGAAGTGGGGAGAGGCCCTCTGGCAGGTCCTGTGGTGGCCGCGGCGGTAGTGCTGCCGGAGGATTTTGATGTATTGGGAATAGACGATTCGAAGAAGCTGTCGGAAAAGCGGCGGGAAGAGCTGTTTGATGTTATCTTGGAAAAAGCTGTGGCATGGGGGATTGGCATGGCCGATCACAGTACCATCGATGAAATCAACATCCTTCAGGCGACGAAGCTGGCCATGAAGGATGCCATAGCGGATCTTTCCGGGAAACTGGAGGGCATTGATTACGTCATATTCGACGCTGTAAAGATAAATGATCTGAAACTGCCCCAGGAAGCGGTGATAAAAGGCGACTCCAAGATACTGGCCGTCGCTGCCGCATCTATTGTGGCAAAGGTAACCAGAGACAGGATGATGGTTGCTTATGCGGAGGAATATCCCGGCTACGGATTCGAGAAGAACAAGGGGTATGGGACAAAGCAGCACTATGAAGGCATCGCCAGGCAGGGGATCTGTCCTATACACAGGAAGACGTTTTTGAAGAAGGTGCTGTAGAGGATTTTGTTTCGTTTTGCAGCGGGATGATATCTGAATACATGGTAAAAAAATAAAAAAATATAAAAAAATACCAAAAACTTTCCTTGCAAATGCGAGATGATATGATATAATCAAAACATGAGAAGAGGGGAAGGAAAGGAGGCGTTTCTTATCATGATGGCGCGGGAAGATATGCTGATGTTATCGAATCTATTGGATGAGAAGCTGAAGCCTATAGATTTCAGATTCGACCAGATGGAGCAGAGATTTGATAGGATGGATCAGCGGCTTATTTATATGGATAAGCGACTCGATAAGGTTGAAAAACGACTTGTTCAGGTGGATAAACGGCTTGATGATGTCGATAAGCGATTCGAGCAAATAGATAAAAGGTTCGAAGGAATCGACCGGCAGCTTGCTGAAGTGGACCGAAGACTTACTCGGGTGGAAGGCAGTATTGATCAGATGGGACGGCGAATCGAGCGGGTCGAGCTGGTATTGGAAAACGATGTGGTGCCGAGGCTGCATAATATCGAGTCATGTTATGTCAGTACATATGATCGTTACGTCGCGAAGGCGGAGGAGATAGATGGTCTGAAGACCGACATGGAAATCGTTAAAAACGTATTGATAGATCATGATGAGAAGCTGAAGGTCATGTAAAGAGGGGAGTTTCTCTTGCAGAAACCGTATTTTCATGATAAGATAAAATCGTTATACGACTGACGGTAATCAAGTGGAATCGACCACGTGGAGTATAATGTAAGAGTGAGCCGACCGTCTGGGCTGAAGAGCCCGGATCGTTGGCTCTTTTCGCATTTTACATTGTTTGAATTTTGGATTGAAAAAGGAGAATGAAATGGAGATTAAAAGCGATATTCAGATTGCTCAGGAAACGGAAATGAAAAATATCATGGAAATAGCGGATTCCGCCGGCCTGGACAGAAAATACATTGAGCTTTACGGGAACTACAAGGCGAAGGTCGATTACAATCTGCTGGAGGATAAGAAGGATTCGCCTGACGGCAAGGTCATCCTGGTGACGGCTATATCTCCGACACCGGCGGGAGAAGGGAAGACAACTACCACGGTAGGTCTGGCGGACGCCCTCAAGAGGATAGATAAGAACGTACTGGTGGCACTGAGAGAGCCGTCCCTGGGGCCGGTTTTCGGTGTTAAAGGCGGGGCTGCCGGCGGCGGTTACGCTCAGGTGGTGCCGATGGAAGATATAAATCTCCACTTCACGGGAGATATGCATGCCATAGGAGCCGCCAACAATCTGCTGGCGGCTATGCTGGACAATCACATACAGCAGGGGAATGAGCTGAGGATCGATCCGAGAAGGATCACCTGGAAGCGATGCGTCGACATGAACGACAGACAGCTCAGATTCATCACCGATGGTCTCGGCGGCAAGGCCAACGGGACTCCGAGAGAGGACGGCTTCGACATCACGGTAGCCAGTGAGATCATGGCGATACTCTGCCTGTCCAGCGACATAGAAGATCTCAAAAAGAGGATAGCCAGCATCATCGTCGGCTACAGCTACGACGATGAGCCGGTGACGGCGGGGCAGTTCAACGCTCAGGGGGCGATGGCGGCGCTCCTCAAGGACGCCCTCAAGCCTAACCTGGTGCAGACACTGGAACATACCCCGGCCTTTATACATGGCGGGCCTTTCGCAAATATCGCTCACGGGTGCAATTCTGTGATGGCTACGAGGATGGCCATGAAGATGGCCGATTATGTCGTTACGGAGGCTGGTTTCGGTGCTGATCTGGGAGCTGAAAAATTCCTGGATATAAAGTGCAGGATGTCCGGCATAAGACCGTCGGCAGTAGTCGTGGTAGCTACGGTGAGAGCACTGAAGCATCACGGAGGCGTTGCCAAGGCGGACCTGGGGAAGGAAAATCTCGGCGCTTTGGAAAAGGGCCTTCCTAACCTGCTGCAGCACGTAGGCAATATCACGCAGGTCTATGGGCTACCGGCGGTAGTGGCCATCAACAGATTCCCTACGGATACGGAAGCTGAGCTGAAGCTGGTAGAGGATAAGTGCCGTGAACTGGGTGTAAATGTTGCACTCAGTGAAGTATGGGGAAAAGGCGGCGAAGGCGGTGTTGCTCTGGCGAAGGAAGTCGTAAGACTCTGCGAAGAGCCTAACAGCTTCGATTTCGCTTACAGCCTCGACATGTCCATCGAGGAGAAGATAAGAGCTATAGCTCAGAAAGTTTATCACGCCGACGATATAAATATCCTCCCGGCTGCCATGAAGCAGCTCAAACAGCTTGAGTCGCTGGGATTTGGAGATCTGCCGATCTGCGTCGCCAAGACACAGTACAGCTTTTCCGACGATCAGACGCTGCTGGGGGCGCCGAAGGGCTTCACACTGACGGTTAGAAATCTCAAGGTTTCGGCGGGAGCGGGCTTTATCGTAGCCCTTACCGGTGATATAATGACGATGCCGGGTCTGCCTAAGAGACCTGCGGCGGAAAAAATAGACGTAGACAAGACAGGAAAGATATCAGGATTATTCTAGGAGGATATATGCTTTATACCGAAAAGACATGCGGACAGTTTGTCGAAGAGACAGCGGGAAAGGCTCCCGTGCCGGGAGGCGGCAGTGTATCGGCTCTGGCGGGAGCGCTGGGGGCGGCTCTCGGCAGGATGGTGGCGTCTCTTACTATAGGAAAGAAAAAGTACGCGGATGTGGAAGAAGAGATGATACGCCTGGCAGAAGAGGCCGACAGGATGCGACAGGATCTGATGGATCTGGTACAGGCCGATATAGACATATTCAAGCCGCTGTCGGAGCTTTACGGTATGAAAGCTGAAACGGAAGAAGAGAAAAAGCGTAAGGATGAGCTGCTGGAGACAGCCCTCAACAACGCCTGTCAGGTACCGCTGGACATAATGGAACGATGCGGCAGGGCCGTGGAACTGGCCGGTCACTTCGCCGAGAAAGGGTCACGCCTTGCCGTAAGCGATGCGGGAGCCAGCGCCATACTGTGTAAAGGCGCCATGCAGGCGGCCAGCCTCAACGTTTACATCAATACGGGATCCATGAAGGACAGAAAGCGGGCGGAGGAGCTGAACACCGCCTGCGAAGCGTGCCTGGACAAGTATGAGAAGATGGCGGACGAAGTCTTTGGGAAAGTCGTGGAAGGTTTGAGAAAGTAAGGGGTAGGCTGATGGCAGAATTGTTGAGAGGAAAGGCTGTTTCCGACAGCCTTTCGGAAAAGACGTCAAAGAAGGTCAACGAATTGAAAAAGCGGGGGATCTTCCCGACTCTGGCTATAGTCAGACTGGGGGAAAATCCGGAGGATATGGCTTACGAGCGCGGAGCCGTGAAGCGGGCCTTTGAGCTGGGGATCACGGTGAGGCAGTTCGTGTACGACGCGAAGATATCCCAGCGGGAGCTGGTGGATGAGATCGTGAAGCTCAACGACGATGAACACATTCACGGCGTGCTGATATTCAGGCCGCTTCCGTCTCACATCGATGAGCGCGTAGTGTGTGAGGTTCTGGCGCCTGAAAAAGATGTGGACGGGATAACGGCCGGATCGATGGCAGGCGTTTTCATGGACCGTGATACGGGATTTCCGCCGTGTACGGCGGAGGCTTGCATGGAATTGCTGGAACATTACGGGTGCGAGCTGGAAGGGAAGCGAATGGCAGTCATCGGCAGGAGCCTAGTCATCGGCAGGCCTGTGGCCATGATGTCCATGCGAAAAAACGCCACAGTGACCATCTGCCACAGCAGGACGAGAGAGGAAGACCTCAGGTCTATCGCCAGCACGGCCGATATCGTGATAGCGGCTGTTGGGAAGAGCAGGATGATAAAGAAAGATATCCTGGGGAAAAACCAGATCATCGTAGATGTTGGTATCAATGTCGACGATGACGGAAGGATGTGCGGCGACGTAGACTTTGATAATGCGGCAACTGCCGCTGCCGCTATCACACCTGTTCCGGGGGGAGTCGGCAGCGTTACCACAGCGGTGCTGATGAAGCACGTGGTGGAAGCAGCGGAAAAATAGAATATCTTTAATTTGAAAACCTGGGTCAGCGGGAATGCGCCAGGTTTTTTGCTGCCCATGTTTATGATTTCCACTGAGGCCAATATCTGTTACATCTGATACGGTTATCGAGGAAAAGGACAGTGACGGCAATGTCATTGGAACCTGGACTTTCTCCGGATGGAGCGAAACAGGTACGATTAAAAAGACGTGAAGGAAAGCAGTAGTAACGTGATATGACATAAACAAGCACGAGCCTCGGCGCATTGCCGGGGCTCGTGCTGTTTAGGAGTAAAGAGTATGACTATTCAACAGATAACTGTTGATTGCTTCTTTCCGTATCTGTGGAAAATGGCAGGACAGCTTCTCTCAGGCTGATCTTCTTCATGATAGCCACACTGATAATAAAGAGGGGTGCTACCACTATGTAACCGAAAACAAGGGTCTCGGTGAACCCGGCCACCAGATATCCTGCCAGCGCGATCACGCCGCATATGATGGAATAAGGCGCCTGGGTCTTTATGTGATCTATGATGGACAGCTCTCCCGATGTAGCTGAGACAATAGATGTATCAGCCAGCGGTGAGCATGTGGCGCCCATCCCGGCCCCGCCGATTATGGCTGAGATGCACAGGAGCATGTCGGCATCCGTAGCTACTGCGAACGGTACGACTACAGGTATCATGATGGCAAAAGTCGTCCATCCGCCACCGATGGCGAACGCCGTGGCTGCACACAGGAGGAACAGGATAGCTGGCGTGAACACAGGAGGGATGTTTCCCTGGAATACTGATATGAGGAACTGAGTTATACCGAGAGATTCGGAAACCCCTCCCAGCGTCCATCCCAGTATGAGAACGAGGTTCGCGTAAAGTATCGATTTTATTCCTACGAAAGCGGCGCTTGCCAGCTCTGTGAACGGCGCCGTATTTCTTATCCTAAGATATATGGCGGTGATTATTATTGTAAATACCAGACCATACATGAGGGAGCGTATGCCCTCCATCTGGCTTACTGTCTGCATCAGATCGTAGTGGGTGAAAAAGCCGCCGGTGTAGAGCATGAAGAAAAGTACGAGGCAGATCAGCAGCGTTATAGGGAATATCAGATCCACAGGCTTGCCCTTTGCAGGCTCCAGCTCATCGTATGAAGCTTCTTCGTCCGAATCGCCGCTGAATGAATGCTCTAACAGCTTTCCTGTCGTAGCGGCTCTCTTTTCGGCGCGGGCCATAGGCCCTATATTGAGGTTGAAAGCCGCTACGCAGTAAACCATTACAAGACAGACGAATATGAAAAAGTTGTACGGGATGGATCTGAGCAGGAGCTGGTAGGAATTGCCCTCCAGACCCGCAGTGGCCATTCCCGTCGCCAGGAGGCCTGCCAGAAATGCTGACCAACTGGATATAGGTGATATGGAATTGATGCCGCATACCGTCGAGTCTATGTAATATGAAAGCTTCTCGCGAGGAACGCTGTTCTTATCGGATATTGCTCTCATGGTAGCACCGGTAGTCAGATTGTCGAAATAGTCATCGATCATCAGCAGGGTGCCCAGGAGGCACGTCATCAGGCCCGCGCGCTTCTTGCTGTTGATGCGTCTTGCCATGTATTCCGCAAATGCATGAGAGCCGCCCGACTTCACGAGAAGTCCTATCAAGGCCCCTATTATCACCATGGACAGAAGAACCATCAGGTTGTCAGGTGTAGTGATGGAGCCGGGAGTGAGCGTCCCGTCTTCGTTGTATGTTCCTATAAATATGCTGTCGAAATGTTTAAGTGCGTTTATCGGGTTGAATTTACCCAGGATGAAGCATCCCAGCGTTATACCTACAGCCATGGAAAGGAGGATCTTTCGGGTCTTCAGTACAAGAAAGATAGTCAGCAGTGGAGGTATAACGGACCAGAATGATAATTCAAGAAAGTTCATGTTTTCTGGCTCCTTTCATGTGTTGATTCGCATGAAAAAATGTTAACAAAGTATTCGTTAAAATCAAATAATTTTAATTGTTTAAAAGACTGATAAATTTGATGAATATTGCCGTGATATAAAGTATATATACCTGAAAATATGTAGAGTTTTTGTAATGAATACATATTTATAAGTATGATAAATGTTGTCTGTACGGCAGCGGTTTTATTAACTTGCGTATTATATGGCATTAAAAAGCTATATTTGGTGCAGAAGACAAAAAATGACGAAAAATAGCTACCTAATTTTCGGAAATGAATAATCAATAGACTGCAAACACATAAATAGTATGACAAAAATAAGATAAAGTAAGATAAAAAAAGCCGCAGGGGAGGTCGTTACCTGCCGCGCGGCTATGACGAACTTATGAAAGAGCTTTTTGTATCAGCGCTACTCTGCTGTTGACGCTACATTTCATGTATATATTGCTGAGATGTTTATTGAGGGTGTGAGCTGTGATGCAGAGGTCGCTGCATATCTCTTCGTTGGTCATGCTCTCTTTGACTACCTTGAAGACCACCTCGGTCTCTCTCTTTGTCAGCATACTGTCTTCTGCCATTTCATAAATTTTCTCATCGAGATGAGTATAGACATTGCCATCGGACGGAGAACGGTGGGACAGCTTGTATAGCTTCAGACTCAGATGCTTGTTTATGATTTCCATCATATACAGCTCCTTATCGGAAAAGTCACCGTCCTCTTTGCTTCGGCCCAGAACGATGGCACCCTGGAATTCCTTGTTATAGGCTGATATTATCTGCATGCTGTATTTGACATTGAACGTCGCGTAGGTGTCGTTGAAATATCCGGTGGCTCGGATATCGTTGTCATCGATGAGATCCATTTCTCTGTATACGTCTCTCTTGCCAACCAGCATTATCCATTTCCCGAAGTCTTCTTCTTCGTATTTCTCTATATAACGGTAGATGGTTTCGATCTGCTCGACAGTGGCTCCGTTCTTTTCTCCCGGTACGAATATGACGGGATCGCAAAGAAGATGTTCGCCAGATCTGTCGGAGAGGTGAAATACGGAGAAGTTATTGGGTATCAGCTGATTTATAAAGGAAAGGAAAGTCTTTCGCTCGTCTATGAAGTCGTCATTATTGTAGATGTAGTAGACTATGTCGTCTATGAATGCCCATTCTCGCTGTTCAAGTTTTTTCATCAGGCCTCCTGTTCAGGAGACGCATATAATGTATACGTCTGCTGTATTTTAATATATACAATTATAATCCCATATCATCAAAATGTAAATACGGGGAAACATCATGATACCGGCGCGCAGGTGACGTCATACCGTTCTGTCGACCGAGAGACAGTTGTTGCAGCGGTTTTGATACTTTACTTTTTCGGCCATTCAATGTATATTAAAAGGTAGTATCTTTTTAGGAAGAGGATGGTAGATCGATGAAGATTTTATATTTCGACTGCAGTAATGGGATAAGCGGCGATATGCTGCTGAATGCCGTCAGCAGCTTGAGCGGCAATGGACCGCGGATATATGAGATGATGGAGAAGGAAACGCTGAAAGGTGAACACGAAGGCCACGATGATCGTGAAAAACACCATGGACACAGTCATGGTCACGGCAGGAGCTTCAGGAAGGTCAGAGAAATCATAGAAGAAAGCGGATTTTCAGAGGCGGCGAAGGAGACCGCTCTCGATATATACAGCCATATAGCGGAAGCTGAAGCGAAGGTACATGACGCGACATTGGAAACAGTGCATTTCCATGAAGTCGGCAGGGACGAAGCGGTGAAGAATGCGCTGGCGATAGGGATGGCGCTTGAAATCATAGCACCTGATAAAGTGGTGGTCTCTGATATATATGACGGGCACGGCACTATCCTGTGCAGCCACGGTGAGATAAGTGTTCCGGTGCCGGCGGTGATGGCGCTTCGTGAAAAATGCAGCTACGTCTTCAGGAGTGCTGATGTGGAGACGGAGATGGTCACACCCTCGGGATTGTCAGGCTTGATGGGGATAGGAGCACAAACGGAAACTGGGGCGGGACTGACATGCGGGACATATGGCGATGGTCTGTTGGCTCAGGCGAAAGTGCTGGCGGAGACAGAGGCGAAGGGCAGCAGAGCGACAGGACGTCCAGGTCTTAAGGCATATCTTTTGGAAATATGATCCGGAGGGACAGATAAGGAGGAATATCGACGATGGAACAGGCAAAGCCCGTTAAGAATCCGGCTCTGAAAAAAGCCATAAAAGATGCGCGAAAGGAGCCTAACGAGGAGAACTCCGTAAGACTGCTCAATGAAGTGGTGAAGGCAAGACTGTTGATTCCGGTTTCCATGGACAAAGACCCTGAGTACGATGAGAAGCTGAAGGAAGTGGTGCTCGAGAAGGACACCAGGATAAGCTTTGAGTTGATAAAGGCTAAAAATGGAGAACTTTACTATCCGGTCTTCACAGATGGAGAGGAAATGCTGAAGTGTGATATCGAAAAGGATCAGCACAGTATGATCGTTAACTTTGATGACCTGGCAGCAATATTGTTGATGCCTCAGAGCGGTATCGCCGGGTTTTCCATAAACCCTATGAGTGATAATCTCTGCTTCAGAACGGAAATGGTCGCGGCCATGAAGCGCGACATGGAAAAGGAAAGGAAAGGAGCGGGCGGAAAGTGAAGAATGTGATAATAATGATGTGGCTTGTATTCGCAGCCTTTGTCCTGTTTCCAATAGCCACCGATTATATATCGGGAGCCTCGGAGAGCGAGGTGGTATCCATAATAGAGAAGGAATCCGAAGCCGATGATATAGCAGTGACGGCGACAGAGGAGCATGGCAATAAAGCCATGTATGTTTTCACAGTCGGGGAGTCGGAATTTGGAGTAGCCATATTTACGCGTTTCGCCGATAATTACGAATACGAGGAAGGCATCATGTCCAATGGAGATGATCATATAGACGTCAATCTGGATACCGGGTGGGACATCTACCGGTACAAAGTCACAGCTGATGGAGCTCAGGAGATGGAATTTGATAGATTTGGAGGAGTGTACAAGACATATGCCATAATAGCGGTGATATTAGCTGTCGTCAGCATCGCAGGCGGTGTATACGGTGTCCGCGCGAAGAGAAAATATGAAGAACAGAGAAAAAAAGGCCTGGCGGCCTGAAGCGGTAAGGAGATATTGAAAAGATGGAAAAGAATTTAGCGAAAACATATGATCCGAAGAGTTTTGAGGACAGGATCTACGAGATGTGGGAAAAAAGCGGGGCCTTCAGAGCTGAAAGGGACCCTGACAAGAAACCTTTCACCATAGTGATGCCGCCTCCAAACATAACAGGGCAGCTCCACATGGGACATGCGCTGGATCAGACGCTGCAGGACGTGCTGACCAGGTTCAAGCGTCTTCAGGGATACAGCGCTCTCTGGCTTCCGGGAAGCGATCATGCAAGTATCGCCACTGAGGTGAAGGTGGTCAACAGGATAAGAGAAGAGGAAGGTCTGGAGAAAGAAGACCTGGGAAGAGAGGAATTCCTCAAAAGAGCATGGGCATGGAAGGAAGAATTCGGAGGCAAGATAACGAAGCAGTGTCGAAAGCTGGGCGATTCCTGTGACTGGAGCAGAGAACGGTTCACCATGGACGAAGGATGCAGCAGAGCGGTGAATCATTTCTTCGTGCAGCTTTATAACAAGGGCCTCATATACAAAGGCAACAGGCTCATCAACTGGTGTCCCGAATGCGGGACATCTCTTTCGGATGCCGAGGTAGAACACGAGGACAGGAACGGGATGTACTGGTATTTCAGATATCCTGCGGCCGATGGGGGCGAAGGCATCGTAGTGGCGACTTCCAGACCTGAGACCATGTTTGGAGATGTGGCCATTGCCGTACATCCGGACGATGAGAGATACAGGGAAATGGTAGGTAAAAAGGTGATCTTGCCGCTGGTAGGCAGGGAGATCCCTGTAGTGGCCGACCCATATCCTGATCCGGAGAAGGGAACAGGTGCTGTTAAGATAACGCCGGCCCACGATCCTAATGACTTCGAGGTAGGGCAGAGACATGATCTCGAGAATCTGTCCTGCATAGATCCTGACGCGACGATGAACAGTCTGGCCGGAAAATATGAAGGCATGGACAGATATGAATGCCGTAAGGCGTGGGTCAAAGACCTGGATGAGGCGGGATATCTGGTCAGGACCGAGGAAAAAGTCATACCTGTAGGTGAATGTTACAGGTGCGGTACAGTAGTGGAGCCAATGCTTTCCGATCAGTGGTTCGTCAAGATGGATCAGCTGGCCAAACCTGCCATAGAGGCAGCGAAGAAGGGTGAGCTGATACATGTGCCTGAAAGATTCGAGAAGACATATCTGAGATGGCTGGAGGAGATAAGAGACTGGTGCATCTCGAGGCAGCTCTGGTGGGGCCACAGGATACCGGCCTATTATTGTCAGGACTGCGGTGAACTGATGGTGGCCGAGACAGCCCCCGACAAATGCAGCAAGTGTGGTGGCGCCAATATAAAGCAGGATGAGGATGTATTGGATACATGGTTCTCGTCGGCTCTGTGGCCGTTTTCTACTCTGGGCTGGCCGGAGGAGACGGAAGATTTCAAGTATTTCTATCCTACTGATGTGCTGGTGACGGGATATGATATCATATTCTTCTGGGTAGTGAGGATGGTGTTCTCGGCTCTGGAGACTACAGGGAAAGTCCCGTTCAAATACGTCTACGTCCATGGTCTGGTGAGAGACGCGCAGGGCCGAAAAATGAGCAAATCCCTGGGCAATGGTATAGACCCGCTGGAGATCATAGACCAGTATGGAGCCGACGCGTTGAGATTCATGCTCACTACAGGTATAACTCCCGGTAACGATATGCGATTCAAGACCGACAGACTGGAATCGGCCAGGAATTTCGCCAACAAGCTGTGGAACGCGTCCAGGTTCGTGATAATGAATCTGCAGGACGATGATGGTGATTTCAGAAAGATGGCCGACCTGACCGACCTGAAGGCTGCTGCCCTCAGAGACGAGGATAAGTGGATAATATCCAGAGTCAACGATGCGGTCAGGTATATAACAGAAACTATGGAAAAATTCGATCTGGCATTGGCGGGACAGAGGGCATATGATCTCATCTGGAACGAATTCTGCGACTGGTACATCGAGATCGTGAAAGGAAGACTTTACGGCGATGATGAGACTGACAAGCAGATAGCCAGAGCTGTTCTTGTGAGAGTCCTCAAGGATATGCTGAGATTGCTCCATCCATTCATGCCATATATAACCGAGGAGATCTGGACGTATCTGCCAAAAGGCAGAGCCGCGAAGGACAATCCGGACAATTTCCTGATAAAGGAACGCTGGCCGCTCTACGATGAAGCGCTGACTTTCCCGGAAGAAGCGGAGAAGCTGGAAATGGCTATGGATATCATCAGGAGCATCAGAAATATAAGAGCCGAAGCTGATGCGGCTCCGAGCAGGAAGCTGCGGGCTGTGATGCTCTGCGCTGACGGCAAAGAACCTGTGGTGAGAGCCGGAGTGCGCTACATCGAGAATCTTGCCAATATAACGGAGATAATTTTCGCTGCCAGCAAGGCTGATGTGCCTGAAGAGGTTATGTCCGCAGTAGTGGACGGAGCGGAGGTCTTTATCCCTCTCGATGATATCATGGATTACGAGGCAGAGCTGGACAGGCTCAAAAAGGAAAAGAAGAAGCTGGAGAGCGAAGTGAAGCGAGTGGATGGAAAGCTGTCCAACGAAGGCTTCATCAGTAAAGCTCCTGAAAAAGTCATAAACGAGGAAAAGGCCAAAAAGGTCAAATATGAGGAAATGCTTGCCAAGGTATGTGAAAGACTGGCTCTTGTCGAGAAAAAGGTGAAATGACAGATATCATAGAAAAAATACACGAATTCAATAAATTTGGCAGTGTCCTGGGACTTGAACGCATGGAGACACTGATGGAAAAGCTGGGCGATCCTCAGGAAGAGCTGGATGTCATCCATGTGGCAGGAACCAACGGAAAAGGTTCGGTCTGCAAGTTCCTGGAGGCTGGCCTGGCGGAGTGTGGTTACAGCGTAGGTCTTTTCACATCACCTTTCATCGAAAGTTTCAACGAGAGGATACAGTTAGGAGGAGAGAATATCTCCGACAGCGACCTGGAGGCATACGGGAACAGAGCTCTGGCGGCCGCTGCCGAAATGGTGGCGGAAGGATCGGAATCACCGACAGAGTTTGAGGTGGTTACAGCTATAGGCCTGTTGTACTTCGCCGAAAAGGACGCTGATATAGTGATACTTGAGGTCGGTCTGGGAGGCAGGGGCGATTCCACCAATATAATCGACAAGCCCCTCATATGCGCTATCTGTTCCATTTCATACGACCATATGAATGTGCTGGGAAATACCCTGGCGGAGATAGCGGCCGAAAAAGCCGGGATAATAAAGCCGGCAGTCCCGGTAGTGTCCAACGTCAGTGACCGCGACGCGGCGGCTGTCATAGCCAGGACAGCCTACGAAAAGGGCTGCCGTCTCTACGACGTATCGCGCATCAGGGCCGGTGTGTCCCACGAGACTCCCTTTTCTCAGACGGTGACATTGGAGATGTACGGGACGGATTACAGTGATGTTGAATTGTCCATGGCGGGACGCCATCAGGTGGAAAATCTGAAGACAGCGCTGGCCGTGATAGAGGTGCTTCGTAAAGAAAGAGCGATAAAGGTGGAAAGACAGGCGCTTTACCGGGGCCTTAAGAAAGCCGTGCAGCCGGGGCGTTTCGAGATACTGGGAGAAGACCCGGTCATCATCGTGGACGGAGCTCATAATGAAGCCGGGGCAAAGGCGCTGTATGATACCATGAAACGTCATTTTGAGGGCAGCCGTATCTTGCTGGTGACAGGAATGCTGGCCGACAAAGCTGTAAACGATATCTTGCATTCGTTGATCGGGATAACAAAGGATATAATAGTTACGGAGCCGGATAATCCGCGGAAAATGAAGGCGGAGGAGCTGGCGGAGCGTCTGAAGAGCATGGGTGTGGAGCCTGACGTAGCGCCCAGTCCGGAGGATAGCCTGGCACTTGCCGAAAGCAGGAAGAACTGCTGCGACGTGATATTGTTCGCGGGCTCGTTATATCTTATAAGCGATATCAGGAGGATGATAAAAGATGGCGGAAGGTAAAAAAACTGATAAGATTCTTCTTTATTACAACGCCCATTCCGGAAGCGGAGTCTTCAAGAACAATTTGGATTACATAGTAGACAGATGTCAGGAGGCGGGGTATCAGGTCGTACCTGTGAGGGCGGCCAAAGGGATCGTCATAGATAAAGTCATGGGAGAGATCGATCCTGGTGAATTCAGTCGTGTCATAGCCGCCGGTGGAGATGGGACGATAAATCTGTGTGTCAACGCTATGGTGAGGCATGACATACATCTGCCGCTGGCCATACTCCCGGCAGGGACAGCAAATGATTTCGCCTACTATTTCGAGCTGCCTAACGAAATAAATTATCAGCTGGATATAGCGCTGGGGAACAAGACTACCAGTGTGGATGTAGGAGTAGTCAACAACAGATATTTCGTCAATGTGACAGCTTTGGGAGCGCTGATAGATGTCAGCCAGAAGACCGATCCCAACCTAAAGAATGCCATAGGTACATTGGCCTATTATCTCAAGGCGGTCACCGAGATACCGCAGATAAGAGCATTGCCTGTAAAGCTCATCACGCCGGACAAAGTATACGAGGAGGAGATATACTTCATGGTGGTGATGAATGGCGAGTCGGCCGGGGGCTTCAGAAAGCTGTCTCCGGAATCATATATGAATGACGGCAAACTGGATGTCATCGCCTTCAGGAAGATGCCTATCGTGGAGCTGGGGCCAATGCTGTTCGAGGTAGTGCAGGGAAGGCACCCCAACAATAAGCACGTGCTTTATTTCCAGACAGATGAGCTGACGATCGAATCGGAGGAAAATATCAGCACTGATATAGACGGAGAGCATGGTGAAAAGCTGCCTTTGAATTTCAGCGTTCTTCACAACAGATTGGAAGTGTTCGTGTCGGAAAAGACGTGGAAATATGACGACTGATGTATCGAAAGGAGGAAATCCGATATGCTTAATTTCAAGATATCCGAAACCGAAGATTACGAAAAACTGGTACCGTTTTTCATAGAGAATGAGTTGGAATTCTCGGAGGATGAACCGGTACCCACCGACCTGGTAAAATGCTGGCAGATCGTCAGGAAGGATGAAGCTGGGGAAGAACAGCTGATAGGAGCATTCGTGCTGGCGAAGCGTGAGGATGAATTCATCGTGGATGGGATAGCCATAGCTCCGGAATACAGGAAGTACAAGCTGGGAAAGACGCTGCTGGACAGAGGGATAGAAGAGACGCTGCGCCTTGGGGGAAAACGGATATTCCTGGTGGCCAGGGCTCCGGGATTTTTCAGAAAGCAGGGTTTCGTGACAGTGCCAAGGGAGGATGCTCCCAATTTCTTCGAATGTCTCACTTGTCCTCAGTATGGGGTCAGCTGTCATCCGGAAGTGATGAGACTGGATCTGGATGTGCCTCGCAACGTATAAAAATCCATCGAGCACGTATAAAGTCCCCTTGCGGACGCATATGATTTAAGAGAATATGCGCCTGGAGGGGGATTTTTTGATGGAAAAGTTAACTGATGGAAACGTCGCATACCTGTCGGGTAAGGTCCTTTCTGAGCCGGCCTTCAATCACAAGACATACGGGGAAGCATTTTATATGGTCTTGCTGGGAATACTCAGAAGAAGCGGCTATGAGGACAGGATAAGGCTGATAATTTCGGAGAAGCTCCTGGGCGGTCGTTCTCCCAGAATAGGAGAAGGGCTGGAGGTGGCCGGCCAGGTACGGACATACAACAAAGAGGTGGACGGCAGGAGCAAGCTGGAGGTGACGGTCTTCGTCAGGAACATGGAGTATTGTAGGGAAAATGAGCCTGTATACGAGAATCACGTGGCGATAGAAGGATTCATATGCAAGGCGCCGGTACGCAGGACATCGCCCCTGGGAAGGGAGATATGCGATCTGATGATAGCTGTCAACAGGATGTACAACAAATCCGATTACATACCCACTATCGCATGGGGAAGGAATGCTGTTTACAGTGGAAAGCTGCAGGTAGGAAATAAGGTGTATGTGGAAGGCAGGATACAAAGCCGGGAATACAGGAAATATACCGACGAAGGAGAAGCGATAACCAAGACGGCATACGAAGTGTCGGTAGTGACTATGGAAAAGGTGATACAGCACAGATGCGGAGCCGAAGGGGAATGAAGGGGTATAGATCATCCAAAACCTTGATTTTAAATGGTGCAGGATATATAATAAAGAGTCATGTGTTCGCAGGGAAGAGGCCGGGAAAAGCCGGCAGCATTCTGAAATGAACAGGACGTGGACAGATATGAGGAAGATCATAGACGAAAAATTTGCCCGTTTTGTTTCGGTAGGCATCGTCAATACTGTGTTCGGAACAGCGGTGATGTTTTGCCTGTACAATCTGGCGGGATGCTCTTATTGGATCTCATCGGCGGCCAACTACGTTTTGGGAAGTATTTTGAGCTATATCCTCAACAGGAAATTTACGTTCAGACATCGGGGAAGCGTGGTAAGAAGCGGTATCAGGTTTACCGTCAACATAGCCCTGTGTTATTTCATAGCCTACGGGACGGCGAAACCGGCTGTGCTGTGGCTCATGGGCGAGGGGCCGGTGAATGTCAGGGAAAATGTCGCAATGGCAGCGGGCATGTGTATATTTACAGTACTGAATTACCTGGGGCAGAGGTTTTTCGTGTTTGGAGGCAGGAAGATGGATTATAGAGAATCGTATGAAAAGTGGGTAAACAGCCCTTATCTGGACGATGAAGAAAAGCGTCGGCTGGCTGATATGTCAGAGGACGAGATATACGACGCCTTTTACAGGAGGCTCAGCTTTGGAACGGCAGGGATGAGAGGCATCATGGGACCGGGGACCAACAGGATAAATAAATATACCATCAGAATGGCCGCCAGAGGGATGGCGGAGCTGCTGGGACCCGGGAAAAAGGTGGCTATTGCCTATGACACGCGGAACAATTCGAGATATTTTGCGGGGGAAGCAGCTAAAGTGCTGGCTGCTGCCGGGATAACAGCGCTGCTTTTCGACAGGTATTCGCCGGTACCGCTGCTGTCCTTCGCCGTAAGAGAGCTGAAGTGTGATGGCGGCATAGTGATAACTGCCAGTCATAATCTGCCGGCATATAACGGATTCAAGGTATACGATGAAACGGGATGCCAGCTTTGCAGCAGTCTTGCAGCCAAGATCGCGGAAAGCGTGGAGAATTTCCGCGATGAGCTGGATATAGATGTGGCTGAGGCCGACGATGATAATATACAGTCTATTGGGCAGGATGTGGTGGACAGGTTCATGGCGGCTGTACAGACTTTGAAGGTAGCGGTGGATGACTCCGCGGAAAAAAATCTGAAGATAGTGTACACACCGCTCCACGGTTCAGGCAGGGAATATGTCTTACAGACCCTGAAACGGGCGGGGTTCGATGATGTGGTGCTGGTAAAGGAGCAGGCTGATTATAACGGCGATTTCCCTACTGTCAGGAAACCTAATCCGGAGGAGACGGAAGTTTTCGATATAGCCGAAGGGATAGCGATGGACAGCGGAGCCGATATAGTGATAGGGACCGATCCGGACAGCGACAGGCTGGGAGCCGGAGTGAGACATCGCGGGGAGATCGTATATTTGTCGGGAAATCAGACGGGGGCGCTGCTGGCGGATTTCCTCGGACAGATGCGCCCTTCGTCGGGGAAGACGCTGATAACGTCCATCGTCACCGGAGATATGGGGCCGGATGTGGCCGCCAGCTATGGCGTGGATACCATCAGGACATTCACCGGATTCAAGGATCTGGCGGCTGAGATGAATAAACTGGATGAAGATAAGATATTTATGGCATACGAGGAGAGCTACGGTTATCTGGCAGGGACCCATATCAGAGATAAAGACGGCATATCCACTTCCATGCTCATGTGTCAGATGGCGGCTTATTGGAAAGCTCAGGGAAAGACACTGATAGATGTGTTGGACATGCTCTATGAAAAGCATGGCCATTATATAGACGAGCAGATCTCCTTCGTATTGGAAGGAGCGGCAGGAGCCGAGAGGATTGCCGCTATAATGGAGAGACTCAGAAACGGCGGGAAAGAAATTTTTGCTGATATCGCTGATACAGACAGGCTGCTCGATTACAGCAGGGATGCTCACGGACTGGCGGAAGCCAATGTGTTGAAATACGTGTTCAAAAATGGTTCGTGGCTGGCCGCCAGACCATCGGGAACAGAACCGAAGATAAAGTTCTACTACTGTATAAAGGGAGATGACAGGAAAAAGGCAGAGGATCTTCATGCCGGTCTCAAGGGCAAAGTAGAAGAAATAGTGAAAGACGCATAGAACGCAGAAGAGGAATCTTCACATAACTTTCAGGGCCAAAACGCCTGCATTTGTTGATTTACTGGCATTCTGTTGGTATAATGGTCTGTAATGTGAAAGGAGCATGTCAATGAGTGATGACGGCAGCAGAAAGAATTACGGCAGCACATCAGGAAACGGACGAAGCGGAAACGACGAACAGCGTGCCAGAGAGCAGGCATATCGTGAATATTTAAGATTGAGAGAAAACAGTAACGGCAGCAGAGGACATTACGTCAAAGACGATACGTTGTATGGAGCTTATTTTCCATCATCAGGTACGTCGGGGCGGAGCGGGGGATCCAGGAGCGGACAAGCCCAGACTCCGTCCGGAAACAGCGGCCGTGAGACTGAAGCTTACAGGAGCGGTAGCTCCATAGACGATACACCTTACGGCAATTCGGAAATGCGGAAGCGAAGAAAGCTGGACGAGCTGGCGAAACAGCAGTATATGGAAGAGCGGGCCAGCGCCCGCCAGGGAATAGCCAAGCAGGGAAGGAAAAACAGAGATGACGCGGATGATGGGCCTGAGATGGATGGAAAGCAGTCAGGCAAAGGCGGAAGCGGCGGCAGGAAGGGCAGGAAGAACGGACGTGGTCTGAAAATCGCGCTTGTCGTGCTCCTGATCCTGGTCATCGGCGTGGGAGGCGTTATCGCTGCCGGGCTCTCGGTAGTGAAGAATACCCTTGACAACGTAGGACGTGTGGAGCTGGATCCCGATATGATAGGGATAAACCCTCAGGTGGATTCAGAGCTGAGAAATTACAGGAACATAGCCCTCATAGGTATCGACGCCAGGGATATGTCCAATGACGAGGGGGTGCGAAGCGACGCCATAATCGTCGCCAGCCTCAATAAGGAGACAGGGGAGATCAAGATGTTCTCCGTTTACAGAGATACCATGCTGGATCTTGGGGATGACGTGGGACTGGATAAAGTTACCCATTCATATTATTATGGCGGGCCAACGAAGGTTCTCTATGCCCTCAATAAGAATCTGGATCTCAATGTAAAAGAAGTCGTCATCGTCAACTGGAAATCCGTCGCGGATACTGTCGATGCACTGGGAGGTCTTGACATAGAGATCCAGGAATCCGAGATAGACGAGATGAATAAGTATATAGAGGATACGTACAACAGTATAGGCGGCTCTAACGAAAAGATAGAGTCGGCAGGGATGCAGACTCTCAACGGGAATCAGGCTGTTACATATGCCAGGATCAGAAAGGATGCCGCGACAGGAGATTTCAGGAGAAACGAAAGAATGAAGATCGTTGTGCAGGCAGCCTTCGAGAAGGCGAAGACCATGAAGCTGAGTACGCTGCGTAAGATAACCAACGACATACTTCCGGATATAAAGACTAATATGTCGTCAGCCGATATGATGGGAATGATGATGGATATCACATCCTATAAAATGACTGACAGCGTGGGATGGCCGTATGAGCACAGCGACTGGAGCGAAGGAGCATATTACAATATCCCGGTGACTTTATCGGAAAATGTCAGCAGGCTCCACGAGGAGTTCTTTGCCCAGGACGGATATGAGCCGACGCAGGATGTGCAGAGCATAAGCGAGAATATCTCCTGGAGAACAGGATATTATTGATACAGAGAAAGGTGATGTATATGACTGACAGGATCTCGGTGGCAGTGCTGTTCGGAGGCGTATCGTCGGAGCATGAGATTTCATGTATATCGGCGGCTTCCGTACTCAACCACATAGACAGAGACAGATATGACATAAGTACCATAGGCATTACTAAAGAGGGGAACTGGTTTTTGACGGGTTCCCCTGTTGCTAATATCGGTGACGGCTCGTGGGAAAAGGATGACAGCAACAGGCGTGCCTTCATCGCGCCCGACAGGAGCGTGGGAGGGATCATGGCGGAGACAGGAGACGGACGCTTCGAGATATTGAAGGTGGATGTGGTACTGCCGATGCTCCATGGCAGGAACGGAGAAGACGGGACCATACAGGGACTTTTTCAGATAGCCGGGATCCCATTCGTCGGATCGGGGACCGCCGCGTCGGCGGCGTCTATGGATAAAGTGATGACAAAGGCTATCATAAACCAGAGCGGCGTCGTAGCTCAGGCCGGATGCTGCGTTTCCTACAGGAATGTTTATGAGAGTGATCGGCCTGCGGAAACAGAGAGGATAAGGGAGTTTTTCAAAAATACTTTTCCGCTGTTCGTGAAGCCGGCCAACGCCGGTTCGTCGGTGGGAATAACGAAGGTCAAGGAAGAGGAAGATCTTCCGGCGGCCCTGGAGCTGGCCTTCGGTGAAGATGACAAAGTGCTGGTGGAGGAGGCCATAAAGGGCCGTGAGATAGAGGTGGCTGTACTGGGCAACGAAAGCCCTCAGGCGTCGTGCATCGGAGAGATATTCGCGGCCAATGAGTTTTATGATTACAACGCCAAGTACGAGAACAGCATGTCCAGGACAGCGATAGTGAGGGATCTGCCGCCTGAAAAGGAGGAGGAGATACGCAGCAAGGCTGTGAAGGTCTATGAGACCATGGGCTGTGCCGGGATGGCGCGCATCGATTTTTTCCTGGAGGAAAGCGGCCGCGTGGTCCTCAATGAGCTCAATACCCTTCCGGGATTCACCAGCATCAGTATGTATCCCAAGCTGTGGGAAGAGTCGGGACTGCCTTACGATAAACTGATAGACGAACTGATAACGCTGGCGCTTGAGAAAGGCGACAGATAAGGATAAAAGAGGAGAGGAAAAAATGGCAAAGGAGAAGATAAACTTTGAAGATGAGCAGGTGAGACTGCGCTACAGACATACTACGTCGCACATAATGGCTCAGGCCGTGAAGAAGCTCTGGCCTGACGCCAAGCTGGCCATAGGACCGGCTATCGAGAACGGCTTCTATTACGATTTCGATATGGAGCATAAGCTCAACGATCAGGACCTTCTGAAAATACAGAAGGAGATGAAGAAGATAATCCAGGCCAACTATCCGCTGGAGAGATTTGAGCTGCCCAGAGAGGAAGCGATAAAGTTCATGGCTGACAAGGGCGAAGACTACAAGGTGGAGCTGATAGAAGACCTGCCGGAGGATGAAGTCATATCCTTCTACAGGCAGGGAGATTTCGTGGACCTCTGCGCGGGGCCTCACATGGACAGGACGGGTCAGATAAAGGCCGTCAAGCTCCAGAGCGTGGCGGGAGCCTACTGGAGAGGCGATTCGGACAGGCAGATGCTTCAGAGGATATACGGCACCTGTTTCCCTAGCCAGCAGGAACTGGATGAATATCTGGAAAGGCTGGAGGAAGCCAAGAAGCGGGACCACAGGAAGATAGGCAAGGAGATGGATCTCTTCGCCCTCTATGAAGAGGGACCGGGATTCCCGTTCTTTATGCCTAATGGTATGATAATCAGAAATGAACTGGAGAACTTCTGGAAGACGGAGCACAGGAAAAGGGGATATCAGGAGATAAAGACACCTCTCATCCTCAACGAGCAGCTCTGGAGGACATCAGGACACTGGGATCACTACAAGGATAATATGTACTTCACAAAGATAGACGGTGAAGATTACGCTATAAAGCCGATGAATTGTCCGGGTTCGGTGCTGGTCTACAAACGGAAGATGTGGTCATACAGAGAGCTTCCCGTAAGACTGGGTGAGTTGGGTCAGGTCCACAGACACGAGCTGTCGGGGGCGCTCCACGGACTGATGAGAGTAAGGACCTTCACTCAGGATGACTCGCACATCTTCATGCTGCCGGAGCAGATAAAGGATGAGGTCATCGGCGTCGTGAAGTTCATCGATGACGTCTATAAGATGTTCGGCTTCACGTATCACATCGAGCTTTCCACGAGACCTGACGATTCCATGGGCACCGACGAGGAATGGGAAAGGGCGGAGACAGCCCTGAGGGAAGCCATGGAGTCCATAGGCGTTCCGTACGTGATAAATGAAGGCGACGGTGCTTTCTATGGCCCTAAGCTGGATTTCCATCTGGAGGATTCGCTGGGAAGGACATGGCAGTGCGGTACCATACAGCTGGATATGCAGATGCCGCAGCGCTTCGACTTGACATACGTAGGTCCTGATGGGGAAAAGCACAGACCTGTCATGATACACAGAGTCATCTTCGGTTCCATTGAGAGATTCATAGGTATACTGATAGAGCACTTCGCTGGGAAATTCCCGCTGTGGTTGGCTCCCGTACAGGTGAAGCTGCTGACGGTGACGGAGAAATTCTCCGACTACGCGCTGAAGATAGCGAAGCAGTTTGAGGAAGCAGGTATCAGGGCTGAAGCTGATATAAGGAACGAGAAGATAGGATACAAGCTGAGAGAGGCCAGGAACGCCAGAACTCCTTACATCTGCGTGATAGGCGAGCGTGAAGTGGAAGCCGGGAATCTGACAGTGCGTTCCAGCAAGGAAGGAGAGCTGGGCGAGATGCTGCCGGAAGAGCTGCAGGCGAAGATGCTGAAGGAGATAGCCGACAAGAGCATATGAGAAATGCCGGCGGTGATCGGAATCGGATACGGAGATACAGTTGCAGATGAATAACGGAAATTTTGACGATAGAAACAGGATAACGGGAGACGGCGGGCCGGAAAATCAGGAGACGCCTAGAGCCAGAGACGTGTGGCATAAAAAGCTGTATGGTGCGGAGGGCCGGGGAAAGACCGGCGGCGCCGGGCAGGCTGCTTCCGAAAAGGATGTTGCCGGGCAGGCTGCCACCGGACAAACCGGGTATGCAGGCGGCAGCGCGGGGAGCGGTCAGACCGTTGGCGGGACGGTATATTACGGCGGCGCTCCTACAGGTATTACGGGCGGCAAGAAGACCATGCTCATATTGGCATGTATCCTGGCGGGACTCATACTGCTAGGCATCTTATCCGCGCTGGTGAGAGGTGATTCCGGCCAGTACGGCGCCGGAGAGCTGAGCGGAGCTGCTGATGTTAGCGGTGATCACATAGGTGTCCTCTACGTGGAAGGTACCATAAGCGAGGACAGCGGTACTTACAGCCAGGCGTACGCTATGGATGCGGTCCAGGGGATGATGGACAACAGCGATAACAGAGGGCTTATGCTTTTTGTCAATACCCCGGGAGGCGGCGTCTATGAAAGCGATGAGCTCCACCTCAAGATACGGGAATATCAGGAGACCACAGGTCGTCCCGTATACGCTTACTTTGCGTCTCAGGCTACATCGGGAGGCTATTATATCTCGGCTTCGGCCGACAAGATCGTGGCCAACAGGAACTGCTGGACAGGCTCCATAGGTGTGACCATCGGAACACTGTATGATATCTCGGGTCTTCTGGAACGGTACGGGATACAGACCGAGACCATAACATCGGGTGCCAACAAGGCCATGGGAGATATCACAGCGCCTATGACGGCGGAACAGAGGGCTATCTTCCAGTCTCTCGTGGATGAATCCTACGCCCAGTTCGTATCCATCGTAGCTGACGGCAGAGGACTGAGCGAGGAGTACGTCAGGTCCATATCGGACGGAAGGATATACACGGCTCAGCAGGCTCAGCAGATAGATCTGGTAGACGATGTGGTGGATACCTATGAGGACGCCGTAGAGGATATGGTATACGAATACGGCCTTGAGGACTGCGATATCCGGGAATTTCAATATGTGCCGGAGACCAGCCTGTTCTCCGGACTGATACAGAGCGTAGACAGATTGTCGGAAGCCCTGGCAGGCAGCAGCGATATAAGCGCGCTGGAGAGCCTCATGGAAGACAGCGGTCAGGTGGAGCTGCAGTACATGTGCCAGGACCTGCGATAGCGGCAGACAGCACCTATACAGAGCGATTAACAGGAGCGCTTACCGATTTTTCGGGGCGCTCCTGTTAGTATACGGGAAGAAAAAAGAGGGGCGCTGCCGGATTTTACGGAATCTTTTAAAATCCGGCAGCCCTGACACGAGTTCTTGCCGCATTTTCGATTTAGTTCGATTTTTCGGCAAGCCTGACATGATTCTGTGCCGGATTTTCTTTTATGGAACGAAATTCGGCGCGGTCTTCGCTTAATCATCTGCATTTATTAGAAATATAATACATATATATAAAAATATCACAATAAATAGAGGCGCATTTCTCGGAAGATCCGTTTTTTCTATGTTTTGCTTGCCGGATTTTTTCATTGCAGCGAAAATCCGGCACGAATGCGTGTTGGAGTTGCCGGAAATCGCAGGTTTTTCTAAAATCCGGCAAGGGTGCGTGCAAAGGACCGGGATGACGACCGGGTCAAGGGAAACGCTGGCGGCAGAGATCCGGGAGGAGACAGAGACCCGGGAACCCAGAGACCCGGGAAGCGATGAAAACCCTTGACTGTCCGCCACAATGGTGATAGTATATTAACATATTGTGATACTTTAAACCGATGACGAGGAAGTAAAACCGGGAGACGGTTTCGCAGAGAGTCCGGGATGGTGGGAGCCGGACAGACGCAGTTCCGGTAAATGGGCCTCCGAGGGCGAGGTGAAAGGAGACGTGCAGGCCGTGCGGATATGAAAAGCGCAGACGGCCGCAGCCGCTGCAGAGAGGAGCGGCGGGAATGAAGGTCTTCCAGTAGCTGAGACGTGATGCCGACGTGACGGGCAGGGAGTGTGACTGCACTCCGCAGAGAGAACGCATTTCGCGTTAAACAAGGTGGCACCGCAGGTTTACGCCTGTCCTTGAATGAGGACGGGCTTTTTTTATGAGCTGGAAGCCATGAAAACAGGGGACGACGGGAGAGGTCGCAAGATAACGAGAGAAGATGGAAGGAGGAAGCGGGCAGAGAAGTCCGCGGGAAGAAGAAAAATGAAGAGAAAGAGTTTCGCGATACTGGCGGTATTACTGATGATGACTACGCTGTTGCTGACTGGCTGCGGAGGTTCCGGAGGCGGCGATTCCGACACGGTCAAGATAGGGCTGGTCCAGTTGGTGGAACACACATCCCTTGACCAGATAAGGGAATCCATCATAGCGCAGCTTGAGGAAGAAGGATATGTAGATGGGGAAAATATCGAGATAGATTATCAGAACGCTCAGAACGAGCAGTCCAACCTGAAGACCATCTGTCAGGGCTTCGTGGCCGATGACGTGGATGTCATCGTGGCCATAACCACACCGGCAGCTCAGGTAGCCATGGGTGAGACCGATGAGATACCTATCGTGTTCTCCGCGGTGACGGATCCTGTGGCTGCGGAGGTCGTTGAGGACATGGAGCATCCCGGCGGAAACATCACGGGAACATCCGATGTGATATCGGTGGAGAGGATAATGGAACTGGCTCAGGAGATAACACCGGGATTCGAGACAGTAGGCGTTCTGTACAATTCCAGCGAGACCAATTCAGTAGCCACCATCGACAAGCTGAAGGAATATGCCGCCGATAACTCCATCGAAGTGGTGGACTCGGCCATAACAAGCGCCAATGAGATACAGACTGCGGCCCAGAATCTGGCGCAGAAATGTGACATAGTGTTCTCGCCGACCGACAACACGGTGGCGTCGGCCATAGCGACGGCCAATGAAGTGTTCATCGACGCAGGTATCCCTTTCTATGTAGGAGCTGACTCGATGGTCAAGGATGGGGCATTCGCTACCTACGGAGTCGATTATGACTATCTGGGAAGAGAGACGGCCGACATGGTCATAGAGATACTCAATGGCGCCGACCCCGCGGAGATGCCTGTAAGGACCATGGAGGAACTGGCAATATACGTCAACAGCCAGACTGCTGATGAGCTGGGTATAGAGATACCGCAGGATGTGCTGGATCAGGCGACGGATCTTGCCAAGGAAGACCTGTAAGACTGCAGGGGTGCGGCCACGCATGCCGCAAGTCGGCTGCAGGGCCATGACCCGATAAATTAATCTGTAAAGGAAGTTATGTAAAATGTTAGTGATAATATTGCTTGAAGCGCTGGAGCTGGGACTGATATATTCCATACTGGCTCTGGGTGTGTTCCTGTCCTTCAGGACACTCAATACTCCTGACCTTACGGTAGACGGCAGCATCGTTACAGGTGCTGCTATTTCCGCTGTCATGTGTACCGCAGCAGCAGGGATGACGCCTGTCATGCAGGTGCTGATGTGCGTGGCGGGACTGATCCTGTCCTTTATCTTCGGCATGGGTGCCGGAGCTATAACAGCGCTTCTCAACACTAAATTGAAGATACAGCCGCTGCTGGCAGGCATACTGGTCATGTTGGGGATATATTCCATAAATCTGCGGATCCAGGGAAAGGCCAATATCAACCTCAACAGCGTACCGACCCTCTACGGAATGGTGGAGGATGCGATGAACGGCTTTCAGTGGAGCTCCATCGTCTTCGGCGTAGTGATAACGGCCATCATCATCGTCCTGATGTATGGGTTCCTGAAGACGCGAAAGGGATTTGCCCTCAGAGCCACGGGAGACAACGAGGAGATGGTCAGAGCTTACGGAATAAGCAGCGACAACATGAAACTGTTGGGACTCTCCGTTTCTAACGGGCTTGTGGGACTGGCAGGCGGCATGCTGGCCCAGTACCAGGGATATTCCGACGTGGGGATGGGCACGGGAATGGTAGTCATCGGTCTGGCGTCGGTCATCATAGGTGAGGTTATCTTCGGCACCAGGAGCCTCATGAGACGGCTCATCGCCGTCGCCCTGGGAGCTGTGGTATACAGGATGGTCATAGGCGTGGCGCTGTACATCGGTATGCCGCCTACGGACCTGAAGCTGGTATCGGCAGTCATCGTGACCATAGCCCTTGCCATGGGAATGATGGGAGGAAGCTTCTCTCTGAGGAAGAAGAAAGCCAGGGGAGGTGCGGACAATGCTTAAGATAGAGAACCTGACAAAGATATTCGGGAAAGGGACCATCAATGAGATGGTGGCCCTTGACGGAGTGGATTTCCATGCGGAGCCGGGCGATTTCGTGACCATAATAGGAAGCAACGGAGCCGGTAAGTCTACGCTGATGAATTCCATAGCGGGAGTTTTCCCGGTGGACAGCGGCACCATAGTTCTCAACGGCAAGGATATATCCGGACTGCCTGAGCACAAGAGGGCCAGGATGATAGGCCGGGTATTCCAGGATCCTCTCAAGGGGACTGCCTTCGATATGACCATAGAGGAAAACCTGTCCATCGCCTATAACAAGACGAGAAAGCGGGGGTTCCAGGCCGGCATAAACAAGAGCGACAGAGAGCTTTTCAAGGAAAAGCTGGAGCTGCTGGGAATGGGACTTGAGAACAGGATGAAGGAAAAGGTAAGGCTCCTTTCCGGCGGACAGAGACAGGCGCTGACGTTGTTCATGGCTGTCATCTCAGAGCCTGAGCTGCTGCTTCTGGATGAACATACGGCGGCCCTGGATCCATCAGCGGCCAGAAAGGTTTTGGAGCTGACCGACTACTTCGCCGGCAATGGCAGGATGTGTACTATGATGATCACCCACAATATGAAGGCGGCTCTCGAACACGGCAACAGGACCATACTTATGCAGGATGGAAAGATAAAGCTGGATATCAGCGGTCAGGAACGGGACAGGATGACTGTGGAGAAGCTGATAGAAAAATTCGAGATAGACAACGACAGGATGCTGCTGTAAAGGCCGGAATGGCCCGGGGCGCTGCCTGCCGGAGAGGGAGGCTTCGAAGGCTGGAGGAAGTGATGCTGCCGTGTCGGTGAAGAACCGATGCGGCGGCATTTTTACGAGTGCGCCTGGCGGCGCACGTTTCTAACGGGTGAAAGTCCCGAATCCGCCCGGTAGTGGGAAGGATACAGCCGAAGGCAAGGGTGTTGCAGGT
>JABLTR010024101.1_pt1 | contig 77516 bp, 58 predicted proteins | sample 7160071 | NCBI WGS metagenome assembly JABLTR01 (sample SAMN14651230, study PRJNA627086) | human gut metagenome | isolation source: feces | host: Homo sapiens | reverse complement strand
CTTTTTATCTCTTTATTGCTTTTGTTTTAGCAACTCATTTATATTATCATCTTTTCAGTTATTTGTCAACAACTTTTTTTATTTACTGATAATATAGTCAAAGTTCTGTATTTTCTCTGTCACTTATCAGCGACAACTCTGATACTATATCACAGTTGCACACCATCTGTCAACATATTTTTTATATTTTTTACACAAAAAGAAACTCTTAAAAATGGAAACGCATTTTTAAGAGTTTCTTCTATTATTATAGTATATTAGTTTTTGCTTATCAGCCTTTAATACCAGACTGAGCAACACCCTCAATAAACTGTTTCTGGAACAGGAAGAAGATTACAACTAACGGCACTACCGCTAGTACTGCTCCTGCCATCTGCATTGGATACTCGGTGGTATACTGTCCCTGTAAGGTTGACAGTGCCGGTCCAAGTGTCATTTTTTCCATTGAGGTGTTTACAATCAACGGCCACATAAAGTCATTCCATGCGAACTTGATTGTAAAGATTGCAAGCGCTACGATACCTGGTTTTACCAGCGGAAGCATAATCTGTCCAAAGACACGGAATCGTCCGCATCCGTCTACAATTGCTGCTTCTTCCAGTTCTTTTGGTAATGACATGAAGAACTGTCTTAAAAGGAAGGTACCAAATGCACTAAATAAGTTTGGCATAAACAATGCAGGAATCGTATCCAGTAATCCCATTTTCTGAATAATCTGATACTGCGGAATCAAGAAAATCTGTCCCGGTACCATAAGTACCGATAAGATTAATACAAACAGTGCATTTTTGAACGGAAAGTCAATACGTGCAAACGCATAGCCTGCCATCGAACAAAATGCGATCTGTACAAGTGTCGTAACCGCTGTAGAAATAATCGTATTCATATAAACTGTTCCAAATGGAATCGCAGAGGATACAATTGTATGATATGCAGTCGTTACAAAGTTTTCCGGGAAAATTGTCGGCGGAATCTTCATCGCTTCTCCGGATGTTTTAAACGAAGTTAAAATCATCCATAAGAATGGAAATACTACAACAGCAACTCCAGCAAGAAGAATCAGATGGACAATCAAATGATTTAAGTTTGATTTTTTGGTTTTCATTCTCATTCTCCTCCTTCTTAATCATAATTTACCCATTTTTTCTGTCCAATCATCTGGATTACAGTAACCAGCATGATTGCCAGGAAAATAAGGATTGAAATTGCGGCTGCGTATCCCTTATGACCATAGTCAAACGCCTGTCGATAGAACAGCATAACAACCGTTTGCGTTGATTCATAAGCTGGATTTGCTTTTCCGACCATCATATATACCGTATCAAATACCTGGAATCCACTAATGATAGAGGTAATCATTACAAAGAAGACTGTCGGTGTCAGCATCGGTATCGTAATTTTGAAAAATTGCGTAACCGCACCTGCTCCATCAATTGCTGCCGCCTCGTAATAAGATTTACTGATTCCCTGCATACCTGCAAGCAAAATAATCATGTTATATCCCACTGTCATCCAGAGTCCGACAACCATAATTCCAAACAATGCGGTATGCGGGTCTGTCATCCAGTTATGACCTTTTCCGCCTACTGCTTTAAGCGCACTGTTTAAGATACCCATCTGTTCATTATACATCCATTTCCATACCATAGCTACCGCAGCTGACATTGTTACAGAAGGCAGGAAATATAAGGTACGATAAATTGATTTTCCTTTGATTTTTGCATTCAGCAGAGCTGCTAATAAGATTGATAAAAACAATCCTAACGGTACAGTTATAACAACATATTTTAAGGTATTACCAAATGTTCTCCATACTTCTTTGTCACCCAGCATCTCTTTATAATTTGCCAGTCCTACAAATGTAGACATGTTAAACTTGTTTACATCATTAAAACTAAACCAGAAGTTCTGGATAAACGGCCAGATATAGAACACCAGCAAACCAATTGTGACCGGTGCGATCAAGACATATCCTGCAAACCAGTCTTTTTTCTGTCTTTTCGACGCTTTTTTTCTTGGTACTTTTGCTTTCACTTCAGCCATTCTTTCACCTACTTTATTACTTTGCTAAAAGTGCATCTGCTTCTTTTTTCAGTCCGCTACAAGCATCTGCAAGTGACATTTCTCCATTGTAAGCTTTTGTCAGCCATGTAGATTCTTTGTCATACAGTTCTGCTGCCTGTGCACAAACCGGAAGTGGATAAGCTTCATCTGCATGGTTTGTATAAGCTGCTAAGTTGTACTGGCTGTTTGCTTCTGCGAAGTATTTCTGAGCATCTGTTCTGGCGGAGATAACTACACCTGTCTCACCCTGAATCTGCTGTGCCTCAGCACTTCCAAGCCAGATAGCAAATTTTTCAGCCTCTTCTTTGTTTTTAGAACCTTCATATACTGCATATCCAAGACCGTTGATGCAGTTATCTTCTACACCATTGAATGTAGGAATTTCAACACAGTTAATTTTATCTTTGATTGTATCATTAGATGCATATTCCGGAACCATGTAAGAACCTGCAAAGTTCATTGCAAGCTGTCCGCCTTCAAACATTGCATCTGCAGATGTTTCTGCAAGTGTAGCTGCACTTGGTGAAAGTCCTGCATCAATCATATCAATCCAGCACTGGATACCTTCCTGAGTTTTTTCATCTTCGTATCCTGTTTCTGTTGCATCATCATTTAAAATCCAGCCGCCGTTTGCGTATACTGTCTGATAATACCATGTCTGGAAGTCAACCGGGCACGCAAATGCATAAGTACCTTCCGGAAGTTTGTCTTTTAATTCTGTTGCCAGAGCCACTAAATCATCATAAGTCATATCATCTGTCGGATATTCAACTCCAGCCTGGTCGAACAGTTCCTTGTTATACCATAACGCATTTGTATCGAAGTCTTTCGGTACTGCATAGTTTTTGCCATCACGAACATAGTTATTTACCAGTGTTTCTGAAAAATTGTCGTTGATGTCAGAATCAGCGATTGCAGAAGAAAGGTCATCTAAGATTCCGCCTTCCTGATAAGCATCCAGATGCAGTACGTTTAACCAGAATACATCAGGAGCTGTTCCGCCGCCTGCTGCTGCTTCTAATTTTGTCCAGTATTCTCCACCTTTGTATGGTGTTAACTGAATTTTAACTGTCACGTTCTCATTTTCTTTTTCGTAAGCTTCAATCAGTTTTTCCATTGCAGGTCTCTGATTTTCATCCCAGATACCGAATGTTAATTCTGTTTTACCTTTTGATGAACCGCTTTTTTCATCAGAAGAACTGTCACTGCTTGAACCGCATCCTGCAAGCATGCTTGCACCAAGGATTGCAGTCATTCCGAATGCTACCATTTTTTTCATGTTTTTCATAATACTTCTCTCCTTTTCTTATTATGATTGTTCTGTTTTTACAGCTATCTATGAAAACGGTTTTCCGTTTTACATACTTCCTTTTTGCCGGATATCATCCAGCTCTATTACGGCTCCGCCGTGTAATCTTGATTCCTCCGCTGCAAGAGCACAGTAATGACTCTCTACAGATTTTTCCAGTGAAGTAATAGAAGGACTCTCTTCTCTGTTTCCAAGTAAGATATCTACAAATTCTTCTACCATTACAATGTCTCCACCGCCATGTCCTGAAAAATCATCGGATAATTCAGAAGCCGGAATCAATTCTGTTTTTAATTTTGCCCCAAAAAGTGTAGTTTCAATGAAATCATCTTCCACATCCCAGGAACCCATTGTTACATTCATTTCACCTTTCGTTCCACAAAACTGTGCATGTCTTGCAAAATCAGCAGTGTGACCATTCATGGAAAAACTCATTGTTGAACCGTCTGTCATATTTAAATTTACAACCTGATGGTCTACTACATCGTTATCACAATGATAAACGCATCTTCCATAAGGTCCGGTTTTCAATGCTTCTTCTACAGATTCCGGTGTCGGAATTTCTGTAACAACATCTAACGGCCAGCGGGTATTTCCATTTCTTGCTCCAATTCTCTCACTGTCCAGATAAATGCTTTCTGCATCATAAGGGCAGGTAGCTTTTACTTTGCAACCATCAAGACACCTCTTCGTACATCCCTCCGGTGCGTTTTCTTCTTTAAATAAATACGTGCTTCCAAAAGAAGATAAGGATTTACATTTTTTATCTGCCAGCCACAGATATAAATCCATATCATGACAGCATTTCTGCAAAATCATTGGACTTGACAGTTCTTTATTTCTCCAGTTACCTCTTACAAAACTGTGTGCCATATGAAACCATCCTACATTTTCGGATGCATTGATAGAAACAATATCTCCAATCACACCAGAATCCAGGATTTCTTTTACTTTACGGAAAACCGGTGTATAACGTAAGACATGACAGACAACAACTTTGCGGTCACATTCTTTTGCTACTTCTACAATTTCACGGCACTCATCAAGATCCGGCGAAATCGGTTTTTCCAGTAACAGATGGTATCCCTTTCTTAATGCCGGGATTGCCTGCGCTACATGCTGTCTGTCCTGTGTCGTAATAAACATCACATCTGCAAGCTTCTCTTCTTTTAACATTTCTTCTGCACTTGTATAACATCTTTCTTTTGGAACGTGATATTCCTCCGCTACCATTTCCACTTTTTTCGGATTGACATCTGCAATCGCAACAATCTCAATCTTATCCGGATGGATTTTTGCAGCTTTGGCATAAGTATCTTTTCCCCGGCTTCCAAGTCCGGCAAGTGCGACTGTAATTTTATTTGCCATTTCTTCCTCCTCTTTTCTTCTGATGTAGCCTTAAAATCTTTCTGTATTCATATCAAGCTGTTTCAACCCACAATTGAACGAAATTGCTTGTGAATCAAAGAAAAGCGGGTAGAAACAGCTATCCACAATAATAACTGTTTCTTATGCCCGCTTTGGCTCCGCTCATTTTTTTTGATTTATCTGCTTTCGGAAACAATTTCATAACTCTGTTTTCTGAAATCAACTCTTACTTTTGTACCATCAGAAAAACTTGTTTCCTGTACCATGTAATCCCCATTCACCATCTCATGACGCAGCATTTCACATTTTGCAACTTTTTCATGTAAATCAGATACGATTTTACTGCGCTCGATATTTTCTTTCAGACTGAGTTTTACTTTATCATCAAATGCACCATCAAAATTCGGATATGCAGCATCACGAATCAGATACGGTGCTCCGCCGTTTAACAGGGCATAAAGCATATAATCATCTTCATCGCTGACCTTATCCATCATCCATGGTTCAATCACACAATCATGATAAACCAGATTGTATAACGGAACCGGAACGCCCTCTTTTGGAGTTCCGGGCTGTCTCATCATAAAGTCATAAGGTGCATAATGGCAGAAAACCAAACTCGGAACCGCCCAGTCACTCACTTCTTCAGAACTTGGCAGAATTCCGCAAGAGAGCAAATACTCAAAGCATTTTCCTCTGAATTCATAGCAGTCTCTTCTGGTCATGCGATGTTCCGGATTATCACATTCATCACCTTCATTACAGGTGAATACGTCCAGATACGCCCCATCTAATTCTATACCATTTCGTTTTATTTCTCCAAAATTTCGTTTTACATAATAACTTGCCTGTGTCGCACACAGATAAGACTGTGGACCGCCTGCCCATCTTTGATGCTTCGGAATTGTTCCATCCGGCAGCCTGCATGCATAATTTTCATCAAAACTTGGCGCCGCCAAATAATAATCACGGTACTGATCATGGATTCCAAACATATAGCCACACTCATGCATGGTATCTGCAAGCTTTTTCATGCCGTCCCAGCCACCGGCTTCTTTACATGCCGGAAGGTAATCCGGATGTTTATTATCATATCCCGGTTCAGCCCAGCCGTCTAAGTGAAGATAAAGTTTTTTCACTCCGGCCTCATGGATTTCTTTTATCTCCTGCACACGTGTCTCAAACGTTGTCAGGTGATTATTTTTATCCGGATTTTCCGGATCAAAGAAATCAGAATTTTCCTGTACCTGAGTTTTGATTCCTTTATGTACAAATGCACATCCGATTAAATCATTAATGGATGGATTTCTCATTGCTTTTTCAGACAAAGTACGAAGCCTTCCCTGCTCATTTACATACCCTCTGTAAATTTTACAAAGAGTATTATAATCGCAGTCCGATGCAAATGTATAACGCATAATTCTGCGATAATCCATTTTGCCAAGACTTGGTTCAAAATAAACCCCTACATGTGTATATGGTCCATTCGCCGGATGATTGGCATAATAACCTCCGTTCCATGGTGTCTCACAAATTGCAATATAACCTTCCCGCTCTTTTACCTGACCAAACCACGGCATATAACCGCCCGCAGTTTCAAAAAATCCATTAAACGGAATTGCTCCCAGCTCCGTTTCCCAGTCATTTGGAATGAGCACACCCTGTTCATGTGTCAGCAGTGTATACCATTCTTTGCTTGGATTTGTAAATTCCATTGCTCCAGGCCAGAACAGCTTTTTAATATGAAGTCCTTCTTCTTTTAAAGGAATCCATTCAAAATACACATGTCCGGTTGCACCTTCAATCCAGATTAATGTTTCAAAACTGTATGGATATTTTTTTCCTTCTTTTTCAAAATCAGAAAATATACTTCTGATTCCGACTCCGATTCCCGTCTGATACGTTTCATGAGAAATTGAAGCTGCCTCGTCAAAGAAAAGCTCTCCTTCCTCACATTCCATATATGGACGGAATCCTTCTTTCCAAGACCACTTTGTCTTTTCTTGTTCCAGTGTCACCATCAGACTTTTTTCGTCCAGACTGACAGCTACTGTCCCCTGTTCAATTTTTCTCATAGCGTAATCCTCAATTTCTACTTTTTTCTACTCTTTTCATCACCTTTAAATATAATTAACAGTATATACAGTTTTTCGGTCAATATGTTGCCTTATTAAATACTTTTCTTGTCTTATTGCATACTTTTTGTTAAAATATCCGCAGGAGGAATACAGATGACCTACATTAAAACCACATTGAAGCGGGAAATCGCAATCGATTCGATTATCACAATCCACTATTTTGAATACATGAAAGACTTTGTCTTTCACGGGGAATCTCATGATTTTTGGGAGTTTCTTTACGTTGATCAGGGAAGCGTCATTGTACAGGCCGGAGAAAATCATTTCCGGATGGAAGCCGGCGATATTATTTTTCATGAACCAAATGAATTTCATGCCATACGTTCCGTCGGAAATTCTTCGCCCAACCTTGTTGTTATGTCCTTTATAACAAACTCTCCTGCCATGAATTTCTTTCGGAAGAAAAATTTCACCCTGAATAAGTCGGAGCGCACTCTTGTCTCCTGCATTTTAAATGCTGCACGTGAAGCCCTTGCCACACCCCTGCATCTGCCCTCGATTGAGCAGGTGAAAATTAAACCCAATGCACCATTTGGCTCACAGCAGATGATTCTGCTCTATCTCGAACTATTTTTAATTACACTCGAACAAAATTATCTTCAGCTTGATGCAAAACCACCAGAACGAAAACGACATTTTCCACTTGCCACTCCAATCGAACTGTCTGATACAAAAGCGCAGAGAATTGAAGAAATCATTCAATATATGCAATTTTGTATCTGCGAACAGCTCAATACGAACCAGATTTGCCAGCATTTTTCCATGAGCCGTTCCTCTTTGCAAAAACTCTTTCAAAAAGAAAAAGGCTGTGGACCGATGGAATATTTTAATCGCATAAAAATTCAGCGGGCTAAGGCAATGATTCGAGATGGAAGTAAGAATTTTACTGAAATTGCAAGATTTCTTTCCTACAGCTCTCCTCAATATTTTTCCAGACAATTTAAAAAATCCACCGGTATGTCACCGATGGAATATGCTTCTTCCGTAAAAGGAATTTCTCAGGCATTAAAAGGGGATGATTAGAATCTGCTCTAATCACCCCTGCTTTTATTTTCCAAAACTTTTTTGTTTTCTTAATTTCACTTCTTATTTTACACGGAATGCTACGACACTACATGCCGGAATTGTAAATTTCAGCCCTTTTTCTGTGATTTCATAAGCAGTAAATGCTTCTTCTGTTACATTTTCCGGTTCTTCAAATGTATTGTAAGCATGCATTTCCTGATTTACAATACTTGCACTGACGTCGGATGGATTCAATTCTGTAAATGCCACTTCTACTTCTTCACTGTCTGTTGTAGAAAGATTATTTAAGGTAATTGTAACAATACCATCTTTATCGATTGATACCGATTCCTGTAATTTCGGCACCTGATATTCTTTTTCCCCTGCATCTAAAGTAGAGTTTCCTGTAATACAGCTTTCTACGAGGTCTGCATCCTGATGGTGACGATACTGATGGAATACGTGATAGGTTGGTGTTAAAATCATCTTTTCCCCTTCTGTTAAAATAACAGACTGTAATACATTGACCATCTGTGCAATACAAGCCATTTTTACACGGTCACAGTGTTTATTGAAGATGTTCAGGCTTAAACCTGCTACTAAGGCATCACGCATCGTATTCTGCTGATATAAGAATCCCGGATTTGTTCCCGGCTCTACAGTAAACCAGCATCCCCATTCATCTACAATCATGCCAACCTCTTTTTCCGGGTCGTACTGATCCATAATTGCACCATGGCGGTTAATTAACTCTTCCATGTACAGAGCTTTCCATAAAGTTTTGTACCATACTTTTTCATCAAAATCAGTTGCGCTTCCTTTAATTTCCCATCCTTCCGGATGTACATAATAATGAAGAGAAAGTCCATCCATGAATCCATGAGCCATTGGCGGCTGTGGTGCTGCATAACAAGTTTTTAATACGCCCTCTGTCCAGAAATAATCTGCAACATTTGCACCTCCGCAGACTTTCTTAATCGGTGCGGAATTGTCATAATGACGAACATAAGTCTGGTATCTGCGGTATAAGTTTGCATAGTATTCCGGAGTCATATTTCCACCGCATCCCCAGTTTTCATTTCCGACACCAAAGTAATCGATTTTCCACGGTTTCTCATGTCCGTTTGCTTTTCTTAAATCTGCCATCGGAGAAACACCGTCGAATGTAATGTATTCCACCCATTCGCTCATCTCTCTTACTGTTCCGCTTCCTACATTTCCATTTACATAAGTTTTACAACCCAACTGTTCACATAATTCAAAAAATTCATGTGTTCCAAAACTGTTATCTTCTACCACACCACCCCAGTGTGTATTAATCATTTTCTTTCTGTTTTCTTTCGGACCGATTCCATCCATCCAGTGATATTCATCTGCAAAACATCCACCCGGCCAGCGCAAAAGAGGAATCCGCATCTCTTTTAATGCCTCTACTACATCGGTTCTCATTCCGTTTTTGTTTGGAATCGGAGAATCTTCTCCCACATAAATTCCTTCGTAAATACATCTTCCAAGATGTTCTGCAAAATGTCCATAAATTTCTGGATTAATGTGTCCCTGTTTATTCTTTTCATTTACATATAATTTTGCCATAAAATCCTCCTGACTTTTACTCCTGTACTCTCGGAATTTTCACCTCAGTCGGTAAGCTTCCGACTTAAGATAGCTCCTCCATGGGATGCGCATCTTTCTTCTTTCCATCACTATATTGGATGTTGACTTCGATTGCAAGTGGTTTCTGAATTTTTTGCTGATTTCGGGCTTTTTTGCCCCATTTTCCATACAAGTCGTCCAACATCCTATAAGTTGTATGTGATTTTCGTCAAAAAAGAAGCCCTGATACAAGTTTTTTCACTAACTTGTACCCGAGCTTCTTTTCTTAGTTTTTACTCATTCTAAATCACTGTCAAGCGGATATTCGCAATCCGCTTTCGCTATTTGGTTAAAAAATCCTAATCTTAAGCATTTAATGGATATTTATCTGTCAGCTGTTTTACAATCGCTTTTGCTTTTCCAATATTTTCCTTATCTTTTACCATAAGTGCAATTGCCTCTGCAATCTGGTCCATATCTTCTTCATTCATTCCACGTGAAGTTACTGCTGCTGTTCCAAGTCTGACACCACTTGTCACAAATGGAGATTCAGGGTCGTTTGGAATTGCATTTTTATTACAGGTAATATTTGCTTCATCAAGCAGATTCTCCATTACTTTTCCGGTAATTCCTGTTCCTCTTAAATCAACCAGCATCAGGTGATTCTCTGTTGTTCCGGAAACAATGTTAATGCCTCTCTTTAAGAGTCCGTCGCACAATGCTTTTGCATTTTTCACGATGTTCTGCTGATAAACTTTGTATTCTGGTGAAAGTGCTTCTTTAAAGCAGACCGCTTTTGCTGCAATTACGTGCATCAAAGGACCACCCTGAATACCTGGAAATACTGCTTTATTAAAATTAAACTGTTTTGCAATCTCAGCACTGCTCATAATCATACCGCCTCTTGGACCTCTTAATGTCTTATGAGTGGTTGTAGTTGTTACATGCGCATAAGGAATTGGACTTGGATGTACACCTGCTGCCACAAGACCTGCAATATGAGCAATATCGACCATTAAATATGCGCCAACTTCATCTGCAATCTCACGAAATTTCTTAAAATCAATCACACGGCAGTATGCACTTGCACCGGCTACAATCATTTTCGGTTTTGCTTCAAGCGCAATCTTTCTGACTTCTTCATAATCAATCACACCTTCATCATTGACTCCATAAGGAACAATTTTAAAATATGCTCCTGAGAAGTTTGCCGGACTTCCGTGTGAAAGATGTCCGCCATGTGCAAGGTTCATTCCCATTACGGTATCTCCCGGCTTCAGCATCGCAAAGAACACTGCCATGTTTGCCTGTGCACCGGAATGAGGCTGTACATTCACATATTCGCACCCGAAGAGTTCTTTCGCTCTCTCAATTGCAAGACGTTCCACTTCATCTACACACTCGCACCCACCATAGTACCGTTTTCCCGGATAACCCTCTGCATACTTATTGGTTAAAGGACTGCCCATAGCTGCCATAACTGCCTTACTTACCCAGTTCTCTGAAGCGATTAATTCAATATGGGAATTCTGACGTTCCACTTCATCTGTAATACACTTCGCAATTTCCGGGTCTACTGCCTGAATCTCTTCAAATGAATACATGTTTTCTAACCTCACCTTTCTTATCATTTCATTCTTTACTTTTTTACCAGATTCTTCGTATTGTGGATATTTGTTTCTCTCACAAAGACATTCTCTGTGTAAAAAAATGCCCAGAGCCGGAATCGAACCAGCGACACGAGGATTTTCAGTCCTCTGCTCTACCAACTGAGCTATCTGGGCTTGTGCGAAATTTTCTTGAATTTCGACAACACAGCCATCTTACCATACTCTATTTAAAATTTCAAGCCCCTTTTTTAATTTATTACGTTAAAGTCAAGCGGACATTCGCAATCCGCTTCGCTACTTGCTCATGAACGCAGTCGCTTAGTGCTCTGCGCACTTGAAGCGGGGGAATGCTTATCTGCGTTCAAAAACTTTTTATTTCCCCCAAAAACCCTCCTACTTTTCCACCTCCTGTGAAATGTTGTAATTATGCATAAAATGTGGTATCCTAACCACGATAACACAAAAATTTTTAACGATACAAGGGTTAATGAAATTATGATGAATATACGAAGATTAATAGCCATCTGGAGCGGTCGTCTGATTAAAACCGCCTGCCAGATTACCGGAAAACAGGGTGTTACGCTCGCCGGAAAAGTCGCACTCTCCATTTATCCGCCAATCTTAAAAGAACTGGCAGCCGAAGTGCGAAAAGACACTTTTATTGTATGTGGCACAAACGGAAAAACAACTACCAACAACCTGCTTTCCGATTTTCTCGTCTCGAACGGAAATAAAGTGGTCTGTAATCACACCGGTTCTAATATGTTAAACGGCGTAGTATCTGCTTTCGTTTTAAGCGCCAGATTAAATGGACACTTAGATGCAGATTATGCCTGTATCGAAATTGATGAAGCTTCTACTGTCCGTGTGCTTCCTCATTTCAAACCGGACTACATGGTTTTAACCAATCTGTTTCGTGACCAGCTTGACCGCTATGGAGAAATTGATATCACTATGAATCTGCTCTCCCGCGCCATGAAAATGGCACCAAATATGAAGCTTTTAGTCAATGCCGACGATTCCCTTTCTACTTATCTGGCAATGGATAATAAAAATCCATATACCACTTACGGAATCAGCGAACAGGTATTCAAAGACCAGAATTCCAAAGAAATCCGTGAAGGTCGTTTCTGTAAACGCTGTGGTCACAAAATGGAATACAAATTTTATCATTACAGCCAGCTCGGGGATTATTACTGTCCGAAATGTGGATTCAAACGTCCAAAACCGGAATTTGATGCTTCCCACATTGATATGTCCGACGGACTCGCTTTTGATGTAAAAGCTTCCCATATCAAAGCCAACTATCGTGGATTTTATAATATTTACAACATTCTTGCCGTATTTGGCGCAGCTTCCATGGCAGGAATCCCAACAAAAAACTTTAATAAAGTGCTTGGAGATTACACTCCGCAGTTTGGACGAAACGAACAGTTTTTTATCAATGGCACGAAAGTTATGTTAAACCTTGCCAAAAATCCGGCTGGATTTAACCAGAACATCGGTGCAGTCATGACTGATACCAGTCCAAAAGACATTATTATTCTGATCAATGATAACAGTCAGGATGGAACGGATGTCTCCTGGCTCTGGGATGTTGACTTTGACCGTTTAAAAGATGCCAATGCAAGCTCTATCACCGTAACAGGAATTCGAGGAGCGGATATGCGTCTGCGTCTGAAATATGTTGACATTGCTTCTGATTTAGAAAATGATATTGAAAAAGCCATTGAATCCAAAATTAAAAATGGCACAAAGAATCTTTATGTACTGGTTAATTACACCGGACTTTACTCTACACACAATATTTTAAAGAAAATGGAGGGAAAAAAGTAATATGAAGCTTACGATTGGACATTTATATCCTGACCTTTTGAACCTCTATGGAGACAGGGGCAACATTCAGTGCATGATGAAACGCTGTCAATGGAGAGGCATCGATGCAGAGACAATTGAGTTCACCTTAGAAGATAAAATTGATTTTACCAAACTTGATATTGTACTGCTTGGCGGCGGTTCTGACCGTGAGCAGATGCTTGTATGCGACCGCTTAAGAACAATTCAGAAAGATTTTCATGATTATGTTGAAGACGGAGGAAGCGTCATTGCAGTCTGCGGTGGTTACCAGCTTTTGGGACATTATTATGATACCGATGAGGGACGAATCGAAGGTCTTTCCCTTGTTGACCTCTATACCGAACAGGGAAGCCCACGTCTGATTGACAATATCGTACTTCAAAATGATGCCTTTGAACATCCGATTGTCGGATTTGAAAACCATGGTGGACGAACTTACATTGGAGAAAACCGCCCCTTCGGAAGAGTACTTTATGGTCATGGAAATAATGGAGAAGATGGCACAGAAGGTGTGCTTTACAAAAACGTGGTCGGCACTTATCTGCACGGACCATTGCTTCCAAAAAATCCACATATCAGTGACTATCTGATTAAAAATGCTCTAAAACGAAAATATGGCACGGATGAACTTACACCACTTGATGATACACAGGAGTTAGAAGCAAATGCTTCGATTTATCAGCGGTTTGTAAAATAAAAAAAGATGTGGGAAACCTTTGAACGAAACTTTAAAGGTTTCCCGCATCTTTTATTTATTCTGTTTCTATTTACTCTATTTTTTCTCAATTTTCCGAAGTAACGGAAGTGTAAATTTCGCATCAAAGAACGAAATAAACGGACCTAAGCAAAATGCACTTAACAGTGTACCAATCCCAACGATTCCTCCTGCCAGAAAACAGATAAGCGCACACAAGGCATCTGTCGAAATTCTGTGCCAGAAATATGAAATCGATGGTTTGCGCATTGCCATAATCAGCGACATACTGTCATAAGGCGCAGCGCCAACATCCGGTGTCTGATACATGGATACACCAAAACTGCACACAACTACTCCAATACAGACAACGACTAATTTCTGCCACATTACTTCTGGAATTCCAATTCCGTTACTGAGCAGATTATAAAAAAATGTCACTATGTATCCCAAAAGCAATGCATTGACTACCGTTCCGGCTCCGATGAATTTTCGACCGAAAATAATTTCAAGCACAAAAACCGCCAGATTAATCAATACCAGAAAATTCGCATAAGCCATTCCCACGCAGTCTGAAAGTGCCATTACCATCCCGCTGTACGGGTCATTTCCAAGACCGGAAAGTTTAAAAACCGCAATCCCAAGTCCCAGAAAGATATTTCCCACTACCATAACCAGAAGCCGTCCCCATCCGGCTTTTTCAAAATACCTTCTTATCATTTTTCTTTTTACTCTTCTTTCATTTTTTTGACTCTGTCAAACTCTTCTAAGATTTCTTTTTCCGGAGCTTTTGTACACAAACTGAAAATCACAATGCACAAAATGCTGATTACAAAACCAGTTGCAAGAGAGTATAAACCAGTTGCAGTACCCAGAGTCTGTCCATTAATGAACGGAATATAATCCCAGATAATAACGGTTAATCCTCCTGACACGATTCCGGCAACTGCGCCTGCAAAATTTGTTCTTCTCCAAAACAATGACATCAGTACAATCGGACCAAATGCAGAACCAAGACCAGCCCATGCATTTGATACCAGTCCCATAATACTGTTGTTCGGATTCCATGCAATTGCAAATGCCATCACTGCAACCACGATAACGGTAACACGACTTACTTTTAATACTGTTTTTTCATCTGCCTGAGGTTTTAAAATATCCTTATAAATATCTTTTGAAACCGAAGATGCGGTGACTAAGAGCTGAGAATCCGCAGTTGACATGATTGCTGCCAAAATTCCACATAAGAATACCCCACCAATAAACGGCAGACGTAAATCCTGTGTAAATATCTTTGTAATCATCTCAATAAATACACTTTCTGTTGAAGCCTGACCTTCCGTTCCTAAAATAACCGGATACAGATAAGCTCGTCCAAGCACACCGATTGCCACTGCTGCAAAGAGAGACAGTGCTACCCATATAATAGCAATAACTCTTGATTTTTTCAATTCTTTTTGATTCTTTACAGCCATAAACCGGGTCAAAATATGCGGCATTCCACAATAGCCCAGTCCCCATGCAAGCTGAGAGAAAATTTCGATAAAAGAATAAGAACTTTCTCCATTTCTTGTCATGCTTAAATATGCCTGATGTCCGCCAATGACCTGGCTTTCATCTAACATGGCATTTAAATTTCCACTTCCAATAAAACAATACGCAAGCACAGGTACGGCAAGCAGCCCAACCAGCATCAGACTTCCCTGAATAAAATCGGTCACACAAACTGCCATAAAACCACCCATAAACGTGTAAGCAAGAATAACAACTGCTCCAATTGCAAGTGCAATGTGATAATCAATTCCAAATACGGAATGAAATAATTTTCCTCCGGCTGATAAAGCAGATGCCGTATAAACCAGAAAGAATATTACAATTACAATCGAAGATACTAAAAGTAATACACGTTTTTTATCGCGAAACCGGTTTTCAAAATAAGCCGGAAGTGTCAATGAATTATTTGCAACAATTGTATACCGTCTCAGACGAGAAGAGATACAGACCCAGTTAAACACCGTTCCTAAAAACAAACCGACAGCAATCCATGCCTGACCGGTTCCAAGTGCATAAACGGTTCCCGGCAATCCCATCAAGAGCCAGCCACTCATATCAGACGCCTGTGCAGACAAAGCAGCCACCCATCCGCTCAGTCCACGTCCACCAAGGAAATAATCTTCCGAGTTTTTTGTTTTCTTCATATAAACCGCACCGATAACTACCATTAATATCAGGTAAGCTGCAAATGCCGCTAATACGACAACAATATCATTCTGTTTCATCTTTTTTCTCCTTATTCTGCTTCTGTCTTCTGCACGCCTCAACCTTTGACGGCATGCATCAAAGATTGGTTTACTTCTGTTTCTGTGCTTTTCGACGTCCGGAAAGTTCTGCAACTGCAGTATAAAGAACGTCTGTAGAAGAATTTAAGGCTGTTTCACAGGAATCCTGAATGACTCCGACAATAAATCCGACACCAACTACCTGCATTGCCAAATCATTGGAAATTCCAAATAAACTGCAGGCAAGCGGAACCAAAAGTAAAGAACCTCCTGCTACACCAGATGCACCACAGGCACTGACTGCGGATAATACACAAAGAATAATTGCTGTTGGAAAATCTACAGAAATTCCAAGCGTATGAGTTGCTGCAAGCGCCAGAATAGAAATCGTAACGGCAGCGCCTCCCATATTAATTGTTGCTCCAAGAGGAATGGAAACAGAATAAGTATCTTTATCCAAACCAAGTTCCTTGCATAAATTCATGTTGACCGGAATATTTGCAGCAGAACTTCTTGTGAAGAATGCTGTGATTCCACTGTCTTTTAAACATTTAAATACAAGCGGATATGGATTTTTACGGATTCCGATATAAGTAATCAGCGAATTTACTACCAGTGCTACAAATAACATACTTCCTACTAAAACCAGAATCAAATGTCCATAACTGAGCAGAGCATCAATTCCCTGCTCTGAAATTGTTGTAAATACCAGCCCCATAACACCAAACGGTGCACAACTGATAATCCATCTTACACACTGAGAAATCGCATCGGAAATATCAGTAATTGCCTTTTTCGTTCCATCCCCTGCTTTTCTAAGTGCAATTCCAAGAAGAACCGCCCAGGAAAGGATTCCGATATAATTTGCATTTGCGATAGCATCGATCGGATTGGATACAATATTCATAAACAGTGTCTTTAAAACCTCTCCAACCCCACTTGGAGCACTGACATCCTCCACACCTGCTGTTAATGTCAGTTCCACCGGAAACAGAAAACTTGCTATCACTGCAACCGTACCTGCCAAAAAAGTACCAAGCAGATATAATACAACAACGGTTTTCATATTTGTCTTTTTTCCCTCTTTATGCTGACACAACGCACCAGACACAAGAAAGAATACCAGAATCGGAGCAACCGCCTTTAATGCACCAACAAAAAGCTGTCCTAAAAGCCCGATTACGGAAAACTGCGGAACAACCATACCAAGAATAATACCGATAATCAAACCGGCAATAATCCTTTTTACCAGACTGATGCTGTTCCACTTTGTCACGAGTTCCTTCATTTTGTCTTTTCTCCTTTTTTCCTCTGTACCCTCGCTCTCCTCATATCACAAAAGTACATCGCTTTATCAATATTCGCTCATCATTTTATCACAATCGGCTCAAGAAGCAAAGCATTTTGTCTTTCTCCGCAAAATTTTTGTCCTTGTAACGAAAACACGCAAGATTCTCTGTGTATTTTCGCTGTTTTTTCGTGTTTCTTTTAGAGCGCGAGACGTTGCAGAACGTCCGGTGGACGTTCGCTTTGCAACGACCGGAGCGGAGCGGAGACCTCGAACCTTCGAGTCCTGCGGGATTGGAAATACAAAAATAATATCCACATGTACCCTCTTGCTTATCAGAGCGCGAGACGTTGCGGAATGTCCTGTGGACATTCGTTTCGCAACGACCGGAGCGGAGCGGAGACCTCGAACCTTCGAGCCCCGGCGGGGCTCGAAAACACAAAAAAGATGGTATCCAACCGGATACCATCTTTTTGTGTTTCTTTTAGAGCGCGAGACGGGACTCGAACCCGCGGCCTCGACCTTGGCAAGGTCGCGCTCCACCAACTGAGCCACTCGCGCAAAGAGCGGGTGATGGGAATCGAACCCACATATCCAGCTTGGAAGGCTGGTGTTCTACCACTGAACTACACCCGCAGGTTATTTAATTGTTGCTGTCTCGTTAAGACTTGTTTATAATAACTCAAATTGTTTCTATTGTCAACACTTTTTGAAAAATTTTTTTAATTTTTTTTTAAAGGGACTGCTGCCTTATTTCCAAGACTGCAATCCCTCTCTTTATTATTTATGCCAGACCATGTACTTCAAGCCAATGGTCTAATGTTTCTTTATTGCTCTTAATTCTTCTTGCACGAATCTGGAATACAATCAATGTAAGCAAATTAAATACTACAAACCAGATAAGCAGATAAATCACTGCGTTCATAATACTTTCGCCACCTGCGATTGTGCTTCTGAATGCCTCTACTGTATAAGTAAACGGTACCCAGTCATGCAGGTATTTTACAAAGTCACCGGAAACTTCAAGCGGGTAAGTACCAACTGAACCTGCCAGCTGAATTACCATAAATACCAACATTAAGAAACTTCCGACTTTTCCAAGTGAGTTTGTGAAGAAGTACATAATTGACATAAATGTCACACTTGCCACACAAACAAACGCTAATGTCTTGCCAACTTCAAGTGGTGTAAATCCATCAAATACATGCAGTAATGCAATCATTACAAGACCCTGTAATAAAGCAATTGTATAAAGTACAGAGGCTTTGCTAATCCACCAGGAGAATCCTGATTTTAATTTGCCTTTGTAACTTGTCAGAGGATACATTAAACTAAATGCGATACATCCAACCCAAAGACCAACCGACATCATATATGGTGCCATTGCGTGTCCGTTGTTTTCTACGGTTGTAATCTTTGTTTCACTTGCCTCTACCGGGCTTGAGAACATGTCATAAGTATTGTCGTCTGCCTTGGTCTCTTTGACTTCTTTTGCTCCATCCGCAAGACTTGTTGCCAATGTGTCACTTCCATCATAAACTTGATCAAGACCATCGCCTAATTCTTCACTTCCGTCACGAAGCTGTCCGGCTCCGTCACTAATTTGTGCTGCTCCATCACTCAACTGGCTGACACCGCTAAGCAGTGTACTATTATTTGCTACCAGCTGTTTTGTTCCGGATACTAAGGTTGTTGTTCCATCTTTTAACTGACTTGCGCCATCATAAAGCTGTCCGCTTCCGGAAGATAACTGTTTTGCTCCATCATCTACCTGTTTGATTCCGCTTGAGAGTGTTCCCATTCCGTCATCTAAACTTCCGGCTCCATCGTCTAACTGTTTGACTCCGTCTACCAGTGTCGGTACAGCGGATTTCAAAGTTCCAGTTCCTTCACTTAAACTGCCTGCTCCATCGTCTACCTGGCTGATTCCTGCTGCAAGGGTTCCCATTCCGGTATCTGCTGCTTCTGCACCTGCGCTTAATGCTTTTGCACCGGTGTTTGCACTCTGGATACCTGCTAAAAGTTGAGATGCACCGCTCTGGATTCCGCCTAAGGCTTCTGACTTAAACTGAGTTCCGCCTGCTGCTACCTGCTGGATTCCTGCTGTCAGTGCCGGACTCTGTTCTGCAAGCTGTTTTGTTCCGGCTGCCAGTGTCTGGCTTCCCGGAAGAATCTGAGTACTTAATGCACTGTTAATTGTTGAAATTCCAGTTGTAAGTGCCGGTGCCTGTGCTGTAATCTGCTGAACACCACCTGTATAACTATTTACACCAGTTTTTAAACTGTCACTTGCTGATTTCAATTTATCAACCGTAACAATTAACTGTTGTAACTGTTCTGCGCTTACTTCTGCCTGTGCAGAAGTTGAAGTGTTTGTTGTTGTTGTTTCAACGCCTGCCACTTTGTCAAGCTGTGCACTTGCATTATCGGCTGCTGATGAAACGTTCTGGCTTGCACCTCTAAGTGTTTCTGCTGCACTTGCACTCTGGGATGCTGCATTTGCAAGCTGGCTGTTTGCGTCATTTACAGATGCTGCATTTGCATTCGCTGCTGCAATCGCCTGATTTGCAATGTCTGCTACCTGATTGATATCACCATTTGCAACGGCTGTTGCCAGTGCTTCTGATAATCCATCAACTGAAGTAACCGCTTCCTGATTGGTGCTGATGCTTCCTACGCTGTCTGCTGCTGATGAAAGTGCATCTGCCTGACTCTTTAATCCATTCACTGCATCTTTTGCACCAGATACATCTACGCTAACTTCTTTTGTTGTGCTCTGTGAAGTCTCGTTTGCTGAAGCAGTTGTTCCTGCCATCTGATGAAGCATTGCGGAAAGCTGGCTAAGACCAGCATTAATTCCTGTTGCTCCTGCTACAAGCTGTTTGGAGTTTGCTCCATCTGTTCCATTTACTTTTTCAAGTCCTGCCTGTAATGCTTTTACACCACTTTCTGCACTTGATGCTCCTGCAGTTACCTGCTCGAGTCCTGCCGAAAGCTGAGATGCTCCATTATTTAAAGCTGTGGAAGATTCCGGAAGACTTGCTGTGCTTTCCTGTAACTGATTAAGTCCCGCACAAAGTTTTGCCATTGCCTGGTCTGCTGTACTGATTCCCATTGTCAGAGAAGTTCCACCGGCTTCAAGCTGTTCTGTTCCGGCTGCAAGCTGACTTGCTCCAGTTTTTAAACTAGCTGTTCCAGTTTTTAATTTTCCAGAACCATCAACTAACTGAGAAGTTCCACCCTTTAACTGAACTGCGCCATCTGCAAGTGCATACACACCATCCTGTAAGGTTGGCACCTGTCCATTTAACTGGTCAAGTCCGGTCTTTAATGCACTGGAACCATCTTTTAACTGGCCGGAACCAGATACTAACTGAGAGGTTCCAGATGCAAGCTGTGCGGTTCCGGTTTTCGCAGTTGCAATACCGTCTTTTAACTGACCTGCTCCACTGTCGAGCTGTGTTGCTCCACTGCCAACCGTACTGACACCATCTACATACTGCTTTAATCCAACTTCAAGTGTATCACTACCATCTTTAAAAGTAAGTGAACTGTCTGCTAAAACATTCAGATTTTCGGAAATGGTATTATTTCCATCGACTAACTGTGTAACTCCGTCTTTTAACTCTTCAGAGCCATCTGCCGCTTCCTGCATTCCATCTCCAACAGTTACAATCTGATCAAATACAGTTTCTACATAAGTCTTTGTTACCTCTTCGGCCACACTGTTTTTAATCTTTTCCATTGCAGTTTCACTCATTTTAGAAGCAATGTAGTTTGTTCCCGGATTGGTATCATAATCGAGTTCCATTTTCTGAGGTTCTTCATCCATAACTGTGGATGCATTTTCTGAGAAGTTTTCCGGAATCGTAATTACCATGTAATAAGTTCCGTTTTTTAAACCTCTGGCTGCTGTCTCCTGGTCTACAAAGTTAAAACAAAGAGAATCCTCATCTTTCAGCTTATCGACTAATTTCTCTCCGACTTTAAGTTCCTTGTCATTGTAGGTCACCGGTTTATCTTTATTGACTACCGCTACCGGAAGTTTATCAAGATTTCCATAAGGATCCCACATTGACCCCAGAAAAAGTGTGGTGTAAATCGTCGGTATTGCAATAACAGCAATTACAACCACTAAAAGCAACTTATTCTTGAACAAGCTTTTCCACTCTTTCCCTAGCATATACATTCCCCTTTCCTTATTCAGTTTTCTCTTTCGGATATTTGTTATCTTTGAAATGCTTATCATTTCTAAAAGATAATTGATAACTCTGTTTCTTTCTACGTCAAATCGCTTATCCGATTTCGATTTGTTTAACGTACTTTGAATAGTTTAATAGATATTGTGTTGATTTTTTCTTCATGATGAATTATACTAAAGGTGCAACAGTGATACAACCATCAATAACTAGTTTTTATGTACATTAATAGACATTTTTTATCATTTATGTTGCTTTTTCTTCAAAAACCTGAGAGGAGTCTTATATATGGAAAAGAAAACTGACCGAAGAGTCCGAAAAACCAAAGCTCAACTTCGTGCCGGACTTGCGAAATTGATGCAGACGAAAAGTATCAAAGAAATTACGGTAAAAGAATTAGTTGATGAAGTTGATATTAACCGTTCTACTTTTTATCTTCACTACACAGATATTTACCAGATGTTAGAATCAATCGAGGATGAGCTTGAGGGGGAAATCAATCAGATTGTAAATAATCATCCTGTGGATTCTTATTACAAAGAAAGTTTCCCTATGATTAAGGAAATTTTAGAAGTATTATGGGATAACCGCGATATCTGCAATGCCCTGCTTGGTTCAAACGGAGACATGGCATTTGTGCTTCGTATGGAATCTATTATTTCACAACACAGCCTGCATGTTCTGACTACAACATTTGCTACAGACGTAACCAATATTAAATATGCTTATGCCTTTTGTCTGACCGGTTGTGTGGGTATGGTCAAATCCTGGCTGGAATCTGGAGATACTACAGATACCCCGCTTCAAATGGCAGAATTGACTTATCATCTGATTATGAATGCACTCAAAGATATCAAACGACTGCCAAGTACAACTTTATAGCTTAAATCAAACATATACGCAAAAAGGTTCAGAAGAAATTCAACTTCTTCCGAACCTTTTCTTGTTTCTTTTTCATTTTTTAAAAATCAAATGTCGCCGTTTTCGTATTTCCCATATTCCATTTATTACGAAGAGTCACATACAATTCTGCATTTGTTGCTTCCACATAAGGTTTTACATAGAATACTACTCCCAGACCACAGGTCACTGCACCAAGCAGTCCCCAAAGAATAAACGATAAATCCAGCACAAATGTATTCATCTTTTCTCCATCCATCATCTCACGGCTGATGCGGATTGCATCCCGATAATTAATATCCGGCTGTTCTGCCAGAATATATGGAACCATGCGGTAAGAATAGGATTTTACAATTCCTGGAATTACAAACAAAAGTGTCCATAAGAAAATATATAAATTCTGCATGAACATTACCATTGCCACATTTGCAAAATTTCCATTCTGAAATCCAAATCCTATCTTTGAAACAGGTGCATTATAGTCTCGATTTTCAATAAAAAAGCGAACTGCTCCAACCATCAATACATTTAACACAAAAATCTTTAAAATCAGAACAAATAATGTAACTCCACCCACAATCGGCAGTGAAATATCTGCGGAATAGCTACTGTCATTTACGACACCATTCACTGTGCCTCTGACATCATAACTGCCACCTATCGAAGCTGTTGCAATTGTAATCATCAAACCTGCTAAGACAGATGCTGCGTAGTTTCTATGGAAGCAAAGTTTTCCTCTTTCTTTTAAGTCTGCTCTCGTCCACATAATCATTCTCCCTTTTTATCTCAATATTCGACTTGAACTTTATTTTATCTCCGCTGTTGCTTCTTTGAGCCATTCTTTTTCTTCTTTGTTTTCCAACAATGGCTCTACTACTTCATACACATGTTTATGATATTCATTTAACCATTTTAATTCCGTTTCTCCCAAAAGTTCCGGAATGATTGCTTCTCGTTCAAATGGCACAAGCGTTACGACTTCAAAGTTCATAAACTGTGCATAGTCATTTTTTTCTGCTTTTTTGCACATCAGCAGGTTTTCACAGCGGATTCCGTATTTTCCTTCCAGATACAGTCCTGGTTCATCGGAAATCAATACGCCTTCTTCAAGCGGAATCATTCCACCCGGACGGATTCCACTGTTCCAGTTGATGTTCTGTGGTCCTTCATGTACATTTAAGAGATATCCGACTCCATGACCGGTTCCGTGATTGAAATCCAGTCCCGCATCCCACAGTGCACCTCTTGCCAGTATATCCAGATGTGCACCGCCTACGCCATACGGGAATTTTGCCATTGCCAGACGAATATTTCCTTTTAATACAAGCGTAAAATGTTTTTTCTCTTCTTCGCTTAACGGTCCTACCGCAATCGTTCTTGTGATATCCGTTGTTCCCTGCCAGTACTGTCCGCCGGAATCAATCAGGAAAAATCCTTTTGATTCCACTTTTGCACAGTCCTCTTTTGACGGTGCATAATGACACATTGCAGCGTTTGATCCATAAGCACAGATTGTTTCAAAACTTAAATCCAGACAGTCTTTATCTTCTTCACGAAACTCTCTGCTTTTTTCTGCAGCATTGTATTCATCCACTGTTCCCTCTGGCACCGTTTTCTTTAACCAGTAAATAAATCTGCACATTGCTCTTGCATCTTTGATGTGCGCAATGCGTTCATTTTCCATCTCAACCGCATTTTTCATTGCTTTTGCCGGTTTGGTCGGATTCATCGCATTGACTGTGGTAACTTCTTCTGGCAGATTTTCAAATAATGTATAGTTTACTACACCTTCATCTAATAAAATCTTACTGTCTTTTGCAAGTGTTTTTACTTCTTCATAAATCGCAAAGTATGGGCGGAGTACCACTCCGGCTTTTTCTAATTCGTTCTTGATTTCATCAGAAACCACGCCATCCTGCACATAGAAAGTGACTTCGTCTGCTTTCACAATGACATAAGAAAGCACAACCGGATTGTAAATAATATCGTTTCCACGGATGTTTAACAGCCATGCGATATCGTCCAGACTGGATAAGATGTGCACGTCAGCTTCATATTTTTTCATTGCTCTGCGCACCATCTCGATTTTTTCTTCTCTGGATGTTCCAACATATTTTATATCCACAAGATAAGCCGGTTCTTTGGACAGTTCCGGACGGTCATTCCAGATGCCGTCTAATAAGTCTTCCTGACAATAGAACCGTCCTTCTTTGTCTTCCATCATTTTTTTGTATGCTTTTCCCTGTGACACGCTGATGACTCTTCCGTCGCAGGCAAGGCAGGAACCTTTTACCAGGTTCATTTCCAGAAATTCATCGACTGTCGGAACGCCTGGTTCACGCATCTTCATTAAAGTAACTCCGGTATCTTCAAGTTCTTTCGCTGCCTGAATAAAATATCTTCCGTCTGTCCATAAATATGCCTGGTCATCGGTTACAAGCAGTGTACCTGCTGAACCACTGAAACCAGAAAGCCATTTTCTGGCTTTAAAGTAATCCCCTACATATTCAGACTGATGAAAATCTGCTGTAGGAACCAAATACATATCAATGTTTAATTCCTGCATTTTTTCCTGTAATTTCAGGATTCTTTCTCTGTTCTCACTCATGTTAAAAACTTCCTCTCTTGCTTCTATCTCTTACTTCTATTTACTGAATTCCTTTCATAGTAAGGGAAATTCGCTTTTTCTTTTCATCCACATTTAACACTTTGACTTCCACGATGTCTCCAACGCTGACTGCTTCAAGTGGATGTTTGATATATCGGTCTGTCATCTGTGAAATGTGTACCAGTCCGTCCTGATGCACTCCGATATCCACAAATGCACCAAAGTCGATGACATTTCGCACTGTACCTTTTAAAATCATGCCTTCTTTTAAGTCCTTCATATCAAGCACGTCAGTACGAAGCACCGGTTTTGGCATTTCTTCTCTTGGGTCACGTCCTGGTTTTCCAAGTTCTTTTACGATATCACGAAGGGTCATTTCTCCCGTTCCAAGAGACTCTGCCATCTTTCTATAATCTTTTACATAAAATGCACCATGACCTTTGAAAATATCTTCTGCAGTTGTTCCCATATTTTCCAGAAATTTTTCTGCTACTTCATAACTTTCCGGATGCACACTGGTTGCATCAAGCGGATTGCTTCCCCCTGTAATACGAAGGAAACCTGCACACTGTTCAAACGCTTTCGGTCCTAATTTTGGTACTTTTAAAAGTTCTTTTCGACTCTCAAAACGTCCATTTTCCTCACGGTATGCTACGATATTTTTTGCAATCACTTTGCTGATACCGGAAATATATTCAAGCAGGGAAACCGAAGCGGTATTTAAATCAATTCCGACTTTATTCACGCAGTCCTCTACAACTCCAGACAGGGCTTCCCCTAATTTTTTCTGGTTCATATCATGCTGATACTGTCCGACACCTATAGATTTCGGGTCAATTTTTACCAACTCTGCAAGCGGATCCTGAAGTCGTCTTGCAATGGAAGCGGCACTTCTTTGTCCTACATCAAAGTTTGGAAATTCTTCGGTAGCCAGTTTACTTGCAGAGTATACAGAAGCTCCTGCCTCGTTTGTAATTACATACTGAACCTTCTCCGGAATTTCTTTTAAAAGTTCCACAATAATCTGTTCGGATTCTCTTGAAGCGGTTCCATTTCCAAGAGAAATCAGGCTGACATTGTATTTTTTAATTAATTTTTTCAGAGTTTCTTTTGCCGACGCAATCTTAGCGGGAGTGGTCGGTGCAGTCGGATAAATCACAACCGTATCCAAGACTTTTCCGGTTTCATCTACCACTGCAAGTTTACAACCGGTACGAAACGCCGGGTCCCATCCAAGCACTACTTTTCCAACAATTGGCGGCTGCATCAACAACTGCTGAAGATTTTTCTTAAAGACTTTAATGGATTCATCTTCTGCTTTTTCCGTCATGCTGTTTCGGATTTCTCTCTCAATTGCAGGTGCAATCAGACGATTATAACTATCCTCGATTGCTTCTTTTAATACGTCCTGTGTATTTGGATTTTTTCTTGTAATAATCTCTCTTTGAAGATATCCTAAAATTTCTTCTGTCGGAGCTTCAATTTTTACGCCTAAAAACTTCTCTTTCTCTCCACGATTAATAGCAAGCACCCGGTGTCCCGGCATTTTTTCCACACGTTCTTCATATTCATAATATTTCTCATAAACAGATGTCTCTTCCGGTTTTTTTGCAGTTGAAACAAGCATGCCTTTCCTGAAAGTACACTCACGAATTTCACTACGGTAATCCGCTTTATCGGAAATACTTTCTGCCACGATATCTTTTGCACCGGAAATAGCCGCTTCCACTGTTGTCACTTCTTTTTCTTCGGATACAAATGCCTTCGCTTCTTCTTCAAGGGATTTGTCTGTCATCTGTAATAAAATAATGTTTGCAAGAGGTTCCAACCCTTTTTCTTTTGCAATCGTTGCTCTGGTACGGCGTTTCGGACGGTATGGACGATATAAATCCTCTACCACAACCAGCGTCTGCGCTTCTAAAATCTGTTTCTTTAATTCTTCAGTCAGCTTTCCCTGTTCTTCAATACTGGAAAGCACCTGAGTTTTCTTCTCTTCCAGATTTCTAAGATAAGTCAGTCTGTCGTTTAAATTACGAAGCACTTCATCATTTAAAGCACCGGTTACTTCTTTTCGGTAACGGGAAATAAATGGAATCGTATTTCCTTCATCTATCAATTTTACAGCAGCCTCTATCTGCCACTTTTCCACATTTAGTTCTTTGGTCAAAGCTAAAATAATGTCCATAATTTTCTCCTTTTAAATCAAGCAATTCTTGCCATTTGCTTTCTTTCTAACCTTACCAACCTATGACAGTTTTGTCAAGAAAACAAAAAACGCAATGAACTTTTTTATTAAAAATCCACTGCGTTTTACTCCTCTTGATTTTGTTTTTGAATTTGATTTCGATTGCAGATTTCCAGACCTGCCTTTAAAAATACTTCCAATTCCTTTTGTAAATCAGAATCAAATTCCTGCCATACTTTATTTAAACTGCTAATGTTTTGTACATCCTCATAAAAAACAACAGATGGCGGATAACCCAGATTCTGATACAACACTGCCAGAAGTTCTGCATTAACACCTAATCTGCCTTTTTCAATTTCACGATACCTTTTTGTCGTAATATCTAAATGCTGTGCCATCTTATCCTGTGTAATATCACTTGCTTTTCTCATCCAATACCAGATTGTTCTTGAATCCGTCTCTTTTTCAAAAGCAGAATAACGGAGCAGTCTGATTTCTTTGGTATAATCCACTCCATTTTTCTGTTCTTTTCCCGAAATATTGATACCCTGCTCTATTGTCCAGACCATAAGCTGTAAGAAATCGCTTTTTATTTCTTTCTTACAGACACCCAGATAGTGATTTAATATCGTTTCTTCACATTCCTCTCCTGTCAGCAGATAATCCATATTACAGCCATGACTGTCAAAATTTTTGAGTTCTTCTGCTGAAATAATGGTCTTTCCCTGTTCCAACTTACTATAGTGGCTCTGGGTAACACCCATCATCTGACTCATGCTCTTCTGATTCAGTTTTCTCTTTTGTCTGTACATCTGCAGTCTTTGCAATACTCCTTCGTATGCACTGCCCATAGTGTTACCTCATTTCCAACGGTCAAATTTTTCTTATCTTTTTATTGTAATATTTTTCAAACTGCCCTTTTATACCCTATTTTTGACTATTCTGATAATTTTTAGTCAATTTTGAGGAATTGACAGATTTCATCCCAAACATTTGCCTGACACATAAGGTTTCTGCGCACTTTAAGCGGCGGAATGCTTATCTGCGTTCAAACGCTTGCCCTAATCGGTACAACGTGTTAAAATGAGCAATAACAATTTTTTTATTTTTGAGAAATGAGGTTTTTACAAAATGGATAATTTTTATAATTCAAATGATAATTTTCCGCCACAGACACCGCCTTATTATGAACAGCCTCAGCGTTATCAAGGCAGTTCGAGCTGTGCCTCCGCCTCTTTGATTCTTGGAATTCTTTCCCTGTTATCAATCTGCTGTATGCCACCGCTTGCCCTTGTTTTTGCAGGACTTGCCTTGATTCTTGGTGCACTTTCCAAAGGCGACCGAATCCGTCCGCAAAATGCGCGTGTCGGCATGATTTTATCAGGTATCAGTTTAATAGCTGTTTTAATTTTGCTTGCTGTATTTCTGGTTCGATTCACTTCAAATTCGACCAACACCGAATTTTTCAAGCAATATCTGGACATTATCGAGCATCCGGACGATTATTCCGAAAATGACATCTACAATTTTCTGTATGATTATCTTTATCCAAACGCCGGTTCAGATTCCGATCATAACTATGAAAATTCACAGCCTTATCACTACGACCATACGCCTTATGATGGAGATGATTCCGATGGCTACGACTATTACTATGAATATCCGACTCCACATCAGGAAGATTCCGGACATCATAATGTAATTTAACCAAATCAAGTAAGTCCCCTGCTTCAATTGCGAAAAGCAATAAGCGGGGGGTGGGGACTTGCTTGTATCAGGAGGGGGCAAGCCCCTTCTGATAAGCGCATAGCAGCTATTTGGTTATGAGCAAGTAGCGTAGCGGATTGCGAATATCCACTTGACTAAAACAAAAAAATCCTGCTTTGAGGAATCGAAAACCTCAAAACAGGATTTTTATTTTTCTAATCTGATTTTTCCAGTCTAATTTTTTTATTTTAAATTTTCATATTCTTTTGTTTCCAGTTCAATTACCGGTTCTTCTTTTTTGTCAAACTCACCTTTTAAATCCAGATAAAACGCTGCCATCGTTGCTTCCATATAAGGCATCAGCCATAACAGACCAATATAGCAGGTCAGCATACTTGCCAGAAGCAGTGGAATAAAACTTAAATTAATATAGAAATAACGCCACTTATTTCCTTTCATAAGGGAACAGCTTTTTTTCATTGCATCCACTGCTGATAAATTGATATCATCCAATAACAGATAATCCGTAACAGCCAAAAACAGATTTAAAACCAAAGCTACTATTGTATCCACACACATTGCAAGTACAGAAAGCCAGATATAAGAAATACTGCTACTGTCTGTCCAGAGTGGAATATTAAACGGCAGACCAATTACAAACTGTACAATCAGAATAATCAGGTGTACAATAATAAAACGGTCTGGATGATGCGTAAATGCAAATGCCAGGTCTTTTCCTTCAAAAGACTCTCCACGACAGATATTTACCATCATTTTACTATATCCAGCCTTCAACACGCTGACAAGAAGTGAAATAACATACACTAAAATCTGCGAAGTAACCAGTCCCATTGTTGTACCGGTACCCATCGTAGAAGAAATAAAAAAAGAGGGAAGAAAGGAACAAAGTCCAAGCAGTAAAATTCCTGCCATCGGAGTTCCATAATTTCCACTCAGTTGCTGTCTCGCAATCAGCTTAAGAGAAGCAGAAGTTCTTTTCATAAAATAAAGTCTCCAATCTTTTGTAATTAACTGTTTATTTCAATTGTCCATTTCAATTAGTGTAAGATTATTTTTTCATTTTGTCAAGAAAAGAGGATATATTCCATTATGCATAAACAGGAAGAAAAAAATCTATATCTCTTAGGGTGGATTTTACTCGGAATTTTTCTAAGTTATTTATTGATAGCAAAGTTTTCCCATTTCAGAACCTTCTTTCATCTCCCCTGTCTCTTCCGTACCCTGACCGGATATTACTGTCCGGGATGCGGCGGAACACGGGCATGTATCGCCTTTTTACATGGACATTTTTTACGTTCCCTGCTCTATCATCCGGTTGTTCCTTATACAGCAGTCGTATATTTGATTTTCATGATCAGTCACAGTATCGAACTTTTATCAAAGGGGAACTTCGCCATAGGTTTAAGATACCGGGACAACTATATTAAATTTGCCGGTATCATTATTTTAGTACAATGGATTTTACGGAATTTTTTGAAATGGAAATGGGGAATTGATGTGCTTGGAAATTAAAAAAGAGGCTGTTTTTGACAGAACAGCCTCTTTCATTTTTTACGCTTTAAAACGGATTCTGGAGATGATTTCCGGAAGTTTTGCTGCTTTTGCTTCGTACTCTGCTTCGCTTAACGGTCCTGTGATAATTGCAAATTCGCCTTCCACATCCGGAACGGATACAGTTTTTACTGCACCAAATACAGCTTTTACTGCATCTGCCATTTCCGCTTCCTTTCCTTTTATACGAACCAGGAATGGATGAACCACTTCTTTGATATCCATTAAATCTAATTTTTCACTGTTCCAGCTTGTCATCACATTTTCGTGAAGATGTTTTGCACAATCTACAACATCTCCTACAACTGCGCTTGCTGTCGGGAGTTTTCCTGCTCCACTTCCGTAGAACATTGCATCTCCGAGTACATTTCCATGTACGAAGATTGCATTAAAGACATCATTTACACTGTAAAGCGGGCTGTCTGTTCCAACAAGTACCGGACTTACCATCGCATAGAATTTATCATTTTCTTTCTTGCTTGTCGCAAGCAACTTAATGCTCATGTCAAGTGCTGAAGCATACTTCATATCTTCTACTGTGATTTTTGTAATACCTTCTGTGTAAATCTCTTCATAATTTACATGGTTTCCAAATGCCAGAGAGGATAAGATTGCAATCTTTCTGCAGGCATCATATCCCTCTACGTCTGCTTCCGGATTTCTTTCTGCATACCCTTTTTCCTGAGCTTCTTTTAATACTTCTTCAAAATCTGCATTCTCAGCCTGCATTTTTGAAAGAATATAGTTTGTTGTACCATTTAAGATACCGGAAATCTCATCGATCTCATCTGCTGTTAAAGAAGAGTGAAGTGGACGGATAATCGGAATACCACCGCCACAGCTTGCTTCAAACATATAGTTAATATTTTTCTCTTCTGCAATTTTAAGCAGTTCCAAACCATGTCTTGCAACTAATTCTTTATTGGATGTGCAGACACTCTTTCCTGCCTGAAGTGCACGTTTGGTAAAAGTATACGCCGGTTCTACACCACCCATTACTTCCACTACAATATCTACTTCCGGGTCATTGATAATGATTTCATAATCATGAACCAAAACTTTTTCTACCGGGTCTCCCGGGAAGTCACGTAAATCTAACACATATTTAATGTTGACTTCCTGTCCTACTCTTTTATTAATGCTCTCATGATTGGTGTTGATTACTTCCACAACTCCCGAGCCTACTGTACCATAGCCTAATACCGCAATCTGTATCATCTTTCCTCTACTCCCTACCTAAGATTTTCAGATAGTGAACGCCCTCGATGTGTTCAATCTCCGCCACCATTGCTTCTGCATCACCCTGTGCAGGCAAAATCTGTACACTTAATGTAAGACTGGCAATTCCGTTAATCGGAATACTCTGGTGTACGGTAAGAATATTGCCATGATAGTAGGCAATCGTTTTTAATACACCTGAGAGCAGTCCTGGTTCATCATCCATCTGAAGAATAAATGTAATATTCTGTCCTTTGGTTTTTTCACGAAAAGGAAAGATATCATCTTTGTATTTATAAAAGGAACTTCTGCTGATTCCTACTGCTTCTACGGCTTCCTGTACCGTTACAGTCCGTTTTGACTCCAAAAGTTTTTTTGCCTCTACTACTTTTAACAGTACTTCCGGGACTGCCTTTTCTGTTACTACAAAATACCTTTTATTATCTGACATTCGCTTCCCCTTTGTTTGTTCCAAAAATACATTTGTGTTTCTCCAAAAGAGATTAACACATTCTTGTATTTTTATCAACTGTTTTTCTTATTTCCAAGCGCAATCCATTTTAGATAAGCATTGATAAAACGGTCAATATCTCCATCCATAACTGCATCTACATTTCCGGATTCCTCATTGGTTCTGTGGTCTTTTACCATTGTGTATGGCTGCATGACATAAGAACGAATCTGATTTCCCCAGCCAATTTCAGTTAATTCACCCTGAATACCGGAAAGTTTCTGTTCCTGTTCCTGCTGCTTTAACAAGTACAGTTTTGCTTTCAACATCTGCATCGCCTTATCTTTATTTTGGAACTGGGAACGCTCATTCTGGCACTGTACCACAATTCCGGTCGGAAGATGCGTAATACGAATCGCCGATGAAGTTTTGTTGATATGCTGTCCACCTGCTCCACTGGAACGGTAGGTATCAATTCGCAAATCATCATCTTTGATTTCCACATCAACATCTTCTTCAATATCCGGCATCACATCACAGGATACAAAAGAAGTTTGTCTCTTTCCTGCTGCATTAAACGGAGAAATACGCACCAGACGGTGTACTCCCTTTTCGGATTTCAAATATCCATACGCATTTTCCCCATTAATCTGAATCGTAACAGATTTGATTCCGGCTTCGTCTCCATCCAAATAATCCAGTACCTCAGTGGAATAGCCATGACGATCCGCCCATCTTTGATACATTCGATAAAGCATGCCCGCCCAGTCGCAGGATTCTGTTCCGCCTGCCCCGGCATGTAAGGTCAAAATCGCATTGTCCTTGTCGTATTCACCGGAAAGCAGTGTTTTTACACGGATTTTTTCAAAATCCGCCTGAAATTCATCGAGCATATCCTGAATTTCAGGAATGACCGAAGCATCATTCTCTTCGTATCCCATCTCAATCATCAGCTCAATTTCTTCTTTTTGTGTCTCTAATTTCTGATAAATCTGAATATCCTCTTTTAAGGTACTCAGCTCTTTCATCATTTTCTGGGAACGCTCCGGATTATCCCAAAAATCAGGAGCTTCCATTTCTCTTTCTAATTCTTCGACCCTTTTTTCTTTGTTAGCGAGGTCAAAGTGAATCCCTCACTTCCACTAATGGTCCATTATAGCCGTTTAATGTATATTTAAACTGATCTAATTCTACCAATAGCTTCACCTACTTTCATGAATATTTTTCTTATTTTTATTCCTCATCGATTTCCACAGAAACCATATAAATGGAAATCTGTGGCTCGACTTTTATTACCGTACCGCTTAATTTCTTAAGTGGACGTTTTAAATTACTTGACATTGCAATGGCATCTTTAATTGTATAATAATACATCTGTCCGGACATGGTACTCGCACAGTCCTCTTTTAATTCTACTCGGTCACCCTCTTTTACCAGTCCTTCTCTTTCCATTGTAAATTCTACAATCTGTCCCATTTGTTCACCTTCCGGCTTTTTGCTTTTGCCTGTTCTCTTTTATCTGTATCTGCTTTAGATTCTTTTTCTTCCACAGCACTGTTTATATTTTTTACCGCTTCCACATGGGCATGGGTCATTTGGATAAATTTTGTTTTCTTCTCTTTGAATCGGCTTTTTCGGACCGGATTCATCTTTATTTGTACCGGTTACCTGTGCAACCTGTTCTCTTTCTACCTTCTGTTCAATTCTTACATGATACAGCAGACGAACCGTTGTCTCCTGAATGTTGTTAATCATGTTATCAAACATTTCATAAGCCTGCATTTTGTATTCGACTCTCGGGTCTCTCTGACCATAAGCCTGAAGTCCGATACCCTGACGTAACTGATCCATATCATCGATGTGATCCATCCATTTCTGGTCGATTACTTTTAAGAGGATAACACGCTCTAATTCACGAAGCTGTTCTGCTTCCGGGAATTCTGCTTCTTTTTCCTCATAGAGTTTGACAGCAGCTTCTTTTAATTCCTGTTCTACCTGTTTTTTCTTTTTGCCTTTGACATCTTCTTTGGTCAGAGCTTTTAATGGAATCGTCGGTAAGAGTACAGAATTAAATTCTTCTAAATCCCATTCTGCGGTATCTACATCATCAGAGAAGCACATTTCTACTGCATGTTCTACGGTATCTGTAATCATCTTATAGATAGAATCACGCATGTTTTCTCCGTCCAGTACACGGCGTCTTTCTTTGTAAATAATTTCTCTTTGTTCATTATTTACCTGGTCATAATCTAACAGGTTCTTACGAACACCATAGTTATTTCCTTCAATCTTCTGCTGTGCTTTTTCAATTGCATTGGAAAGCATCTTATGTTCAATCTGTTCATTTTCTGCAACACCAAGTGATTTGAATACTCCCATCAGTTTTTCAGAACCGAACAGACGCATTAAATCATCCTCCAGAGAAATGTAGAAGCGAGATTCACCCGGGTCTCCCTGACGACCGGAACGTCCACGCAACTGATTGTCAATTCGTCTGGATTCATGACGCTCTGTACCAATAATTTTCAAACCACCGGCTTCTCTTGCTACATCATCCAGCTTGATATCGGTACCACGACCTGCCATATTCGTAGCAATAGTAACCATTCCGGCTTCCCCTGCATGTGCAACGATTTCGGCTTCTTTCTCATGATATTTTGCATTTAATACCTGATGAGGGATTCCTTCCCTCTTTAACATTTTACTGATTAATTCAGAGGTCTCAATGGTAATCGTACCAACCAGTACCGGCTGATTTTTTGCATGTGCTTCTTTAATCGCCTCAACAACTGCATGGAATTTTTCTTTCTTGGTCATGTAAACGGCATCGTCATAGTCAATACGCGCAACCGGACGGTTGGTCGGGATCTCGATAACATCCATTCCATAGATTTCACGGAACTCTTTTTCTTCTGTCAAAGCTGTACCGGTCATACCGGATTTCTTTGCATATTTATTAAAGAAATTCTGGAAAGTGATTGTTGCAAGCGTTTTACTCTCACGTCTTACTTTTACATGTTCTTTTGCTTCGATTGCCTGATGCAGACCATCTGAATAACGACGTCCCGGCATAATACGTCCGGTAAATTCATCAACGATTAAAACCTCATCGTCTTTTACCACATAATCCTGATCGCGGAACATTAAATTATGAGCACGCAGTGCAAGAATAATATTATGCTGGATTTCCAGATTTTCCGGGTCTGCCAGGTTTTCAATATTAAAGAATTTTTCTACTTTATGAACACCCTGTTCTGTCAGGTTTACGATTTTATCTTTTTCATTTACGATAAAGTCACCGGTCTCGATGATTTCCTCACCCATGATAGCTGTCATTTTGGTCATTTCACCACTGGCTTCTCCGCGCTCTAACTGTCTTGCAAGAATATCGCACACTTCATAGAGTTTTGTGGATTTTCCACTCTGTCCGGAAATGATAAGAGGCGTTCTTGCCTCATCAATTAATACCGAGTCAACCTCATCGATGATTGCATAGTGTAAATCCCTTTGCACTAACTGTTCTTTATAGATTACCATATTATCACGCAGGTAATCGAATCCTAATTCATTATTGGTTACATAAGTGATATCGCAGGCATACTGTGCACGTCTCTCATCATTTTTCATGGAATTGAGTACAACACCTACCGTCAGTCCTAAAAATTCATGAACTTTTCCCATCCACTCTGCATCACGATGTGCCAGATAATCATTGACTGTTACGATGTGGACACCTTTTCCCTCCAGTGCATTTAAGTAAGCCGGAAGGGTAGATACCAATGTTTTACCTTCACCGGTTCTCATCTCTGCGATACGCCCCTGATGAAGAATAATTCCACCGATTAACTGAACACGGTAGTGCTCCATATTTAATACTCGCTTTGCTGCCTCACGTACGGTTGCAAATGCTTCCGGAAGTAAATCATCCAGTGTTTCGCCTTCTTCCAGACGTTTTTTATACTCCCTTGTTTTCCCACGAAGTTCTTCATCGGAAAGCGCCTGCATAGATGGACGAAGGGAATCAATCTTATCTACAATCGGCATGATACGTTTTAATTCTCGCTGGCTGTGAGTACCAAACATTTTCTCAATTATATTCATACTTAATTATACTCCTGATTTTATTACTAGCTTAAACATAAGTGTCATACTGTAAGCGTATCTACACTATACCACAGTACTATTTATTGTATCACTTTCCAGTAACGAAAACAAGGGCAGGAATTATGAAATTCCCGCCCTCGTAGCTCTGATTTTTACCAGTTAATTACTAACTGCTTTGTCATCTTTCCTGTTAAAGCTTCACTTCTCTTATCCGGACCGTTTGTTCCGACAAAGAGAACACTGGAAGAAGAATCGAAAATCTTTTCTCCTTCGTCATTTACGACTTTATAAGCTTCTTTTGAAACTGTAATGGTCAGCTCTTTTTCTTCCCCTGCTCCAAGAGAAACTTTTGCAAATCCGCACAGAGCCGGATTTACCGGTGCATACTTGGAATCCTGATTCTTGATATACACTTCTACTACATCTCTTGTTGCTACTTCAGAATAATTTTTCACGGTAACGCAAATTTCAGCATCCTGCTCTTTTTCCGGTGCTTTTGCAAATTCTGCCTTTTCCACCTGCACATCCCCATAGCTTAAACCATATCCAAATGGATATAATGGTTCTTCGGTCAGATAACGATAAGTTCTGCCCTTCATAGAATAATCTGTGAAATCTGGCAGTTGATCTAAGGTACGATAGAAGGTAATCGGCAGTTTTCCACTTGGAGAAACTTCGCCAAATAAGATATTTGCCAGTGCTTTTCCACCCTGTGAACCCGGATACCATGCCTGAATGACTGCCTCTGCTTTTTCTTCTGCCTCAGAAAGATTCATGGCACTTCCGGTAAAGTTGCATACAATTACTTTTTTACCGGTTTCTAATACTGCATGCATCAGTCTCTGCTGACTCTTTGGAAATTCAAGATTCTCTTTATCTCCGGACGCATAAGCATTTCCGGTATCTCCCTCTTCTCCCTCAAGTGATTCGTCCAGACCAATACATAGTACAACCACGTCACTATGCTCTGCTACGCTGAGTGCTTCTGCAATTCTGTCATCTTCCTGTGCAAGCGCTTCTTCTTTATCCAGAAATAAATGACTTCCTTTTGCATACATGACTCTTACATCATCGCCGACATAATCCTGAATTCCTTCAAGTGCTGTAATATAACGGGAAGCTGTCCCATGATAATTTCCATCCAGAGAGCTTCTGTTATCTGCATTTGGTCCGATAACACCAATAATCTTAAGTTCTTCTTTTTTGAGCGGTAAGATTCCATTATTCTTAAGAAGAACAATACTTTCTTCTGCTGCTTTTCTGGAAAGTTCCAGATGTTCTTTGGATTCTACTGCTGTATACGGAATCTTATCAAATTCAGTCTCGTCGAACATTCCAAGCAGAAATCTTGTAGTAAAGAGACGGATTGCAGCCTCTTTTACTTTTTCTTTTGTGGTCAGTCTTTTATTTAATGCTTCTTTTAAACACAGATAAGTACAGCCACAGTTTAAGTCACAGCCTTTATTTAATGCCAGTGCTGAAGATTCTACACCGTTTTTGGTTACCATATGGTGTTCATGAAAATCACGGATTGCCCAGCAGTCTGATACATAATGACCTTCAAATTTCCAGTCTTCACGAAGAATATGTTCCATCAGTTCTTCACTTGCACAGCACGGTTCTCCGTTTGTACGGTTGTAAGCTCCCATCACTGCTTCTACATCCGCTTCTTTTACGCAGGCTTCAAAAGCCGGAAGATAGGTTTCATACATATCTTTCTTGTTTGCTTTTGCATCGAAAGAATGACGAAGTGCTTCCGGTCCGGAGTGAACTGCAAAATGTTTTGCACATCCTGCTGTCTTTAAATATTCTCCATCACCCTGCAGTCCTTCGATAAATGGAACTGCAAGTCTGGATGTTAAAGTCGGGTCTTCCCCATAAGTTTCATGTCCTCTTCCCCATCTTGGGTCACGGAAGATATTTACATTTGGAGACCATAAAGTAAGCCCTTTGTAAATGTCTCTATCTCCATGCTTTATAGACTCATTATATTTTGCACGTGCTTCTTCTGAAATAACAGAAGCCTCTGCCTTCATTAAATCTGTATCCCACGCTGCCGCCATTGCGATTGCCTGTGGGAATACGGTTGCTGTACCGGCTCTTGCTACTCCGTGAAGTCCTTCATTCCACCAGTTATATGCAGGAATTCCAAGTCTTTCAATTGCCGGAGCATCAAATTTTAACTGACTTGCCATCTCATCTACTGTCATCTGTGAAACCAGTGCTTCTGCCCGTTCTCTTGCTTTTTTTCTGTCTCTCATCTTTTTCCTCAATTCCTCTCTTTATTTACCAGCAGACTATTTTATTAGCAGACTTTAATTACACCTTTTACGATATCTGCTTTATTCTTTACGCAGGAATCCAGTGCATTCTGAATATCATCTAACTCAAAGTAGTCTGTTACGATATCTTTGATATTGATTTTTCCGGAAGCAACTGCATCGATTGCCATCGGATAAATATTTCTGTAACGGAATACAGTTTTAAATGTCAGTTCTTTGTCAAGTGCCATACCGATTGGCAGTGTCATTTCACCGCTTGCACTGTATCCGACAAATACGATAGTTGCGCCTTTATTTGCACCTTTTATTAACTGGGAAGCTGTAATCTGAGAACCTGCGGTTTCGATTCCGAGGTCAAATCCTCTTCCACCTGTCAGTTCCATAATGCGGGCAACCGTATCTTCTTCTTTTCCGTTGATAACTGCTGTTGCTCCAAGTTCCAATGCTTTCTGCAGACGTTTTTCCATAATATCAACTACAATTACATTAGATACACCCATTGCTTTCAAAGAAAGCAGAGTTACAAGACCGATGCATCCTGCACCTGTCACAACTGCTGTCTGTCCAAGATGAGCGCCTCCCTGATTTGCAGCATGCATACCAACTGCTAATGGTTCAATTAATGCACCTTCCATTGTACTTACGTTTTCCGGAAGTTTGAAACAAAGGTCAGCTTCATGTGCAACATACTCCTGGAATACACCGTCTACCGGCGGAGTTGCGAAGAATACAACGTCTTTACACAGATTGTATTTACCCTGTTTGCAGAATTCGCATTTTCCACAGGTTTTTCCTGGCTCTAAGGCAACTCTGTCACCAACTTTTAAGTGTTTTACATTTTCGCCAACTTCCACAACAGTACCACCTGCTTCATGTCCCAGTACGAAAGGAGTTTCTACGATAAAATCTCCGATTCTTCCTGATTCATAGTAATGTAAGTCAGAACCACAGATTCCTACATATTCTACTTTTACAAGTACTTCATCACTCTTCGGTGTCGGAACTTCACGTTCCTGAATTTCTACTTTCTGTAAATCTGTCATTACTGCTGTCTTCATTTTCATTTTAACTGCCATTGTCTTGTTCCTCACTTTCTTTTTTTATTTTTCTATTGATAATGTTACTCTGCTACATTCTTTTTCCCCGAGATAAGAAGTGTCTCTTTCCATGTCTTTTGGATAAACAACCAATCTCTCCAATACAAGTCCCGCTTCTCTTGCGGAAACTGTAATTTTATTCAAACCTTTTTTCAAAGCAATCTCTGTACTTCCTGCATGTTCCTGATTCAAAACTGCCTGTTCCCATGGAATGCAGCCCGGTTCTCCACCTTTATAGCCATCCTCTGTAAATGTAACCAGCTTATCCACCTCGCCATTTACAGAAACTCCCATAGAAAGTTTTCCTCCATAAATCAGTGGATTTGCAGGAGAAGTATAAAGTTTTAAGATGCACTCTTTTTCTTCTTCACTAAAGAGTTCATACGTTACAGACGGAGCATTTTCTTTTGAATCAAACGCCGCCGTTACCGGAAATGCCTTAATTCCGCTTTGATATTTCCCAAAGTCGTATAACTCTTTAAATTCTACAGTTTCTTTCTCATATGTTCCTGCATTTTTATCTGCATAATGAATTGCATCGATTACAAACATGCCATGTTCTGCAAGAAATGCACCTTTCGGAAGTGCACTGGTATCTTTTTTCAGTGCTTTTACCAGAACCGGAACAAACTCAGTTTCCGTCTTAATTTCAAAACTGCAGGATACTTCTTCTCCAAGCGGAAGGTTTTCTTCTTTTAAAGAAATTTCAACTTCGTCCTGAAGTGCAGTCTCTCCGGACATTTTGGAAAATTCCAGCCATTCGCATGAAGTTTCATCCTGAGATTCATGTGCAATTCCATCCAATCCGACTTTTCTTGCGCCTTCCTGTATCTTCCATTTTACGCTTCCCTGACCACCGTTAGCAATTTGAATTTTAGCCTTTTTGCTAGAAGAAACTACGAAATCATCAATCACAAGTGTAATCGGGAAATACTGGTTCGTATAATGCTGGGTTTTATCTGCTCTTGTCACGACCAGTCTCGGTTTTTTCGGAAGACGAATTACGTGACGCACCGGATATCTCCAGTCTTCATCATTCCAGTTTGTAAATCCAATATGAGAAGCCAATTCCATTCCTGCCCATTTTCCATCTTTAAATGCTGCCATCTGAGCTTTTAAGGCTTCATCTTTTTCAATACAAGCTTCCACTAACTTGTCATACTCATTTGCAACTGCCTTTCCCTGAGAAGCATATAAGTGGTTTTTTCCAGAATAAAGATGCATTTTCAGTAAATTAAAGGATGCTTCTGCTGAGAAATAAATCATGCTGAAGTAAGCATCTCCCATACCACGCTCCTCTAAAGTTTTCCACAGCCTTTCATTCTTTTCTTCGAGTTTTCCACAAAAAGATAACTGTTTTTCACATTCTAAGTAATGTGCCGGATGGTAAACCGTATCATTTAAAGATTCCGGTTTTCTTAATGCATTGATTTTTAAATAGCCTTCTAATACTTCCTGAATTTCTTCTCGCTCTTCTTTTGAAGTATAGCTTCCGAACATGGATGAAATCCATGCTTTGGTATACTCTTTTGTGCTGTTTGGAGCAGAAGAACCCCATTTTTCAAAGTCATAAGCCAAATCCATAAAGTAATTTAACGGAAATTCCTGGAATTTCACATCTCCGACATTGACAATCCAGAGTTCTCTTACTCCGTATTCATAAGCTTCTGTCATCTGCTCCCAAATCTTGGAAAGTTCGGTAGAAGAAACCCATTCATAAGAAACAGGGTCTCCATGATAATCCAGATGGAAATACATTCCAAATCCACCTTTATGATTTCTCTCAAATGCTTCCGGAAGTGCTCTCATATTTCCCCAGTTGTCTTCGCAAAGCAGTAAGGTTACGTCCTCAAGTTCTTCAAATCCACGCAGTCCTTCTTCGCTTCCACCACCAAAATAGTAATCTTCTACTTCTTTATAAACTGCAAATAACTGCGGAACTTTCTTTCCGTCTGTTTCCAGATGTTCATGAATCATCTCACGCTGTTTTGTAATAATTTCTTTTAACAGACGTACATTATCGGAAATCAGAGAATCTTCGCCCAGCATCTTGCTGTCGTTTTCTCCTCTCATTCCGACTGTTGGAAATACATTGTGACCGATGCTTCGTTTCACACCGTCCTCCCAGAATCTTAAGATTCCTTCTTTGTTTGTCACATAGCTCCATGCATCTCCATACGGACTTTTCGGTCCTCTCACCTTGCTGTATTCTGCACCGGAACGCATACAAGGTTCATGATGAGACATTCCGATATAAATTCCGTATTCATCAGCCAGTTTCATAGACTCCAAATCCGGACCGTCTAACATAAAGTTTTCCGCCCACATCGCCGGCCATAAATAATTTCCTTTCATACGGAGGAGGTATTCAAAAATATGGTCATACATTTTTGCATTAAAACTTCCAAAATGAGAAGTTGCCCAGTTTCCACAACATGGCCATTCATCATTGATGAAAAATCCTCTGTATTTCACAGACGGCTCTTTTGATACAAAAGAATCCTCTTCTTTTAAGATAAAAGAGTCCTGTTTCACGTACTGGCAGTCTCCCCAGTCAACCATTGCTGTCACACCTAACAACTCTGACAGATGAAACAGTCCATAAATGGTTCCAAGTTTATCACTTCCGTAAATAACAAGTGCGCTTTCAATTCCTTCTACCGGATTTTCTGCCACAATAAACGCATAAGATTCCCGTTTTCCTTCTACCTGTCCAAGTTTTGAAATCTTACTGCACAGTGTTTCTGCCAGTTTTCCGCTTCCTGCAGTCACTGCAATCACTGCCTGTTTTGCCGGTACAGCTGTTTCACAGATTTCAGGACAAAATGAGAGTGTCCCCTCTACATCTTTTGCCACTTTGCCTGCTACTTTTTTCACACCGATTCCACATTCTTCTGGAATTACAAAATAAAGTCCCTTATTCTTTGAAATTTCTAATGTAGCCATACATCCTCCAGGTTTATTTCCATGTTTTTTGTTCTAAAAAGAACCCGACAGCTTGCGCTGCCAGATTCTTTTCTCTGGTTACTGCTTATTTTAATTATTTAAGAAGGTCTTTTGTATCCTGATAAATTTCGTTTGCTTCGTCTACGTATTTCTGGCTGCCTTTGTTTTCACAGTCTTTTACGTAAGCATCCCAGTCTTTATCCAGATCACGTTTACCAGTGATGAATTCCAGAGCTGCTGTATTTACATAGTCCATAAGAGGAGTCTTAACTAAGTTCATTTCTTCTTTCTGCATTTCATCAGCAAGAATTGGTGGTTTTAATTGGATATCTTCTTTGCTTGCATTTACTCTTTCGTTCCATTCTTTTTCTCCATCAGAGAATTTAGAATACTGAAGTTCTTTAGAACCGCCGTAAGCAAATACACCATTACCAAATCCATAGTCTACGTTTAACTGTTTTTCTGCACCTGGGTTAATACCATTGTAGTAGATGTCAGAGTTTAATACGATATTTCCATCATCATCTTTTGTATAGGTTTCACCTTCAACACCCCACAGACATAAAGTCTGTCCTTCGTCTGAGTACCATAACCAGTCGATGAAACGAAGCATTTTGATAAATCCTTCTTCACCAAGTTCATCTAAAGCATTCTGAGTAATCATAATACCATTTTCAAGACGACCAGCTGCGCTGGAAACTTTTAACTGTCCTGCGGAACCTGCCGGAGGAGTCAGGAAGTATAATTCAGCTCCATCGACCTGCATTTTACCATTCTGGATATCAGAATAAATCTGATAGTTCATATTTAAGACATAAGAATCACCACGGAAGAATTTTGCCTGCGCCTGCGTGGTATCCTGTGTAAATGTTTCAGGGTCAATTAAACCATCTTCGTACATTTTGTGGAACATTGTGAGGTATTCTTTGTATTCGTCTGTTGTATCAGCGAAGTAGAATTCTCCTTTATCAAAGTCAAATTTTGTACCATCTTTTAAGCCCCAGTCACCACCGTCATTGGAGTAACCACCTGTTACATTATAAACTGTTGCAGCGATATTCATGGTACTTCCGAACCCAAATCCATCAGACCATACATAATCTGCTTTTGTATATTCTTTTACTTTCTTTAATGCTTCATAAAAGTCATCCCATGTCCAGGAGCTTTCATTTGAAAGGTCTACACCTGCTGCTTCAAATACATCTTTACGAATTGCAAGAGAGTAACCACCGGCTGTTGTCTCCCACATACCCGGCAGACGATAGTATTTACCGTTGGATGCCAGAATCTGCTGTAAGTCGTCTTCCATGCCCCAGTCTTTTACGCATTTTTGATAGTTCGGCATGTACTGAACCCAGTCACTGATTGGAACAATCTGACCGCTGTCTTCGTAAGCAGTAGAATCATAAGTTTTCGGAATAATGTAAGGAGCACTACCACTGTTTACAGAAGCAGAAACTTTATCATTGTAGTCTGTTCTTGCAACGATTGTCAGGTCAAATGTTACATTTGTTTTTTCTTCGATTGCTTTCCAAAGTAACCAGTCCTCATTGTAAGGATAGTTTTCATGGTCAGAGTACATCATGGAATATTTTACTGCTTCGTCTGAATGGAAAGTTTCGTCTTCTCCATAAGTGTAATCAAGGTCTTTGTCTGCATCTTCTGCTGAAAGAGTCGGTCCGTCTTTGCTGTCTGATGATTTGCTGCCGCCACAGCCTGCTAATGTAGTGCCAGCCATAGCTAACACAAGTGTCATTGCTACGAGTTTCTTTTTCATAATTACCTCCTTAAGTTATGATTTTTTAACGTACGTTTAATCATACGCAATTCACATAGTTAAATTATAAATTTCCTTATATGCGGGTACGCCTTGGCGTACCCTGTTAAAACTTGTTAAGTATCAGCCTTTTACTGCTCCGATTGTCATACCCTGTACAAAGTATTTCTGTACGAATGGATAAACACAGATAATCGGGATAGATGTTAATACCATGGTTGCAGATTTTACAGTTGCCTGTACACTACTTGCATCGGAAGAACCGATTTCCGTATTATTTGCCCCCTCTACTAACTGTCTTACATACAGAGCAACCGGCCATTTGTCTTTTGAATCTAAGTACAGCATTGGCGTGAACCATTCATTCCACATGGTTACCATATAGAACAGACACATGGTTGCAATGATTGGTTTGGATAACGGAATAATGATTTTTAAGAAAATCTGATAAGTATTCATTCCGTCGATTGCTGCTGCTTCTTCAAGTTCTTCCGGAAGTCCTGCGAAGAAAGATTTCATAACCAGTAAGTTGAATGTACTGATTGCATTTGGAAGAATGATTGACCACATACTGTCCTGAAGACCTAACCACTGTGTGATTACGATATAGTTTGGAATCATACCACCTGCAAAATACATGGTGAATACAACTAACGGTGTAATTACTTTGTTTAATCTTAATCTTGGCTTTGACAGCGGATATGCAATCAGCGCTGTACATGCTACAGAGATAAAAGTTCCGACTACTGTATAAAAAATGGTATTTCCATAGTAACGGAAGAACTGATTATCTCTTAAGATATATTTGTAAGTGTTTACGTTAAATCCGATTGGATAAAAAGTAACTTTTCCGGCACTTGCAGCAGCATCACTGCTGAATGACTGTGCTACAAGATATACAAAAGGATACAGGGTAATAAAGATGACAAAAATCATAATAATCGTATTGATTACCTGAAAGGCACGATATCCTTTTGTTGGTTTCATATTGTTCATTTTCTTCCTGTACTCCTTTCTACCATAATGATGTTTCTGTAAATTTCTTAGATAAGAAGTTCGCAGATGTAACAAGAATCAGACCAATTACACCTTCAAACAGACCAACTGCTGCGGCGTAACTGAAGTTACCACCTGTAATACCCATTCTGTATACCAAAGTTCCGATGATGTCGGCTCTCTGCTGATTCAGTGGGTTGTATAATAACAAGATTTTCTGCATATTACTTGATGTTACGATACCACCGATATCCATGATTAACAGGGTCATGATTGTTGGCATGATTCCCGGAATTGTTACATGAATAACCTGCTGGAATCTTCCTGCACCATCCATAGATGCTGCTTCATATAATTCAGTGTTAATACCTGTCATTGCTGCCAGATAAAGGATTGTACCCCATCCTAATGCCTGCCATACACCAGATGCGATGTATACAAAATCGAACCAACCTGGTTCAGACATAAATGCGATTTTATCAGCTCCAAACATCTCAATCAATTTGTTGATTGGTCCTTGTGCTGCTAACAATTCTTTTACCATACCACAGACAACTACCAGTGAGATAAAGTGTGGCAGATAAGAAATTGTCTGCACGGATTTCTTCCACATTTTCTTTCTGATTTCATTCAGAAGAAGTGCAAAGATTAAAGTAACCGGGAAACGCACTAATAAATATCCGATACTTAATCTCAGTGTGTTCCAAAATGCCTGCCAGAACTGAGGGTCTTTGATAAACTGTTCAAAGTACCGAAATCCTACCCAATATTCACCAAGGATATTCGGACCTCCCTTATAGCGTCTGAAAGCAATGATATTTCCGACTACCGGTACATACTTGAAAATAATGTAATATAAAAGAGGGATAATCATTAAAGAATATAATCTCCACTCTTTTTTAATATGTCTCAGCAGTGAATGTTCTTTTGTATTAACTGCTATCTGACCCGACTGCGGAACCTGTACATTGTCTTTCTGTTTTTTCATTTCATTGCTCCTCCCTTTCAACTAAACTTTCTTGTGTTCCACTTGATAAACCAATTATATCGTACGGTTAGCGCTTATGCATTTCTTTTTTTGCCATTATTTTAGCAACATGTGCATAATACTTGTATGTTTTTATGCATTTTCCCATTTGGCTAGTCACATATTGCTAAAAAATGCCCAATTTTTGCTATTTCTTCTGGCTATTTTCTATATCTTTCCTCATAAATTGCTCACATCTTGCGAATTAACACCTTAATAAAAACAAGGACTGCCTGTTTTTCCCATGCAGTCCCTGTCTTATTTTTTATGCTTCGCAAAAACAGATACTCGTAAAGTTAAAGTTGCTTCCCGGAAGGAATACCAGACTTACATCGTTAACTCCGTAAATCGGTTCTATCTCAAAGCTCTGTTTCGTCTTTGTTCCCATAAATTCAACCATTCTCTGTTCTTCAACTCCATCTTTGGCAAATTTCAGAATAATCGTATTCTTTTCAAGCGGAGTACTTCCACAAATTACAAGACTCTTTGTTCCTTTTTCGCCAAAATCCATCTGCTCAAAACGAATGGTAACGTTATTTCCAATCTGATGAATTTCTTCTCCTGCACGTTCAAAGCTGTCTCCGTAAATCTTGTCACATTCTCCTGCCACAAGTATCTGCCATGCACGATTATAGCGTTTAAACCAGAATCCTTTGATATGAACCTTCGCACGAAGTACAAAGCAGATTTCGCTGATTCCACGCAGTCTCTTATTCAAATGGAAAGTTTCTAACTGATAAACATTCCACATTTTTGGCTTTTGATAGATAAATTTGCCAAGCAGGCTGCCTCCTTCATCCGGCATGCCTTCATAAATTTCAATTTCATAAGGGTCATCGGTCAGTGCAAAAACCGGAACGGTAATTTCGTCAGAACCATACACGCCAAAGTCAATATTTCTAAATCCAACCTGACTTTCTCCATCTCTTGCAGTCGCCACTCCATGTTCATTCCCGTTTCCGATTTCACCTTTGCTGTAGTTATACAGACCTGCACTTACAAATTCATAAGGGTCGGTAAAGGCTTTTCCAAGTCCTGTAATAATAAATTCCAGGGAAGAAATAATACAGATATGGTCTGTTCCGCTCTTTGACATACAGCGAAGTCTGAAATTCCCATCACTCTTTGCGGTTACTTTTACGCGACCGTACCCGATTTCTTCAATTGTTGCAATCTTTAACGGAATCCCCGCATCATCTACAATACTCCAGATTAATTCTTTATCTTTTGCATTTGCCGGACTAAAATGTGCTTTTACGATCGTTTCCTGATTTTCTTCATGCAGATGCAGACCATTTTCGCTTTCCAGATAAATGTTTCTCACTTCCACATCCTCTGTTTTTTCCGGTTCTGCTTTTCTTACTCCTTCATAAGCAAGCAGACTGATTCCTTCTCTTACTTTTGCTTCTTTTACCGGAATGACCAGTTCTTTTGTTTTCATTCCTGCACTGCTGACACGGATTTTTAAATCTCCTGCTTTGTCTTTTGTCTTAAATACTGCTAAGAGTTTTCCGCTGAATAACCTTCTACTTCCGGAAGTATACTGCTCGGTATCGGTACTGTCTCCATTATCTGTTCCAACTAAGACTCCGGCGCCTTCCGCTTCAATCCAGACACGGTTGTTTGCATTTTGAACCGGATATCCGTCTTTATCTCTCATTGAAATTTCTACAAATAATAAATCTTCACCGTCTGCAAGCAGTTCACTTTCGGATGCGTTTAAGCAGATTTTTTCCGCATCTTTAAACGAATGTTGAACATCTTCTGCGATTTCATTTCCTTCTTCGTCACAGGCAACCGCACGCAGTTCGCCCTCTTCATAAGGAATCTGCCAGTGTCCGGCAAGCTGTTTTCCACTCTTTGCATCTAATGTACAGATTCCCTGACTCTTGCCATTAAAAATCAATTCCACAACCGGCGCATTGGAGCAGACTCTTACATCAATAAACTGTCCGTCATTAAAATCCCAGTATGGGAAAATATGCACAAATGGTTCTTTTCTATAATCGACCCATCCCGCCTTATATAAATAGAAAGAATCCTTAAAAAATCCGGCTGTATCAATCTGTCCAAAATAAGAATTTTTTGTGTGATACGGAGTCGGCTCTCCGATATAGTCAAATCCGGTCCAAATAAACTGTCCACAGGAATACGGATGTTCTGCTTCTGCCTGAATACATGCTTCAACCGATTTTGCACCCCAGCTTGTTGTGGAATTTCCAAGAGCAGAACACTGCTCATCTTCATCTGTCAGTACAGACTGGCGGTATGGGAAATGATAGATTCCACGGCTCTGTACAATCGAAGCAGTCTCACTTCCATAAATGACCCATTCCGGATGATTTTTATGGTGGTCTGCATAATATTTCTCTCCATAGTTATATCCTGCATTTTTTACGATATCCGCACATTTCTGTGCATTTTCCCACGGCATATAGTTCGAACCAATCGTCACTTCGGCATTGTTTCTCGGGTCGTATTTTCGTACTTCTTCTATTAAAATACGAGTCCAGTACTGTCCCTTATCACCGACATGGGTATCATAAATTTCGTTTCCGATACTCCACATCATCAGACTTGGATGATTTCTGTCACGTTTCACCCAGTTTTTGACATCTCTTTCATACCATTCAGGGAAAAATCTTGCATAATCATACGGATTCTTAGAAGATTCCCACATATCAAAAGCTTCTGTCACAATCAAAAGTCCCATCTCATCTGCCAGTTCCATGACTTCCGGTGCCGGCATATTGTGAGAAAGACGGACTGCATTGGTTCCCATCTCTTTTAAGAGTTCAAATTTTCTTCTCATTGCCTTTTTATGAAAAGCAGTTCCAAGACATCCTAGGTCATGATGGTCACAGACACCGTTTAATTTTACTTTTCTTCCATTTAATAAAAATCCCTGATTTGGATTCAATTCAATTGTACGGAAACCGACATTCTGCACTTCCTGCTCAATTAATTCTGTTCCCTTATATAAAGAAACGATTAAATCATAATAATCCGGATGTGCTACATCCCAGATATCCGGGTGATTCACTTTTGCCTTTAAATGATGCACATAAATGCCGTCTTCTTTTGTTACAGTCTCTTCCCCGACAAGTTTCTGAATCGTTTCTGAATTTTTTGCTTTTAATTCATAAACCACCTGCAGTTCGCTTGCTGCTTCAACCTCGGCATCAATCTCTACCTGCCATATATTTTCATCTTCTTTTTTGGCTGAAAAATAAATTCCATCTGATACAAAATGTTCCAAAGGAAGCCTCTTTAACCATACATTACGATAAATTCCGGCTCCGGTATACCAACGGCTGTTTGGAGTCTGAAAAGTAATCGATACAAAGATTTCATTCTCGCCGTCTTTTAACAGGTTCGTAACGTCTACTTCAAATGTCGTGTATCCATATTTCCATTCTCCCGCCTGTACTCCATTTACATAGATACGGCTGTCCATGTAAATTCCATCAAACCGAAGTACGACCAGTTCTTCTTCCTCTTTTGTCCAGTTGAATTTCTTGTGATACCAGCCCATTCCGTCTTCGTATAAATTTTCCACCTGGGAAATCATCCAGTCATGCGGGATTCCTACTGCATAAAAATCCTGCATTTTTTTCTGTACCTGTTCTAAGCTTGTCTCAAGGGGCTGTTTACAAAACTCCCATCCATCATTAAATAATCGTTTCATCTGCCGCTCCTGTTCCTTTACTTTTTTCTATCCGATTTAATCTTAATTCTCTACTTTATTTCTATCTCAAACGGAGCTGTCAAAAGTCCTTCTTTATTTTTTAACAGACCATCAAGTGGGGAATCCTTCCATGCATAACGCACTTTTTTAATTTCTTCTCCAAATACTTTTACTTTCGTATCTTCAATTTCCGCTTTTGCCGGATAAAATACTCCATCTGCTTTTGCAGTTTCAAATTCATTTACGCTGTCTCCACAGACAATTTCCAGTGGCTGTCCATCCTGTGTATCAAAAATAAATTCTACGCCATCTGCTGTTTTTTCATAAGAAATCAGCTTTGGTCCTTCACTGATAATCTCTTCTTTGTACATCACTTTTCTTGCTGCAAGATAAGCACGGTGTGCCACACCTTTTTTATTAAGCGGATGCAAATCATTGTATTCTCCCAAATCTAAGTTTACAGTAACTGCCACATCCGGAAGTTCTGCTGCATTTTTCTGGGCTTCACGAATGACTGCCCATGCGCCGTCTCCACGGTTATCCATTCCACAAGCCGGAAGCTGAATCACAATAAACGGCAGTTCTTCCTGTTTCCAATGTGCTCTCCAGTTCAAAATCATCTTCTGAATCAAATCTTCATAACTTTCCGGATACCACTCATTGGATTCTCCCTGATACCACAGCACTCCTTTTACGGTCATGTTGGTACACGGTGCAACCATTCCCTGATACATTCCGGTTGGCTGTCTTGTAATAAAGGTAAGTATCGGAGCCTGTTCGCTGACTACACGCACCTGATAGTCCCATGTTCCACGAAGGCTGATTTTTTCTCCTGATTCAAAACATACATCACAAGGTTTATCCGGAGTGATACGACCTTTTCCATCACGACACTCCAGACGGATAAAGATTTCATTTTCTCCTGCCTTTAAAAGTCCCTCCGGTACCGGATAAATTCTTGGCGGAAAACAATAACCGGTTTCTCCCACCTTTTCTCCGTTGATAAAGATACGGTCACTATCCACAAGCGTTCCCATTTTTAAAATTGCAGATTTTCCTGCCAGTTCTTTTGGCACTTCAAAAGTTCTCTTTAAATGTAGTAATCCACTGAAGTTTTCAAGTCCCTGTTTATCAAACCAGCCCGGAACTTCCAAGATGTTCCACGGTGCATCCTCTGTCTCTGCCTCTTTCTTTGAAAGCAGTTCATGCCATGCATTTTCTTTTTTATCCTGTGCACTGAGCAGATTTTCAATATATCCGTCTTGTGCAAAACGCTCTTTTACTTCTAAAAACTCCGGGTAATCTGCCAAGGCTTCTTCACTCATCCATGCTTCTACCGGAGTTCCCCCTTTGCTGATGTTGATAATTCCGACCGGAACCTGCTCTTTTTTCTGAATCATATCTCCAAAGAAATATCCCAGTGCAGTTGTCTCTTCTAGTGGCATTCCCACACATTCATTCCAGCCTGCTTCTTTATGTTCTTTTAATGCCCCTGTAAACACCGGACATTCTTCCACTTTATACTGGTGTACCATTGCATTTCCCGGTTCATCCGGAAACATTTCACGCACTCTTGTAATCGGAAGTTCCATGTTAGACTGTCCAGAGCAGACAAATACATCTCCCACATAAACCTCTTTTACGACTGTCTCCTGTCCATCTTCACTTTTTATGCTCAACACATAAGGACCACCTGTTTTTTCACAGGAAATTTCTGTCTCAAATGTTCCTTCCGCATCACATTTGGTTCTGTAAACTTTCTCCTGAAATGTAACCTCAAGCTCTGCCTGTGGTTTGTACCATCCCCAAATTCTTGTTTTTTCTCCACGCTGTAATACACAGCCTTCCTGCAGAAGTTTTGGAAGTTTAATTGACTGACTCATAACGGTCTCCTTTTTTCTACTCTATTCTGAATTTACTCGTTTCCTTATTTTACCCTTATCATAAAGGATTCCCTGTAAAAATTCTCCCTTAATGTTGCCGAGTGTTTCCCGATTCTTGCTTTCTTTTTATACAACAAAAATAAGAACCCCGAAAATGGGATTCTTATTTTTTCCTGCACATCTCATCGGTACTGCTTTTTCCACGATACTCCGATGGTGAACATCCTTTTATTGATTTAAAGGTACGGTTAAATGCACTAATCGAAGAAAATCCGGAGCTCATTGCGATTTCCGTCACACTTTCTCCGGTCGTACTAAGCAATTCCTCTGCCTTTGAAATCCGCTTCTGATTCAGATATTCATAGAATGTCATATTCATACACTGCTTAAAAATCCTTGTAAAATGGAACTTGGAAAATCCACTGAATTCTGCCACCTCTTCCAAAGAAAGAGCTTCCTGATAGTGCTGATTAATATAATTACAGGCACTCATAATCGTTTCCATATATTCCTTTTTCTTTTCCGGATTATTTTCTGTGCGCAAAACCTGATTTTTATTCTTTCGACCTCCGCTTATAACATTTCGTCCGATATGTACAAATATTTCAATTAATTTTGCGTAAATGACTGCATTAAAAAATGCCTTTTCCTCATCATACTCCACAATAATGGAATCCATCTGACGTTTTACAAAACTGTATAATCTCTGCGTGTCTTCTTCCTCTGATAAATACAGCACAGGCGGAAGCACATTTAACAGTGTCTCCATTTCTTTTAACGAATATAATAAGTAGTCACTGAATTGTAAAATAATACGTTCCCCAGTTGGCGGTGCTTCCAATCCATGCAGTACACCCGGGTTGATAATTAAAATATCTCCTTCTTTTAAACAATACTTTTTACTTCCGATAATCACGTTATATCCTTCATGAATCGGCATAATGATTTCAATTGCAGTATGCCAGTGCTCCGGGTAATCCTCGTAGTCTACATTATGAAACAATCTAAGTCCTAATGGATTACCATAGTTGATTGTCTCGTGTGTTCCCTCTAAGATTTCTATCATCCTTCGTATCCACCATCCCTATCTCATCTTTATAGATTTTGTTATCAGGTTCTCTATAACTAGTATACTAGCATGGTAGTTTTGGAAATTCAAGGTACTTTTTTCATTTTGCACGCAAAAATAGAGACTGTAGAACTTCTCCACAGCCTCTATCCATAGCCTATTCAATTTTTAATCTTTCATTCTTAATCTTCATCAGAGAAATCCGGTTCAATCAGACCATACGTGTTTCCTTTTCTCTTATACACAACATTAACCTCTTCTGTCTCTGCATTTAAGAATACAAAGAAATTGTGTCCAAGTAATTCCATCTGTACGCATGCATCTTCCGGATACATTGGTTTAAATCCAAATTTTTTGGTACGAATGATTTTAATTTCACTTGTATCATCTTCGTAGTCTTTTTCAATAAATTCCGGCTGGAATGTTTCCACGTTCTGTTTCTTGTTAATAATTTTTGTTTTGTATTTTCTTAACTGTCTTTCAATGATTTCTTCTACCAGGTCAATGGAAACATACATATCATTGCTTACCTGCTCAGAACGAATGATATTACCTTTTACTGGAATCGTTACTTCAATTTTCTGACGTTCTTTTTCTACACTTAATGTTACAATAATTTCTGTATCCGCTGTAAAATATCGTTCCAGTTTTCCTAACTTATCTTCGACTGCTGTTCTAAGTCCGTCCGTAATATCAATGTTTCTTCCGCTTATAATAAATTTCATGCTGTCCAACCCCTTTAACGTGTATTTTACAGGTGTTTTACTTTCGTTCCTGTAATGTAAATTTATTATATCAATATTCAGTCAATTATTCAACAGTTTTTAGAAAATTTTAACTATTTTATCTTTTTTGTATACATCATTATTATGTAAACACAGTTGCAGTCTGATTGCAGCTGTGTTAAATCTTCTTTATTGATTATTTTCATTTTTATTCAAATTATTGTTATCATTATTACTGTTGTTCCCGTCTTCTGTCAAATCATTGATGCCGTCTTTTAATCCTTCACCGATATCTTCCACGCCATCACCGATGTCTTCTCCAATATCTCCGATGACACCGTCCCCATTATTATTCCTATCATTATTATTTCTATCATTATTCATTGTATCATCTTTCGTCGTACCATTATCATTTGTCGTACTATCATTTACTGTATCATTTTGATTTCCGCCTGTCGCATCATTCATGTTATTTCCACATGCGGTCATAACAACCATCATTCCTGCAAGCAGTAAAGTAAATACATATTTTTTCATCGATTTCTTCTCCTTTTCCTGTTGAAAATAATTTTCCTGCTTATAATATGCGACAAAAACTGGATTTTTATGTTTTCCGGCAACAAAAAAATGCCAGGAAAATTTTCCCAGCATTTTTTATATCAATACGCTTTTTATTTTCAGCTAAATTTTCTATCCTATCAGCCAATAACATCGCTCATGTCATACATTCCAGCACCTTTTCCTTTGAGGAATTTTGCTGCTTCTACTGCACCTTTTCCAAATACAGCTTTTGAGTATGCAGTATGCTTGAACTCAATTACTTCGTCCGGACCGCAGAATAATACTTCGTGTTCTCCTACGATTGTTCCGCCACGAACTGCGGAAATTCCGAGTTCTTTTTTATCTCGTTTCTGTCTTACCTGACTTCTGTCATAGATGTATTCGTACTGATTGTCCATTGCTTCATTGATACTGTCAGCCAGTGCAAGTGCTGTACCGCTTGGTGCATCCAATTTCTGATTGTGATGTTTTTCTACGATTTCTACATCAAATCCTGCTGCTGCAAGCACTTTTGAAGCATCCTGCAGTAATTTTAAAAGTGTGTTGATTCCAAGAGACATATTTGCAGAACGAAGTACTGCTGTTTCTTTTGCAGTTTCTTTTGTTTTTGCAAGTTGTTCCTCAGAAAGACCTGTTGTACAAAGTACTAATGGAAGTTTCTTTTTCGCACAATATTCCAATACTTTGTCTGTCGCTTTCGCAGATGAAAAATCAATCATTGCATCCGCTTCCACATCACATGCATCAATATCTGTAAACACCGGATATCCATTGTCTCTGTTATCTACAATATCAATTCCTGCTACGATTTCTGCATCTGCATCTTTTTCAACCAGACCACTGATTACCTGTCCCATGTGACCGTTACAGCCACTCATAATAATTCTTACCATCTTTCGTTCCTCTTTTTCCTGTATTCTCATGCTACTACAGCAAATATTAAGTAATCCACTTATTGTTTTGCCTTAATTTTCGCTGTATTACTTGATAATTTCGAGTGATACCACTCGGTCTGCTGCTTCTTTTAATTTCGGAGTTACAACATTTCCTGTCAAAATCATTTCCATCTCCTCATCTTTTGCCTGTATCAGGTTGACGACATCATCATCTGAAATGATTCCAAACTCCACAGCACCTAATACTTCATCAAGAATCAGCATGTCACATTCCTGTGTCACAAGAACTTTTTTCGCATAATTCAATCCGTTACGGATATTGAAGTTCTCTTCCTGACGCTCTTCTTCGGTCAGATCCTCATAACACTTGTTCTTTTTTTCAAATCGGAACAATTTTACATTCGGTTCAAGAACCGAAAGATAATCCACCTCGGAAGTCGCTCTGCCTTTCAAAAACTGGATTACAATCGCCGTTTTACCATGACCGATTGCTCGAATTGCCTGCCCAATTGCCACACTTGTTTTGCCTTTTCCCGGGCCACAATACACCTGGACAATTCCTTTGTTTTCCATATTTACACCTCTTACAGATTCGATATAGACCTTTTTCCTCTGTTTCTTGCGTTTTCCACATGCTGTGTATATCTTACTACACCTGACCAAAGATTGCAATCCAAATTCCTGTCCGGCAAAACTTCTCTGTTTTTATTCATTCAGCAGGTCTGTATCTCCATAATTTTCTCCGTACTCCAATTTACTGACAGAAACTTCATACGCAGTTCGCTTTTCTGTCTCGGTTTCACTTAATTTCTTTATATATTCCCTGCTCTGGATTCTTCCCCAGATATGGAGACGTCCTCCAACTTCAAATGAACGGGCAAAATTTGCATTTCTTCCCCAACAGATACAGGGAATATAATCCGATTTTCCATAAGGACGGTTCACTGCCAGAAGCACATCCGCAATCTCTCTTCCAAGCGGAGTCATTCTGTGAACCGGCGGCTTACATATGTAACCGTTCAATTCAATCAGATTCGTCTCTACTGAATCATCTTCTTCCTCTACAAAGGTAAGTTCTCTAACAAATACCGACAACACCAGCCGGTTCTTCTTTTCTTCATGTCTGTTATAGGACCGAAACTGTCCCTGCACCTGTATATATTCACCTAAGTAACTTTGCGTAACATCCACCAGTCTTTCTGAGACCATAAGCGGAATTCTGTCCTCCGAACCACTTAAGCGTTTCACCAAAATGTCTACCATGTAAAAGCCCTCCCCATATACTTCGTGGCTCTTTACAAACTCTGATGCAACTACGCCCACCATTGATACCTGATTGTTTTCAATAATTTTATCTGCCATGAATCACTTTCCCCTTCCTCTTTTTGGTATTTTATCTTTATTAATCTATTCATGAGAGTGGGGATTTATTCCTGTTTTTTTATTTTTTTTTGAAAAAATTTTTGAAAACTAAATTTTTTCTTTGTATTTACGGCTAATTGTGATAGAATGGCTTGTGATTAAAAATGTTTTTTACGGTTTCTAATGTGCCATTTACTATTTTATATAGGTACATTCTATTTGGAAAAGAGGTTATTATGAAAACAAAAAGAGAAGATATCAGAAATGTAGCAATTATTGCCCACGTTGACCACGGTAAAACCACCCTTGTTGACCAGCTCTTAAAACAGAGTGGTGTATTCCGTGAAAACCAGGAAGTGCAGGAACGTGTCATGGACTCCAATGACATCGAAAGAGAACGTGGAATCACAATTCTTTCTAAAAATACTGCTGTTTACTACAAAGATACAAAAATTAATATTATCGATACCCCAGGACATGCAGATTTCGGTGGCGAAGTAGAGCGAGTTTTAAAAATGGTAGACGGTGTTATCCTGTTAGTTGACGCCTTTGAAGGTGCAATGCCTCAGACAAAGTTCGTTTTGAAAAAAGCCCTTGAACTGGATTTACATGTTATTGTCTGTATCAACAAAATCGACCGTCCGGAAGCAAGACCAAACGAAGTTATCGATGAAGTCTTAGAACTTTTAATGGACTTAGATGCATCAGACGAACAGCTTGACTGTCCATTTTTATATGCATCTGCAAAAGCAGGACACGCTGTACTTGACCTTGCTGACACTCCTGAAAATATGGAACCACTCTTTGAAACTATCTTAAAATATATTCCGGCTCCGGAAGGTGACCCTGAAGAAGGAACTCAGGTACTGATTAGTACCATCGATTACAACGAATATGTCGGACGTATCGGTGTCGGAAAAGTAGAAAACGGAACAATCCGTGTCAATCAGGACGTTTTACTTTTAAACCATCATGATCCTGATAAGAAAAAACGCGTAAAAATCAGCAAACTTTACGAATTTGACGGACTTGGCAAAAAAGAAGTAACAGAAGCCAGCTTTGGTTCTATTGTTGCAATCTCCGGTATTGCAGACATTCACATTGGTGATACCTTATGTTCTCCGGAAAATCCGGTGGCAATTCCATTCCAGAAGATTTCCGAGCCGACAATTTCCATGAACTTCATTGTAAATGACAGCCCGCTTGCCGGACAGGAAGGCAAATTCGTCACTTCCCGTCATTTAAAAGAACGTCTCTTAAGAGAATTAAATACAGACGTCAGCTTACGTGTAGAAGAAACAGAAAGCACAGACTGCTTTAAAGTTTCCGGACGTGGAGAACTTCATCTGTCTGTTTTAATCGAAAACATGCGTCGTGAAGGCTATGAATTTGCAGTCAGCAAAGCAGAAGTTATTTATCACGAAGATGAACGCGGTAAAAAACTCGAACCAATCGAAATCGCATACATTGATGTTCCGGAAGAATTTTCCGGTACTGTTATCAACCGTTTAAATGAAAGAAAAGGTGAACTGCAGGGCATGAGTCCGGCAAGTGATGGAACTGTCCGTCTGGAATATCACATTCCATCCCGTGGGTTAATCGGTTTCCGCGGAGAATTTATGACCTCCACAAAGGGTACCGGTATCATCAATACTGCTTTTGACGGCTATGCACCATACAAAGGTGATATGAACTACAGAAAACAGGGTTCATTAATCGCTTTTGAATCCGGTGAAGCTGTTACTTACGGACTCTTCTCCGCACAGGATCGTGGTACTTTATTTATCGGACCTGGTGAAAAAGTATACAGCGGAATGGTTATCGGACAGAGTGGAAAATCAGAGGATATTGAGTTAAATGTCTGCAAGACCAAACATCTGACCAACACCCGTTCTTCTTCTGCCGATGATGCCTTAAAACTGACTCCGCCGAGAGTGTTAAGTCTTGAACAGGCTCTCGAATTCATTGATACCGATGAGCTGCTTGAAGTCACTCCGAAATCCCTGCGTATCCGTAAAAAAATTCTGGATTCCAGACTTCGTAAACGTGACAACATGAAAAAATAGTAAAATCGGAGCATTAAATATCGAATAAAACTCCCAAAAAAGAGAACATTTCCAACCGGTAATGTTCTCTTTTTTTTACTTTTTTGATACAGGTCAAGCGGATATTCGCAATCCGCTTCGCTACTTGCTCATAACCAAATAGCTGCTACGCAGCTTATCAGAAGGGGCTTGCCCCCTCCTGATACAAGCAAGTCCCACCCCTGCTTATTGCTTTTCGCAATTGAAGCAGGGGACTTACTTGATTTGGTTAAAAAGCGAGAGGAATGTTTCACGTGAAACATTCCTTTCGCTTTCTAGTCATCAAGAAAAACAGACAGACAATCAAATAACTGTTCTGGTGATTCTAAGTGAGGAAGATGTTTTGCTTCTTTTAAAATGTAAGTCTCAATTGCCGGATTTAATTCTACATATTGAGAGAGAACTTCGCTCTTAGTGAGTTCGCCTTCCCCTTCGATAATAAAGATGCTGTTGTTTATATTTTTTAATGCATGTACGATATTGTTGTTAGTATATCCTCCAAGTAAACTGGAGAATAAGAAACGACCGCTTCCCATGCCTTTGTGGGCTGCTTCATAGTAAGTGTCGAGCCATTCCGCTTTGATATGGAATGGATTGTAAAGATAATCTTCTGTAAATGCAAGTTGAACATTACTCTGGCAGACCATCATGTTATAAACAAGAGTTCCGAACACAGGAAGCTCAAGAAAAGATTTATAAAGCTTGCTGCGTTTGGTTGGAATCTTATTTAACTGTGAAAGTGCCGGCGGATTAATCATTAAAATTTTTCTAAACAGTTCGTTTTCGTTATGACAGGCGAGGATTGTAAAAGAGCCGGAAAAACCACTGGTAATCACATCGGTTCTTTCGTGAATTACGTTTTTGATAAAATCAGATATTGCCTGGACATATAAATAGTTGGTGTAAGTAATATGCTGTTTATCAGAACGGCCGCATCCAGGTAAGTCGATGCAGTAGACGGTATGATTTTTCTCAAGCTGTTTTACAAGTGCTTCCCATTCATAAGCGGAACTGTAAATGGTTAAATCGTGAATTAATAAAACGGGAGAACCCGTACCTTGTTTTGTGTAATAAATTTTTCCAAAACGCCAATTGTAATAATTGCTTGCCGTTGACTTTAACAAGTCTTTCATTATTGCGGTTGTAGAAATCAGATGGTTCATGAAATGAATAATAGCAGTTGCGGTGGTAAATAATATACCGGTTGTAATAAGTTTGTATCTATGCTTTTTCATAAAAAAACCTCCCAATATAGGATTACTTTAGTTAGTTATAATTATAAGCCATTAACTCTTATTATACAAGCTGAAAGTAGGGAGAAGAATAGTGTGATAATAAAAAAAATGGGAAATGTTTCACGTGAAACATTTCCCATTTTTTTATTGATTGATTAATGAAATTTATATCGTAAAAAAATATAATGTTTCACGTGAAACATTTGTGTAGAAATACGTTTAAGAAGATGTTATAATAACCATTGAATGAAATAAATACGAAGTTTGATGAAAAGAGGAAACTTAAGTGGGAAGAATAATAGCAATAGCAAATCAGAAAGGCGGAGTAGGAAAATCTACAACTGCAATCAATCTGTCTGCATGTCTTGCCGAGCTGGGACAGAGAGTCCTTCTTATTGATATTGACCCACAGGGGAACACAACAAGCGGAGTCGGCGTAGACAAAGATAATGTTAATGCGACTTTGTATGAACTTCTGGTGGGAGAGTGCGAAATTTCGGACTGTCTGATTGAGAATGTATTCGAAAATTTATCCTTGATTCCGTCGAATGTGAATTTGTCTGGTGCAGAGATTGAACTGGTAGGCGTAGAGGGGCGTGAATTTCTTTTGAAAAATCATATTGATTCCATTCGTGATAATTATGATTTTATTATTATGGACTGCCCGCCGTCTTTAAATGTGTTGACTATCAATGCAATGACAACAGCAGATTCTGTACTGGTTCCGATTCAGTGTGAGTATTATGCACTCGAAGGATTGACACAGCTTATTCACACGATTGAACTGGTTCAGAACCGTTTAAATCCGGATTTGGATATTGAAGGCGTTGTATTTACGATGTATGATGCAAGAACAAATCTGTCATTGCAGGTTGTTGAAAATGTAAAGAACAATCTGGACCAGTCTATTTACAAGACCATTATTCCGAGAAATGTTCGTCTTGCGGAAGCACCGAGTTATGGGCTGCCAATTACCTTATATGATAAAAGATCAGTAGGGGCGGAAAGCTACAGACTCCTTGCAGAGGAAGTATTACACAGGGAGGATGAAGAATGGCGGTAAAAAGAGGTGGACTTGGCAAAGGTCTTGATTCTATGATTCCGGTTTTAGATTCTACAGCGACAAAAAAGAAAACCGGAAGAACAGCAATCGATAAAGAAGCGCTGCAGAATGCGGCAAAAGAAGCTCATAAACATCAAAAAGAAAAGATGGAATTTGAGGGGAAACCTGGAGAACAGGTACAGATTGTGAAGCTGACAAAGGTTGAGCCGAGCAGGGAACAGCCGAGAAAACAGTTTGATGCCGATGCACTTCAGGAACTGGCAGAATCTATTAAGCAGTTTGGTGTACTTCAGCCATTATTGGTCCAGAAGAAGGAAGACTATTATGAGATTATTGCCGGGGAGCGCAGATGGAGAGCTTCTAAACTGGCAGGACTCAAGGAAGTTCCTGTAATTGTAAAAGAATTTACAGAACAGGAAGCCGTTGAAATTTCTCTGATTGAAAATATTCAGCGGGAAGATTTAAATCCGATTGAAGAAGCAATGGCATATAAACGTTTGATGGAAGAGTTTCATTTAAAACAGGATGCGATTGCAGAACGGGTTTCAAAGAGCAGAACTGCAGTTACAAACTCAATGCGTCTTTTAAAATTAGATGACAGAGTTCAGCAGATGCTGATTGATGAAATGATTTCAACCGGACATGCAAGAGCTTTGCTTGCACTGGAAAGTAAGGATGCACAGGCGGAAGCGGCAGTTAAAGTATTCGATGAAAAATTGAGCGTACGAGAAACAGAGCGTTTAGTGAAAGAACTGTTAAATCCAGTGCAGAAAAAAGAAGAGAAACCCAAAAATCAGGCAGAAGAACTGGTTTATAAGAATCTGGAAGAGAAAATTAAACAGATTATCGGTTCAAAGGTTGCAATTAACCGAAGGACAGATAATAAGGGAAAGATTGAAATTGAATACTATTCTCAAGAAGAATTGGAACGTATTGTTGAATTATTGGAAACAATAGGATAAGAGAGAAAACGAGGAGTTAGAGCAGATGGGTAATCTAATCAGCAAGATTCAGTCTATTTCCGGTGTGCTGTCAATTTTTTTACTGATTGTGGTAATTGCACTTTTGGTATGTGTGGTCAGTCTTTTTTTGGAAGTAAACCGACTGAATCAAAAATACCGCGTATTTATGAAAGGAAGAGATGGACAGTCTCTTGAAAAATCGTTCCGACGCAAATTTGCAATGATTGACAAAGGGCTGGATGCGGCAGCGGCAAATGAGCAGGAAATTGAAAAATTAAAAGAAATCATGGGAAACACCTTGAACAAATATGCTATTGTGAAGTATGATGCATTTGAGGATATGGGAGGAAAACTCAGCTTTGTTCTGGCTATGTTGGACGATAAGAATACAGGATTTCTTCTGAATGCGATTCACAGCAGAGAAAACTGTTTCCTCTATATTAAAGAGATTGTAAATGGGGAATCCTATGTAATATTAAGCCAGGAAGAAGTGCAGGCATTAAAACAGGCCGTAAATTTCAGACAAAACTAAAAAAAAGAAGCAGGGAGAAAGATTATGTTAGACATTAAATTTTTAAGAGAAAATCCAGATGTAGTAAAACAGAATATTAAAAATAAATTTCAGGACAGCAAATTACCTCTGGTAGACGAAGTAATCGAATTGGATAAGAGAAACCGTGAAATCAAAGGAGAAGTAGAAGCGTTAAGAGCAGAAAAAAATAAAATCTCCAAAATGATTGGTACTCTTATGAAAGAGGGCAAAAGAGAAGAAGCAGAAGAAGTAAAGAAACAGGTAACTGCAAATGCAGAGACTGTAGACCGTTTATCTGCTGAAGAAAAAGAAGTAGAAGAAAAAATCAAAAAAATCATGATGACAATTCCAAATATCATTGATCCATCTGTTCCGATTGGAAAAGATGACAGCGAAAATGTGGAAGTACAGAGATATGGTGAACCGGTTGTTCCGGACTTTGAAATTCCATATCATGCAGAAATTATGGAAAAATTCAATGGTCTTGATTTAGACAGTGCAAGAAAAGTAGCCGGAAACGGTTTTTACTATCTGATGGGAGATATTGCACGTCTTCATTCCGCAGTTATTTCTTATGCAAGAGATTTCATGATTAACAGAGGATTTACTTACTGTGTACCGCCTTTCATGATTCGAAGTGACGTTGTTACAGGTGTTATGAGCTTTGCGGAAATGGATGCGATGATGTACAAAATCGAAGGCGAAGATTTATATCTCATCGGTACAAGTGAACATTCCATGATTGGTAAATTTATTGACACAATCATTCCGGAAGAAGAGCTGCCAAAAACACTGACCAGTTATTCTCCATGTTTCAGAAAAGAAAAAGGTGCACACGGACTTGAAGAAAGAGGTGTATACCGTATTCATCAGTTTGAAAAGCAGGAAATGATTGTTGTCTGCAAACCGGAAGAAAGCAAAATGTGGTTCGATAAATTATGGCAGAATACAGTTGATTTATTCCGTTCTATGGATATTCCGGTTCGTACACTGGAATGCTGCTCTGGTGATCTGGCTGATTTAAAAGTAAAATCTGTAGACGTAGAAGCATGGTCTCCAAGACAGAAGAAATATTTTGAAGTAGGAAGTTGTTCAAACCTCGGTGATGCACAGGCAAGAAGACTGAAAATCCGTGTGAATGGAAATGACGGTAAATACCTGGCACATACACTGAATAATACAGTTGTTGCTCCGCCTAGAATGTTAATTGCATTTCTGGAAAACAATCTGCAGGCAGATGGTTCAGTAAGAATTCCGGAAGCACTGCAGCCATACATGGGTGGAATGACTGAGATAAGATAAGGAGGCAGTCTTTGCACAGTTATTTAAGGTCCATTGGTTTTTCAGAACTGGAAAGAAAAGAACTTGACCAGATTTTGAAAGAGGTAATTACACAATACGATGAAAAGACAGTAATAGAAAACTCTGAGGGACATCTGTTTGTGGAAGTATCAAAAATATTTGGATGTGACGTTGGAATCACAGTCTGCGGAGAATACGATGAAAATAATGAATTTGAGATGGAATATTATTTTCCGTTCTTCCGCGGAACTGGAATTACGACACAGGAAAATGTGTTAATTGAACGCCATGTGGGAAAAGAGTCCTATGCCGGAGCAGTGGATGATATAAGAATCGGCGTTACAATTATCTTTTATCTGCAAAATGCAGCCGAATATCTGACAGAACACCGGCATGGACATTATACAAAGGGTGTGTATCCGGTGACTCTTGCCGGACTTGCAAGAGAAGCCAGAATTCTTCTTCCTGTTAAGAAAGATGAAAAACAGCAAAGAGAAGAACGGGAGAATACCGTGAATCGTAATCGAATGATTGCAGCAGCCCGTAATGGTGATGAAGAAGCAATGGAAAATCTGACGATGGAGGATATTGATACATATTCCATGATATCTGGCCGTATAGCAAACGAAGATATTTATTCGATAGTGGATACTTATTTTATGCCTTATGGAATGGAATGTGATTTGTACAATATCATGGGAGAAATCACAGAATGGTCCATTACAAAAAATACACTGACAAATGAAGAAATCTATCAGATTCGCATTTCCTGCAATGATATGGAAATGGATATCTGCGTTAATGCAAAAGATCTTTTAGGGGAGCCGGAAGTTGGACGAAGATTTAAAGGAGTTATATGGCTTCAGGGAAATGTGGATTTTTAGATGAAACCTGAGAATTAAAAGAAAGAATCTTGCTTGCGAGATTCTTTCTTTTGTTTCACGTGAAACATCTTATCGGTTGAGGGTAGGGTTAAATTATGGTAGAATGATACCACATGATACAAGACAGTGTCATAAAAACTCACAAATTCACCAAAGATAAAGTGATATTGTGAAATAAAAAAGAAGGGAAAAGGAAAAAATGGAGTTATTTGTCAAAGTGATGAATGTAGTCAATGATATCGTATGGCATCCTGTAATGTGCGTGTTTCTTATGTTTGCGGCGTTGTGGTTCACGTTTCATTTAAGAGGCATGCAGGTACGAAGATTTGGCGATATGCTTAAATGTCTGACTGAAAAGGGCGACAATAAACAAGATACTGGTCTTTCTTCTTTTCAGGCATTTGCAACAACAGTTGGAGGTCGTGTAGGAACCGGAAATATTGCAGGAACGGCAACTGCAATTTTTATGGGGGGACCTGGTGCAATTTTCTGGATGTGGGTTACTGCAATTTTAGGTGCATCCACAGGAATGGTTGAGTGTATCTTAGGTCAGGCATATAAAACGAGAAATCTGGGAGAATTAACCGGAGGACCTGCTTTCTATATGTCAAACGGAATTAAGAATAAAAAATTAGGAAAGATACTGGCCTTTTTATTCTGTATCGCAGTCTTTATCGGACCTGGATTCTTGCTTCCGGCAATGCAGACTCAGACAGCGGCAACAGCGGTAAATGTAGCATTTGGACTTCCATTTGTTGTTGTTGGAGTGATTATGACAGCAATTGTTGCATTTGTTATTATGGGAGGAATTAAACGTATCGGACAGGTTGCGGAATTTTTAGCGCCGGTTATGTGTGGAATTTATTTCCTGATTACGATTATTATTATTGTACTTAATATTGGAAAAGTTCCCGGAATGTTTGGTTCTATCTTTGCAAGTGCATTTGGAAAAGATGCGGTCTTTGGCGGAATCGTTGGTTCGGCAGTTTCCTGGGGAATCAAACGTGGATTCTTCTCAAATGATGCTGGTAACGGAATGAGCCCTTTGATTTCAGCAACAACTGATACTTCTCATCCGGTAAAACAAGGTTTGGTTCAGGGATTATCTGTGTATATCGATACTCTTTTGGTATGTACTTGTACCGGAATTTCTATTTTGCTTGCGGGAACTTACAACGTTGCAGCAGACGGAGCAGGTGCTTCTCTGTTAGTAGAGCATGTTCCGGGAATACAGTATGGAATTGCATTTATGCAGGAGGCAATGTCGGTATCAATCGGTAAAGCAGGAGCAATGTTCCTTGCAATTATGCTGTTTATCTTTATTTTTACAACCATGCTGTCCTATTCTTATCAGTTGGAATCCACATGTAAATATCTGTTCGGCGAGAATAAAATGGTGGTTACAATTGTGCGTATTTTATTCCTGGTATTCTGCATGTTTGGTATTTTGATTGATGGTGATACTATCTGGCCAATGGGTGATATTGGTGTTGGATGTATGCTTTGGGTTAATACTTTTAGTATCTTACTCTTAACTCCCAAGGTTTTGAAAATCGTAAAAGATTATGAGAAACAGAAAAATGTTGGCTTGAACCCATTGTTTGACCCTGCTACAGTAGGAATTGAAGATAAAGCGGGGGTATGGGATACTTATGTAAAACAGAAAAAAGAGCGTGGAGATTATGAAAATCCGCAGCTTGGATATGATAAAAAATAAGAAACTTTTGTAGAGATATACTCTTGTAAGGTTTTGGCTATACCTTCAGAAAAGATTTCGAGAGTATATTAAGATTACATGGAGGTGTGCAGACGTGGAATTTGATTTTAAAAACGAATTTGAATCTATGATGAAATCGAATGAACTGGACACGGTTGTTGTTTTGGGACACATCAATCCGGATGGAGATGCAGCCGGTTCTGTGATGGGAATCGCACATTATATTGGCGTGAATTATCCGGAGTATCAGGTATTCCCTTATCTGGCGGATACGATAGACAAAGGACCAAAACTTCAGGTGCGCCAGGATAAAAAATTTGATCCGTTTGAAAAGCCGGATTTGCAGGGAAAACGTTTCGCAACAGTGATATGTGATACTGCGACATTGGCACGTTTAAGCGGAAGAGAATTTTATGAAGCATCTGTCGCTTCTATTGTAATCGACCATCATGCCTCAAATGAGGGCTATGGAGACAGAAACTATACAAAGGTTTCGGAAGCCTGCGCGGTAAATGTATTTTATAGTTTGAATCAGGATGATTTAAAAAAAGCGGCAGAGGCAGAAGAATATCCAAACGCTGCAGATTATATCTATCTTGGAATTGTACATGATACGAATGCTTTTCAAAGAGCAGATGAAAGTATCATGAAGGCTGCGACAAAGCTTTTAGAACTTGGCGTAGACCATAGACGAATTATACAGACTCGGCAGATTGATACGTTAGAAGATTTGGAAAAACGTGCAGACATTTTAAAAAATGCGATACGTGTGCTGGATGGAAAAGTTGCCTACGTGTGTATAAACAAAGAAGAAAAGGTTAAAAAGAATATCAGCTATGAGGAAATTCATCCAATCAGCAGTATTCTGCGTGACTGTGCAGACATTGAACTGGGATTTACAATGTATGAAGAAGAACCGGACAGGTGGCGTTGTTCTTTCCGCTCCGATGGAAAGTGGCTTGATGTAAATGAATTGATTACACCATTTGGTGGAGGCGGTCATGCCGGGGCAGCAGGGCTTAGAAAACGAACCGGTGATATGGAAGAACTTAGAAGTCAGATTCTTGAGAGAGTAAAAAAACTAAGAGCAGAAAAATGTTTCACGTGAAACAAAGCGGTTGTCAGTTTAGTTAATGACAGCCGCTTTTTGTTACTTGTACGGTGTACTGGTTTAAATGTTTTTAATATAGAAGCAAGGTTTGCAGAAACCAGATGTTGCTTAATGACTGCGTTCATGAGTAAGTAGCGAAGCGGATTGCGAATGTCCGCTTTACGAGAATCAACCGGTGAATTATAAAATGAGTTTTCATTAAATCAGTGGATTGTGAATATTTGTTTGATAAAAACAAGATATTGTTAAAAAAATGTTTATTAAACTAGATATAGTATTTTCTGATTTTGTATGTTATACTGACACTAGATTACAGAAAATCAGAAAAAACGTGAAAATTGCCCGTCACAATTACGACAGTAATAGCATTTCCAGATATTCTATGATAATGAGTGGGGATATACATCTCAGATTTTCAGACTCATTCAGTATATGAATCAGATTGATACTGGTCGATAACATTTAAGATGTGACAGGGCAGTTAAATTCTGATTTTAACGTAACCTGCTTTCTGTAAGGGACATATCCATTCGTTATTACGATTATGAACCGTAAATGAAAATCGGAAGCCGGGAGATAAGTCTGGCTTCCGATTTTTTGTATTTAGATGCTCTGGTAACTTAGTTACCGAGGAGTTTACATAGTTGTTTCGTATGTTTGTTTTCTGGTAACCCAGAAAAAGACGCATACAAAGATAATTCCTTTGATAATCGATGTGGAAGAAAATGCCCACCAGATTCCGTGCAGTCCAAGGGAAGTATTTTTTAAGAAAATAGCAAGAGGGATCCTTGAACCTGTAAATATAATACTGATGATACTGCAAAGGCGGGTCATTCCAAGTCCGGAAAGAGCACCGATTGTGGTCAGTTCAATACACATAAAGCCTTCACTGAATCCGATGATAATAAGATATCCGACTGCGATGGTAATCGCTTTTGGTTCATGAAAGAAGATTGTTGCAATTGTATTTGGCGCAAAGACAAATACAAGAGTGATAATCAGCCCCCAGATGCCAACGGTCCATAAAGAAGCATGATATCCTTTGCGGACACGGTTCATTTTTCCGGCACCATAGTTTTGAGCAGTAAAGGCATTTAAGGCTGATGCAAAACCATCTGCAGTATTCCAGGATACGGACTCAATCTGACCTCCGACTCGTTGTGTGGCAACCGCTTCTGCACCGAAAGCAGATACCATACGGGTAAGCACCATCGAGATAATACAATATGCCATACCCTGAATGGCGGTAGGAATTCCAATCCGGCAGATACCATTTAAGTAAGGTGCCGGAATTTTTGTAAGTAAATGAGTTCCCTTTAATACATTTTCTTTTTTCTGCTTGATAACGCAGATTATCATAATGCTCATAACGATAAACTGTGCAGTTACGGTTGCAATTGCTGCACCGGTAACGCCAAGCTTTGGAAATGGACCGGGACCAAGAATTAAAACAGGGTCTAAAATCATGTTTGTCACAAGTCCGATGAGATTGGCGAGAAATGGTGTTTTTGAATCTCCTTGCGCAGTATAAATTCCGGTTAACGTGACTGTTAAAAAAGAAAATACAATCAGTCCGCAGGCAATTTTCGTATAGGACAATGCGGCTGAGACTGCTTCTGGGTCATTGAGCTTAAAAAATCCGACCATCTGCCGGACAAAAATGAGGCATAAAATAGCGTAAGCCAGTCCCATAAAAGTAGATAGCTGCACAGCGGTCTGCGCAAAACCGTGTGCTTTTTCTTTTTCTCCCCGTCCTAAAGACTGTGCGACTTTTACCTGACCACCCATCCTTGCCATGGAAGCCAGTCCCTGCGAAAGCCAGGTAAACATACCACCAACTCCGACTCCGGCAACGGCTTTTGAACCAAGCAGACCAATCCATGCCATATCGGTGATATTGTATAATGTCCCCAGAAATGAAGAAGCCATGATGGGGAGTGCGAGTTTGGTTAAGGTCTTTAGAATAGGACCTTTTGTTAAATTTCCATCCAACGTATTTGTGTAACCTCCAAATTATTCTGTATATCTATGTTATCTTATTTTATGAAGAAAAGCAACGAGAAAAAAGAAAGAAAATTTGAAGGATTCATTGAGAAAATCTGGATATCATGATATTCTGTAGTCAGAAAATGTCAAAAAGGAGAGAACTATATGAAGAAAAAATCGTTTTTGCTATCATTTTTCCTTGCCATGCTTTTTGTTGTATTAGGCAGTGTGAATGTAAAAGCAGATGAAACATTGGAAGGATACACTTATGTCAATCCAATGTATGAAGACCTTGAGGGGAATTTTGAGTTTGAGTCTGATTTTGAGCTGTATTCTGAGTCTGATAGTGAGGAATCAGATGAAGAGGATGGAATTGACACTTATGATTCGAGGAGTGTTCAGTATACGAGTGACAAGCAGAGTCTGATAAAGACATTCAGACAGCAGTTAGTCAATCGTGCAGAAACAATTGCTTTGTATTATCACTGTAATCAGAAGATTACACAGGATTTTTTTGACGAGTTCTCTGCTGAACTGTTTAATGGGGCAGTGGCACATACGGGTGTAGGAAAAGAGGGAGATTATATCAGATGGCACTACCAGGGATGGCGTGTCAATGCAAATTATAAAACGGACCGCAATGGTGGATACAATTTGAATATTACTTATAATATGTATTATTTATCAGACGCATCACAGGAAAGTCAGATGGATCAGGCGGTTTCCAATGTGTTGAAGTCTTTAAATCTTTCAAATAAAACAGATTATCAGAAAATCAAAGCGATTTATGATTATATATGTTCCAATATCACGTATGATTATGTAAATTTAAATGATGATTCCTATCTCTTGAAGCACACCGCATATGCTGCATTGATTAATAAAACGGCGGTTTGTCAGGGATATGCAACATTATTTTATCGTCTGTCTTTGGAGTCGGGGGTAGATACGAGAGTCATTACCGGAGATTCCGGAGGTCCACATGCATGGAACATTGTGAAGCTGAATGGAAAATATTATAATCTTGACAGTACATGGGATGCTGGTTCATCAAGCTACTATTATTTCTTAAAGAGCATGAATGATTTTTCTAACCATACGAGATATGAAGAATATCAGACATCCGATTTTACGTCCGCTTATCCGATGGCAGAGAAATCTTATTCTGAATCAGGAAATCAAGAGCCACTTGAAAAAGAACATAATTATGGACAGCCAATGTATGTATGGGCGAATGACCACAAATCGATTACCGCAGCGCGTATCTGCCAGAATGATTCAAGCCATATTGAGCAGGAAACAGCAGAAGCAGAACAAACGGTTATAAAAGAACCGACCTGCACAGAAAAAGGCAGTGTTCTTTGGCGTGCGGTGTTTGAAAATCCGGCATTTGAAGCACAGGAAGAAGTGGTTGAAGAACCTGCGCTTGGTCATAGCTTTAAAAATGGAGTCTGCGTCAGATGTAATGCGAAAATCACAGGACGCTGGATGAAATCAGGTTCTAAATGGTGGTATCGCTATGAGGATGGTTCTTATCCTGAGAATGGATTATATAAAATCGGCAATACATGGTATGGATTTGATGCTTCCGGCTGGATGAAAACAGGATGGGCTGCTTTTGATAAAAACTGGTATTATTTTGCACCGAGCGGAGCGATGAAAACAGGCTGGCTAGCAGAAAATAAAATCTGGTATTACTTGAAATCCGATGGAAAGATGGCAAAAGGCTGGCTTAGAGTAGACGGTGCCTGGTATTATATGAATGGAAGCGGACATATGCTGAAAGGTTTCATTACGGTAGGAAACGGAAAATACTATATGAATGGAAGCGGAAGAATGGTAACCGGCTGGAATGTAATAAATGGTTACTGGTACTACTTTACCTCAAGTGGAAAGATGGCGACCGGCTGGCAGAAAATTGATAATAAATGGTATTATTTAAGTTCAGACGGTAAAATGGCAAAAAACACCTGGGTCGGAAACTGGTATGTAAATGGCTCAGGCGTGTGGGTAAAGAGCAGGTAAAACAATATAAAACAATATAAAGAAGTATAAAAAAGAAAAAAAGAAATCCTCGGTTGCTGCTGACAGCCGAGGATTTTCTCTTATATGATTAGCCTAAGAAGAAGTTCATTGGAACAGTAACAATAGCAGGGAAAAGTACCATCAATAATAAAATGATGACTTCGGCTAATAAGAAAGGCCAAATGGATTTTACCATGCGTTCCATGTTAATTTTACCTGCACCACATGCAACATTTAATACAGTTCCGACAGGAGGTGTTAACAGTCCCATTACAGTCATTAAAATAAATACAACTCCAAAGTATGCAACATCAATTCCGGCAGCTTTTACAGCCGGCAGTAAAACAGGTGTTAAAATCATAATCGTAGGAGTTACATCCATAGAAGTTCCAACTAATAAAACGATTATACAGATAATAAACATTAACAGTATCGGATGATTGATAAATGGTGCAAGAATACCGGTTACAATAGCCGGAACATTTGCAACAGTCATCATCCAGGATGAAACCATAGCTGCTGCGGCTAAGAACATGATAACAGAAGAAGATTTTGCGGCGGAAACGAGGCAGTCCATTAACATGTTAATTTTTAATTCTTTGTATACAAATAATCCGATTACAAGTGCATATACTGCTGCGATTACACCAGCTTCGGTTGGAGTGAATTTTCCACTTCTTAATCCGACAAGAATAAATACAGGAAGGATTAAGGCCCACAAGCCATCAATTAAGGCTTTCACCACTTCTTTGGCAGACTGTCTTTCAGCTTTTGCGAGGTTATCTTTTTTGGCAATGAAGAACCATAATACACATAAAGAGCCTGCAAGATAAACAGCTGGAGCAATACCACCCATAAATAATTTCGTTACAGATACTCCGGCCTGTACACCGAAAACAATCATAGGAACGGAAGGAGGCATAATTGGTGATAAAATATTACCGGCAGCGATAAGACCGGTACAGGTATCTCTTTTATAGCCTGCGCGAACCATCATTGGAATTAAGATAGAACCAAGAAAAGCAGTGGAGGCAACAGCAGAACCAATCATACTTGCAAAGAGCAGGATTGCCATAATAGCAACATAGCCAAGACCACCTCGAACGTGTCCGATAATTGCATTTGCTGCATTTACAATACGTTTTGTAATTCCTCCACGATTCATAAATTCACCGGCCATAATAAAGAATGGAACAGCCATCATGGAAAAGGAATCTGCACCGGAAAATAAATTCTGTGATAAAATCTGAGCATTAAATCCATTTAAGTACAGCATCATGCAGACACCACTGAATAACAGAGCAAAACAAATCGGAATACCAATTAACATACCGCCGATTAAGGCAGCTAAAAATACAATTAATGTCATATTACTTTTCTCCTTCTTCTCTTAATCTTCTTGCATATTCTTCATCTGAAAGATTTTCAGCACCATCTTTGGTTTCAGCAGCGATTTCATCATCATCGGAAGTATTCATGGTAACGATTTCAGATATTTTAGATGGATTTTTTAATGCATGAATGATATTCAATACTGCCATAATTGCAATTGAAATTCCCGTAATAATACCGGCAAAATATAAAACAGAGTAAGGGATTCCAAGGGCTGCTGTTTTGGAAGCAGTATTCTGCATTACCATTTTCATCGAACCACGGACTAAAATCAGCATGAGGATACAGATGATTGTCTGGGAAATGATATACATAAGCATCTGTATCTGAGGCTTCATACGGCTGATTAAAGTATCAACGCCAAGATGAGCATTGGCACGCATTGCGCTGATTGCACCGATATAAGTTACATATACAAATAAATATCTTGCTAATTCTTCTGACCAGGTCAGGCCTGCATTAAAGAAAGTTCGGAGTACGACATTCAAAAAGACAAACAAAACCATTAAGCCGGTAAGAATTCCTGTGAAATAGTCAATTCCTTTAAAGAGTTTATCCATTACCTTATTCATATTTAAAATCTCCTTATTCTACTTCAATACTATCTACCAAATCACGAACTTCTTCTACCCAGTCATATTGGGAATTAAGATAATCGTAAACCGGCTGAGCCTTTTCTTCCATTGCGGTTCGGTCTTCATCTGAGAGTTCAGTTACGGTTAAACCTTTATCTTTCATAAACTGCTTATCGTCTTCAAGCTGTTCTTCGTATAAATCCCATGCGTAATCAGATGCAGCTTGAGAAGCTTCTTCAAATACTTTTTGTTCATCGGAACTTAAAGTATTCCAGAACTCATCTCCGGCAAATAATTCCAAAGAGGCAATAATGTGGTTGGTATCATATACATAATCCTGAACTTCATACCAGCCTTCTGTTTTTACAGTGGCAAGCGGGTTATCCTGTCCATCGGCAACGCCCTGCTCAAGCGCAGTAAAGACTTCTCCCATATCCATAATAACAACGTTTGCTCCAAGGCTTTCAGCTAATTTTACATGAATTGGATTATTTGGCATTCTAAGTTTTTGACCCTTGAAATCATCTAAACTTTCCAGTTTTTTATTTGAGGTAAATACACGAGCGCCATTTGGAAACCAGGAAAGTAAGTTCAATGGCTGGGTGTTTTCAAGGTCTTCTGCAATGTAATCTCCAAGCTCGCCTTGATAACAGACTCTGGCATGTTCTACATTTTTAAATAAAAATGGGAAATCCGGGATAGACATTTTAGGAGTTTCGGACCACATTGGAGTTCCGACAACACACATTTCTACAATTCCGCTTTTGGTGTAATCATAAGTAACTTTCTCACTTCCAAGAACACCGGAGTTATAAATCTGGATATCATATTTGCCATCTGTAGCTTCTTCTACCATTGGTTTAAATACATCGGTAAGAGCCTGAGCGGCTGGTGTCTGGTCAGATACACAGACAGCAATTTTTACAAGTTTTCCTTCACCGGTTTTCCCTGAGGAAGAACATCCGGTTAACATTCCAATTGCCATAGTCAGCGCAAGTGCGATACTGACGCTTTTTTTGGCTGCTTTCGCAAGTAGCATAATTAATCTCCTCCTAAAAAATGATTTATAAGTTGTTTATAACGTGTTTTAGTTGCATACTAGAATGTTAGCTTAAAAGAAAAAACTTTTCAATTCGCAATTTTTACATATATTAAACAAGAAAATTATGCAAAATATACAATTATAAATATAAAATTCGATTTTGTATTGACTTTTTTAAAGATGTTGCTAGAATACTAGAATGTAAGTTGTTTATTGTGGAAGATACAAGGGAATTGTTTTTGTGAGATATTTTTAATGATGAGTTAAGGAGAATAATTATGAAGGCTGTACAAATTGTAAAACCAAACCAGTTAGAAGTAATTGAAGTGCCAATGCCAGAGCTTACAGAGAAAGATAATGTGTTAGTAAAGATGACAGCAGCAGGTATTTGCGGTTCAGATGTAGGAATTTATCATGGAACGAATGCAGCGGCTACTTATCCTCGTATTATTGGACATGAAATGGTAGGAGTCGTTTCAAAAGTAGGAGAAAATGTAACACATTTAAAAGCAGGAGACCGCGTAATTGTAAATCAGGTAACAAGTTGTGGTCATTGCTATCCGTGTTCTAAAAACAGGGGGAATGTGTGTGATAATTTAAAGGTAAGAGGGGTACATATTGACGGAGGATATCGAGAATATATTGCAGTACCGGAAAATGACTGTTATATTCTTCCGGAATCTTTATCCGATGAAGATGCGGTTATGATTGAGCCGACTACAATTGCAATTCAGTCATGTACACGTGCAGAGTTGGAAAAAGAAGATATGCTTTTAATTTATGGAGCTGGTGCATTGGGAAGTTCTATATTAAAAATTGCACATACAATTTGTGACCATATTATTGTGGCAGACATTATGGATGATAAACTGGCAGAGGCAAAACAAAATGGTGCAAGCTATACAATTAATGTTGCAACTGAGAATTTTCAGGAAAAAGTGTTAGAGTACACGAAGGGAAGAGGGGCTACGGTATCGATTGATGCTGCCTGTGTGAAAAATTCTTTATTGCTTTTATTACAGGCGACAGGAAATGCAGGACGTGTCATCACGATGGGATTTTCTACTGCGGCTACAGAAGTGAATCAGTTCCTTATTACGTCAAAAGAATTAGATGTCAGAGGCTCTCGTCTGCAGAACAAAATGTTTGGAAAAGCGATTGAAATGATTGAAAAAGGTACGCTGGATTTAAATCATTCCATTTCTCATACTTTCCCATTGACAAAAGCGCAGGAAGCGTTTGATTTTGTGGATAGCAGAGACCCATCTATTCGTAAGATTGTATTTACATTTGATTTTTAAAAAGTTATTGGCATATCTTCTTTGAGCATAGTATAATGATACTGTATATACTAGCAAAGAGAGGGTTTTATCCATGATTATTTTGGAAAAAAAGCGTTCTGAAAATGCAAGAACTTATGCAATTCGGGTGCTTTTATATAATATAGTTCATTTGGAACTACCACCGGGAAGTGCGGTAAGCGGGAATGAACTTTCAGCTATTTTATCAATTTCAAGAACACCGGTAAGAGAAGCATTAATTGAATTAAATCGTATTGGTCTTGTGGAAATTCTTCCACAACGTGGCAGCTATATATCTAAAATTGATTATAATTTAGTAGAAGAATCACGTTTTTTGAGACTTGTGACCGAAAATGCTGTTTTGAAAATTTTGTGTGAAAAAATAGAGAATGATGATTTTGATGAGTTAGAATATAATATCAAAAAACAGCAGAGAAGTCTGGACAGAAAAGATAGTGAGACTTTTTTAGAATTAGATAATGAATTTCATGAATTGCTTTTTCGAGCAGCAAATAAGCTGTGGTGTTATCATATAATTAAAGAGCAGATGGTGCATTTTGACAGACTTCGATTTTTATCAGCAAAGTCCGGACAACATGATTATGTGGTAAGAGACCATGAAGATATCTTGTATGCAATTAAACGAAATGATTATGAAATGGCAGAAATGCTTATGACAAGGCATCTTACAAGACATCTTGGAGAAAAAAAAGAACTGATGAAGCTGTATCCGGAATTTTTTGTGAATAATGAGTAAATAAAAATGGCGTATTAATCCCATAATTTGTGGGAGTTAATACGCTGTTTTTTTCGTATATTTTTTGTTTGATTAACATTGAGTAAACTCAGATATCATGGTATTATATATAATATTAAACGTGTCGGTGAACCTGTGAGCAAGGGAAGGAAGCCCTTTATGGATTGGAGGATGATGCCATGAAATATGTAATTGTTGACCTTGAAATGAATCCTGTTTCAAATGAATATCCAAACGAACGAAAAGTAAGCAGACTTGAGACAATTCAGATTGGTGCAGTGCTTTTGGATGAGAAGTATCAGGAAATTGGAAGTTTTGTAACGCTGGTAAAGCCAGAGTACAATACTCGTATTCAGAAACGTTATGAAAAGCTGACAGGGATTAAGACAAGCATGGTAGAATCTGCTCCGCATTTTAAAGAAGCACTGGGTATGTTCTTTAACTGGTGCGGCAGTATTCAGGATGAAGTGCAGATTATTCAGTGGAGTGAGAATGATTACCTTCAATTTACAAGAGAATTGCAGATGAAAGGAATTTCAGTATCAGAACAGAATCAAAAGTACATGGAACATGTCTGGTTGGATTTTCAGGCGGAATATGAGAAAGTGCTTGGACTGGAAAGAAATATCTCTTTAAAAGATGCGATTATGTATGCCGGAGAAGATTTTCACGGTCATCAGCATGATGCACTGGTTGACGCAAGAAATACGGCCTGTCTGTTTGGAATTGTAAGAGATGAAGAGAAATGTGAGAAAGCGTTGAAACATGTCATCGAGGTGTTAAAACCAAAAACGGAAGTTTCCCTTGGAGATATGTTTGACTTCTCGGGTTTGTCGTTGTCGGCATAAGAATTAAAAAAAGCTGCAAAGCGCAAAGATTAAGAAATGATATGCGCTCTTTGCAGCTTTTTTTGACGTATACTCGCAAACCAAGCTGCCACTCATTGCCCGAGTGATAGCTTGGTTACTTGCTATCCCTGATACCTTATTCTTTCAACCAGCGTTTCCTTTTTCAGATTACTGCTTAAAACGCAGGAAAGTACAATCTGCAACAGACCGACCAAAAAAATCATAATAAAAATTGGTACGAT
>JABLTR010071434.1_pt1 | contig 77707 bp, 58 predicted proteins | sample 7160071 | NCBI WGS metagenome assembly JABLTR01 (sample SAMN14651230, study PRJNA627086) | human gut metagenome | isolation source: feces | host: Homo sapiens | reverse complement strand
CGACTTCGAGGGCATCTATGAGGCTATGGAGGGCTGCCCCGTCACCATCCGCTTCCTGGACCCCCCGCTCCACGAGTTCGTGCCCACCGAGGAGGCTGACATCGAGAAGCTGGCCAACGACATGGGCAAGACTGTCGCTGACATCAAGGCTATCATCGCCGGCCTGCACGAGTTCAACCCCATGATGGGCCACCGGGGCTGCCGTCTGGCCGTTACCTATCCTGAGATCGCCGTGATGCAGACCAAGGCTGTCATCAAGGCCGCTCTGAATGTCCAGGCCAAGCACCCCGAGTGGAACATGGTCCCCGAGATCATGATCCCCCTGGTTGGCGAGGTCAAGGAGCTGAAGTACGTCAAGGACGTGGTGGTCAAGACCGCCGACGAGATCATCAAGGAAGCTGGCTCTGACATGAAGTACAAGGTCGGCACCATGATCGAGATCCCCCGTGCCGCTCTCACCGCTGATGAGATCGCCAAGGAGGCCGAGTTCTTCTCCTTCGGTACCAACGACCTGACCCAGATGACCTTCGGCTTCTCCCGTGACGACGCCGGCAAGTTCCTGGAGGCCTACTACGAGAAGAAGATCTACGAGAGCGATCCCTTTGCCCGTCTGGACCAGGTGGGCGTGGGCCGTCTGGTGAAGATGGCTGCTGAGCTGGGCCGTCAGACCCGCCCCGACCTGAAGCTGGGCATCTGCGGCGAGCACGGCGGCGATCCCTCCTCCGTGGAGTTCTGCCACGGCGTGGGTCTGGACTACGTGTCCTGCTCTCCCTTCCGTGTGCCCATCGCCCGTCTGGCTGCTGCTCAGGCTGCCATCAAGAACCCCCGCAAGTAAGATCTTCTGCAATCTGACAAAATCCGCCGTGGGACCAGTCCCGTTGCGGGTAGGGTGATTGTTACAAGAACGATAAACGAATCAGGCGATTCCCTTTCATGGGAATCGCCTGATTTTTTTGCAGAAATTCAGACCGTATCATCTGGGGGCTCTCCGACCTTCTCTCGCTCCTATGGATGGGAGCGCGTTGATGCTTGAAGGGCGATACAGGATGACGCAATGGATCTTCATGGAGGCGGAATAAAATAGGGGAATTTAAAGGGGAAAAATGTCGATTTGGATGAAAGCATGGTATAATGGGGGCAATACAGACAAAATTTTCATGATAAGGAAGTGAATGGGGATGACGCAGCACATCAGCTTCACATATCCGCAGAGAGGTCCCGGACGTCCGCAGATTTTGTTGATCGGAAACGGGTTGGAATATAAGAGTGGGCAGTGCAGCTGGGATCAGCTGGTGAACAAGCTTGCCCTGCCGGAAAAAGACGGACTCGGTGCAGCGAAAAGTCTTCCGTTTCCCCTGCGCTACGAATTGCTCTCTACGCCGTCCAATGTGTCCAATCCCCTGGGACGCATGGATATTTTACAGGAGGAAAAGCGGCTGGCCGAAGCCATGAAGACCATGATCCACAGAAGCAATTCCCTGCTGGAAGCGCTTCCGGAGCTTCACATGGATCACATTTTTACCACCAATTACTCCTATTGCCTGGAGCAGGCATTCTTTCCCAAACACAACTTTGAAAAGGAAAAAACCCGCTCGAAATTTCGCTTTGACCTGCGGGAAGAGTCCCAGAGGGAGGGGCAAAAGCGGGAGGTGCAGTACCGGCTGCACACGGGGTACCGCTATGAAGATCCGACCAGGCCTCAAGGGACCGGCCTTTGGCACATTCATGGCGAGAGCAGCGTGCCCCGGGGCATTATCCTGGGACATGACCGCTATGGCCGCCTCCTGGCCAGGATCGTGGAGTGCTGCCAGTATGCTGCCAAGCGTACTGCCAGGGAGGACAAAGAGGAGCGGGCATTTTTATCGTGGCCCAGTCTGTTCCTCTTTGGCGACGTATATATCTTGGGATTTGGCTTTGATGCGTGTGAATTTGATCTCTGGTGGCTGCTGCGGCGAAAGCAGCGGGAGTACCACGGGGATGGAAGGGTGTATTTTTACGAGAAACCGCCCAAGGATGAAGAGACAACGGTACGTCACTTGCTGTTAAAGGCCAACGGTGTGGAGATCCGGACCCTGGGCGCCGCAGAGGATACGGATTACGATGCGTTTTATGCTGCTGCCATAGAGGACATCCGTCAGACTGTGGAGCAAAACCGGCGGTAAACCGGAAAGGAGAAACGACCATGAGGCTGCTGTATCTATATCTGGACTTCACAAAAGATGGGAGCCGGCCGGAGGGGTACCGGGGGTATCGCCAGTGTGAATTGAACTTCGGCACCAAGGATGAGTACAAAATAGAGCGGATTTCCGCTGAAAATCCCCACTTCTGTCTGAAGCAAACCAAGAGAACCCAGCGGGATCGAATCGAATCGGGCTTCTGGGGCGATGAGCGGATCTATAACATCTCGGCTGTTGTAGGCGAAAACGGCATGGGAAAAAGTACACTGCTGAACGCCATCACCCGAGTATTAAAGGTACTGTATACAGACTTTCTTGCCAAGCCGGAGCCTTATTTTGTTTGTCTGATGCAGGACACAGAGGGAACATTACATCTGATCTATTTTTGGCAGGGAGCAGAAATAGAGACAGCAAACTTCTCGTGCCAAAAAACAGCGTATTCACTGGGAAATGTGCCGGTAAAGGCAATGCAGAAGACCAAACTGGTGTACTTTTCCAACACTGTTTCCATATCGGATATGGAGCAATATGACAGCTTGCGCAGTTGGGGTCAAGAGATTTACGCCGACCCGATGTACAATTGCTCTTTGCTTGCAAGTATGATGCGGGCACAGAACAGCAGCGGCACCAACGCGAAACGGCAGCCGCTGGATAAGCGAGCGCTGGAGCAGCAGCTGTACACATATTTTATGCTGGAGAGCTATCAGGAGACGCGCTATTTATTTGACCGCAATCAGAGAAATATTTTACGGGATATGCGAGAAAAGGGATATCCTGTCCCGTTCCCGCGGGAATTGAAGCTGCGGATCAGACTCGCGGTGGATCGTCTGGAGACTGTGTTGGAAGCTTATCAGGACCAACCTCTTATGGACAGATTTAAAAAGTGGAAAGGAGAGTACAACCAATTCCGGCACCCGTCAAACAACCAATACCGAATTGTTGTGGAGCTGATTTTGAATTGTGTGGCCAATTTTCTGGAGACGGCAGGTTCGTATGTAAGCAGGGAGGACATACAGAAACTGAAGTTTCCCGAGAATTTTGACTCGATGCCGGACTATCTCCAAATGATGCGTTCCGTCTTTTCTCCCCGGCAGCATCCGGAACTTGAAAATACATATGAAACGTGCAAACGGTATCTTGAGTTTCTCTGGAACAACAATGAGCATATCCGTAACTATTGGCGGCCACAAAAAAACAGAGTCTATACTATTGCGTTGGGGGATTATCCGGACCCAATCCTACAGGAGCTGATGACACGGTTTTTGAATTTCAACCGTTCAGTCAGTAACGCGGATTATTTTGTGACCTATCATTGGGGACTCAGCAGCGGAGAGAGTGTTTTGCTGCGCATTTTTACAAAATTGTGGTACCTTCTTAGCGGAAATCCCTACGACGAGGAAAGCACCGGTAACATTACACCACGCGCGGCGAAAAAAGCAGCCCTGGCTCGCCGAGAAGAAATCATTGAAAATCGTACAGGGGACTGTGATTCGGTGATCCTCTTTTTGGATGAGGCGGATCTCTCCCTTCACCCGGAGTGGCAGCGGCTGTTTGTAGCCGTATTGGCGGAATATCTTCCCCGCCTGTACCGGAACCCATATTACGAGGGAGCAGACAGCGGCTGCCGGGACATTCAGATCATTCTCACCACGCATTCGCCCCTGATGCTGGGGGACTTTCCCTCCTCCGCTGTGCTCTACTTGAAAAAGGACAAGGGGGGCTGCGTTGCCGTGGAGTGCAGCGCACTCCAGCCCTTTGGACAGAACCTCTACACCCTTCTGAAGGACGGCTTCTATCTGAAAAACGGAACCATCGGAGGATTGGCACAGAAGAAAATCAAGCAGGTGCTCGCGGATATCAACCGCATTCGTGAGATGCAGGAAGAGAAGCGAACGAAGGGCCTGTGCATGGATGATTCACAGATTGCGGAATGGAAGGCGTTATTGGAAGGTCATCAAGAAAAGACGGTCAAATACATTTCGGAAGGCATCCTGCGCAGCAAGCTGGAAGAGGAGATCTCCGTTGCCCTTGCCGCCATGATGGAAGGACGAGACCGGGAGAATAAAGAACGGAAAAAGCAGGCCCTGAAAGAGGATATTGCCCGATTGCAGCGTCAGTTAGAGGAGCTGGAACGTGGAGAGGAGGAGCCGTCATGATCCGCATTCCGCCACCCTGGAAGGGAGAACGGGCAGAAGAGATCTGGGCGTTGTATCGTTACCTGCTGTATCAGACGCTTCCATTTGAACCGGAAGACTATCTGCCCCGGGACAGTACCGGCGCTTACTACTATAAAGATGGAGATCCCACAAAAGAGAAGGTCTATCCGGCCTCCCGTTCCTTCAAGCTCAGCAGTGACGGAGAGAAAATCCTTTCGGCGGCATCACAGCCTGCGCCCTCTACGCTGGAAGAGACCATCCAGTTGGCAAGCCCGGAGCTACATGATTATCTCTATGAAAATCATGCGGTCCAGCGGGAGCATCTCATAGAGCTGCTGACCACTCAGACCGATGAAAAAACCGTTCGAGCCAAGAAACTAGTGTTTCGAACAAATCCGGCGTTGGAAAAGCTTTTGTTGAGGGAAGTGTTCAACTATTCCGCCTTTAGCGCCAAAAGTCGGTTTCCGGAATTGGTGCGGATGATGGGGGTAGAGGTCTGTCCCTATTGCAACCGGAGTTTCACGACCACGGCAAAAATCCGCAAGGGGGAATATCACCGGCAAAATCAGGTGGACCATTACCGCGCCAAATCGAAATATCCCTGGTTTGCGCTGACACTTCCCAATTTCATCCCTGCCTGTGGAAATTGTAATCTGCGAAAGAGCGATACAGATGATTGCGTGCTGTATCCCTATACAGAGGGATTTGATGACAAGTATCATTTTCGCACGAAGCTGGTATCGGGACTGGGCTATTTGACAGGGGCGGACAGCGATCCGGAAGAATTTGAGGTGGAGATCGTGCCGTATCCCGGTGCGGCGCTGGACTGTGATCCGGATTATGAAAAACGAGTCAAGACCTCAATCGACAAATTTGGATTGGATGTATTGTATCGCGAAAGTCATAACGCTTACGTCTGCAATATTTATGAGCAGCGGTATATCTTCGATGATGCCTATCTGGATTCTTTGATAAACAGTTTCCCTGATTTGTTTCAAAGCAGGGAAGAAGCGCGCAGTTTGCTTTATATGAGACGCTATGACGGGGATTCCCTTGGCGCGTCTCCCTTGGCAAGACTGACCCACGACATTGATGAGGAGATCTCCAGGCTGCATGATGCACTGAACGTGAAGAGATGATGTACCAAGGAGTGCTGTGATGGTGGTGCCCCGCGGCTGTGGCCGAAAATCCCCTCTACATGATGCCGCAGAGGGGATTTTTCTATTCCGGCAGAAATAGAAACGGGATTATCGCCGATAAAAAATTCCGCCCAGGAATATCCTGGGCGGAAATAAAATGAAAAATATGAGAAGAATTTAAGACCAAAAGTCCATTTCTCGGGCTGCCTCGCCGTCTGTCACCCGGACATAGCCAATGGGCTCCATGCTCTCGTCCAGGAGCAGATAGTAGAAGGGATGTTCCTCCGAAGCATGGCGGGCGGCATTGGGAAAATCCGTCATGGGTCTGCAGAACTGGGAAAGATAGGGGGAAGTGGCCCGGCTCCAGATACTTTGCAGCATGACGGACTCCGAAAGAGAAGGCCCGCTGATCTGCTGGGTGGGTTCCACATACCAGGCCGCGCCGCAGCTGGTGATCTCCTGTTCAGAGAGCTGGGTAAACTGGGAGGAGGCGGGATACCCCTGGGCCTGCTGCTGGTAGATAGCGGAGAAGTCGTAGCTGCAAAGGGTGAGACGCATCCGCCATTGATGCTCGCTGACATGTTCCGGGCGACCCACAAAATAGCCGCACAGGGTGGTGGGGTCCTGATAGAGCAGCAGCACAAAAATACCGTTGCTGTCCAGGGTATAGGTAGCGGAGGAGTGACCGCCCCGCTCGATTCCCTGAGAGGCCACCAGCCAGGCCATGTGAAGACTGTCGGTCAGATAGGCGATCGGATCGTCGCCCAGATCGCAGGCAAAGCCCGCAAGGTTAAAAAACTCCATTTGGGGCACCAGACCCCGAAGCTGATCTTGGTCAAATACACACTGCCCCCGGCTGTTTTCCTCCAGATACAGCTCCACCGAGCCGGTGGCGGTCAGGGTGGTGCTGGCGGAGGTACCTTCGGTTCCGGCCTCTCCCTTGCTATTCAGGTAGGTATAGCCCAGCAGATGGTAATCCTCATCCAGCAGCAGGAAGCACCGCCAGCGGTCGGCCCGGGGCAGCCGGTCCTGAAGCCGATCGAAGGAGCGGCAGAGCTTCTCCACCCAGGGGGAGTTCAGCTGGGACCAAAGGTGGTAGCGCTGGGCGTCGTCCTCCTCCAGGTTGGGGCTGCGGCCGGTGTTGTAGCCCACCAGAATCCACTCCGCACCGCAGCTGTCCAGCTCCGAAGGGGAGATATAATGGGAGAAGGTATCCTGCTGGCTGCTGGAAAAGGCCTCCATCTGTTCCTCAAACAGGTCGGTGAAGTCATAATCACAAAGAGTTACCTCCAGCCGCCAGACACCCTCCGAGACCTCCTCCGGCACGCCGATGCCATAGCCCATAAGGTGGGTGCTTTCGTCATAGATCAGCAGGCACTGGAGACTGTTGGGGTCCTCTTCCGGGTTGAAGCTGCCTGATTCATTCTGGCTGCCCCGTTCCCCGTGGGAAGAAATGAGAGCGGCCATTTGGTAGCTATTCAGCAGGTAGGGCTCGATCTCGTTGCCCATGTTGGGCACGCCGTCAAAATTGATGCACTCCGCGGAAGGAAAGAAGTCCTGTACCAGCTCTGCCGTTACCTCGCACGCGCCGTTTTCGTCCGCCTGCATGTCAAAGGGGACCGTAGTCTGGTCGGAGGGCGTGGTGACGTGGACATCCTGGTTGGAGCCCCCAAGGCTGGGGAGAAGGCCGCCGACGGAATCCCCGGCGGCGGTCTGGGAACCGCCCCCAATCAGCCGGGGCAGAAGCAGCCCTGCCGCGCCGCCCAGCACCAGCACCACCAGCAGAGCGGGCAGCAGCTTTTTCCAGCGCCCCGCCCCTGCACCGGCCTGGCGGCGTTCTGCTTTGAGCCGGGCCTTTTCGGCCTTGGCCGCCTGTTGGGCGGCCTTTTTTTGTTCCGCTTCCAGCCGGGCGGCCTCCCGAAGCTGGGCCTGTTTGGCTTCCTCTTCCTGGGCCAGCCGGGCCTCGGTCTCCAGCCGGGCGGGGTCGGCGTACCGGGCGGCCTGGCTGCGGCTTCCTCCGCAGCGGTGGCAGTTGGCCTCACCGGAGCGGTTCACCCCTCCGCAGGGGCAGTACCAAAGGTCCTCCACTTCCCGGTAGGCGTAGCGGCATTTGGGAATCCGACCCTGAGCCTGGGCGCACTGGGCCGGGTCGGCCACCGCCTCTTCCAGCGGTGTAAAGGCGGGGAGCAGCACCGCCTTGGTCCCCTGGGGCGCCTCCCAGGTCCTGCCGCCGGAAAAGGCGGCGGAGAGGAGGGACACCGTACAGCGGGTGCTGCCGCTGAGGGGCAGGGGAATGGCGGTATAGGTGCCGAAGGTGTTTCCCCGCCGGACTTGAAGGCCGGAGTAGCAGAACTCCGTGGTGTTTTGGACGGCGCCGGTCTCGTCCAGACACGCTACCTGAACCCGCAGGGCGGTGAGAAGTTCCGGGGAGATGCTCTTAAACTTGAGCTGGGCCACCAGGCGGGGAATTTGGGTATCTTTCAGCAGCGCTCCCGCCGCCAGCACCACCGGAGCGGCAGCGGTATATTGCCGGGGAGTCAGGCGGAAGCGCTGGATGTAACGTTCAGCCATGGCAGCCTCCTATCACAGCTCGGGCAGGTCGTCGGGGTTTTCCTCTGCCTGAGGGGCCGCCGCGGACTGGGGTTGCTGAGGCTCCTCCGTCTGGGGCGCGGCGGCTGCCGCAGGGGCGGCGGACAGACCGTGGGTCTTGATCTCCCGGATGTCAGAGGTGATCTGGCCGAAGGCGTACAAGGGCCAGGAACCCACCGCCAGAATCACGGAGGACAACATGCCCACCAGACCCATGAGGATCAGCTCGGTGCCCTCCATATCGCTGAGATCCACCAGGGCCAGCAGGAAGGTGAGAACGCCGAGAGCGGCCACAACGGCAAAGAGCAGAAAGGCGATCAGACACAGTACCCCGTAGATCTTGGCCAGCATTTTCAGGCTGCTGCCCACATCGCCGTAAAAGCGCTGAATGATACCGGTGAGGCCTTTGGCGTAGGTCTGGCCGTGGAGCTGACTCTTCCGGGGAGCGGCCAGCCGGGCTTCCATACCCAGGTTCAACAGGAGCAGCGCCACCGGGGTCAGCAGGGCCAGCACCAAATGAATGAGAACATCGCCGCTGAGCTCGGGGTGCTCCTCCCGGAGCAGATACTTCCACAGGACCATCAGGATCTGGACGAAAGCCACCGCCCCGGCGGCCAGGTTCAGCACCGGCACCTGCAGGGGAGCGGGCAGCTTTTCCGGGACCCGGTTCCAGGACAGACCGATGGTGGCCGCCAGCATCAGCACCGCGGGGAGCAGAGCCAGCAGCAGATCGGTGGTGGTGAGGAAGTTGGTCATGCGGTAGTAGTAGAGACCATCGGCCACCAGCAGGATGATGGCGGCCAGAGCCCGTCTGTCCCGGCCCTCCTTCACCAGCAGCAGCCCGCCAGCCACCGGCACCACCAGGGCCCAAAGCAGGGCGATGGGGGTGAAGTAGTTGTGCCCCTGCAGGATGGACCAGAAGAAGTCCACCAGATTGAGCAGCATCAGGATGGCGGCCGCCGTGACCAAGGGACCCAGGCCGGGGACAGACTTCACGCGGGCGGGGCGCTCCTTGGGCTGCGCGGTGCGGTCCACCATCTGGGCCTTGACGCACAGGTTCAGCAGCACCGCCCCGGCGGCCAGAGCCAGGGAGAGGGCCACCATGCCCGCGGCGTCAACGGTGGGGATCTTTTCCCAGCTGCTGGAGAACAGGCTGCTTTCGTCGTAGACCCGATAACGCTGTTCCATAATGCTGAAGCTGGAAATGGCGTAGAGAAGCTCCAGCACCACAGAGACCAGATTCAGCACCGGCATCCGGAAGGACTCCGGCAAAAAGCTGGGGGCCCGGTTGAAGCCAAACCCGGCGGCGGAAAGGGCGGCCAGCAGCAGGCCGGCGGCCAGAATCAGCTTGTCATCCATAGAGGCCGCGGCAGCCACGGTCAGCAGCACCAGAGCCGCAAACCAGGTCTGGCCGCTGGCACTCTTCCGCCCTGCCAGCATCAGAACGCCCGCCGCAATGGCGCAGATGCACATGACCCCCGGTATGGGGTACTGGCGGTAGATGCCCAGCTGAGCCACTTCAGACAAAACCGCGCCCAGGATTCCCAATACGATCCATACCACGGCGGTAACCAGGTACAGCGTGCGCTCCGTTTTGGGGAGTCCACAGATTTTTATGGTGTTTTTCTTGTGTTCCACAGAGTTTTCCTCCCTCTCTTTCCCCTCAGCCGGCCTGCCTTTGGGACAAAATCTGCGCTGGAGCAGCAGACCTGCTGAAAGGGCATTTAATGTTAGTATAGCAGGTGAAAAATTGTTTTCCATATGCTGCAAGCATAGTATAGATCCTTCCTGGCCGGGGATCGTCCTCCTCCGGTGTAGGTGAGTTGAATGCCGTGGATCAAGAAACCAAGAAGAACGACAAAAGGAGAAAATATGTTTGATAACAGAGAGGCGTTCCCGTGGCCGGAAGAACGAAAGGGTCAGGAAAATAAATGCAGGATGGCATGAAAGAATTTCCAAAAAGAGGGATGGAGAGGGTTGCCGGACAGAAAAAAGGAAGAGGCAAAGGAAAAACAGAGAACTATACAAAAAGAACAAAGAGCACAAAAAAGAATGGGGCGCGTTTGTTATAAAAGAACAAATGGGGGCGGGGGACATGGAAAAAATGGGTTTGCACATTGAAAAATTGAAATTTACCCGGAAAGAGGGCGAAATGGAGAACATAATTCTCTAATTTACCAGCATAAAGCGGTAAAACAAAATAAAAAACCCCAAAAGAAAAAGACGTTTTCTAAGAAAGAACACCTGGAAGAAAAAGAGAGAGAAATTTATGGAAAGTAGCTGGAATTGACAGCAAGATTTGCAAAATAAGTCAAAAATGAAATTTGTCATCTTGACAACTTGCACAAAAAACAAATTTTTGCTAGATATAAAAGTAGTTAGATAGATGGGAAATTCAATGGGTTTGCACAAAACTGGATGGGTGAAAAAATGAAAAAAGTGTGGAAGTCCGGATGGAGACAGGAGGAGGGAAAAAGAAAACTGCGACAGAGCCACACAAAATTAATAGAGAAGGAGAGATTATCCAATGCGAGGAACAAGAGTAAAACGTTCCAAATGGACTGCGGGTATTTTGGCCGCGGTCCTGGCGGTGGGATGTGTGATTCCAGGCGCGGGTGCCTTGCCTTCAGAAGAGACCCGTACCCCGGATGATCCCAACCGCTTCACAGTAGCAGGCGTGGAAGACGTCTTTGCACCGGTGCTGGACAACGGAGACGCCGGCGATCATACCCACGGCTCCGGAATCGCGGTGCTGCCCAGCGGAGAGCTGCTCTGTGTCTGGTTCCAGGGCAACGGCGAGCGCGACGCCACCACCACCCGGATCATGGGCTCCCGCAAGCCTGTGGGAGAGGATTGGACCGAGCCCTTTGTGATGGCAGACGCCCCCGGGGTGGCGGACATCAACCCGGCCATCTATGTGGACAACAGCGGCCGGCTGTGGATGTTCTGGTATCCCGTGCTCAGCGCCATCTGGGAGACCTCTCAACCCCGCTTTGCCTATGCCGAGCCGGGCAGCTATGAGTATGAAAACGTAGGCAACCAGGCCCCGGACTGGACCTGGTCGGACAACATCCCCATTAAGATCGGGGAGAACACCGGCGGCGTGGTAGACCCGGAGTCGGACCAGTTTGTGGCCGACGTCAAGGCGGGCTACCAGGAGCTGATCGACTATACCTACGGCGAAGTCAATCTCCCTGAGAATCCCAGCGATGTGTACCACTATGATGACGTTGCCGATGCCATCATCTCCATCTATGAGGATGGGAACACCGGCGGCGGCGTCAACCAGGCGGTGCGCGGCTCGGAGCTGCAGGACAATTTGGCCGACATTCTGAAGAAGATCGGCGGCGATCCCGACGAGCAGTCCTTTACCCCCACTGTGGCGGACAAGGTAGGACCTACTTCTGACGGAACCGTCCAGCGTTCCGGCTACCCGCTGCTGCGGCGCATTGGCTGGCAGACGAAGAATGCCCCCCTGGAGATCCAGCTGCCCGAGGGTGTTATGACCTCCTACGATGAGCTGTCCACCGGGACCGAGCACCGGCTGATCGTGCCTTTGTACTCCGATGGCCTGGGCATCTCTATCAACGCCATCACCGACGACGGCGGCAAGACCTGGATGATGAGCAAGCCCATCATCGGCAACAGCACCATCCAGGCCTCCATGGCCCAGCGGGACAACGGCGATATCGTTGCCCTGATGCGGAACAACGGTCCCGTTCCCTACCGCGCGGCCTACTCCATCTCTGAGGACTACGGCATGACCTGGTCTGTGGCGCAGCTGCGTGCGGACCTGTTTGAGCCCGGCGTGGGCAACTGCCTGACCGAGCTGCCCAATGGAAATTGGGTCTTTGTTTCCAACTGTCTGGACAACGAGCGGCGCAGCGTGCTGTCTGTGGCCCTGTCCGAGGATGAGGGAAAGACCTGGCCCTACCGCCGCACCATCGAGATGGACACCCGCGACGGCAATGGCAAGTATCATTATCCCGCCGTGGTGGCCGATGAGAACAACCAGATCCACATCACCTACACCATTGATTACGGCGGCGACGATGCCGGCCTGCAGGGCCACAACAACATCCGCTACCTGAAGATCGATGAGAACTGGATCAAGGAAGGGGACTGGAGCGACTCCAATACCCAGAACAAGATGGTGTTCTGCTACGAGTACAGCGCCATTGACATGACGCTGCCCGAGGGCTTTGATACCACCAATGTGGATGCGGACGGCACCTACGCCGCCGAGGAGATCGCCAAGCTGGCCCAGGCCATGCCCAAGACCCTGAAGGCGTACCTCTCCTTCAACAACCACGACGGAGACGGACTGTACCTGGCTGCCCCTGAGTATGTGGAGGTCAATGTCCAGGTGGATCAGCAGTGGCTCAAGGAGAATTTCAAGGTGGGCGAGGTCATGGAGGACGTTCCCTTCACCGTGGACACCGACACGCTGCCCGAGGGGATCACGGAAGACATGCTGCCCCAGTACGACCCCATGTACAGCAAGATCCTGGTAACGGAATCATAATTTGGGGAAGGAGAAAAGACAATGCGTAATTGGAAACGAGTAGCCAGTACGCTGCTTTGCGCAACGATGCTCGGCGGCCTGCTTATCACAGGTGCCTCTGCGGCAGAAGTGCCCTCTGGCCTGACCCGCACGGACCTGTTTGAGGCGGAAGAGATGCTGGACTTCGGTACCCAGGGCACCACTTCCCGCCATACCCATGGCCTGACCCTGACCGGAATGCCCTCTGGAGACCTGTTTGCCGTCTGGTTCAGCTCCAACCCCAGCGGTGAGCGCGACGCCAACGAGTGCCGGCTCATCGGCGCCTGGCTCCCCAAAGAGGAGATCGGCAAGGAGAACGCCCAGTGGTCCGATCCCTTTGAGGTGTACAATCTGGACGGCGTGCCCAGCAACAACCCCGCCACCTATGTGGACCAGAATGGACGGCTTTGGGTGTTCTTCAACACCATTCTCAACGGACAGTGGGTCTCCGCCATCCCCCGGTACATCTATGCCGACCCGGCGTCCTATGAGTCCGCCATTGAAAACGGCACCAATCCCGATTGGCACTACCCCGTGCAGATGACCATGACCGTGGGCGATACCTACGGCGGCCAGGGCACCTGGAACGAGGAGACGCAGCAGTACACCTATCGCACCAAGGGGGACAAGCTGCGCTATATCACCGAAGAGCAGTATGCCCAGCACCCCCTGCCCGACGACCAGTGCGTCAAGGTGACCTCCCGGTTTGACGAAAACAACACCGTCTATGTCACCGACCGCTTTGTGGTGGCCATCAACAACCAGATGAACGCCGCCGTGGAGTATCTGGAGACAGAGAAGCCCTATGACGACGCCTTTGGACAGCGCAATGATATCGTGCTGCAGTCTGTGAACGAAGGCATCTTCAGCACCGACCCCTATAAGAGCGAGCCCTCCCTGCGGGACGGCGCCATCTGGCGTGCTTCCGGCGCGGACAATGACCTGAAGACCTGGAACCCCGCCTTCCGGCGCATGGGCTGGCAGACCAAAAACGCCCCCATTGAGTTTACCCTGCCCGCCGGCACGCCCCTGAGCAACGGCGGTACCTCCGACGGCAGCACCACCCGTATGCTGCTGCCCCTGTATTCCGACTCCCTGGCCCTGTCCATCTGTGCCTACACCGACGACTACGGAGAGACCTGGGCCTACAGCGATCCCATTGCCGGTCTTGGAAATATCCAGGGCAATCTGGTGATGAAAGAGGACGGCACCCTGTATCAGTACTTCCGCAGCGGCAAGCTGGACGGCAAGAACGGCCGTCTGGACTGGAAGCTCACCCGCTCTGAGTCTCACGACTACGGCGTGACCTGGGAGAACATCTATGTGGAGCCCTATCTGCGCAACGACGGCGGCGTGGGCCTGGATGTGACCAGCGATGGCAAGTGGGTCCTGACCCACAACCAGGACGCCAAGGAAGACCTGCGCAGCGGATGCCGCAACTCCGTGACCCTCTCCGTCTCCAGCGACGAGGGCCAGAGCTGGAAGTCCATCATGCTGGATACCGCTGCCCAGGAGAACGGCAGCTACACCGGTATGGACTATCAGTATCCCGGCGTGATCTGCACCAGCAGCGGCTGGATCGTGGTGGCCTATACCAACGGCGGCCGGGGCGGCCCCTCTCAGGTGATGAGAAGCACCATGCTCCAGGAGAGCGAACTGGACCGTCTGCTGTCCATGGACCTGAATGTGGCCGAGACCGCCAAGCTGCAGGCCGGCGAGACCATGCAGCTCCAGCCCAAGCTGACCCTGGATGGTCAGGAAGTGCAGCTGGCGGAGGATGACCTCATCTACCGCACCAGCGGAACTGCCATCGCCACTGTGGATGGCAGCGGCCTGGTGACCGCCGTGGCCGACGGTCAGGCCAAGATCATCGTTACCAGCAAGACCTATGGTACCATCGGCGAGTGCCTGCTGACGGTGGGCGAGGATAGCTCTTCCGGAGGCGGCAGCAGCGGCGGCGGGACCACCCAGAGCTACCGCGTCACGGTGGCCAAGGCGGAGAACGGAAGCGTCACGGCTTCTTCCAGCAAGGCGGCTCAGGGCAGCACGGTGACCGTCACCATGAAGCCCGACGCGGGCTATGTGGCCGATCAGCTGACCGTGGTGGACAGCAAGGGCAACGCCATTTCCACCTCCTCCCTGGGCAACGGAAAGTACAGCTTTAAGATGCCCGGCGCCGACGTTACCGTAACGGGTACCTTTGCGGCGCTGACCGACGGCAAGCTGCCCTTCTCCGACGTGGGAGCCAACGACTGGTACTACAACGCCGTCGTGTATGCCTGGGAGAATGGGATCATGAACGGCGTGTCTGACAACACCTTTGCCCCCGCTCAGAACCTGAGCCGTGGCATGCTGGCCCAGATCCTGTACGCCCTGGAGGAGAAGCCTGCCGCGCAGTCGGCTGGATTCACCGATACCGCCGGCAAGTGGTATGCGGCTGCGGCGGATTGGGCGGCCAAGAATCAGATCATGAGCGGCTATGGCAACGGCCTCTTTGGCGGCGAGGATCTGGTGACCCGGGAGCAGCTGGCTGTTACCCTGCGGGCTTACGCCCAGTATAAGGGTATGTCCACTGCCACCGCGGGCGATCTGTCCAAGTTTGCCGACCAGGATCAGGCCTCTGCCTGGGCCGTGGACGGCCTGAAGTGGGCTGTGGGCGAAGGCCTGCTGTCCGGCAAGGATGGAAACCGTCTGGATCCTGCGGGTACCGCACAGCGCTGTGAGGTAGCCCAGGTCATGATGGCATTCCTGAAGGACGCCTGAGCAAGACAGAAAGAAGGGGCGGCACCATTGAGGTGCCGCCCCTTTTTGTTTACTGAGCATGAAAAAGCAGTCCGTGGATTTGATCCACGGACTGCTGATGCTTTCTGGGAGACTGGGTTTACTGGACAAAGCTGTCGTAGAACTGAACCAGAATGGTGGCCGCCTGGCCGCGGGATACAGCGTCCAGAGGGGAGAGAGTGGAGGCGCTGGTTCCGGTGACCAGACCCTCCGCCACGGCCCACTGCATGGACTCCACGGCGAAGGCGCTGATCTGTCCGGCATCGGTAAAGGCAGACAGGTCCTTCTGGGCGGTGACATTGTACTTGCAGCTCTCGGCGTAGCTGTGCAGGATGGTGACCATCTGCTCCCGGGTGACAGGATCGTCAGGACCGAAGCGGCCGTCCCCGTAGCCGGAGATGACCCCCTGCTGGGCGGCCCAAGTCACCGCGGTGCTGTACCAGCTATCCTTCGCCGTGTCGGTGAAGGAATCGGTTCCGCTGACCGCGGGGCTTCCCGCCATGCGGTAGAAGACCATGGCCATCATGGCCCGGCTCATGGTCATGTCAGGGCTGAAGGTGGTGGCAGAGGTGCCGGAAAACAGACCCAGGGAGACCGAGCGCAGGGCGCTGTCCTTGGCCCAGTGGCCGTCCAGGTCTACGAATACGCCGGGGTCCAGGGGGACTTCGCCGTCGCCGATGTCGGTTCCCCCGCCGCTGCCGGAGCCGCCTCCGCTGGAGCCGCCGCCCGAGCTGTCATCGCTGCGGATGACAGACACGGTGAAGGGGGCCGAGCTGGTGTCGCCCACGCTGCCGTCCTCCGTCAGCGTGACGATCTTGGAGTGGCCCAGGGCAAACTGGGTGTCCTCTTCTCCGGTATAGGTGAAGGTGAGGCGTGCCACCTGGTAGCTGCCCTGGAAGGCGTTGCTCCCGGCATAGAAGCCGAAATAGGTGCGGTTCTCCCGGGTGACCACAGGGGTCTGGCCCGTGGTACGTAGCGCCTCGTCCAGATACTCCACCCCGGTCAACTTCATGCCGCTGGGCAGGTCAATGCCGAATTCAGCGGCGGAGAAGGGATCGTCCTCCTGCAGCCGCAGCTCCACGGTAAAGGTGGTCTGCTCCTTGTCCAGGGTGACCTGATCTGTGGATGTGGTAATGGTAGCGGCCTGAGCCCCACACATCAAAACTGTGCTGGCCAACAGGCCCGCGCTCAGCCGAGTTACGAAATGCTTCAATGGAAATCCCCCGTTCTGTGACTGTGAGAACGTGTCCCGGGCGGCTTTCGCCGTCCGGGACACGGGCGTAAGCTTGTTACTCTATGGGATTACTGCTGCAGCAGATACTGCATCAGCAGGGACAGGTCCTGAACGTCCACTACCTTATCGCTGTTGAGATCAGCGCGGACCGCATCGGACCAGTTTTCGTCGCCCTCGTGGGCCTGATAGTAAACCTTGAGCATGTTCACGTCGGACATGCTGACCTGGCCGTCGTCGTTCACGTCGTACTGCACCCGGACCTGAGTGGTCACAGGTCCGCCCACCTCGCCGGGCAGGTCGGGACCGGTGGTGCCGGAAGCATAGGCGTACTCCACGGGAGTCAGGACGATCTGCCCCTTTTCGTCAGCGGCGGTGAGGGTGACGCGCAGCACCTCAGTCTGCTTGCTGGCGGCAAGGGCGTCCACGCCGGACATCTGGGTGAGCATGACCTTGTAAAGCATGCCGTCCTCGGTCTGCTCAGGCTCTGCCTGCTCCATCACAAAGCCGTTCAGGGCTTCCAGCTTGACGGAATCGGGCACATACTGGCCGTCCAGCAGGAAGGAGAACTCCATGGTGCCCTTGTCGCTGCTCATACCGGCAGCGGTAAAGGTGTAGGAAGTTTCGGCGCCGGTGTAGACCAGGTTAGCGCCGCTGGCAGTCAGGGAAGCCACGTCAACGGTGGCAGAGACGGAGTCGCTGGCGTTGCCCATGGTGACCGTCTCCTGAATGTCCATGGTGTCTTCCACCGAGTAGGTCTTGGTGAAGTAGACCACAGCGGTAGTGTTGTACTTCTTGATGGCGCCGCTGAGAGCGGTGTCATACGCGGCCTGGGCACCGTCGCACTCCAGGACATAGGGCTCCTCGCTGTTTCCCTTTACAGTGGCCTTGTACAGCAGGGTGATCTCGCCGGAGGGGTTCTCGATGGTGACGCCGTCGCTGGAGAAGTCGTAGTCCTTCACGGCCTTGGCGGGGTCATAAACGGTGGTGGCCACGCTCAGATCCACGTTCATCCAGTAGGCATCCAGTTCCAGATCCTCCTTGGGGAACACGGTGATCTCAGAGCCGATGGGGTAGATGTAGACCTTGGTCTGGGTGCCTTCCTTGATGGAAGTTCTCCAACCGGCAAAGACGTAACCGTCCCGGGTAAATTCGGTGGTCTCGGGCAGCTTTACGGTGGTGCCGGCGTCGTACAGGGGGCTCTCATACTCTTCGCCTTCGCCGTTGAGGCCGGGGGTGAAGGTCATGGAGAACTGCTGGAGCAGCTTGAAGGCCACGCCATTTTTGGTTTCGGGCTTGCTGGGATAGCCATAGGTCACGCCGTCGCTGGGGGCGGACCACTTCTGAGTCTTCTCGTTGTAGGTGAGGGTGATGGTCTTGACGGAGGGGTCCTCCTCCACGATGCGGTAGGTGTTGTGATCCGCCTGGACCTTAGTGACCATCTGGCTGGCATCAATGGTCATGTCACAGGTCCAAATGCCCGCCTCGTTCTTGGTGGGCTGACCAAACTCATAGGTGACCTGGAGGTTGCTGGGTACCACATCCCAACGATAGCCCAGCAGGACCTTATTTACTACGGTGCCGTCCATCTGAGGCACTGCGCCGTAGACGGTGACAAAGAAATAGGAACAGTTGTCCTTGTTGGGGGCTTCAGGGGTGTTGGGATCGGGCTCCTCACCCTTTTCCACCAGCTTGAAGGCCACGCCGTTCTGGGGCTTGGAAACGGTGTCGCCAGGGCCGTTGGAGGTGTACTCCTTGGGCAGCTCAGGAGCGACCCACTTACCAGTACCCTGATTGTAGGTCAGGGTGATGGTCTTGGTGGCGGTGCCGTCCTCGCCGACTTCGGCGGGGTCAATGGTATACTGCGGGTAATTGCTCAAAATCTTATTTACGAAGCATTGCTCACTGGACTCCGCATCGGAGGTATAGCCTACGATGGTTACGTCGCACAGCCACTTGCCTTCCGACTCATAGGGGTCTCCGATGGTCAGGGAAGGTCCGTAGGTGCTGGGTCTGTTTCCAAGCAGACCGCCGCCCACGGGATCGTACTCGCCCAGATAGGTCTGGACCCAAATATCCATATTGGTGCCCAGCACGGGAGCGGCAGGGCTGGCGGCATCACAGGTGCCCTCCACCGTGATCTGGACGGGATTTTCTTCGGACTGGATGCACCACTTGTTGTTCTGGTAGACCAGGGTCAGTTCGGGGTTGGCGGTTACCGTGTGCCCCTCACCAAACTGCTCGGTCAACAGCGCTTCTGCGTTCAGGGAGCAGGTGGCATACCAGACGCCGTCCTTCTGGTAGAAGTCGGCATTCTCCAGGTCCCAATCATTGGAGGAAATGAAGTTTTTCTTTCCGGAGTCGCTGTTGCCGCCCTTGTGAGCTGCGGCATCATTGGTACAGGTGAGGGTCAGGGAGATTCCCCGGTTTTCACCGGTGGGGCCCCAAACGGGTCCAAACTCAGGGGGAGTATCGGGCTCTTCCACGTCACCCTTCTCCACCAGGGTGAAGTCGGCGTGCCACTCGCCGTAGCCGCCGTGATCCACCCACTTGATGCAGGTGAAGGAGATGTCGCTGTACAGGGACGCGTCTACCCCGGACCCGGCAAGAAGCTCTTCCAGAGTGGGGACCTCAGACACATTTTCTGTCAGCCAGGCGCGGCAGGCTTCATCATCCTGGGCCACGATTCGCTCGTGATCGGAGCCCTCCGGGATGGTAATGGCAGGCACCTCGATTCTATATTCGTGCCAATTAGCGTCGTCTAATGGGAATGCAAAAATAAAGGTCTGGGTTTCGGCTGCCTCATTGTCCGCAGCGGGGACCACTTCGGTGACCAGAGAGGTTTCCTGGGCCGGTTGCTCGGAAAGCGCCTCTTCCGGAGTGGCTGCTGCTGCCGGTACTACCATGCTGGCCAACATTGCCACAGATAATAAGCCGGCTTTCCATTGCTTTGCGTTCATGTGTGTTACAGATCCTTTCATGATTTTGACCGCTCTTCCTACACAAAGAAATTGGACCTTTTCGACAATAAAACATTTGCTAAAAATTCACTTTCAGTATATTCCCACCACAAATCCGTGTCACGTTAGGAAACTGTTCAGATTAAAACAATTTCACACACCAATTTTCCCAATGGAGAAGAAAAATTCACCAAAACCGGGCCATTTGTTCCAAACGGCGGGAAGGAGGGGGCAGAAGGCGGAAAAAAGAAAGTGATTTTTCAGTAAAAATTACCCTAGGCCATGAGGGGGGCTGCTGGAGCTTAGGGCTACATTGGAACAGAAACCGGAGGATGCAGATTTCCGAATCAGAGCAAAACGGCCAAAGCCCCTGGGAAATCCCAGGGGCCTTGGCCAGGTCAGGGTCAAACGAGGTTGAGGAAAACCGTAATGATACCGGAGTTTACCAGGTTGATGAAGAGGCTGCCCACCAGAGGCACGATAAAGAAGGCGCTGGGGGAGGAGCCGTACTTGGCGTCGATGACCTGCATGTTGGCCATGGCGGTGGGCACGGCGCCCAGGCCGAAGCCGGTCTGGCCCACGGTCATCACCGCGGCGTCGAAGTTCTTGCCCATGACGCGGAAGGTGACGAAGATGCCGAAGAGAGCCATCAGGACCATCTGAGCCAGCAGGATGACGATCATGGGCAGAGCCAGATCAATGAGCTGCCACAGCTTCATGGTCATCATGGACAGGGCCAGGAACACCAGCAGGGAGATGTTGGAGATCATGGACAGCTCGGGGAGCTTCAGGTCCAGCTTGTCGGAGTGGTCGGCGATGTTGCGCAGGATGGCGGCAGCCACCATGGCGCCCACGGAAGCGGGGAACTCGATGCCGGTGCGCTCCAGCAGAGAGGAAACCAGGGTGCCCAGACCCACAGTGATGAGGACCTGATAGGCCGCGGCGGTCATCCGCTTCTCGTCCACGGGGGGCTGCTTCTCCTCGTTGCCGAACTTCATATCCTGGGCCTCGGGGTTGGGCTTCAGGTTGTTGTGCTCAATGAGGTAGCGGCCAACAGGACCGCCCAGCAGGGCGCCGCCCACCAGGCCGAAGGTGGCCGCAGCGGTGGCGATGGTGGTACCGGCCTCCAGGCCGGCCTTCTCCAGGATGGGGCCCCAGGCGGCGGCGGTGCCGTTGCCGCCCACCATGGGGATGGAGCCGCAGGCCATGCCCACCAGGGGGTCTACGCCCATCAGCTTACAGACCAGGATGCCCAGACCGTTCTGGAAGACCACCAGAATGCTGGAGAGGATCAGGAACAGAATGACCTGGGGGCCGCCCTTGCGCAGCAGCTTCCAGCTGGCGGTGTAACCGATGCCGGCGTAGAACAGCAGGCTGAAGAAGTCGTTGAAGGAGCTGTCCAGAGAGAACTTGCACAGACCGGACATGTTCAGTACGGTAATGAGCAGCGCAAAGAGCACGCCGCCGACCACGGGGGTGGGGATACAGAACTTACGCAGGACGTAGATGTGTTTTTTGATGAAGTCGCCCACCATCAGCACAACGATGGCCAGAGCAATCGTGTAGTACACGTTCAGACTGATTTCCAGCATGATGAAGTTTCCCCTCCTATATTATGATGCCAGTTTCCCACAAATGGCGCGTCCCATCACACCTTGGGAACGCCATTCTCCATCAGAGTCTTTCCGTCGGCCACGATGGTGCCGTTTTTCATGATCACGTCGTAGTGGCAGGCGGCCTTCACGGTGCCGCCCAGGGTGATGCTGGTGCCGATGCCGATGTGGCAGGAGCCGAACACGCCCTCGTCCTCCAGCATGAAGCCGCAGAAGTGGCACTTGGGGTTCAGGCCCACCCCGTGCTCGGCGATGTTGTACACGTTGGGATCGTTCTTGCTGGCCAGGTTGTCAGCCAGCATCTTGGCCTGGCGGCCGCCGGAGATGTCCACGATGCGGCCGTTTTCTACCTTCAGGGTGACGGGCTCTTCCAGCACGCCGATGCCGATGTAGGGGATGGAGCCGTCGGCCACGATGACGCCGTTGGCGGTGCCTTCCAGGGGAGAGACGTTGGCCTCGACGGTGGGCAGAGTGGAGAACTGTCCGGGCTCCACCATGCAGTACAGGTGGTTGCCCCGGCGGCCCTTGGCGGAGTACTCCAGGTGGGTGCCGCTGGGGGAGGTGAGCACGATCTTCTCCGCCCCGGCCATGCCCTGGGCCATGGCCATGCACACCCGCTTGGCCTCCTCAAAGTCGGCCTCGATGCCGCCGTGGATCATCATTTCCTCGGTGAAATGGGTGAGGACCAGACCGCGGGAACCGGCGGCAATGGCCTCCTTCACCGCGTGGGTGTGGGTGATGGACTTGCCCACCACGCTGAGGAAGGCGTCGCTGGCCTTCATGGCGGCGGCGATCTCCTTGGGGGGCTCCTCACTGTCCTGCTTCCGGGGCTCCATGATGCAGATGGCGGGCTCGGCGCCTACGCGGTAGACCTCGGTGGCCAGAGCCTGAGCGATGCTCATGCGGGAGAGCTCGGTGATAATGAGCACCTGCTCGCCGGGCTGGATCTTGGCACAGACGTTGACCACCTTGCTGGCCCCCCGGGACATATAAATGTTTTCCATCTCCAGTTCCTCCTTGTAGACCAAATAAAAAATATTCTATAGAATCCGAAAGGAAAAAGAAAGGGGTTCCTCCCCTTTGATCTTTACACAATATATTCTATAGAATATTAGAAAAAAGTCAAGAGCCTTTTGTCGGAAAATGTGATTTTGTAAGAGACGAAAAAATCCCACAATGCTTTTTGTGGGATCAAACAAAGACAGGGCGGCAGCGCCGCCCTGTGGGATCAACCTTTTTGTTCCATGAATTTCCGTCCGTTTCGGATGTGGGTAGAGATGGCCTGCTGGGCCGCCGCTACATCCCGGGCCTCCAGGGCCTGGATAATGAGCTTGTGTTCTTCATAGATGGCGTGGCGGCGCTCCACATTGCTGGAGGAGTACTTCCGGTCCCGGCTGATGATGCCCTTCAGCATGTCCAGCAGGTTGCGCAGGATCTGGTTGCCCGCCAGAGAATAGAGGTAGGAGTCGAACTGCTGGCTGGCGGTGAAGATATCGGTGGAGTCGGAGGCCTGACGGTAGCGCTCGATCAGGTCATATAAATTCTGAATGTCCTGCTCATCCAGATTTTGAATGCACTCGGCCACGGCCAAATGCTCCAAAGCCTCCCGGCAGGCGTAGGCGTCGGAGATCTCCTGCTGGTCCAGGGCCCGCACCACCGCGCCGTGATAGGGGATGATATCCACCAGGCCGTCGCTGGCCAGACGGCGGATGGCCTCCCGCACAGGGGTGGCGCTGACATTCATCTGCTTGGCCAGGTGCTGTTCTTTTAGCTCGGTGCCGGGAGGGATAGATCCATTTGCAATGGAGTCTACCAGATTTCGGTAGACCTGTTCACTTAAGGGAATGCGGGAGACGCCGCTGACATTTTTATAATCCATAATTTGGCTTCTACTCCAATTGAAAAAATAGGTTCAGAAACAACTGGTATGAAAACCATTATAATACAGAACCCGGGATCCCGCAAGGGAAGCCCGGGTTGGAGAAAAGGGGAGGGTCACACCTGCTCCAGCTGCTGGCTGTTTTGCAGGGCGTGGAGGGCGCTGAGGATCATGTCCAGGGCGTAGTCGTCGCCAAAGGTGGTGTCGATGGCCAGGTGGAAGTTTTTCGCGTGGCCCCAGATTTCGCGGGTGTAGTACTGGTAGTTGGTGGCCCGCTTCCGGTCTCCCTGTTCGATCTGGGCGTGGGCGGTCGCCTCGTCCAGGCCGTAGGTGTCCATGATGCGGTGGAGACGGGCCTCCTTGTCGGCGTGGAGCCACACCCGCAGACAGTGGGGGTCGTTGCGCAGCAGCCAGTCGGCACAGCGGCCCACCAGCACGCAGTTGCCTTGGGCGGCCAGAGACAAAATGGTCTGCTTCTCGGCGGCAAAGAGGGCGTCCTTGGGGGCCTCCTGCTCCGGGGCGTAGTACATCTGATTGGTAAAGTCGTAGAGCAGGGGGCTGGTCATGCTCTCCTCCTGCTGGTGGACGAACTGGGGGGTAAAGCCCGTGGTGCCCGCCGTCAGTTGGATGATCTCCTCGTCATAGAACTGGTAGTTCAGGCGATCGGCCAGCAGGCGGCCAATGATGCGGCCGCCGCTGCCGTACTGCCGCCCAATGGCAATGACATAGCCCCGCCCGGCAGCGGGCTTGGGGGCGTCCTCCTCCTGAGGGGGAAACAACAGACCGGGGAGGAAGGAGAGCAACCGCCCAAAAGTCCGGGCCAGAAAGCCCACCAGCAGGGCGGCTACCAGGGTGCCCTCCCGCACGCCGGCCAAACGACCGGACAAAATCAGGGAGGCGGCCACGGCAATGGCGGTCATGGACACGTCAAAGCAGACCTTGGTGATGCCGAAGTCGGTGTTCCAGGTGAGCACCACCGCCCGCACAAAGGACTCGCCGGGCAGCATGGCCACGTCAGCCAGTACCTCCAGGTATACGCCGAAGGCCAGCACCGCGCAGCCCGCCAGCAGATAAAGGACCTTTTCGGGATAGGAGCCGGGGGAGACAAAGAATAGCAGCCCCATGGTCAGGTCAATAAAATAACCGAAAGCAATGGAGATGGGGATTTGCAGCAGATGCTCCAGCCGGAAGCGCCGCCGCAGGATGAGCAGCTGCAGGAAAATGAGCAGCAGGCTGAAGGCGATGGTGAACTGCCCCAGGGTCAGAGGAAATTTTAGGCTCAATACATAAGGAATGGCGGAGATGGGGGAGGTGCCCAAATCCGCCTTGGTTACCAGGCTGACGCCCAGGGAGCTGAGAAACAGTCCCAGCAGAAAAATAAGGTACCGCTTTGCTTTTTCCATTTATCCATTCTCCTCTATCAGATGTTCCGAAATGCGGGTCAGCAGGTCCAGCAGGTGGGCCTGTTCCTCCGGGGGAATGCCCTGCAGGGCCTGGGCTTCCAGCTGAAGGAACTGTTCCCGCACCAGCTGGGCCATCTCGTGGCCCTGGGGGGTGAGGAAAATGTAGTAGGTGCGCCGGTCGCCGTTGAGACTGCGGCGCTGGATGAGCCCCTTGTCCTCCATACGGTTGAGTAGGGAGGTGAGGGTGGCCGCCTCGATGTGGCAGGCCCGGGCGATGCGGATCTGGCTGGCCCCGTCGTGGTAGGACAGGTACTCCAGCACCTTGGGCTGACCGATGGTGAGGCCAGTGCCCTTGAGCCCTGCCAGCAGCTTTTTGTGCAGCAGGGACTGGTTTGCCATGATGAGATAGTGCAGGCTGTGTTCCATGGACCGATGACTCCTTATAATATTAGAAATCTAATAATGATGATTCTAATATTATACGGACGTACACGGGGAAATGTCAAGAGAGCAGAAAAAATCCCGGCCGGAAAAGCTCCGGCCGGGATCAAACGATATAAAATCAGAGGCAGCGGCGGTAAGTACGGGTGATCTCCCGCAGCCGGCCCGAGACATAGGGGTTGAAGGCGTCCTCCCGCACCCGCCAGGACCAGTTGTGGCCGCCGCAGGAGCCGGGGGTGTTCATCCGGGAATCGGCCCCCAGGCCCAGTACATCCTGGAGGGGGGCGATGGCCAGATAGCTGCCCGTGGCCCAGGCCCCGGAGATGACGCCCCAGCCGATGCCCTCCTCATCCCGCAGGCGTAAATACTGGCGGGCAAAGCGGGCCTCGTCCTGGTTGCCCTCCTGGAGGAACTGGACAAAGGTGGGGGTGTCGTGGGTACCGGTGTAGACCACAGAGAATTTTTCGCAGTTGTGGGGCAGATAGGCGCTCTCGCCCACGGGGTCGAAGGCAAAGACCATGACCTTCATGCCGGGGATGCCGCAGGTGCGGACAAATTTCAGGGCGTCGGCGTCCAGATCGCCCAGGTCCTCGGCAATGAGCTCCAGCTGGGGCGCGGCGGTCTGGATGGCCTTCAGCAGCTCCATGCCCGGACCGGGCTCCCAGTGGCCCTCCTTGGCGCTTTCCGCCCCGGCGGGAATGGACCAATAGGTGTGGAAGGCGCGGAAGTGGTCGATGCGCACGGCGTCATACAGCCGATGACACCAGGTGATCCGCTCCCGCCAGAACTGGAACACGGCCTGCTTGTTTCCCTTCCAGTCGTACAGGGGGTTGCCCCAGAACTGGCCGTCGGCGGTGAAGGCGTCGGGGGGAACGCCGGCCACATTGGCCAGGTGGCCGTCCTCATCCAGCTGGAAGAGCTCCGGGTGGGACCAGCGCTCCACGCTGTCGGCGGAGAGGTAGATGGGGATGTCGCCCATGATGCGGATGTGCCGCTGATTGGCGTATTCCTTTAAATGGAACCACTGGCGGTAGAAGGTGTCCTGGAGGAAGGTATGGAAGGCCACCAGCTCCGGGTCGGGGACGGCGTCCTCGGGCCATTCCTCCCAGCTGGTGCCGTACTGGTCGTGGAGGGCGGCAAAGCGGGCGTAGTCGGCCAGCCAGGGCAGGTCGGGCTCCTCCTGCTGGGGGGCGTCCAGCTGCTGGTAGCGTTCAAAGGCCCGCTTCAGCAGGGGAAGGCGGGTGGCGTTGAGGTGGTCGTAATCCACCTGGTCTGGGGTGATCCATTTGGCCTGATCCAGCTCCTGGGGAGTGAGCAGTCCCTGAGAGGCCAGCTCGTCCAGGTCGATGAGCAAGGGGTTGCCGGCAAAGGCGGAGGTGGACATATAGGGGGAGTTTCCGTGACCCAGGGGGACCAGGGGCAGGATCTGCCAATAGGTCTGTCCGGCCTGAGAGAGAAAATCCACAAAGCGGCGGGCGGATGCCCCCAGAGAGCCGATGCCGTAAGGGCCCGGCAGGGAGGAGACAGCCAGCAGGATGCCGCTGTAGCGCGCGTCATACATAGGGGAAGGGTCTCCTTTCGAGGTGGAATCAAGGCCAGGGGAAGGGCTCCCCTGGCCTCGGGCATATTGTACCATATTGAACAAGAAAATTCAAGGCTGTTTGTGCGATTTCACCTTAACTTCAATCTGGCGGCGGAAAAAGTCCAGCATCCGGTCGTTGGTCTCCCGGCTCTCGTCCCAGTCCCACCAGCCCACCTCAAAGACGTGGGTGGTGCGGGGGCTCTTCTCCCGGGACCAGTGGATGAGCTCGTGGGGGATGGCGGAGTGCTCCAGGCAGCGGATGAGGTGCTGGCTCTGGGCGTAATAGCGGTCGGCCTCGCTGGAAATGACCAGAATGGGGGGCAGGGGCAGGCCGGGGGCGGTGTCGGCAAAGCTGACATGGCCCCGCAGGGGGGAGCTTTGCCAGGGGCGGCCCAGCATCAGGTCCAGATACTCCCGGGTCACCGCCCGGTCGGTGAGGGGGGTGAACAGGCGGAAGCGGTATACGTCGCATACCCCGTGGGCGATGGCCAGAGCGGTGATGCTCAGGGGCAGGGGGGAGACCCGGTAGAGCTTTTGCAGCTTGGGGTCCAGCTGGACGCAGGCGGTGAGGGCGGCCAGATGTCCTCCGGCGGAGTCCCCGGTGAGCAGCAGCTTAGATAGGTCAAAGCCGTACTCCGCCCCGTGGGCGGCCAGCCACTCCAGACTGGCGAATACGTCCCGGATCTGGCCGCTGATGTCGGTCTGGGGCACCAGGCGGTAGCTCATGCCCATGACGGCGTAGCCTTGGGAGGCCAGATACATGCAGTAGGCCCGGTTCAGCTCCCGGTCGCCGTACATCCAGCCGCCGCCGTGAATGTCCACAATGGTGGGCAGGGGGCCGGAGACCCCGGCGGGGCGGTACAGGTTCAGGGTGTGCATGGGGTCGCCGTCCTCCAGGTAGGGGATGCCCGGCCGGACCTCCACCCCCTGGGGCAGGGGTTGAGAACTCAGCCGCATCTGATCCCGGCGGCGGTTTCCCTCCCATTTGCGGCGGATGAGAGAACGAATGAAAAAGCCCATGGTGTGTGCCTCCTGAGGTTGAATTCCCTTTCAGGATACTCGCATTTCCCGTCCTTTGCAAGGGAAAGAAAACAGCCGGGACCCTTCCGGGTCCCGGCTGTACCTTAAATACTTTCCCGCTCCACCACGGTGTAGCCCAGCATGGTCTGGCGCACGGGGAGGGGCTCTCCCTTCCGGTCCACCATGGACAGCAGCATCCCCGCGGCCTCGCTGCCGCAGGTCTCATAGTAGAAGTGGGCGGTGGTGAGCTGGGGGGTGACGTATACGTCCGCCCAGTTGTCATCCACCCCGGCCACGCTCACGTCCTGGGGCAGGCGTTTTCCTGCCCGGCGCAGGGCGTCCATGGCGCCCAGGGCGGTGAGGTCGGTGGCGCACATGACCCCATCCAGATCGGGGTACTCGGTCAGCAGCTCCTCCATGGCCTGCCGGCCGCCCTCCAGAGTGAAGGAGGCGGAGCGGCAGGGCAGGTCGGGGGACAGCCCCGCCTCACTGAGAGCGGCCTGAGCCCCCTGCTTGCGCCGCAGGCCCACGGCCACATCCTGCTCGGTGACGCCCAGATACACCACCCGGCGGCGGCCCCGGCGGATGAGACGGGCCATGAGCTCCCGGGCGGCGTTGTAGTCGTCGTGGTAGACACAGGGGACCCCGTCGGTGCGCTGGCCCGCCACCACTACGGGGACGGAGCAGTTGAGCAGAGCGTGCTGGTGACGGGGGGTGAGGACGGTGGCCATGAGGATGATGCCCGCCACCGAGCGGGTCTGAAACAGGTCCAGGTAGGCCAGCTCCTGTTCCGGGTCGTTGTCGGTGTTGGCCAGCAGACACAGGTAGCCCCGCTGGGACAGCCCCTGGGTGATGCCGGCGGTGACCCGGCCCACGGCGTCGGAATTGATCTTGGGTACGATGACCCCCACGTAGTCGGTGACCTTGCTGCGCAGAGACTGGGCAGCGGCGTCGGGGCGGTAGCCGGTCTGGGCGATGGCGGCGGCAATGGCCTCCCGCTTGGCCTGGCTGAGGGAGCCGCCGTTCAGATAGCGGCTGACGGCGGCGCTGGATACGCCGGCCATTTGGGCGATCTCTTTGATGGTCATATGGCTGGCAGCTCCTTTTAAAATATGGTTACCCCTCCTGGAGCATCCAGGCAAAGCCGTAGGGGAACAGCTCCACCCGGCTGAGGTTGTCGAAGTCACCTCCGTAGATCAGCTCTTTAAAGGAGCCCTGCTCGGGGGAGGAGACGGTGACAAATTCCTGGCTGAAGTTGAAGAAGGCGATGAGCTTGCGGCCCTGGTACCAGCGGCCCACACCCAGCACGTGGGAGGAGCCGGTGTCAAAGGTCCACACGTCGGCCCGGGCGTCAAAGGCGGGCTCCTGGGCGCGGATCTCTTCCAGATGGCGCAGGCCCATGAACTGCTTGCCCTGGCGGGTGGTCCCGTCATGGCGCATGGCGGCCAGCTCCCACTGGAAGTTGCCCCGGTGGATGTAGCGGCTGTCGTCCCACTTCTCGCCGTCGTGGTGGTAGGAGTAGTCGTTGAGCTGGCCCACCTCGTCGCCGCTGTACAGTACGGGGATGCCGCTCTGGGTGAGCATCCAGGCGTGGAGCATCAGGTCGCAGGAGATGGCCCGCTCCAGTTTGAAGGGGTTCTGCTCGTAGTCGGCAGCCTCCACACCGCACAGGGAGGCGGTGGTGCCGCACAGGCGGGCGTCGCCCAGGCGGGGGTCGTCGTTGTAGAGCTCGCCCCGGCTGTCGCTGCCCGGCCACTTGCCGGTGAACCAGTCGTTGAGGTACTTCTTGTGGGCCACCTCATTGGTGCCGAAGTGGGCCTTCAGCCAGGCGTAGTCCAGGCCCCAGCCGATGTCGTCGTGGCAGCGCAGGTAGTTCAGGAACAGGAAGTCCCGGGGCAGGGCGCACACCGTGTCCATCTGGTGGCGCAGCAGGGACACGTCCCCGGTGGCCAGGGTGTGCCAGGTGGTGGCCATGGTGGTCACGTTGTACAGCATGTGGCACTCGGGCTTTTCGGGGGAGCCGAAGTAGGGCACCACCTTGGCGGGCTCCATGACCACCTCGCCCAGCAGCAGCACGCTGGGACACACGATCTGACAGACCATGCGCATCATACGCACCAGGGTGTGGACCTGGGGAAGGTTGCGGCAGTTGGTGCCCAGCTCCTTCCAGATGTAGGGCACCGCATCCAGGCGGATCACGTCGATGCCCCGGTTGGCCAGGTACAGGAGGTTTTCCGTCATGTCGTTAAAGACCACGGGGTTGGCGTAGTTGAGGTCCCACTGATAGGGATAGAAGTTGGTCATGACCACCTGCTTGCAGTCATCCAGCCAAGTGAAGCTGCCGGGGGCGGTGGTGGGGAACACCTGGGGGACCGTCTTTTCAAACTCCTGGGGGATCTCCCAGTTGTCATAGAAGAAGTAGCGCTCCCGGTAGCCGGGCTCTCCGGCCCGGGCTTTCCGGGCCCACTGGTGGTCCTCGCTGGTGTGGTTCATGACAAAGTCCAGGCACAGGCTGATGCCCTTCTCCCGGCAGGCGTCGGCCAGGTGCTCCAGGTCCTCCATGGTGCCAAGCTCCGGCTGGACCCGGCGGAAGTCGGACACGGCGTAGCCGCCGTCGCTGCGGCCCTTGGGGCTCTCCAGCAGGGGCATCAGGTGCAGGTAGTTGACCCCGCACTCCTGGATGTAGGGCAGGCGCTCCTGCACGCCCTTCAGGTTGCCGGCAAAGGCGTTGGTGTACAGCATCATGCCCAGCAGGTCCCGGCGGCGGTACCAGTCGGGGTCCTCCTCCCGGCGCAGGTCCTGCAGGCGCAGATCCAGTTTGCGCTGGGCCCAGCAGCGGCGCAGCATCTGGACAAAGTAGTCAAAGGCGGCAATGTCTCCGTGGTAGAGCTCGCAGTAGAGCCACTTCAGCTCGTCGTAGCAGGCATCCAAACGGCGCTGGAAGGCGTCGGGGTCGTCCCGGCGGGCAGGCTCCGCTTCTTCACAGGGAAGCTCCTCTTCCTCCTCGGGCTGAGGAGCGGGCTCCTCTTCCTCTTCGGGCTCAGGCTGGGGAGCGGGAACTTCCTGGACAGGGGCCTCCTGGACGGGAACTTCCTGGGGCTGCTCCGGCTGGACCTGAGAGGACACCTGGGGCTCCTCCTGAGCGATAGGGGCGGACTGGGCGGCGCCCATGTCCACCTTGGGCAGGGCGGGCATCTTCAGCGGCCAGCCCTCCTCCAGCCAGCGGCGGATGCGCCAGGTGTGGGCGGGGATGACACTCCAATTTTTAAACCCGTTCATGAAACGGCCTCCTTACTGAATTTCCGCCAGGGTGGGCATGGCGGGGATGGCTCCGCTGCGGGAGCAGGTAATGGAAGCGGCGCGGTTGGCAAAGGCCAGGATGTCCTCCAGCTCGGCGGCAGTGAGACCCTCCAGGGGCTTTCCTTCCCGGGCCACCAGGCGGCTGAGCACCGCGCCCAGGAAGGTGTCGCCAGCCCCGTTGGTGTCGGCCACGGTGGTGGTCACGCCGGGCACCAGACCGGTCTTACCCTGCCAGCGGTAGAAAGCGCCCTTGCTGCCCAGGGTGATGAGCACCAGCTTGACGCCGTCCTGCTCCATGCGGCGGCTGCCCTCCTCGGGGTCGTCGGTGCCGGTGAGCAGGGGCAGCTCCTCGTCGCTGATTTTCAGCAGGTCCACCAGGGGCAGGGGAATGCGCATCCACTGCACAGCCTCTTCCTCACCACGCCACAGGCTGGCGCGGTAGTTGGGGTCGTAGCTCACCAGCACCCCCTTCTGGTGGGCGTGGCGGGCGGCGAAGATGGTGGCGGAGCGGGACAGGCCGGCGGTGAGGCTCACCGAGCCGAAGTGGAGCACCTTGGCTCCCTCGATGAGACGCACGTCCACCTCGTCGGGGGAGAGGTTGCTGTCCGCCCCCCGCAGGAACTGGAAGGAGCGCTCCCCCTCGGGGGAGAGGGTGACCACCGCCATGGTGGTGGGAGCGGAGTCGGTGAGCAGGCAGGAGGTGTCTACCCCGTTTTCCACCAAAACCTCCCGCAGGTAGCGGCCAAAGCCGTCTGTGCCCACTTTGCCCAGAAAAGCGGTCTGAGCGCCCAGACGGGCGGCGGCCACCGCCACATTGGCGGGCGCGCCTCCGGGGTTGGCGGCAAAGGTGGGGACCCCCTGGCTGTTGCGGCCAGTCTGGGTCAGGTCGATCAAAACTTCTCCAACAGTGGTGATATCACTCATGACGGAACAGCTCCCCTTCAAAAATATTGAAATATTTTGAAAACGATTGCAAAAAAACTATAGCACAGAAATTCGGCCCGTGCAACGAGAAAACCGGCACTTTTTTCACGTCCGATTTCACAAAATTTTCCTTCTGAATTTGACACATCAGACAAGGAGGCAGAAAATAGACGCATCTTTTTATGAAAAAGGAATTGCTATTTTCATAGCGCCATGATACTTTGGGATAAAACAGGACAAGATGGAGGAAAGGAGCGAGAGATATGCCGTTGGAAGAGTATCACAAGGCCCTGCGCATGGGCCTGAGAGAGAACCGGGCCGCCGAGGCCCGGGGCGAGGCCCCCGGACTGCGGGTTCTGCCCGAGGAGCCGGAGAAACTTTCTGTGCGGCGGGAATCCCTGGGCATTGTGGAGATCCCCAGCGAGCTGCTGGATGGGACCTGCAACAATTTACGCGCCGGGGCCTTTTCCCGCAGCTTTTACCCCGCCCTGCAGGAGGACAGCGAGTTTGCCCACAAGTGGGCCTCCCTGTGCAAATCCCACCTGGAGGAGGGCATTCGGGACCCCATCAAGGCGGTGGAGTACCTCAACCATTTTTACGTCATCGAGGGCCACAAGCGGGTCAGCGTGCTGAAATATTTTGGGGCCATCTCCATTCCGGGCGTAGTCACCCGCCTGCTGCCCAAGCCCTCGGATGACCCGGCGGTGGCGGCCTACTACGAGTTTTTGGACTTTTACCAGATGACCGGCCTGAACTTTTTGGTGTTCCACCGTCCGGGGGAGTACCGGGAACTGCTGGAGGCCATGGGCCGCACCAACCGGGAGGCCTGGAGCGCCGAGGACGTGTACGCCCTGCGCACCTTCTACTACATGTTCCGGGACGCCTATCTCAAGGAGAGCGGCGACTATGAGAGCATTTCCATCGCCTTTCTGACCTATATCAAGATTTTCGGCTACGGCGCATCCCGGGACAAGATGTCCTCCCAGATCGCCCAGGAGCTGCCCAAGATCCGCCAGGAAATCCGCAACCGCCAGGAGAACGCGGGTACCACCGTGCTGGTGGAGGACGAGGTGAAGCGGCCCCTGTTTACCTTCTCCACGGGCGGAAAGGTGACGGCGGCCTTTATCCACAACGGCTCCTCCGCCACCTCCCGTTGGGTGTACGGCCACGAGTACGGCCGCTATCTGCTGGAAAACGCCATGGGCGGGCAGGTGCGCACCCTGTCCTATGAGAACGTGGAGGATGACCAGGCGGCGGAGCAGGCCATTGAGGACGCGGTGGAGAAGGGGGCCGACGTGATCTTCACAACCCACCCCCGTCTGCTCATGCCCAGCGTGAAGCAGGCGGTGCTCCGCCCCAATGTAAAGATCCTCAACTGTTCCCTCAACACCTCCTACCCCTCGGTGCGCACCTACTACCCCCGGATGTATGACGCCAAGTTCATCAAGGGGGCCATTGCGGGCACCCTGACCCGGGACGGACGCATCGGCTACGTGGCCGACTACCCCACCTACGGCAGCATCGCCAGCATCAACGCCTTCGCCCAGGGGGCCCGTATGGTCAACGCCAACGCCCGGGTGTATCTGGAGTGGGCGGGGATGAAGGATGGGGGCGGCCTGCAGCGGCTTCAGGAGCGGGGCATCGCCTATATTGACTACCTGGACCGCCTGGGCGCCAACACCGGCAACCAGCTGGGCGGCATCCACAACCTGGCCCTCATCCAGTGCCATTGGGGCAAGCTGTACCAGAGCCTGGTGCGCCGGGTGATGGAGGGCAGCTGGAAGCAGGAGGACCGGGGCAGCAGCGCCATCAGCTACTGGTGGGGCATGACCCAGGGGGTCATCAGCGTGCTGTGTTCCCGCCGTCTGCCCACCGGCACCCGCCGTCTGGCCGGAGTGCTGCGGGACGCCCTGCGGGACGACCGGCTGGACCCCTTCTACGGGACTCTGGTGGACCAGAAGGGCCGCGTGGTCTACGGGGACGAGGTGCCCATTTCCGCAACGCAAATTTTGTCTATGAACTGGCTGTCCTCCTTTGTGGAGGGCCGCATCCCAGCGTTTGAAGAACTGTCTCCCACCGCTCAGGAGCTGGTTCGCCTCCAGGGGGTGGAAAGGCAGGGGGAGAAATGAAGATCTTAGTGGTATCCGACTGTGAATCCCGCTATCTCTGGGACTATTTTACCCCGGACAAGCTGGACGGGGTGGATCTGATCCTCTCCTGCGGGGATGTGAAGCCCCAGTACCTCTCCTTCCTGGCTACCTTTGCCCACTGCCCGGTGCTGTATGTCCACGGCAACCACGACGACCGCTACCGCCAGGACCCGCCTCTTGGGTGCATCTGTGTGGACGGGCAGCTGTACGAGTATCAGGGGGTGCGCATTCTGGGCCTGGGGGGCTCCATGCGGTATAAGCCGGGAGACAACCAGTACACCGAGCGGCAGATGGCCATGCGGGCCCTGCGCCTGGCCCCCAAGATCATGCGCAAAAAGGGCTTTGACATTCTGCTGACCCATGCGCCGGGGCGGGATATGGTGGCCTGCAACGACCTGGCCCACATGGGCTTTCAGACCTTTAACCGCCTGTTGGACAAGTACCGTCCGGCCTTGTTCCTCCACGGGCACACCCATTTGAACTACGGACATAACATTCCCCGGGAGAGCAGCTACGGCGATACCCGGGTGGTAAACGGATACGAGCGCTACCTGCTGGAGCTTTGACCGGCAGGAGGGGAAAACAGGGCGCGGGAGCCGCTGGCTCCCGCGCCCTGTTTGGCGTGAAAGAGAAAAATATAAGCATACCGGAGGAATAGGAAAGTGGCATTTGGACTGATTTTCCTTGTGGGACAAGGGGTGAGAAGGGGTGGAAGAGTGAAAATCAAGGAGGACACACCGGAATTTTCCAGCGGGAACCACTGTTAGAAATGGCAAAAAAGCACCCTCATATCTGTGCAACCATACGAAAATTGTAAGATACCCACAAAAACAGAGCAAATGTATTACGGTATGCACAAAAATAAGGTGCATGTCGCTTTTGTATATATTATAAAAACTTGGCTCCATTTTCACTGAATATGAAAAGATGCTACACTAAACCTGTCAAAGCCGGGGGATGGAACCAAAGGCTGGCCAGCTGGGAAAGGGAGACGCGACTCGTCCATCCCTCCGGGAGCGGGATGAAAACGCTCGCATGAGAAGTTGAAAGGAGATACGAAAATGAAACTTATGAAACGCATCGCGGTGCTGGGAATGGCAGCCGCTCTGGCTCTTGGCGCTGCTGCTTGCGGCGGAGGCGGAAGCTCCAGCGACGGCAAGCTGACCATGCAGATCTGGGACAACTCCCAGCGTGAGGCAATGCAGGCCCTGGCCGACGCCTATCACGAGCAGAACCCCGATGTGACCATCGAGGTCCAGGTCACCAGCTGGGACGAGTACTGGACCAAGCTGGAGGCTGCTGCCGGTTCCGGCAACCTGCCCGACATCTTCTGGATGCACACCAACCAGATCCTGCTCTACGCCGACAGCGGCATGCTGGCCGACGTGACCGATCTGTATGATGACGATACTTATTCTCACTACTCCGATATCTCCATCGCCAACACCCAGGGCTCCGACGGCCGTATGTACGGCATCCCCAAGGACAAGGACACCGTCTGCCTGGTGTACAACAAGGAGATGTTTGACCAGGCCGGAGTCGCCTACCCCGACGAGACCTGGACCTGGGACGACCTGACCGAGGCCTCTCAGAAGATCTACGACGTCACCGGCAAGTACGGCTACATGGCTTACTGCGACGAGCAGCTGGGCTACTGGAACTTCGTCTACCAGAACGGCGGCTACATCCTCAACGAGGACAAGACTGCTGCCGGTTTTGACAATCAGGCTACCATCGACGCCATGAAGTTCTACATCGGCCTGCAGGACAACGAGTGGTGCCCCGACCAGAACTACTTTGCTGAGACCGCTCCCGGCAACGCCTTCTTCTCCGAGCAGGGCGCTATGTTCCTGGAGGGTACCTGGAACCTGCTGTATGAGATGAAGAACTACCCCGAGATGCAGGGCAAGTGGGACGTGGCTGTGCTGCCCAAGAGCCCCAACCCCGCCTCCGGTGACGGCCGTGCCACCATCTCCAACGGCCTGTGCTATGCCACTTCCTCCAAGAACCAGGACAACGAGACCGTTATGAACTTCCTGAAGTGGCTGGGCAGCGAAGAGGCCCAGATCCTCCAGTCCTCCTACGGCGCTGCCATCTCCGGCTACGAGGGCACCGAGCAGGCCTGGATCGACGCCTTCGATCAGTTTGACTACAAGCTGAACGTGCAGGCCTGCATCGACATGTTCGACTACTCCGTCCAGTCCGTCAACGACGCCACCCGTCCCGTGTGGAAGAGCAAGGTCAACGACGAAATGCTGAAGATCTACGGCGGCCAGGTCAGCGTGGACGAGGGCCTGAAGAACTGCAACGATATCATCAACCAGGCGATTGCGGAGGGTTGATCGTCCTTCCAAAGCAGAAAAACGATCTCCGGCGGGCGGCTTTGGCCGCCCGCCGGTTAGTGAAAGGAGTAGAAATCCATGCGCAAAGCCCAATCAACCGCTGCCCGCCGGGAGCAGCACTGGGCATGGCTGATGGTGGCTCCTACCATCATCGGTCTGCTGATTTTGAACTACTATCCTCTGGTGGAGACCTTTATCCTCAGCTTTTCCAAGACCAAGACCTTCGGTGCCTCCGAGTTTAACGGCATCAACAACTACATCCAGATGTTCCAGTCCCCCGAGTTCTGGAAGGCCACCTGGAACACCATCCTCTTCTGTATCCTCACCGTGCCTGTGGGCATCATCCTGGCCCTGCTGGTGGCCCTGCTGCTCAACGCCAAGGTGAAGTTCAAGGGCGGCTTCCGTGCCATCTACTTCCTGCCCATGGTGTGTGCCCCCGCCGCCATCGCCATGGTGTGGCGCTGGATGTTCAACGGCGAGTACGGCATCATCAACCAGATCCTGGGCACCAAGATCAGCTGGCTCACCGATCCCAAGACGGCCATTCTGGCCTGCGCCATCGTGGCCATTTGGAGCTCCATCGGCTACGACGCGGTGCTGCTGCTGTCCGGCCTGCAGAACATTTCCAAGAGCTACTATGAGGCCGCCCGCATCGACGGCGCCGGCCGCGTGAAGCAGTTTTTCTCCATCACCCTGCCCATGATCTCTCCCACCCTGTTCGTGACCCTGATCATGCGCATGATGGCCTCCCTGAAGGTGTACGACCTCATCTACATGATGGTGGACCAGTCCAACCCGGTGCTGCCCGACGTGCAGAGCCTGATGTACCTGTTCTACCGCGAGGCCTTTGTGGCGGGCAACAAGGGTTATGCCTCCGCCATTGTGATTTGGACCATCTTCCTGATCGGTATTGTGACCATCGTCCAGTTCATCGGTCAGAAGAAGTGGGTCAACTATGATGTGTAAGGAGGGATCGGAACCATGAAGACCGGAACTATAAGCCGCAGCCGCAGCATTGCCACTGGGCTTACCTATTTCTTCCTGATTGCGGGCTCCCTGCTGATGATCTTCCCCTTCCTGTGGATGATCCTCACCTCCCTGAAGTCTCTGTCCGAGAGCGTGCAGATCCCGCCCACCATCTTCCCTGCGGAGATCGTGTGGACCAACTTTAGGGATGCCCTCACCAGCCTGCCCTTTGTTAACCTCTATATCAACACCATCACCATGGTGCTGGTCCGCGTGATCTGCGCCATCGTGTTCAGCTCTATGGCGGGCTACGCCTTCGCCAAGCTGAACTTCAAGGGCAAGAACTTCCTGTTCACCCTGGTGCTGGTGCAGATGATGATGCCCTCTCAGATCTTCGTCATTCCCCAGTACCAGATGCTGGCCAAGGTGGGTCTCACCGAGAGCATCTTCGCCCTCATCTTCCCCGGCCTGGTCAGCGCCTTTGGTACCTTCTTCCTGCGTCAGGCCTACATGGGCATTCCCAATGAGATCGGCGAGGCCGCCCGCCTGGACGGCTGCAACCAGTGGCAGACCTTCACCAAGGTGATGCTGCCCCTCACCGGAACCTCCGTGGCCGCTCTGACCATTTTCACTGCGGTGTTTGCCTATGCAGACCTCATGTGGCCCCTGGTTGTGAACACGGACATCAACCTGATGACCCTGTCCTCCGGCCTGGCCACCCTGAAGGGTCAGTTCATGACCAACTACCCCGTGCTCATGGCCGGCAGCCTGTTTGCCATGATCCCCATGCTGATCCTGTACCTCATCTTCCAGCGCCAGTTCATCGAGGGCATCGCCCTGACCGGCGGCAAATAAGTCCGGCTGCGGCGGCGGCTTTTGCCGCCGCCGGGCCGCCCGCACTCCAACTAGTTTAAGGATGACCATTTTATGATTACATTTGACAACCGCCAGAATACCCTGACCCTGTCTACCCAGTCCACCACCTATCAGATGAAGGCGGACGAGAAGGGCGTGCTGCTGCACACCTACTACGGCCCCCGCCTGCGGGGAGACGACCTCTCCTTCCGCATTTGCCGGGAGGACCGGGGCTTTTCTCCCAACCCCTATGAAGCGGACCGGGACCGTACCTATTCTCTGGATACCCAGCCCCAGGAGTACTCCTCCTGCGGTGTGGGCGATTTCCGCACCCCGTCTTTGGAATGTGTCCTGGCTGACGGCAGCCGGGCCTCCGACCTGCGCTACGTGTCCCACACCATTCGGGATGGAAAGTATGCCCTGGAGGGCCTGCCCGCCTTCTATGGGGAGAACGTCACGGCCCAGACCCTGGAGGTGGAGCTGAAGGACCGGTGCACCGGTCTGGAGGTGACGCTGCTCTACGGCGTGATGGAGGAGTACGACCTCATCACCCGGGCGGTGCGGGTACGCAACGGCGGAAGCGAAGCCATGCGTCTGGAAAAGGTCATGTCCCTGTGCCTGGATTTCCCCGCCGGCGACTTCGATCTCATCACCCTGGGCGGCGCCTATGGGCGGGAGCGGGAGCCGGTGCGCATGCCCATGACCCAGGGCGTGCACAGCGTGGGCAGTGTCCGGGGCTCCTCCAGCCACCAGAACAACCCCTTCGCCGTCCTGTGCAGCCACGACGCCACCGAGGACAGCGGGTTCTGCTGGGGTGCGGCTCTGGTCTACTCCGGCAACTTCCTCTTTAACGCCGAGTACACCCAGTTCCACGAGACGCGGCTGACCATGGGCATCCATCCCTTCCACTTCAGCTGGACTCTCCAGCCCGGAGAGACCTTTACCACCCCCGAGGCCGCCCTCATCTTCTCCGCCCGGGGCCTTGGCCACCTCAGCCAGCAGTATCACCGGGCCATCCGCATGAACCTGTGCCGCGGCCCCTGGAAGGACAGCCGCCGGCCCATCCTCATCAACAACTGGGAAGCCACCATGTTCCACTTTGATGCCGAGAAGATCTTTTCCATCGCTGAGACCGCCGGAAAGGTGGGTGTGGAGATGATGGTCATGGACGACGGCTGGTTTGGCCAGCGCAACGACGACTTTGCCGGCCTGGGCGACTGGGACGTGAACGAGACCAAGCTGCCCGGCGGTCTGGCTCCCCTGGTGGAGCGGATCAACGGCCTGGGCATGAAGTTCGGTCTCTGGGTGGAGCCCGAGATGGTGAACGAGGATTCCAAGCTCTACCGCGCCCACCCCGACTGGGCCCTGAAAATTCCCGGCCGTCCCGCCACCCGGGGCCGCTCCCAGCTGGTGCTGGACCTGACCCGGAAAGAGGTGCGGGACTATGTGGTGGAAAACCTGCGTGCCACCCTGAACAGCGCCCACATCGAGTACATGAAGTGGGACATGAACCGCAGCCTCACCGACGTGTGGTCCCAGGGCCTGCCCGCCCAGCGCCAGGGCGAGCTGTTCCACCGCTATGTGCTGGGCGTGTACGAGATCCTGGAGACCGTGTGCCGGGAGTTCCCCGACCTGCTCATCGAAGGGTGCAGCGGCGGCGGCGGCCGCTTTGACTTCGGCATGCTCTACTACACCCCCCAGATCTGGTGCAGCGACAACACCGATGCCATCGAGCGCCTGCGCATCCAGTACGGCACTTCCTTCTGCTACCCCTGCTCTGCGGTGGGCGCCCATGTCTCCGCCGTGCCCAACGGCATGACCAAACGCAGCGTGCCCATGCACACCCGGGGCGTGGTGGCCGCAGGCGGCACCTTCGGCTACGAGCTGGACCTCAACGAGATCAGCCAGGAGGAGATGGAGGAGGTCCGCGGCCAGATCCGCCACTTCAAGCAGTGCTGGGACCTGGTGCTGCGGGGCGATTACTACCGCCTGTCCGACCCCTTCCAGCAGAGCTACTACCAGGCCTGGATGCACGTCTCTCCCCAGAAGGACCGGGCCCTGGTGGGCGTGGTCATGGGGGTGGAACACGCCAACCCCGTGCGCACCCTGCTGCGCCTGAAGGGTCTGGACCCCAACAGCGACTATCAGGTCAACGGCCAGGTGTACGGCGGCGACACTCTGATGTATGCCGGACTGCCCCTGCCCTTTGCCCGGGAGTATGAGGCTGTACAGCTGGACATCCAGAAAGTATAATAGAAGAAACCATTCTACTGTCCGGCCCTGCCGGAGAATTTGAGAATGGAGAGGAGGGGCTTGTATGGAGGGACGCTTTTCCGTGTTTCCCCATGAAAACTTTGTAGATCTGTTTATCGTGCAGTTTGGCTGGGAGCAGTGTGAATCCCTGTACTCCTACGGGCCCCATGTGCGCAATAACTATCTGTTCCACTACATCATTTCCGGCCGGGGCCGCCTGGAGGTGCGCCAGCGGGACGGCACCCTGAAGACCTACCCCCTGCGGGCGGGCCAGGGGTTCCTGATCTGTCCCAACCAGGTCACCACCTACTACGCCGACGAGCACGACCCCTGGGCCTATACCTGGGTGGAGTTCGGCGGTGTCCAGGCCCAGTACCGCCTGACCCTGGCGGGCCTGGGGGAGGACCAGCCGGTCTACACCCCCATTCAGCCGGACATGGCCAACCGGATCAAGGATGAGCTGCTCTACATCGCAAACCACGCCCAGGCCAGCTCCCTGAACCTCATGGCCCACTTCTACCTGTACTTGGACGCATTGATCGAGACCTCGGCTTCCAAGCAGCGGGTGCGGGGCCTGTCCCAGCAGGGCTTCTACATCCGGGAGGCCATCCACTTCATCGACCAGTATTACCGGGACAACATCCGCATCGAGCAGATCGCCAGCTTCTGCGGTCTGAACCGAACCTATTTCAGCCGCCTCTTCAAAGAGGCCATGGGACAAACGCCCCAGGAGTACCTGGCCCGCTACCGGGTCACCAAGGCCATGGAGCTCATGCGCAACACCGACATGAGCATCGGCGAGATCGCCTCCATGGTGGGGTATCCCAACCAGCTGTATTTTTCCAAAGTATTCCGTAAGGTCCAGGGGATGCCCCCCAGAGCCTGGCGCCAGCAGGACAGCCTGACTCTGGAGAACAAGCAGTCCCAGGAGCCGCCCCGGAAGAGCTGAACAGGAGGGCGCACGGCCATGTTTTTCAAACCAGATGACTTCCGCGCCGCCCAGGAGCGGGAGGGAGGCTCCGTCCGGCTGAGCGACATTCTCACCGCCCAGAGCCTGTCCCTGTTCAAGGTGGACCTGCTGGCCTGCGTGGTCATGATCCCCCTGGTCACCCTGCCCGGCGCGGTGATGGCCATGAACGACATGGCCCGCCGCATGGTGCTGGAGCGGGAAGCAAACACCCGGGAATTTTTCGCCAGCCTGCGGAAGAATTTCTGGCGGGCCTGGCCGGTGTTCTGCCTGGCCAGTCTGCTCCCCGCCCTGGCCCTTTGGGCGGCCATCTTCTACGCGGGACAGGTGGGACAGAACCCCATTTTCTTCCTGCCCTGCGTGTTCTCTCTCAGCGTACTGCTGGTGTCCCTGCTCTCCTCGGCCTACCTCTACCCCCTGGCCTGCGCCATGCCTCTGAAACAGGCGGTGCGCACCAGCGTGGCCCTGGGGTGCCTGAAGCCCTGGCAGGCGCTGAAATGTGCCCTGCTGAACTTTGTACTCACGGGAGCGGCCCTGGCCTTTTTACCCCTGAGCGCTCCCTACTTTTTGCTGGGCGGCCTGGCCTTCCCCTGCCTGATCGGACAGTTCTGGGTGCGTGAGCCCCTAGAGCAGGTCCTGGAGGGCTGGGAGGACTGACCCTGGCACAGCTTCCAGTATTTCCTTTGCGTCTTGGAAGGCGCACAACCTGCGGCCGGAGGGCTACTCCATTTCCATAGCCCTGCGGACCAACAAAAAGGAGGAAGAAAAACCGCTTCGGCTTGCGGTGCGGCAGTGTGGAGACCTGCCGTAAAGCGGCCCGGGTGCCACTCCCGGGTCTGCGAGGTGACAGGGCGGAGGCCCGGTCATCAAAGCCGGATGTTATGGCCAACCTGAATCTGAAAGGCATCAAGAAGATCTACCCCCACAGCGGCGACCAGAAGCGGAAGAAGGGCGCCAGCGAGAAGAAGACCAATCTCCAGGTGACGGAGAAGGGCGTCGTGGCGGTGCAGGAGTTCAACCTGGACATCGCCGACAAGGAGTTCATCGTTCTGGTCGGCCCCTCCGGCTGCGGCAAGTCCACCACCCTGCGCATGGTGGCCGGCCTGGAGGAGATCAGCGAGGGCGAGCTGTACATCGACGGCAAGCTGGTCAACGATGTGGAGCCCAAGGACCGCGACATCGCCATGGTCTTCCAGAGCTACGCCCTGTACCCCCACATGTCTGTCTATGATAACATGGCCTTCCCCCTGAAGCTGCAGAAGATGGACAAGGAGGAGATCGACCGCCGCGTACGGGAGGCTGCCGCCATCCTGGACATCACCCAGTATCTGGACCGTAAGCCCAAGGCTCTGTCCGGCGGCCAGCGTCAGCGTGTGGCCATCGGCCGCGCCATTGTCCGGGAGCCCAAGGTGCTGCTCATGGACGAGCCCCTGTCCAACCTGGACGCCAAGCTGCGTAACCAGATGCGTTCCGAGATCATCAAGCTGCGTCAGAAGATCAACACCACCTTCATCTACGTCACCCACGACCAGACCGAGGCTATGACTCTGGGCGACCGCATCGTCATCATGAAGGACGGCTTCATCCAGCAGATCGGCACTCCCCAGCAGGTCTTTGACCACCCCGCCAACCTGTTTGTGGCCGGCTTCATCGGCACCCCCCAGATGAACTTCTTCGACGCTCAGCTGCTGAAGGAGAACGGCCGCTACCTGGTGGAGACCCAGGGCATGAAGGTGGAGCTGTCTCAGGAGAAGCAGCAGAACCTGGCTGCCAAGAACGTGCAGCCCCAGCAGATCACCCTGGGCGTGCGGCCCAACCACATCTCCCTGTGTCCCGCCGGCCAGGGCCTGACCGCCACCATGGACGTGTCCGAGATGATGGGCGGCGAGGTCCATCTCCACGTCACCTGCGCTGGCCGGGATGTGGTCATTGTGGTGCCCACCATGGACCTCCAGGGCGACCGCACCGAGCTCTTTGCCCGGGGCACCCAGATCAACTTCACCTTCAACGGCAGCGTGTGTCACCTGTTCGGCGAGGACGAGAAGAACCTGGAGTTCTAAGTTTTATAAATCAAAAAGAGGCAGGCGCCTGGGCGCCTGCCTCTTTTTTTGATAGCAAATTGTTTACTTGCTGCGCTTTAATACTTCCAGTACAAACTTCCACACCCGCTGCACGGAGGAAATGCTCATGCGCTCCCGGGGAGTGTGGATCTCCAGCAGGTCGGGACCGATGGACACGCAGTCCAGGCCGGGCAGCTTGCCGGAGAAGATGCCGCACTCCACGCCGGCGTGGATGGCCTCGATGGAGGGCTCCTTGCCGTACTGCTCCCGGTAGACCTCAGTCATCAGCTCACGAAGGGGAGAGTCGGCCAGGTACTCCCAGCTGGAGTAGTCGCCAAAGACCTCGATGCGGCCGCACAGCTGCTTCATCAGGGCGGACAGACGGCCCACCAGCATGACCTTCTGGGACTCCACAGAGCTGCGCACGCAGAAGGAGGCGCGCAGCTCCTCCTCGCCGGTGGCCAGCACGCCCAGGTTCAGGGAGGTCTGGACCAGGCCGGGGATGTCGGCGCTCATGACCTGCACGCCGTTGGGCAGGCAGGTGAGCATGCAGATGGCCTTCTGGGTGGAATCCTGATCCATGGGGGCCAGCTCGATCTGGCAGGGCTCCACGGTGACAGCAACCTTGGGATCGGTGACACGGAACTCACCAGCGAAGGCGGCGGCCATGGCCTCAGCGGCGGCGCGGGCGGCCTGCTCGTCGGAGACCACCACCTGGGCGGAGGACAGGGTGGGGATGGCGTTGTCCTTCATGCCGCCCTGGGCGCTGACCAGACGCAGGGGAGCGGCCTGGTCCATGGCCTGGAGCACGCGGCCCAGGAGCATGTTGGCGTTGGCGCGGCCCTTGTGGATCTCCACGCCGGAGTGTCCGCCCTGCAGGCCGGAGACGGTGACGGTGAGCGCGGTGCCCTCAAAGGGAGCGCGGACCACAGGCAGGAAGCAGTTGGTCACGTTGCCGCCGGCGCAGCTGACGGTGAACACGCCCTCCACCTCGGAGTCCAGGTTCAGCAGCTTCTTGCCCTTTAGGGGGGAGACGTCCATGGACACAGCGCCCAGCATGCCGATCTCCTCGTCCACGGTGAACACGGCCTCCAGACGGGGGTGGGGGATGTCCTGGGCATCCAGGATAGCCAGAGCCATGGCCACGGCGATGCCGTCGTCGCCGCCCAGGGTGGTGCCCTTGGCGTAGACGTAGTCGCCGTCCACAGCCAGATCCAGGCCCTCGGTCGCCATATTCTTGGTGCAGGAGGCGTCCTTCTCGCACACCATGTCCAGGTGGCCCTGGAGGATCATGGGCACGGCCTGCTCATAGCCGGGAGTGGCCTCCTTGATGATGATGATATTGTTGTCGCTGTCCTGGTGGTACTCCAGGCCACGCTCCCGGGCAAAGTCGGCGCAGTAGTCGCTGATGCCCTTGGTGTTGCGGGAGCCGTGGGGAATGGCGCACAGATCCTCAAAGAAGCGGAATACGCGCTTGGGCTCCAGGTTTTCTAATACGTTCATGGAAATCTTCTCCTTTCGCGGGTGTTGGTCAGGGATGGCGGCGGAAGCGGTTGTTGGAGACGGGCTCCAGCAGCTGCTGCTCCACCATGTATTGGGCCAGCTTCTGGGCAAAGGCCTTGCTGTTCTGCACGGCCGCCCGGTTGCGGGACCAGAACTGTCCCGCCTTGACCCCCTGGCACAGACGTGCCATCTCAGACAGATTGATCTCAGAATGGCTTTTCAGATATTTTACCACTTTTCCGGCGCATTTGTTCATTAAAATGCGGTCCAGATCGGAAGCCTGGGTCATGCTCTTGCGCAGGCCCCAGACATAGAGCAGGGCGGTGACCAGAGCGAAGGCCAGAATGCCCAAAATGGTTTCCAGAGGACTCATGGCTTCACCTTATCCTTTCCGGCAAAGAGGACAAAGCGGTTGTTGCGCAGGATCTGCATATAGTGCACCAGCCGGTCGTAGAGGGGCTCAGCGCCGTCGCCGAAGCGGTCCTTCATGTGCTGGGCCAGGGTGCCCACGGAAGTCTGGCCGTCGATGTGCTTCCAGAGGAAGCTGCCGTACTCGTCCAGCTTGATGTGGCTGACCCGGGGGGTGTGGAAAAACTTCTGAGCCAGGCGGTCGTAAAAGCCCCGGTGGACCATGTGGATGGTGACCACGCCCTGCTCGTCCTCGCTCCAGGAGTTCTGGGGGTTGACCAGGGGGACATAGTCCAGATAGTTTTCCTTCTTTTTTGCCATGTTGTTTCTCCTTTTTTGATGATAACCCAAACCGGGCTGCATACCCAGAGTATACAGCCCGGCTTGTTGGAACGCAATGGTTACTTGGACTTCTTCAGGTCCTTCGTAGCAAAGACATAGATGGTCAGCAGGATCGCGGCGAAGCAGATCAGGCCGCCAATGTTGCCGATGCTGAAGATCTCGCTGATGTTGATCTTGTCGCTGAGGTACAGGGTCTTGCCCTCGGCGTTGAGGCCCATGGGGATAACAGCCAGCACAGCCAGCAGGATGCCCACAATACCCTCGCCGGCGATGAGGCCGGAGGAGTACAGAACGCCGGACTGAACCACATTCTCCTTGTCCTTGTCGGAGCCGTACTTGCGCTTCTCCAGGAACCAGCGCAGGGCGCCGCCCAGCATCATGGGCACGGACAGGTAGATGGGCAGGTACAGGCCGATGGCGAAGGGCAGCACGGGGATGCCCAGCACTTCCACCACCAGAGCGATGAACACGCCCACGAACACCAGGTTCCAGGGCAGGTTGCCGCCCATAACGCCCTCGACGATCATCTTCATCAGGACGGCCTGAGGAGCAGGCAGGTCGTTGGAGCCGTAGCCGCCCCAAGCCATGCTCAGCAGGTACAGGATGGCGCCGATGGCCACAGCGGAGACCGCAACACCGATGATCTCACCGATCTGCTGCTTCTTGGGGGTAGCGCCCACCAGGAAGCCGGTCTTCAGGTCCTGAGAGGTATCGCCGGCGATGGCAGCGATGACGCAGATGATGCCGCCGATGACGATGGCAGCGATCATGCCGTTGATGCCGTCGTTACCGGTAGCCTTCAGCAGCAGGGTGGAGATCAGCAGGGTAGCGATGGCCATGCCGGAAACGGGGTTGTTGGAGGAACCGATCAGGCCCACCATGCGGGAGGAAACAGTGGCAAAGAAGAAGCCAAAGACAATGACGATCAGGGCAGTGAACAGGTTCAGGGGGATAGCGGGAACCAGCCACATGACCACAGCAATGATCAGGATGCCCAGCAGAACGACCTTCATGGGGATGTCCTGCTCGGTACGCAGGGTGCTGGCGGGGCCGCGGCCCTTACCGTAGTCGCCCATGGCGTCCTTGAAGGTGCGGATGATCAGGGGCAGGGACTTGATGAGGCTGAGCACACCGCCGCAGGCCACGGCGCCGGCGCCGATGTAGCGCAGGAAGTTGCCCCACAGGTTGGACACGCCGCCGTCAGCGATCAGCTCATTGACGGTCACGTCAGCGGGGAACAGAATCAGGTCGCCGCCGAACAGAGCCATCAGAGGCATGATCACGAACCAGCCCAGCACGCCGCCGGCGAACAGGTAAGAGGAGACCTTGGCGCCGCAGATGTAACCCACGCCAGCCAGGGCGGGCAGCACGTCGATGCCGATGCCGGAGCCCTTGTAGGGGGTGATGTCATAGGCAATCTCGCTGGGGAAAACCTTCAGGCCGTCGGCCACGAACTTGTAAACAGCAGCGATGCCCAGGCCGGAGAACACAGTGGACGCCTTGGCGCCGCCTTCCTCACCGGCGATCAGCACCTCGGCGCAGGCCTGACCCTCGGGGTAAGCCAGCACGCCGTGCTCCTTCACGATCAGAGCGCTGCGCAGGGGGATCATCATCAGAACGCCCAGCACGCCGCCGCACAGGGCGATGAGGCCGATCTCCACCAGGGAGGGAGTGCTGCACAGACCCTCTTTGGCCCACATGAACAGGGCGGGCAGAGTGAAGATGGCGCCAGCGGCCACAGATTCACCGGCGGAACCGATGGTCTGGACCATGTTGTTCTCCAGGATGGAATCACGCCGCAGGATCTTGCGGATGATACCCATGGAGATAACGGCCGCGGGGATGGAGGCGGAGACGGTCATGCCCACCCGGAGGCCCAGGTAAGCGTTAGCTCCGCCGAACACGATGGCCAGAATGGCGCCCAGCACCACAGAGACCACCGTGAATTCCGGCATCACTTTGTCAGCCGGAATATACGGTTGGAATTTCTTGTCTTCCACGATATCTCGTTCCCTTCTCTATTTTTTGCCACAGAAGGAGTTCCGCCGCGCACGGCGGAACTCCTTCTATAGCACCCAAATAGTTTACAGTATCTTAACGGATTCGTCAAGTAAAACGTCCTCCTGCGGCGCACAAAAGTAGACAAAAAAAGAACGAAAGAGGAAATAAATGACAAATTAAGGAAAAACAGGGATGAACAAAAGGGAAGGCACTCCAAGGTTTTGAAGGATCGGCGCGGCCCATTTCGCCACGTACTGCGGAAGGGAAAAGACAGCTGCCTGCTCCTGGGCGGAGCGCGGCAAAAAAAGGCGCGCTCCCCATGGAAGCGCGCCTTTTGTACAAAACAGCAAGGAAAACAGGGTCAGTCGTCCAGATAGCGCAGGCCCTGAATGCCGTGGATGCCAAGGCCGGGGTCGTTGGAGACGGTGATCTCCCGCTCGTTGAACACCGCGCCGCCCAGAATGGGGTCCTCGCTGCACAGCACGGGACCGTCCAGGTCGATCTTGGTGATGATCTGCTTGGCGCAGGCCAGATGGACCGCCGCGTTGACGCTGATCTTGGCCTCCAGCATACAGCCGATCATGCACTCCACGCCGTAGACCTCGGCGGCGGAGGCGATTTTCAGGGCGTTATACAGGCCGCCGCACTTCATCAGCTTGATGTTCACCATGTCCGCGGCGCCCATCTGCATGATCTTCAGGGCGTCCTCAGGGGAGAACACGCTCTCGTCGGCCAGAACGGGGACGTAGGAGCGCTGGGTGACGTACTGCAGGCCCTCAAAGTCGTGGGCCTTGACGGGCTGCTCTACGAATTCGATGTCCAGACCCTTGTCCTGCATCTGGTTGAGTAGCTTGACTGCCTGCTTGGGGCTCCAGGCCTGGTTGGCGTCGATGCGGATGCGGATATTGTCGCCCACCTCTTTGCGGACCGCCATGAGACGGGCCACGTCCAGGGAGGGATCGGCGCCCACTTTGATTTTCAGGGTGTCATAGCCCCGGTCCACCGCGTTGCGGGCGTCCCGGGCCATCTCCTCGGGGGGATTGACGCTGATGGTGATGTCGGTGATGATCTTGGAGCGGCTGCCGCCCAGAAGCTTATACACGGGAATCTGATACAGCTGGCCGTACAGGTCCCACAGAGCCATGTCCACCGCCGCCTTGGCGCTGGTGTTCTTTACGATGCAGCTGTTGACCGCCTGCATCAGGCTCTCAAAGTCGTCTACCTCCCGGCCCACAATGGTCTTGATGATGTGGTCCCGAAGAGCGCCCAGAATGGCCCCGGTGGTGTCGCCGGTGATGGCCCCGGTGGGAGGGGCTTCGCCGTAGCCGATGGCGCCGGTGTCGGTGTGGATCTCCACGATCACGTCCTCCACACTGGAGACGGAGCGCAGAGCGGTTTTAAAGGGAACGCGCAGAGGGACGGAGAGAATACCCAGCTTAACCTTCGTGATTTTCATCGTGATTCCTTCCTTCCTGAATTTAATGGGCCAATTCGTACATGGCCGCGGCAATGATCTCGGCGTTTTCCATGAGACGGCTGATCTCGATAAATTCATCCGGCTTGTGCTCCCGTACCTCGTCGCCGGGGAATACGGGGCCGAAAGCCAGCGTATTGGGCATCATTTTGGCGTAAGTGCCTCCGCCTATGCACTTAGGCTCAGCGGGGAGCCCGGTGCAGTCCTGATAGACCTTCAGCAGCTTTTCCACCAGGGGAGTTTCGGGGGGCATGTAGATGCGGGCCTTGTGCTGCTGATAGGTGCGGGTGAAGCCAGCCCCGGCAAAGGCGGCCTCCACGGTGGGACCGCAGTCCTCAAAGGTGCAGGTGACGGGGTAGCGGTAGTTGAGACGGACCTCCAGGCCCTTCTCGTCGCCCCGCAGGATGCCCAGGTTCATGGTCAGGGGACCGGAGAGCTGGTCGGACATGGCGATGCCCAGACTGGCGCCGTCATACTCCATGCCCAGCTTGTCGGCCAGGAAGCCAACAGCACGGGCGGCGTCGCCCTCCAGAGGCAGCCGGGCCAAAAACTGCATCAGCCGGCCGATGGCGTTCTCCCCCTCCTGGGGGCTGCCGCCGTGGGCGCTGACCCCCAGGGCCTCCACTCGCAGGCCGTCCTGGGTGGGGATGCAGGTAATGTTTCCGTCGGCCAGGGCGGCGATCTCTTGGGCCAGATCGGGGGAGCAGGCCAGCTGTGCCCAGGCCTGGGCGGGGACGATGTTGTGGGCGGTGCCGCCCCACAGCTGGGTGAGACGCACAGGGCCGCTCTGGTTCCAGGTGCAGGCGTAGGTCTCGGTGACCAGGCCCTTCTCCCCGTTGATGACGGGGTACTCGCCGTCGGGGGTAAAGCCCATGACCGGGACCTCGCCCCCGTGGCTGAGGTAATACTTCATATCGGCGCTGCCCGTCTCCTCATTGAGGCCGAACAGGATGCGTACCCGCCGCTTCAGAGGGACGCCGCTGTCCTTCAGGGCTTTCAGGGCATACAGAGCGGCCACGGCGGGGCCCTTGTCGTCGATAGCCCCCCGGCCATAGAGCTTGCCGTCCATGACCCGGCCCTCATAGGGCGGGACGGTCCAGCCGTCCCCCTCGGGGACTACGTCCAGGTGGCACAGTACCGCCACCATTTCCTCTCCCTGGCCGTATTCGCACCAGCCCACCTGGCCGTCCAGCTCCTGGGTGGAAAAGCCCAGCTCCCGGGCCAGGTCCAGCATGTAGGTCAGGCACCGGTGGACCTGGGCGCCATAGGGATGGCCGCTGCCGTCGTCGGCATAGACACTGGGGATCTGAATACAGCCCTGCAGGCGGGCAATGAGATCGGTTTGGGATTGCTGAATGTTGTCATGAAACTCCACAGGTGTTCCTCCTTACAGCTCCTCACAGGACAGCACCTGCTTGTCCCGCAGGAATTCTTCATAGGTAAGGCCGTGCTCGCCCGTCTCCATCTCGCCCACCTGGTTGTCGTAGGGGTCGGCCCGCCAGTGGGCCTTGTCCACGGTAAAGGGAGCCTGGAAGGCGTTGTTGGCCACCATGCGGCAGGGGTCCAGGTTGCCGAAGTAAAATTTCCGCCGCGCCTCGTTTCCGGCCCGGACCGCCGCCGTTCCATAGGAGGGGTCGGCGTACAGCCAGCCGTAGGGAGCCACGTAGAACCGGGCCCAGTCGTGGGCGCCGCAGAAGCCGGGCTCGGCGGCCAGTCCGCTCTGCCACTGGGCGGGGATGCCTGCGCAGCGGCAGAGGGTGACGAACAGCAGGGCGAACACCCCGCAGTCGCCGGTGAAGCTGCGGGCGCAGTTTTCGGCAATGTTCTCCAGGACGAAATAGGAGGGCATGAAGGTGTAGCGCATGTTCAGGGTGATGAAGTCGTAAAAGCGCCGGGCCTTCTCCAGGGGGTCTTCCGTGTCCTGGGTCAGGGTGCGGACCAGATTTCGGATATAGGGGGTAAAGACGATGTGGGGGTGCTCCTCCTGGGTGCAGAAGGTGGGCTGCTCCCCCGAGGCCTTGGCCCCCTCCAGATCGTGGTAGACAGCGGTGTGGAGATAGGAGTACTCCACCTCGAAGGGGTGGTTCTCCGTCATGGTCTCCTCCCAGCAGATGGTGCGCTGAGGGGCGTCCTCCGGAGCGGGAGCGCCGGTTTCCGGAAAAACACGGTCCAGGGAGATCTCCCCCTGCTGGTCGCAGGCGGCGGGAATGGGCAGGTGGGCCCGGACAAACACGCCGGGGGTGAAGGTCTCCTCCTTCAGCTGGAGACTGGCCCGGATGCGGATGCGGCAGGTCAGCTGCCCCTGTTCCTTCATGAGCCGGATGCGCCGGTCCAGCCGGTCCTCGGTGTCAGAGCCCTTGGCGGCGCTCTCCGAACCGGCCAGCGTCACCCCGGCCCGCTGGGCAAAGGCGGGCTCCGCCTTGCACAGAGTTTCGAAAAACCGGCCGAAGAAGTGGGGCTCACCATTGACGTAGATCCAGCCGATCTGGCCCCGGTCTACCCGGCGGTCAAACTCCTCCTCGGTAAAATCGGGGATATTGGCGCGCAGACGCTCCAGCGCCTGGGCCCTGGTGTAGGGATACTCTCCCGGCAGGCGGCGGATCATCTCCGACTGGGCGGTGAGGCAATCCCGCAGCGCCTGGGGCAGGTCGGGATCGGCCAGACGCAGCGCGATGAGACGCTGGGCCCCGTCAAAGTCGCCGTACAGCTTTCGCCGCAGAATGTCCTCGGGCAGCCCGATGTCCAGACTGCGGAAGGTATGGTTCACATTCATGGTAGTCAGCACCCTCCTTCAAGCCATTTTTTCAGGGGTTAGGACCCCTTCGGAGACAAAAAACCCCCGCCCCGTCAGACGAGGCGGGGGTTATGGAATATTTTACCTGGAAATCAGGGGTTACACAAACATTTGCAGGATCGCGCCCATGCCCAGGCCGCACAGGTTGCCGATGGCAGCGCCCAGAACGCCCATCAGAACGCCGATGCCGGCGAAGGAGGCGTCATAGGCAGTAGCCACAATGGGCGCCGATGCCGAGCCGCCGATGTTGGCCAGGGAGGCAGTGGACACCATGCACAGATCCCAGTGGAACACCTTGGACAGGATGAACATGAGAACCACGTGGAGTGCCAGGATGGCCATGCCGTAGATGACCCACATGGGAGCGGAGAGCAGATCGGTGACCGAGGCGGTGGAAGCCAGCAGGGAGACGACCGCATACAGGTAGATGTTGGACAGCTCCTCCACGGCGGGCAGCTTGCCCAGGGGGGACATGGCGCACACCAGACCCAGAATGGTGACGAACACGGTGGTGCAGGTGCCGGTGTCGAACATATCCAGCCCCACAGAGGCCAGGCCCACGTTCATCTGAGCGCCCACCCACTGGGAGATGGCGGAAACGATGAGGGACAGACCGATGAGGAAGATCCAGTCGCTGGAGGTAGCCTTGTGAGCCTTGCTCTTCTCCACCTCTTCATTGGCAGCGGCGGCGATGGCGTCCAGGCCCTTGGTGTTGGCCTTTACGGCGTTGTTCCACTTCTTGGAGTAACGCACGGCCAGCAGCAGCAGAGCGATCCACACGGAGTAGCACACAGTATCCAGAGCCAGAGCACAGCTGTAAGCGCCGCCGTCCACGGGCAGAGCGTCCTGCATGGCGGCCATGTTGGCGGAGCCGCCGACCCAGGAGGCGTACAGAGCAGCCACAGCAGCCCAAGTCTTCTCACCGCCGCCCAGGGCGTTCATAAACAGGGGATAGAAGACCAAAAAGCCGATGGCCAGGGTAAAGGTACAGCCCAGGAAAATGGCGATCATCCGGCCGCCCAGTTTGGCCAGCTTGCGGAAGTCGCAGCGCAGCAGCATGACGAAGATCATGGCGTACAGCAGGTTGTTCTTCAGCGCGGAATAGGCCGCAGAACAGGCATCGGAAGCATACACGCCCATGGTACAAAATACCATGTTGAGCACGTAGATCCACACAAGGGGCGGGATAACGTTAAAGACACGCCACTTGGTGTACTTCTCCAGAGCCAGAAGGCCGCCGGCCAGGAACATTAAAAAGGCGATGTAGACAAAGCTGTTGGTAATGGTTAACAAGATCCTCTCCTCCTTTATATCTTGGTGGATACAGTGTTAAATGGTCCGCTCCTTACTCGCCTCCTCTCCGCATGGCGCGGTAGCGCTTGAGTGCATCCCGGTAAGCGGTCAGCACGGCTCTTCTGGAGGAGCCGCCATACCGCCGTTCCAGTTCCTGCTCCAGCCAGTCACCGATTTGGGGAAATGACTGGCCGATAAACCATTGCCTAAGAAAATCCTCTGTCAGTCCCAGCGTATGGGTACACTGAAAGCCAAGTACCGCTTCGCTTTCTCCATCCACCTCAAAGGCCACGTAGAAGGAGCCGTAAATTTTGGTGATGGCGTTGTCCGCATTGGTCCGGGACTCCCCAATGACAAAATACGTGTTGGGCAAATTTTCTGGCGCTTGCTGCATAATATCTCCCCGCTTTCGTTCCGTGGCACCCGGGCTCGGCCGGGCTGCCAAGATATGAAAAAGATACAAAAAAACCAGCAAAAATGAGAGACGGGCAATGGCGTCTTTCATCTTTGCTGGTTTTCATTTCCTGCGATCTGACCGGTGGAAAAAGAATCCGGGCCACATCGGACGAAACAAAGCAGCGGTATGAAATTAAAAGAAACAACCCAAAAATGCGTCGAAATCTCACTCTTACTTTGGATAAAGTATACGACATAACTAAAAATATGTCAAGGGAAAATTTCAATTCAGGAATGAGAAAGCAAGCTGTCCGGCGCAGTGTAATCCAGCCCCAGGGCTTCGGCCACACCAGGAAAAGTGCAGTGTCCGGCGTAGCAGTTCAGGCCCGACAGAAGCCCTGGATCCTGGGCGCAGGCACCCTCCACGCCCTTGGCGGCCAGCTCCAGACCATAGGGCAGGGTCGCGTTGACCAAGGCCATGGTGGAGGTACGGGCCACAGCGCCGGGCATGTTGGCCACGCAGTAGTGGACCACGCCGTCTACCGTGAAAATGGGATTGTCATGGGTGGTGGGATGGGAGGTCTCCACGCAGCCGCCCTGATCCACGGCCACATCCACGATGACCGCGCCGGGCTTCATGACCGACAGGTCCTCTTTCCGAACCAGCTTGGGAGTGGTGCGGCCGGGCAGCAGCACAGCGCCGATCACCAAGTCGGCCTGGGCCAGAGCGCGCCGGATGTTGTCCCGAGTGGAGTACAGAGTGGTGATCTGCTTGGGGAAGATATCGTCCAGGTAGGCCAGACGGCGGGTATTGACGTCCAGCACGGTGACATTGGCCCCCATGCCCACGGCCATTTTACAGGCGTTGGTGCCCACGTTTCCGCCGCCCAGGATCACGATGTTGCCCCGCTCTACACCGGGGACACCGGCCAGCAGAACGCCGCGGCCGCCAAAGGTCTTTTCCAGATACTTGGCGCCCTCCTGCACCGACATGCGTCCGGCAATCTCGCTCATGGGAGCCAGACAGGGCAGTCCGCCTTCCCGTCCCACAATGGTCTCATAGGCCACCGCCTTTACCTTGGACTCCAGCAGCGCCATGGTGAGGGGACGGTCCGCAGCCAGATGGAGGTATGTATACAGGATCATGTCGGGGTGGAAGTAGTCGTATTCGCATTCAATGGGCTCTTTGACCTTGACGATCATCTGGGCCTGCCAGACTTGCCGTGGGTCGTCCAGAATGCGGGCGCCGGCCTGAAGATATTCCTCGTCAGGGAAGCCGGAACCAAGGCCCGCGCCCCGTTCCACCAGGACCTCATGTCCGGCCTGGGTAAAGGCGCTGACCGCACCGGGGGTCAGTCCCACGCGGAATTCGTTGTTTTTGATTTCCTTAGGCACACCGATTTGCATAGCTGAGAGCATCTCCTTTCATCATTACAGTCGTCAGTTTATTCATGAGGGGGTGTCTCCGGAGAGACGCCCCCGGACTGCCGGTTAAAAATCAGCAATCATTTGTCCATCTGCTGGCAGAAGTTCATGAGGATGACGGCCATCTGAGCACGGCTGGCGCCCGCCTGAGGCATCAGGGTCCCCAGATCGGTGCCCGAGATCAGACCGGAGGTCACAGCCCACTCCATGGCGGGCAGCGCCCACTCCTGAACATCATCCTGGTCGGAGAAGCCGGAGAGGGAGGTGCTGGCATTGGTGTCCAGACCCTGGACCTGGGCGAAGCGGTAGAGAATGGCGGCCGTCTGCTCCCGGGTGAGGGGATCATTGGGACCGAAGGTGCCATTGTCATAGCCGGCCACGATGTTCTTGCTGGCGGCCCAAGCCACCGCCTGGGCGTACCAGGCGTTGCTGTCCACGTCGGAGAAGGAGACAGCGTTTGTCTGGGGCTTGCCGGCAAGGCTGTAGAGGATGGTGACCAGCATGCCGCGGGAGGTGGGCATTTCGGGGGAGAAGGTGTTGGCGCTGGTACCGGCCATGAGACCGCGATCCAGTACGTAGTCCACAGACTGGGCATACCAGGCATTGGAAGCGACATCGTCAAAGATGTCCGCCGCGGTGGCAGCCACAAAGACGGCCTTCACGGTGACCCGTCCGGCGGGCTGGGTATAAGTAAAGGAGCCGTCGGCCTGCTTGGTCACAGGAACTTCCTTCCCGCTGCGGTCCAGAACCTTCAGGCTGTCCAGACGGTAACCCGTGCGGGGAACGGGCTTCAGAGTCACCACGTCGCCCTTCTTGGGAGAGGTGGGATTGATTTCCACGCTGCCCTGACCGGAGGTCTGGATGGAAGCGCCGGAAGAGGAGCTGGAGCCGCCGGAGCTCTGGTTTTCTCCGAAGAGGTCGGCGAGGATCTCAGCGGCGGACATGTTGGTGTAGCCGTCGGGGTCCTCCAGACCGGAGGAATCCAGGTTCCAGGAGAACTTGCCGGCGGAGGTGCCGGAGAAAGAGGTGTAGTCCTCGTAGGACTTGAAAGCGGCGTCATAGCGCTCGCTCCACTGGGGATAGTAGCGGCTCATGTAGGTCTGAGCCAGCGCCACGGCCTGGCAGTCCTCGCTCTCACCCACGCCGGAGAGCTGGATGCCGCCGCCGGGCTGGCCGGACTTGCTGTCGGAGGGGGTGGAGTGGAGGATGACCATGCTGCCGTCCTCACAGACGCCCAGGCAGATCCAGACGTGGCCGTTCATGCTGAAGATGTCGCCGGGCTTGAAGTCCCGGGAGGAGGAGAATTCCCGGGTCCAGGTACCGAAGTTGTAGGTCTGGGCAAAGGTCTGAGCCATCTTAGTGGAGCTCATGACATAGCCGTCGTTGCCGCTCTGGGTGTTCATGACGTTGTAGGTGACCCAGGCCACATAGGCGGAGCAGTCCACGCCGGCAAAGTAGTACTGGTTCCAGGCCTTGTGGGGGTAGTAGGAATGGGCGGGATCGCCGCTGTTCTTGAAGGTGTAGTTGGCGTCCTGGTTCTGGAAGAAGTCGATCCAGGTCTGGGGGATGCCGATGGTGGTGGACTGGGCGGAGGAGCCCACGTCCTGCCAGTCCCAGCTGCCGCCGTAGACGTAGAGGGCGGTGCCGGCGGGCTCCAGAGCGGTGGCCAGGAAGTTCTTCAGGGTGCGGACACCGGCCTGGCCGTCGATGGGAGCCTCATAGTCCTGAGCCACGAAGGTGAGGTAGATGGTGGGGTTGGAGTCGCCGTAGACCTTGACGGTCTCGCCCACGGTGAGTTCAGCGGCCTCGGCGGAGTCTACCTGGCTGCCGCCGGCCTGAGAGGTGATGCGGTAGATGGAAGCGCCCTCCAGGGAGATCTGCTTGCCGTCCACGGTGATGGAGTTCTCGTCGGCAGCGGTGATCTCGCCCTGGGCAGCGGCCTGGGCGGCCTGCACCTGGGTGACGGTGCCGTCCTCTACGGTAATATCGTAGACATAGCCCTCGGCCAGCTGGTTCTGCAGGGCGTAGTTGTCGGCGTCATCGACCCGGTAGCGCTGAACAGAGCCGTCCACGCTGAACAGGTGGGTGAAATTGCTCTTGTCCTTGGAGGTAACAGTGCCGTAATCCTGCACACCCAGATAGACAGCCTGTACAGTAGACGCTTGCAGGGGCTGTGGTGTGCCGTCATCTGCCGATGCCGGAATCATGACCAGTGACAAGGCAAGGGAAAGCACAAGAAATAGGGATAACAGCCTTCGTTTCATGGGGGTACCTCCTCTACAAATATATGTGCGGGAATTGCGCCTTTCCCGTATGTGAATCAGGGAAAAAGAAAAACCCAGCAAGAAACAAAAGGCACAGAGACCTTCTGTTCTTGCTGGGTTTCGCATACGCCGACATGACTGCCATCACATCTGGAATTGCGAAGCAGCATTCAATTCACAAAATGCACAATACAGGAAAGGGAAAACCCTTTTACATTGTACAGTGTATCTGATGAAATAGGAAATGTCAAGACACATATCAAAATTTTTTCTGAAAGAGATACAGGGACTGCATACCCTTACTGCACGCAAGATATTTCGCTTCCACAATACTCCGGTGCCTAGAAGAGGCGTGGTGTACTGAGAACGATCTTGGTGTCAACAGATGTTATAAAATGGATTTCTTACTTATAGAACACATATCTATCCAGGCGATCAAATGCCTCCTGGATTCGGGATAGGGGAGAGGCCATGTTCATACGGATGTGGCAGGGGCCATTGAAGGCCCGGCCGTCCTGCCAGCCTACGCCCACATCCCAGCCTGCTTTTATGATCTCATCCAGCGTCCGGCTGGTGCGCTTACAGTAGTCAGTCAGATCCAGGAACAACATGTAGGTCCCCTGGGGCATGGCGGCAAACACGCCTGGGTAGTTGTTCCGGATGTGCTCATAGGCGTATTTGCAGTTGCCCTCCAGCACCTGGAGAAGCTCATCCGTCCACGCCTGTCCCTCCTCCGAATAGGCCCCAATGAGGGCGTGCATAGAGAGGACGTTCATTTCGTTATAATGGGTAGCGTCGCCCCAGGCCTTTACCCGGTCCCGAAGATAATCGTTGTAGATGATGTGATAGCTGCCAATGAGACCCGCCAGATTAAAGGTCTTGGAGGGGGCGTAGACAGCCACGGTGTGCTCTCTGGCCCAGTCGTTGACCATCAAGGTTGGGATATGCCGGGTGTAGGCAATGTCTGCCCAGATCTCATCCGAGATTACCAGGCACTGGTTGGCCTCATATACCTCCATGGCCTTTTCCAGCTCCCACCGCTCCCAGACCCGGCCGGTTGGGTTGTGGGGAGAGCAGAAGATGGCCAGATGGATGTGGTATTTCTTCAGCTTTTGGTCCATGTCCTTATAGTCCATGCGCCAGATGCCATTTTCATCCCGTTTCAGAGGGCTGTAGACGGAGGTTCGGCCCAGACCCTCCACATCGGCGCGAAATCCCACATAGGTGGGGCTGTGGAGCAGGATTTTGTCTCCCGGCGCGGAGAGCGTCTGGATGGCACTGGTGACGCAGCCGTGGACTCCGTTCTCATAGCCGATATAGTCCCGTTTGAGTCCGACAAAACCGTTGCGCCTGGTCTGGAGATCCCGACCAGCCTAAAAGAATTTGGTGTACCGGCAGAAGATCTGGAGGGCCTGGTGAAGGCTGGCATGGAAGTTACCCGGCTGCTTGTCAATAATATGCGAGAGGTCACCCCGGACGATGCCAGAGAGATCTACCAACAGATTCTGTAAGTCCAGCAGAGTGGGAGGAGAAAAAGTATGAAGCAAGTGGAACTGAAGGGGATTATTGTTCCCATTGTGACCCCCATGAATCCGGAGGACGAGAGCGTCAACCTGGATGAGCTGCGCAACCAGATCGAGCGTCAGATCGCTGGTGGTGTGCACGGTCTGTTTCCCTTCGGCACCAATGGTGAGGGCTATATCCTCAGTATGAAGGAGAAGGAAGCGGTGCTGGAAGCCACCATTGATCAGGTGAAGGGCCGCGTGCCCATCTACGCCGGCACTGGCTGTATCTCCACCCGGGATACCATTTACATGAGTAAACGGGCCCAGGAGCTGGGGGCCGATGTGCTTTCGATTATCACACCCAGCTTTGCATTGGCTAGTCAGAAGGAACTCTATGACCACTATGTGGAGGTGGCCAAGCATGTAGATATCCCAATCGTACTCTACAACATCCCGCCCCGTACCGGGAATAAGCTGCTGCCCGAGACGGTGGCTAAGCTGGCGAAGGATGTGGACGTAATCATGGGGGCCAAGGATTCCAGCGGAGATATCGAGAACCTGAAGGCTTATATCCGCCAGACCCGAGACGTGGGGAAGAATTTCGCCGTGCTGGCGGGTAATGACGGCTCGATTCTGACCTGTTTAAAGGAAGGCGGCGCGGGCGGTATCGCCGGTCGGGCCAACCTGTACCCCAAGGCGCTGGCTTCCATCTACAACTACTTTGTGGCCGGCGAGCTGGAGAAAGCCCAGGAGATGCAGGACGCGGTGGCTACTTTGCAGCGGGTGTTCAAGTACGGTAATCCCAACACCGTCATCAAAAAGGCGGTCAACCTGCTGGGCTATCCCGTGGGCGACTGCCGCAGGCCCTTCAACTATCTGTGTGACGAGGGCATCGCTGAGCTGAAGGCAGTATTGAAAGAAAATGAAGAGAAGGGCCTGTGCTGATACGCCCCGATAGACACAGAACTCCAGCGATGATATGAGGAGGAACAAACGATGAACAAACCTATTCTGGGTATCTCCATGGGCGATCCTTTTGGAAACGGCCCGGAGATTACTGTCCGCGCCCTGAACGACAAAACTGTCTACGACCGCTGCCGTCCCCTGGTGGTAGGCGATATGAGCAGCATGGAATACGCGCTAAAGGTGGCCAAGAAGGTGTCCGGTATTGATCTGGCGCTCAACGCGGTGAAGGATGTAAAGGACGCCAAGTTTACCTATGGCACCATCGATGTGCTGGACATGGGCCTGGTCCCTGCGGACCAGATCCCCGACACCGTAGACCAGGACGAGCCCAAACCCTTTGGCATTGGCGCCTGTGCCCTGGGCGGCGAAGCTTCCTTCCAGTATGTGAAGAAAGTTATCGAACTGGCTATGGCTGGTCAGGTGGATGCCACGGTCACCAATGCGCTGGCCAAAGAGGCCATCAACATGGCAGGCCACCACTACTCCGGCCACACCGAAATCTATGCGGACTACACCCACACCGACAAATACACCATGATGCTGGCTCACGAGGAACTGCGGGTGGTCCATGTCTCTACCCATGTTTCCCTGCGGGAAGCCTGCGACCGGGTGAAAAAGGCCAGAGTGCTGGAGTGCATCCGCATTGCCAACGAGGGTTGTAAAGCTCTGGGTATCCAGAATCCTAAGATCGGCGTGGCCGGCCTGAATCCTCACTGCGGTGAGAACGGCATGTTTGGCCGGGAGGAGATCGAAGAGATTCAGCCCGCCATCGACGAGGCCCTGGCCGAAGGTATCAACATTCTGGAGAAAAAGCCGACGCCTCCCGACACTGTATTCTCCAAGGCGCTGGGTGGTTGGTATGACATCGTGGTGGTCATGTACCACGACCAGGGCCACATCCCCCTGAAGGTAAAGGGCTTTGTTTATAACAAAGAGGAGAAGCATTGGGAGGCGGTGGCCGGTGTCAACGTTACACTGGGTCTGCCCATCATCCGGGCCAGCGTGGACCACGGTACCGGTTTTGGCCATGCAGGCAGCGGCCACGCCAATGAACTCAGCCTGATCAATGCCATGGATTACGCCATTTGTCTGGCGAACAACAAAAAATAAATAATCCCCCTCGGCGACGCGAAGCTCAAAAAAGAAAGGAAGAGAAAAATGGAAACGAAAGAATCGAAAAAAGCAATGTCTTTGGGCAAGAAATCGATTATCGGCCTGATCTGTGGCCTGATTCTGGGCGGAATCTTGTGTTTTGTTCCGCCAAGCGTCATCCGGGATGACTTTTTAATCAACACGGTTCTTAAAATTGTCGGTACCGGTTATCTCAACCTGATTAAAATGACAATCGTTCCTTTCGTATTCGCTTCTCTGGTTATGGGTATTTCCTCTGCGACCGACGTTAAGCAGGTAGGACGTATTGGTTCTAAAATTCTGCTGATCTATATGTGTACCACTGTCGTTGCTTCCGCTGTGGGAATTGCCGGTGGTATGATCCTCAAGCCCGGTGCCGGGGTAAATTTGGGTTCCTTTGATCTGAGCACCGAGTATACTCAGGTTGAAACATCCTTTGCTGATGTGGTTTTGGATTTTATTCCCACTAATATCGTTGCCTCCTTTGCCGAAGGAGACATGATCCATATTGTGCTCTTTGCGGTGTTTGTTGGTATTGTCATGAGCCTGCTGGGGGCAAAGGCTGAGCCGGTCTGTCAGTTTAATGAGGCCTTCGGAAATGTGATGCTGAAGATCGTCAACATTGTCATGAGTCTGACTCCGTATGGCGTGTGCGCCCTCATGGCAACCACGGTGGCCAATCTGGGCTTTGATATCATCATTACGCTTGCCAAATATTGTGTATGCGAGATCTCCCTCTTCTTCCTGTATGGCTTTGTGGTTTACGGTCTGTTGTTTACCATTTTTACCAAGCAGAGCTTTATCAAACTGCTGCGGAAATATGCCAAGATCGCGCTGGTCCCCTTCTCTACCTCTTCCTCCAACGCTACCATTCCTTACTCCATTCAGTTTTGCCGCAGCGTAGGTGTTTCTGAGAAAGTTGCCGCCTTTACCATTCCGCTGGGTGCAACGCTGAATATGGATGGCACCGCTATCATGCAGGGTATGACCGTGGTATTTGTTTCTCAGCTGTATAATATTGATTTGACTTTTACCATGCTGATTACCCTGATTATCACCATCACTCTGGCAACCGTCGGCTCTCCCGGCATGCCCGGTGTGGTTATGGTAACGCTGACTCTGGTGCTTCAGTCTGTGGGTTTCCCCCTGGAAGTCATCGCTATCATCGTGGCCATCGACAAGTTCCCCGATATGTTCAAGACCGTTTTGAACGTTTTGGGCGACTCCATCTGTACGATTATTGTTGCTAAGAGCGAGCACGAATTTGATGCAGATATGTTCAACGACAAGAAAGCCGCCGATATCAACAACAGCCTGGTGGGCTGATGGACAGAGGCGTTTGCTAAACATCTGATAGGAGGAATATAGTATGGTTATTCACAGCGAGTATTTAGATTCTCTCACGCCCTCTGCCATCCGCAGTATTACTGCTAAAATCCGAGATAAAGCGAAGCAGGGCGAAAAGGTGGTCTCCTTTGCCGGCGGGTTGCCCAGTGCAGAATTCTTCCCTATTGATGAGTTGAGAAAAATCAATGAGCAGATTTTTGACGAAGAAGCTGGTGAGGCCATTCAGTACGCTGCTTCTGACGGCTATGACCCTCTCAGAGAGTATCTGGTTACCTTCATGGAGCGCTTCCAGGTCACTGGGCTCAATTATAAGAACTTTCTGATCACCAGTGGCGCGCAGCAAGGCCTGGCCTATCTGTCCAAGGGACTGATTACTCCCGGTTCAGTGGTCATCACAGAAAATCCCTCTTACCCTGGTGCGCTGGAGACCTTCAAATCCTGTGGAGCTGAGATTGTAGGCATCAGAATGGACGACGAGGGCATGTCCATGGATGAGCTGGAGCAGGCACTGAAGGAACATGACAACGTGGCCTTCATCTATACCATCGCGGATTTTCAGAACCCCATGGGCGCCAGCATGTCCATCCCTCGCCGCAAGCAGCTGGTAGAACTGGCCGAACGCTATGATACCTTTGTGGTGGAGGATGCGCCCTACAGCCTCATCTCCTTTGATGGCACGATCATGCCGGCTATCAAGAGCTTTGATCAGTATGGACGGGTGATCTATTCCGGATCTACCTCCAAGACCATCGCTCCCGGTCTGCGGATCGGATGGCTGGTGGCCGATGAGGAGAGCATTCAAAAACTAGTCTATATGAAAATGCGGGATGATCTCCAGGTCAATAATATGGCCCAGCGGCAGGTTCTGCATTACCTGCGGGACTGCGATTTTGATGGACATCTCCGTCAAGTCGTAGAAGTGTATAAGAAGCGCAAGGAAGTTATGATCCAGCAGGTGTTGGCCAGCTTCCCCGAAGGCATCCGCATCGTCCCCTCCGGCGGCGGACTGTTCCTCTGGGTAGAGCTTCCCGAAGGAAATGATACACTGGAAATGTTCGACTATGTGTTCCAGAAAAATATCGCTTATGTGCCCGGCGTATTCTTCTGCCTTGACGGCAGCGGGAAAAATGCGATGCGCTTGAATTTCTCGACCATTGGAGAAGAGAAAATTCGGGAGTATATTCCTATTTTGGGACAGATGATCAAAGAATATATTCAGCATAAATAAATGCGCAATCAGCCGGCTGAGCACTGTGTCTCAGCCGGCTGATTTAGTTTCCGCAGACAGCGGCAGGAGTAGACAAATCCTTAAATGCATATTACACTAAAATTACCAGCACATACAAATCATGACGGGAGGGAAATTAGGTGCATCAAAAAGTTCGGGTGTTGGGCATCGCTCCCTATGATAATATGAAGCCTTTGATGCTCAACTTGGCGCAGGAACGAGACGATATAGAATTGACTGTCTTTGTAGGCGATCTACAGCAGGGAGTTGAGCTCGCCAAACGGAATTTTTACAACGATTATGATGCCATTGTGTCCCGGGGCGGGACAGCTCAGTTGCTGCAGAAGGAATTGGATCTCCCTGTGGTGGAAATCGCAGTGACACCTTTTGACATCATGCGCGCTATGAAACTGGCTGAGAACGTCTCCGATCAGTATGTGATTGTCGGGTTTCCGGGCGTCACAGCCAGTGCAAAGCAGCTATGTCAGTTAATGCAGTACCATATGGAGATCCACACGATTCAGAACGAAGATCAGGTGGAGGAGACCCTGATAAAGCTGCGTCAGAAAGGGACGAGTGCCATTCTGTGCGACATGGTAACCAATCGCATTGCCATGCGTTTGGGACTGAACGTAGTGCTGATCACCTCCGGCCCCGAAAGTATTCGAGCTGCCTTTGATGATGCGGTACGCCTATGCCGCTGCCACGAGAATCTGCGGGAGGAAAATCGGTTCCTTCGCAGCATTATTTGGAATCAGGTCAACCACACCCTGGTCTTTGATGACTGGGGAGAAATCTTTTTTTCCACCCTGGAAAACAATGCGCTGCCCATTGTAGAAAGCCTGCGAGAGGAGCGGGCTACCGTTCCGGAATCGGAAGAGAAGCGGATTCTGAAACGAATCCATAACGTGCAGTATGATGTTCGTATGCACCGAGAAGTATTTAATGATCACTCCTATGTGGCATGTTACTTTTCAGATAGCCGAGTTCCCTCTGCGGAGCTTCAACGCGGTATTCGTCTGGTCAGCCAGCAGGATGCAGAACAAGAGTATAACGGCAGCCTTTATGGAATGGCCGGCCTGATGCGGGATCTTCAGTCTTCCTGTGCCCATATTAACCAGTCTGGGCAGCCGGTTATGGTCAGCGGAGAAGCCGGCTGCCTGAAGGAACAGGTGGTCAATTATCTCTATATGACCAGCGATCGACATAATTGCCCTCTGGTCATTATTGACTGTTTCCTGCTCAATGACAAAGCATGGAACTATCTGGTCAATCATTATAACTCCCCGCTGGCCCAGAGCGGTTGTACCATTTTTCTGAAGGGGGTGGATGTGCTTTCCCCCGAGCGTCGGCAGCAAATGCTGGCTAATATGCTGGCAATGGATATCTGTAAGCGTAACAGGGTCATATTTTCCTGCGTTTGTCAGGCTGGAGAGTCGGTGACAGAGGTGGGAATGTCCTTTGTTGAGCACTTAGGGTGTTTGGTGCTGTGCTTGCCTCCCATGCGTCAGTGTACCGCTCAGATTCCTGCGGCTGCAAATATGTGCCTGAGTAATTTGAATACGGAGTTGGCCAAGCAGCTGTTGGGCCTGGAATCCGGTGCGGTACAGCTGCTTCAGGAATTTGACTGGCCTGGTAATCATGCTCAGTTTCAACGGATTCTGAGAGAACTGGCAATTGATGCAGATGGACCTTATATTACGCAGGAGGATACTACTCGAATCCTGCAGCGAGAACGCACAGTAGCCTTGGAAAAGCAAAGAAATGAAAGCGGTGGGCTGTTGTTAAATCTGGATGGTACCCTGGACCAGATCAATCAGCAAATCATTCACAGGGTGCTGGAGGAGGAGGACGGAAATCAAAGCCGTACTGCCCGTCGTCTGGGTATCAGTCGTACAACACTGTGGCGTTTGCTCAACAATCAATAATGGGTGTCTTTGGGGTGACACGAGCTGGATGAGGGCATCCTTTGATAACTGCACGATTTAGCAGTATCATTTTTAACATGGTTTGTACTCTCCTTTCAGAATGGTGTGTTGCGGCTTCATTTGAATGGAGATGTGCAGACCATGTTTCTTTTGTGGAGAATTTATTTTGTATTACTAAGCGTGTGCTGAAAAAAACGTGCTGGAACGTAGTGTAACGTTCCAGCACGATTCTTTTAAAGGCCTCATGGTCACGCTCTGCTCGCTAGATCACTGCACACACTTAACGACCGCTCCAAGGCCTGGTCCATATTATAGTATTTAAAATCCGCCAGCCGGCCGCAGTAGATCAGATTGGGAATCTGGTTTGCCAGCTCCTGATATTTGGCATATTGCAGCTGGCTCTCTTCTGTGAGTACTGGGTAATAGGGCTCCTGATCCTGTCCCTCTTGGTAGGGAAGGGGATATTCAACCGCATAACTTGTGCCCGGCTTATTTTGCACAGGAAGTTTTTTGTACTCAGTGATGCGGGTGAAGCCTGCTTCCTGAGGATAGGCCACCACAGGGGCGTCCTGAAGACTATCAATATCCTGATACTTCCATTCAAAACGAAGGGAACGATAGGGAAGACGACCAAATCGGCAGTCAAACAGTTCGTCCAGCGCTCCAGTGTATACCACGGGATAATCTGCCACTTCTCCATCCACCAGAATTTGATTTCCAGATGTACGAAGGTGCTCAAGCGCTTCCACACCTAATTCCACCTGGATATTGGGATGATTCAACAGATTTTCAAAGAAATGAGTAAAGGAGTGGGTGGGCATGACTTGATAGTCATCGTCAAAGTATCCTACATCGTAGGAAAAGCGTAAAGGAACCCGTTTGAGTACACTGGGGTCGATCTCATTGGGAGATACTCCCCACTGTTTGGCGGTATAAGGGGCATAATCATTTTGGAAAAGGTACTCCGCATAACCGCGAATATCAGGATCAGGGTGTTCAAGTACCTCCACCACGGTAGCGGTGTTGCGGCCAGAAAAAGCCACTGTCAGTTTTTCTTTCAGCAGCGCTGCCTGATCTTTAGGATAGAAGGTATCGATCGTAGTAAAGTTAAAGGGAGTAGGAGTGTACGTTTTATCCCAGACAGCCCCACAGGTCAGTTTATAGTCCTCCCAAGACTCATATTGGCACATATAGTCGAATAAGTGCTTCTGTTTTGTGTGAAAAGTGTGAGGGCCGTACTTCTGCACCAGAAAACCATGTTGATCCACATAGTCATACATGTTGCCGCCGATATGATTCCGACGTTCCCAAATCACCACCTGCTTGCCTTGTTCTGCTAAACGGCGAGCAATGACTGCACCGGAGAGGCCACAGCCAATGACTAAGCAATCCATAAGCTAATTCTCCTTACATTCTTTAATTTGTTTCCGCATGGTGTCAATTACTCCTTTGATACCGTATTCAAAAGGAATACGGGGAGAAAAGCCAGTATCGTTGCGTAAAGCGGTCAAATCTATACAAGAACTTGGAATTATATCACTTGTATAGGGAATTTCACCGATTCCAATCGGCAGTGAGGGATCTATCAAGTTGTGGATGACCTCGATATAATTACGCAAAGGCCAGTTGTCACCGTGTCCGACACTGTAAAAAGAACCGGCTTTTCCTTTTTGCGCGATATACAAAAGCGCATCTGTTAGATCATCAATATGAATGTAGTCCCATAGTTGTTCGAGTTTAGTATACTGTGGTTTTTTATGAAGTAACAGTGAGCGAATTGTATAGGTAATAACATTATTATCGATTCGGTCGGCACCGTAGATTCCTGTAATTACTACATAAATATAGGGGACATCTAATTCATGGCAAAGAGATTCGCATAAATATCGAGCCGATATCTTTGTAGCTCCGTAAGCATTTTGCGGAGAAGGTCTGGCAGAATCATTAATCAGCTGACCACAGTAACTGTATTCCAGGGTAGATCCGGGGAAAATAAATCGTTTCGCATGTAAAAGATGAGCAAGTTGAACGGCATAGAGGGAGAGAGAAATATTTTCAGCTTGAAAAATAGTTGATTGCCGTTCTTCTGGAGAGACCCCAGCCCAAGCCAAGTGAAAAAAAGCAATCGGTGAATCAGGGATTTTCTTAGAAATTGCAGCGTAGTTATTTAGATCCTCTGCGATGACGCATACATGCTCCAGGTCCTGGATACGATGTGTGGTCTGACTCATGGGAGACACAATTGCATAAACAAAATAATTATGTGCAATAAAGTGTTTGGTGAGATGGCTCCCGATAAATCCGTCTGCACCTGTAATTACAACGTGTTTCATAATTAGTTCATCTCTGAGAAAATTTCAATTTGCCGGTCCATTTCAGCAGGAATGTTCCCGCCGTTTAGCCAGACCCGACTCCATTCCACGGTCTTCTGAATTGCTTCCTCCACATGCCAGCGGGGATGCCACCCAAAAACAGTCTTAATCTTGGAACAGTCCAGCTTCAAAAAATTGGCCTCATGAGGAGCATTGGCTTCCGCCTGGTTAATCCAAGAGGCACCGTCCCCCCAAGTGCGGCAGAACAAGTCGGTAAGTTCCCCGGTGGTCACGCAATCGCATTCGTCGGGACCTACATTGTACCAGCCGGCAAAGTGCTTGTCCTCGTACTGACGCTGCGCAATCATCAAATAGGCGAACAAGGGCTCCAGCACATGCTGATAAGGGCGGGTAGAATGAGGATTACGGACAATGATAGGTTCCTTTTTCTGAGCGGCCCGAACGCAGTCGGGGATAATGCGATCATTGGCAAAATCGCCGCCGCCAATCACATTACCAGCCCGGGCGGTGGAGATGGCGGGGGCGGAATCTGCGGCAAAAAAGCTGTTGAGATAGCTGTGGGTCACCAGTTCAGAGCAGGACTTGGAGTTGGAGTAGGGATCAAAACCATCCAGAGGCTCGTTTTCCCGGTAACCCCAGGGCCATTCATTATTATGATAAACCTTGTCGGTGGTCACATTGAGAAAGCTGCGCACACAGCTGCTGTTTCTCACACATTCCAAAATGTTAACAGTTCCCATGACGTTGGTTTCGTAGGTATACACGGGGTCTTTGTAGCTGTCCCGCACAATGGGCTGAGCGGCCAAGTGCAGTACGATCTCCGGCTGGGCCCGATCAAAGGCATTGCGCAGAGCATCTCGGTCCCGGATGTCACCAATCACAGAGGTCATGTGTCCCTCCAATCCAGCCAGCTCAAACAGATTGGGCTGCGTGGGGGCAGGCAGGGAATAGCCGGTCACCTCGGCCCCGGCTTTGACCAGAATACGGCACAGCCAAGTGCCTTTAAAGCCCGTGTGTCCAGTGACAAACACACGCTTTCCGCGGTAAAAATCAAAATCAATGTAGTTCATCTATCGGCCCACACCTTCCAAGGGGCTTGTCCGGAAGCCCACATTTTTTCCAGTTGTTCCTTTTCACGGACAGTATCCATACATTGCCAGAAGCCGTCATGCTTGTAAGCCATGAGCTGGCCCAGTTTGGCCACCGTCTCCAGCGGGGATTTTTCCAGAACCGTATTGTCTCCCTCGATGTAGTCAATAAACTCGGGCTGGCAGACCATAAAGCCAATGTTGATCATGTTGCCGTCTCCTTGAGTTTTTTCCCGGAACTCATGGATTTGGTTTGAACTGTCAATATCTAGCACACCAAACCGTTGGCCAGCATTATAGGCGGACATGGTCACCAGTTTGCCGTGGGACTGGTGGAACTTTACTAGTTCCGCGATGTTCAGGTCGGAGACACCGTCGCCGTAGGTCAGCATGAAGGGTTCGTTCCCGATATAGTCCCGTACACGTTTGACCCGGCCGCCGGTCATAGTGTTGAGCCCGGTATCCACCACGGTGACCTTCCACCGCTCAGAGTTACTGCGGTGGACAATCATTTCATTTTTGCCGTTGGTAAAATCATAAGTGATATCGGAAGTGTGCAGAAAATAGTCTGCGAAATACTCTTTGATCACATGCTGCTTGTATCCGGCACAAATGATAAATTCATTGAAGCCATAGGCGGAATAGAGCTTCATAATGTGCCATAAAATGGGCATACCGCCCAGTTCCACCATGGGCTTGGGTTTGAATTGGGATTCTTCAGAAATCCGGGTGCCAAAGCCGCCAGCCAATAGTACAATTTTCATAATGGAAATATCTCCTATATATAATTGTTTGTTATACCTCAGCGACTAAAAAAGTTTCGGTCATTACCGTTCCACAGATGGGATGTATGATTTTAAATTTATATCCTAGGTTCAGGCTTTCAATCAAAGGTTTAATATGAAAAAAATCATCCGCATTATGATAGATACTAATGAGAAGTGCGGGACGTTGATGCTTAATTGTATCTAAAGCGCCTTGTAAAAGCAACTGTTCGGCACCCTCTACATCAGCCTTTATCAAGCCAACTGTTAAATTATTCTCCTTGACATAGGAATCTAGGGTTATCACAGGAGCACTAATAACACTATCATAATTAAATGCTTCATTTGCGAATTGAGTACTAGCTGACTTATATGTGGAGAGAGATATAAATCCTTTAGTAGAACCTAGTGCATATTGGCAAGGAAGAATATTAGTTGCTTTATTTATTTGAAGAGTCTTTTTCATGAGGGTATAATTTTCGGGATCAGGTTCAAAAGCGTGTACTGTCTTGCTAGTAAACTTAGATAGAACTAAAGCTGAATCACCAATAAAAGCACCTGCATCAATAATATCTTTATTCTCAAGACGTTCTATATCTAGATATGGCGCACCGCATTGATCTAAAAACACATTCATTTCAAAATGGTTAATCGGCAACATATATCCATCAAAAAAATAGCAATCGTCAGAAAGCTTTAAAATATTAGAATAAAGCATGTCGGTCCTATGTTTCATGATTTCTTTTTCTTTTATAGAGTAAAGTGCCAATATTGGTGCATTGTTCTGTTGTAATGTTTGCAATCTTGTCAGCGATGTCACAATGGTTTCTACGCTATCATGATCCAAGTTATCTATCAAAGAAAGAAAGGTGTTTTTGAAAAAAGACGTTCCAAATTGAGCATCCTCTAGGAAATTTTTATAATAATTTCGCTCAAACGTAACATCTAATGGCGTTTCTCTTTGTATAAGAACAGAGAGACTGCCAATAATTCCTGATATATTTTGGGTGAGTTCAGATATGTCACATAAAAGTTTAGTTTGTGTGTTGGCATACTGTTCCTGAAAAACAGTGAGAGCAGCGGTTAAGTTGTTTATTTCTTCTCCCAAAGATAAAAACTGTGGTTGCAGAGATTGATTTTGTGAGTTCAGTAACTTGGATATTGACTCTAACAGAGGTTGCAATTCTGCTTTCGTAAATAATTTTTGTGAAATTGACTCTTGATATAGATCTATTAACTGATTTAGTAGTGTGGATAGAGAGCTTAACTTATCCTGTGTCTCTTGAACCATTAGGCGGAATTCACTTTTTGATACGGGCATACGATTGATGAATTTAGAATTCATCGAATTACCTCCTAACAGTTTTATTTTTTATTTTGAGTTTTGTATTGCGGAGCAAAAATGTAATAAATCTGCTTGCAGAATCGCCAACGCAAGGAACCTTTTGGAAGAATAATTTTAGCAAATTCTCGCCGCTTTGATCCTTTGGGTAAAAGCTTGTCAGCAAATCTTCGTGCTCCACTGCGAGTATCTAATGTGGAAGGGAAAGAGCCCTTCTTATGATAAACAAATTGTTGCAGTTCATACACGGCACCATGTAGTACTCCCGTCTGAACGTTAATCAGTCGGCTTAAGATGACTTCATAAAAAATAGTGCGTCGTGCAACCATCCAAAATTCGTCTGCCAGAAGTGAGGTGGGGTCATCCCATGCTTTAGGCACATTAGCATAATGGATCAATGCGGGAGCTTTAGCAGCATTAAAGTATGCTTGCCCATCCTTTAGAGGTGCACAATTAATGCAATGTGTAATCCAAGAGTTGGTTTCTGTATAAAAATTCCATCTCACATCTAAAAATTTAATTTTGCCTTCATAATACACATTAATGAGATCTTGTTCTTGTATTCTAAAATGATGAGTATTGGCAAAATCAAGTAAATTACTCATTTCAACCTGGTTTCGAATTTTTTGGAGATCAAAAACCATTACACCAGTATTGACATAGTCATATGGTTGCCGCATTTTCATAGTTTTGGTGGCATACTCCATAGCGTCCTCAACAACACCATTCAACATGCCTTGATAAACCATGTCTTTAGCAGCGGCGATTAGTTCATCCTCAGCGAAAATTGTTTCATCATATAGATGCGAAATATCTTCTTTCAAAATAATATCTACATCCATAATAATTGCTTTCTGATGATTTGTTAAGATCCATGGAGCAAGTAAACGATAATTGCTCTCCTCTACCGCATTAGCGGTGTAAAACTTCATTCCATTTAGGTCATTGGTAGGATTGTAAAATTGTACAGCGATGTTTTTGAATCTTCGGCAGCCACGCAGCAAAAATTCCTTATTTTGGGGAGTAATACTTTTATTTAGTACAATAACATCATAATATTTTGCGGGATTGCATGTTTCAGCAATGGATTGAATAAACACACCAACATATGGGACATAAAAGTCAGAAGAAGTGACTACAATGGGAATTTCATTTGCCCAAATCGGTTTTATTTTTGCGTAATGCTCTGTATTTTGAAACATTATGAGTTGTTGCTGTAAGATGCGACTGCTGTATTGTTTTTCGCAATGATAAACAAAAATACCTACAAGAGTTTCACCAATAAAACCTAATGTCCGAGTTAGTTCTCGGCCATAATACGTTGAGTCTAAGCGTTGCTCTAGTTCTTTCAGGACGGAGAACTCAAATTCGCACAATTGCTGGAAGAGTGCTTTGCGCATAATAAAGCAGTTAAATCCTGTTACATATTTTTGGGATAGATACGCTTTGCAAGATTCCGAGTATTGAGGAAAGAGTTCTTTTATAATTTCGATGGTGATATCAAGACTATTCTTTCCAATTAAAATATTTTCATGGTCCTTCCACATGTCGTAAACAGATTTGGATTTTCTGCTGGGTCCGTTAAACTGAGTGACATTCCATTTTTGAGGGATGATAATGTCATATTTTCCGATTTCATCCATCATGTGAGTGCTGTCTAACAATCCATATTTCTCTGCAGAGGCATTGTTCAGGTTCGCTTCCAGTACCTGATCGTGGTAATCCACATTTCCAGGAAAATCAGAAGGAGAGAAGGACAAGTAGCGACGATAATGACACAGTCCGTAGTAATCGGCCTTAATATTTTTCCAGGCCCAATATTGAACAGTCAACTCACAATAGCTCATCCGTTTCTCAGAGATATTATCTCCCGTATCATCGCCAAGCATTGTGATATCCTCGCGCTCGTCATACACTGCACCACAACGTACAGGGATATACAGAGGATTGTCAATCGTCTCGCTATCCAAGTCGATTCTGTGAGAAACAAAAATCTTAATGTCCGGTTTCTCGGGAGTTCCTTTGTATCGCAGGGCCTCTACATCGGGCACTGGTTTCCACTTCTTTTCCATGTCTACACTCCTAAATTTTATAAAAATATTTTATCTAGCACGAAAAGTGATTTGACGATAAATTTGCTTTCCCAATTCTCGCCGTCGAGATCCCAAGGGAAAGAAGGGGGCTGCAGCCTTGCGCCCAATCTGGTCTAACCAAAACAGCAGATAGCGGCGAAGATGAACCGCAAAGTTATTTGCTGGCTCTGTTTCTGCAAATAAGACCAGAGGCAATTCCAAAGCGTTGGCATCTTCTTGATACATTACATGCCAGCAAAATATCCCAAACAGCATCTCGCCTACATAGGCCGGGGCCCGGGAAAATTCATCCTGTCCCCAACCTTCCTGTTCTAGCGCTGCCAGGATCGGAAACTGGAACTGGCAAAGACGGTCAAACAGTACCTTGCGCATTACATAGCAGTTATATCCCCGGTGGTACGTACCACTAAAATAGCTGCGGGCTGAAGAAGAGTACTCCGGAGCCAGCGTGTCAATCAGTTGAAACATTCGGTCGATGATCTCTTTACGGAAGAAGATCCCATCATGTGCATCCCATAATTCCCGTACTGTATGAGCATGACCGTGTGGAAGCGGCATTTTTGCCACTGGAGCGGCGATAGGAACAATCAGGTCGTGGCTCTGAATGGTAGTCCTCATCAAAGACTCATCCAGCAGGCCAAAACGGCGCATACTGGATACTGTAAGTTCGGGCCATGGAAGCAGACCGTGTTCATCCAAGCGATAGCGTCCGCCTGAAAAATCCAAATAGCGGCGGTAATGACACAACCCATAGTAGTCAGCGTCAACATTTTTCCAAGCCCAATATTGTACGGTGAATTCACAAAAACTCATCCGCTTTTCTGAGATATTATCTCCTGTGTTATCACCGGGGATGGTTTTTGTGGGGATATGGTCAAAAACAGCACCGCAGCGTATGGGGTAATAGAGAGGATTGGGGACCAAAGTACTGTCGAGATCAATGCGATGAGAAACAAAAATATGAATGTCCTCAGATGGCATAGGCGTCACACACCTCATTAGTTTCTCCAATCATTTTCACGTTCCCGTGATCCAGCCAGACCACTCGGTCGCACATCTCCCGAATCTGGTTGAGATTATGGGAAACAAACAGGACGGTCGTTCCGCCCGACATGAGTTCCATCATGCGGGCCCGGCTTTTGGCCTGAAACGCTTCATCGCCCACCGCCAGAATTTCGTCCACAATGAGGATCTGGGGATTGACCACCGTGGCCACAGAAAAGGCCAAGCGCATCATCATACCAGAGGAATAGTTGCGGATGGGAACATCAATAAACTCGCCGAGTTCGGAAAAGGACAGGATCTCCTCAAATTTCTCGTTCAAGAATTCCTCGGAGTAGCCTAAAATTGCGCCGTTCAGAAAAATATTTTCCCGGCCGGTGAGATCCTGATCAAAGCCGGAGCCCAGCTCCAGCATGGGCACAATATTGCCGTCACACTGTACGCTGCCCTCAGTAGGCTTCAAAATTCCGGAAATTACCTTCAGCATGGTGCTTTTTCCCGAGCCATTGCGGCCGATAATGCCCACGACCTCCCCTTTGTAGACATCGAAAGATACATGCTTCAGGGCCCAGAAATCTTTGTGCTGGATTTTCCCGCTTACAGTTCGGGTCACAAATTCTTTGAGGGACATGATCCGGTCATCAGTCAGGCGAAACCGCATGGAAACGTCGCGGACTTGGATCATGGTTTTTTTCTGTTTCATGATTGTGATTCTCCCATTTACAGATACAAAACAAACTTATCCTGGGACTTTTTAAAGACCCACGCTCCCACAGCCAGTACGCACAGGGAGATCAAAAAACACTGTACGTAAACCACAGGCTCCGGTGATACGCCATCCATAACACAAGAGCGCAGGAAGTTGATGAAATAATACAGCGGATTGACCTTTAAGACCCAAACAACCCGTTCCGGCAGGATACTTTCAGGATAGAAGATAGGAGTCAGGTACATCCAGATCATGGTCAGAACGCCCCACAGGAACTGAATGTCCCGGAAGAATACCATAGCTGCGGACAGAAGCATGCCCAGACCCAGGCAGAACATGGCCAGGCAGACCAGCATAAACGGAATGAGAAGGTAAGCCTTGGTAGGGTATAGACCGGAAAGCATGGTCACAATGATCAACGGGATCATGGAGATCAGCAGGTTGACCAGAGAGGACAGGATCCGGGTCAAGGGATAAATATACTTGGGGACGTAAACCTTGGTAATCAGTGTGGCATTGCCGATAATAGAGGTCAGTGCCATGCCGCAGGCCTCGGAAAAATAGTTAAATACAATAATTCCGCTGAGCAAATATACCGGATAGTAGGGAATGTCGAAGCGAAACAGGTTGGAAAAGACGACATACTGTACGATCATTGTGAGCAGAGGATTTAAGAAACTCCAGAATACGCCCAGAATAGAGCGCTTGTACTTGGCTTTAAAATCACGGGATACCAGCTGCTTGATCAAAAAGCGGTACTTCTGCATGGCAACAATGGCATTGATCAGCATGCTGGGAGTTCCCTTTTTCCATTTGCGATAGGTAAAGCCCAGATAGAGTACAATGACGACACCAAACGCAGCAACGAACTTCCAATAATGAAGTCCGGTCCAAATATAATCTTCGCCATCGGCGGAGAAGCAAAGTGTACCCTGGACCTGTGTTCCGTTCAAATATAAGCCAAAACCGTTGGTCTGGGCTGTGGCGGACATCATCGGAGAGACGGCGCTGCCGGGTTGCGAATCGCTGGAGATGCGAAGCAGCAGCGGTGCCTGGTAGACTGTTTCAATCGGCTCTTCCGCCGACATGGTGGTAATGGCCCCTTCTCCGATGGTGGAAGCATCTAAGGTCTGATGCATCAGTAGGCTGTTGTCCCGAAGATCGTAGAGCTCCACGGTAACTGTGCCCGCATTGGGTCGGTAATAGGTGCCCCATTGAATGGAAATAGATTGAAGACGTTGGATCTCCGCAGAAAATGTCTGTTCTACTACCGCGCCCTGCACAAGTTCTACGGTACCGGCTTCTGCTGCAGGCATTTCCAGGGTGCCTCGGGATTGACGGAAATGTAATTGATATCCCGCAAGATAATAGAAGGCTACCGCCAGAAAAAGATAACAGACAACAAAAAGAACAGAAAGCTTTTTAATATTGAGTTTGCGCTGTTTCATACCGGTTTTCGTTCCTTATTTTTAAAGTGTTTTGATTACATCAAGCAAAAAGAGCCAGTGTACCCAGCTAATAATGTTACCATACGGCCGCGCTAAACGCAAGGAAAGCCGATGGAATTTAACTGTAAAATAAGGAATAAAGGAGACTTTAGGTATTTTTATATAAATAATTTGGAAGGGGAGGGCACGGCTCCCTCAAAGATGGAATGGTTTGGAACATGATAGGTGGCACTGCGGGGGAAATAAGAAGGAAACTGCAATTTTAAATCACACAATAGTGTTGCTGAAAGTGTGAGCTGGAGAAGGCCCTTTTGCGTGACGGATTGGGCTTCTTGATCTATGATAACCGGAAATAACTGACAGACAAAGCGTGACCAGAGAGAAGCCCCTCACGAATAGCCCTGGTTTTCCTGAGAATACTATCTTTTGTTTCCAAGAAAACACCGTGGGAGGGATTATATAGATGAAAGCGACCGGTATCGTCAGACGCATCGACGACCTGGGAAGGGTGGTCATCCCCAAGGAGATCCGCCGCACCATGCGCATCCGTGAGGGCGACCCCCTGGAAATTTATACTGACCGGGACGGCAGCGTCATTTTTAAAAAGTATTCCCTGATGGCGGGGCTCAACGAGTTTGCCGCCCAGATGTGCGACACCCTGAACCGGACCACCGGGCGGGTGGCGGTGATTACCGACCGGGACAACACCATCGCCGTGGCGGGAGCGCCCCGCCGGGAGCTCATGGACAAACAAATCGCCCCTGAGCTGGAGCGGCTGATGGAGAGCCGCCAAATCTACCAGCACAAGAGCGGAGAGAAGGGTGTGCCCCTGTGCGCGGACGAGGGGCCGTACTATTTGGACACCGTGGCTCCCATCCTGTCTGAGGGCGACGTACTGGGCTGCGTCCTGTTCGCAGCGCCACAGAACGGCCTGACAGGGGGAGAAGTGGAATATAAACTGGCTCAGTCCATGGCAGGCTTCCTGGGCCGCCATATGGAGAGCTAGAAAAACAGCGCCGGCCCGAAGGCCGGCGCTGTTTTGGTTCTCAAGAGGATTAGCCCTCAGAGATAGCGCTCATGGGGCAGGTACCAGCGCAGGAACCGCAGTCCAGGCAAGCGCCGGCGTCGATCACGTAGTGGTCATCACCCTGAGAAATGGCGCCCACGGGGCAGGCATCCGCGCAGGAACCACAGCTGATGCAAGCATCGCTAATGACATAAGCCATTGGAAAACACCTCCCTTAAAATCTACACCTCATTCTATCACATCTTGGCAAAATTGCAATGCTAATTTTTGCGAAAAGAGGGAATAGTTAAAAAAGGCTGTCTGCTGCGGCGGAAGGAACAGCCCATATTTTCCACATCCAGGAATACGGAGGGATTTGATATGGCGGAAAGCCGGTTTACATCTGCGGCCCTGGGGGCCATCCGACAGGCCAGCGAGAACGCGGCACGTCTGGGACACAGCTATGTGGGCAGTGAGCACCTGCTGCTGGCCCTGGCGGGACAGGAGAGCAGCCTGGCCTCCCGGCTGCTGCGGGAGGAGGGTGCCGACGCCCAGGCCCTGCGGGGGGCCATCGCCCAGCTGGTGG
>JABLTR010097000.1_pt1 | contig 78930 bp, 82 predicted proteins | sample 7160071 | NCBI WGS metagenome assembly JABLTR01 (sample SAMN14651230, study PRJNA627086) | human gut metagenome | isolation source: feces | host: Homo sapiens | reverse complement strand
ATGCTTATCTTTTGGTCTTTGGTTCGGAATAGTGTAGTGCTGGCGGTCTATCTCTTGTTTTCGGTTGCTTGCTTCCTTACCGTACATGAGCATTTCGGGCAGGTATATTTTTCTTTCTGCAGCTGCATAAATGCCTCAATCCCTTGCTCCCTGACAAGCCGGCTGTTTTCGATAAGGCTTGCGTTGTAACGCGTTTGATAGCTTTTTTCCAAGCCTTTTATCCGCTTACAAGGGTAATCGCCGCATTCATAGCAGTAAGCACAACCCTTTTCCCTCATACAATCCTTGATTTTACAGCTGCGGCAATGCCCCGGCTTTCCCAAACCGCTGCTAAGGCAGCCGCCGCACGGTTTATTATGGGAGCAATGCTTATAGCAAACCTTGCAGTTCATCCCACAGGGGGCAAACATCCCTGGTTCTATCGTTTCCGGCATTTTCATGCTGACAACTCCTGTATAATGGCATATAAGCTTGAAGATAAGCTTATTTCACTTTAAAAACTGGATTACCATATTCTTTTCTTTTTCTGTGAGTATGTGCATATGCCCCCGCCCGACGAGCTCATACAGGGTGCAGTTTGGAATGATTTGCCGCGCCCGCTTTAAGACCTTTCCCGCCGGGAACAAGCAGTCAAGCTCACTCGCCATAACAAGAACCGGAGCGCCGCATTTCCCCATCCTTTCCTTACTGACATTTGAGGGCATCCCCACCTTTGTTTTCACATAGGAAAAGCTGCTTTTTACCGTTTCAAAGGTGTCTTCATCCAATACATCCCGCGTGATTGCCATAATAAGCGCCGCCTGCTCAATGTACCGGTCATCCTTTGTAAAGCAGTATTTAATCAGCGGAACCATCATTTTGACGGAGCCGGTTGGAAAAGCGTTGTTGATACCGGACGGCACCGTCAATACGCTTTTTATAACCTTTTCCGGCGCGGTGCACATGAGCTTTGCCAATACGCCTGCGCCAAACGAGCCTCCGAAGCATCTGATTTTCTCAAAGCCGAGCCCTTCTATGACCTCGCCCGCCCAGCGCCCGTAGCTATAGCCCCTAGGGGAAAGGCAGGTTTGTGCGCTTTTTCCCGGATGCCCAATCGTATCGACCGCATATATGTGAAAATCCTGAAGCAGGAATTTACACATTAAAAGATGATACGCGGTTGTGGAGTTCCCCCCGTGAAAGACCAATAGAGCGGGGCCTTCCGTGTTTCCTGTTTCAACCAGGTGCGTTTCCCCGAATGAGGTTTTGACAAAAATATCCCGGTATTGGCAGCCGAGCTTAGATAACTGTTCATCATACAGCTTCAGTACAGCGGCTTTCCCGCTTTTTGTTTTATAAATCGTTTTCATTCCCTGTCACACTTTCCACCCAATTCAGCAATAAATACATTGCCTGAATGGATTCCTGACGGCTGCCTTCATTCAGCGCTGCCGTGTTTCGTGCTCTTTAAAACAAGCATGGCGGCGTAATGGCGTATGGTAAAGCGCTCCGGCGCAATTTTTGAAAGCAGTTCCATATGCTGCCGGTCAAACGCGCTCACCCGCTCTTCGCTCAGGGACGCGCCGATTCCCCTGCACGCCTTCATGCGCCCGTTCCAGCTTTCCCGTGTGAAGGGTACCTGGAGGTCGAACACCTCGGAATGCTCCTGTTCAAAGTAAGGGCTTGCCTCAGGCTCAAAAGCAAGCGGATGGCGGCGCTCCCCCTTTCCCGACCAATCGGGATTGTATTGGAGCACAAGCGCTTCGCTTTCGCCCGCGATTTTATCCTCTTCCGGCAGCCAGGCCATATAGAGGACGCAAAGCCTGCCGCCCGGCCTTAGTACGCGAGAGATTTCGGGGTATACCCGCTTACGGTCAAAATAAAAGAAGCACTGGCACGCCGTTACGGTATCGAAGGAATTGTCCGCAAAGGGCAGTTCTTCCGCGGGAGAAGCCAAAAAGCGGATGTCCATCTGCTGTTCCCCAGCCAGCTTCTTCGCCTCAAGCACCTGGTTTTCCGAAAGGTCAGTGCCGGTAAAACGCGCGCCGGACCCGTAAAGTGCGCGCGGCAGCACGCCTGTTCCGGTGCCGAGGTCGAGCACGTCCATGCCCGCCTCACATAAACCCCTTTTCCGGATTTTTTCGTAGAACTCGCCTGGATAAATATCGCGGTATTTTGCGTAATCGGCAGAGGTCTTTCCCCAGTCGAAGGCTTTTCCGTTGTCTATGTTATGATTCGTAACCATAATTTATCTCCATTCTATTTTTTTATTTTTGTGAAACGCCGCGCGTCCCCAGCCCGGCAGCTAAACCCATTCGAAGTTTTCTTTGCCAGCGCCAGCTTCAAAATGAAATTTTATAATTCCAAGCTCTATGCCGGAGAATGCACCGTTACTGCAAATGAGCGACACCCTGCTGCCGGCGCCTTTTATCAGGAACGCCTGTTTGTTAAGCGCCGTCGGGGCAAGCAGCGCCGTCTCCACCCCTTTTATAAACCACTCAGGCGCGGTTCCAATATAACGGCTGACTTCCTCTGGTTTTTTGGATTTATGCGCGGCTCCCTGGACAGCGCCGTACCCGACGGCAATGATACCGGCGACCTTATCCGCTTTTGCCGCGCCGGCATTCTTTCTGGCGCCTTTTCTGCTGAAGGAACCGCCGGCCCACCAGGAATTCAACCCAAGCGCCTGCGCAAGCAGCATGACGTCCGCACCACAGTACCCGAGCCTTTCATCAACATCTGGCGTATTCTCCCCGGCTAATACGATGTAATTACGGACGCCCTTCGCTAAAATAAGCCTGGTGACTGCGCCAAACGCTTCTGTATTTTCCAGCGCCAGCTTCATCTTCAGATTGTATTTTCTGTTATTTTGATTGATTTTCGCCGCAAGCTGCTCAACTATATCCTTCGGTATCCTGCGGCCCGTATATTGACGCACCGTATGACGGCGTTCAGCCGCTTCGATTATGGTCATGGCTTCTCCTCCTATCGCCGTTTGTCCGGACAGTACGGCGGCCTACTAAAACAGTTTGCCGTCTTGCCGTATGCGCCTGACCAGCGCACTGTCCGCCGGACAGAATTCATACTGGGAAAGCTCCTCCTGCGTTACCCAACGGCAATCGGTATGCACATGCTTTTGGAGCGTCCCGCCTGTTATCTCCGCAAGAAAAAAGGAAAGCTCCACCGTGGCCTCCGGATAGGTATGGCATGCCTTTTCATAAAGGCGGCCCACCTTGACCGATGTACCCAGCTCCTCCATACATTCGCGCGCAAGGCATTCCCGCAGGGTTTCCCCTTTTTCGAGTTTTCCGCCGGGGAATTCCCAAAGGTTCGCGCAGCTTCCGCCCGCCGCGCGGCGGCAGATTAAAATTTTACCGTCCTTCCTGATAATGGCGGCGGCTACCTGTTTTGTCATGATACGCACCCCTTCCAAACAGCCGGTTACAAAAACAGCTTATTTTCCTTTCTGCCCGCGCACGCCCCTTTCATCTTCCGCGACGCGGCGAAGAGCGCCGCCTTATTCAGCGACCACGCTTGCCGCGGGCAAACCGCGATACACCGCATACAGGAAATGCACTTATCTTCAAACGTACTGGACGGGTCGTCCTCCGGGATAGCTTTTACCGGACATTCCCGCGCGCACAGCCCGCAGCGGGTACAGGCCTTTGAGGATTTCGGACGGAAAGGCACGCCGTTATATTCCCGGTAAGGAAAGCCGCCGGGGACGGCAAGGCCCTGTCCGGGATTGACGCGCCCGGCAGCCTCCCTGATGCTCCGCGCGAACGCAAGCAGCTCCCGCTCATCTTCTTTGTCGGGCCGGCCCGTACCATAACAGCGCATGATGGAATGCTCCGCGACAGCCGAAACCGCCGCGATACAGCAGAATCCAAGAGGAACAAGGGTATCCTTGAGCTCAAGCAGCGTATCGTCGATGGCGCGGTTGCCGTAGACGGCAATCAAAACCGCGGACGCGCCGTTTCCCTTTATCTCCCTGAGCCTGGAAAGCGCAATTTCAGGCACGCGCCCGCCAAAGCTTGGGACGGCAATGAGGCACAAATCGCTTTCCCCCAGCATAATATTGGAAAAATCCCTGTTTGGGTTTGATAAATCGACCTCTGTTTTCTCACAGTCCCACACACTGCTGATGATACCGAGCACCTTTTTTGCGCCTCCCGTGGGGCTGAAATAAATTTGTACCAGGCGCATGGCGTCCTCCCCCTCATCTATGCCGGGCTGTGTAACCCGCCGAAAAACAACTGATTCATTTAAGTTTACGCCTGCCGCCCCTTTCTGTCAACAACTGGGGCGGTATCACGCCGCTTTATTCAAAATTTGTCTTGACAGCCGTTTGCGCCCGTGCTATATTCTATACATACCAACCGTATGTATGAAAGAAGTGGACGCTGTGTCGCGCAACAAATATCCGGAAGAAACCGTGCAGAAAATCCTGGAGGTCTCCTATCAGCTGTTTACGCAGCAGGGGTACGAGAAAACCTCGATACAGGATATTGTAGACAAAATCGGTATGTCCAAGGGCGCGATTTACCACCACTTCAAAAGCAAGGAAGAAATTCTCAACCGTCTTTGCGAAGGTATCTATGAAGGGGCGGACATTTTTACGGAGGTTAAAAATATACCGGGCATTACCGCTTTGGAAAAGCTGTCTCGCCTGTTTCTATATGAGCTGCAAAATGAAAAGAAGGTAGCGCTCGACGCTGTGACCGCCCCTGTTTACCGTTACAACGCGCGCATGATTTTGGAATCCCTTCAATGCGCGGTAGAGGAAATCGCACCTGAAATCGCCTGTCTGATAGAAGAGGGCAACCGTGATGGCTCCATACATACGCAGTACCCGCGTGAAGCCTCGGAGACGCTGCTCGTACTGATGAACATTTGGATTAACCCGGCCATCTTCCCTGTGGAAAAGGAACGCTTTATCGATAAAGTACGCTTTTACCAGCAGGTACTCGACCGGATAGGCATCCCGTTGATTGACAGCTATTTTTTACAGGTCGCGTCCGATTATTACGACGCGGTTAACCGCCGTGAATGGATACAGGAAAAGGAAAACAAAGAAGAAATAGAATAAGATTCGCCCATACGGGCGTTTCTTTTAACATATATACATACCAACCGTCGGTATTAAACCTCAAAGGAGTCTTATTTATGAAAAAAGAAAAACTGTTCCACCGCGATTTTACGCTGATGATTATCGGGCAAATCGTTTCGCTGTTCGGCAATTCTATCCTGCGGTTTTCCCTGTCGCTTTTTGTGCTTGACCAGACCGGCTCGGCGGCAGCGTTCGGCGGGATTCTCGCTGTCTCTATGATTCCGACCGTGCTGCTTTCCCCGTTCGGCGGGCTGCTTGCAGACCGTGTGAACAAGCGGAACATCATGGTGATACTCGATTTTACGACGGCAGCCGTCATTGCCGTTTTCGCGCTGTTCTTTGTGAATTCCGAAAGCCTCCTGCCAATCGGGGCGGCGATGGTGCTTCTTTCTGTTATCCAGTCGTTCTACCAGCCCTCCGTCCAGGCGAGCATTCCCGCGCTGACGAGCGATAAAAACCTGGCGGGCGCCAATGGAACGGTCGTGCAGGTGAACGCACTGTCGAACCTGCTCGGCCCGATTATCGGCGGCTTTCTTTACGGCTTTCTCCACATCGACACGATTCTCTTTATCAGCGGCGTCTGCTTCTTTTTATCCGCTGTGATGGAGCTGTTTTTGCGTATCCCGTTTGAACGCAGGGAAAAAAGCGGGAAAATCCTGCGTACTGCCCGGGAGGATTTATCCGGCGCGCTGCGCTTCCTGACGCATGACAACCCGCAGCTGTTTAAGCTGCTTGGCATTGTCGCGGCGCTGAACCTGTTCTTGTCGGCCCTTATCATGGTGGGCCTGCCCTATTTAATTAAAATATATCTCGGCCTGTCGAGCCAGCTATACGGTTTTGCGGAGGGCGCGCTCGCCGTCGGGTCGATTCTTGGCGGATGCCTTGCCGGGCTTGTCGCCAAAAAGGTGGATTTCCTAAAATCACATAAGCTGCTGCTGATTGCCGGCCTTGCGCTGCTGCCCATTGGCCTGGCGGTCATTTCACCCGGCGCGCCGTTTGTGTCTTATGCCGTCATCCTGCTGAGCGTTATCGCGTGTATGTGCTGCGCCGCGCTGTTTACCATTTTCGCGCAGACGTTTGCCCAGCGCGTAACGCCCGGGCACCTGCTCGGCAAGGTTGCTTCCCTGATTACGGTAATGAGTATTTGCGCCCTGCCCGCCGGGCAGGCGATGTACGGTTTTCTTTTTGACCGGTTCGGAGGCGGTTCCAGCATCATCTTGTTTTTGGCCTGTATAGCAAGCCTTGTTATCGCTGTGCTTACCGGTAATATCCTGAAAAAAATAGAGCCTTTGCCGGAAACGCAGGCGGAGTAAAATACGGGGCGGGAGTATCTCCCGCTCCTTCTTCCTTATTCAAACAGGCTCAGCTGGTCTTGCAGGCAGGACTGTACCGCGCGGTCTTTTATAACGTCCCCGTCCTGTACCTTCCCATAAAGCAGCGCGCCGTGCGGGTCGTGCTCCATAAAACGGCGACGGGCGGCCTCAGCGCCGCGGTTTGCGTAGCAGTAAATACAGCCGTTCTGGCAGGTGCCGTATAAGCCGATGTCTATGCTTTCACAGCAGCCGCAGCCGGGGCGCTGGTTTTTGTCGGAGCCGAGCCTGAGCTTTGCCCCGCAGATACGCTCAATCACCGCTTTGTCGATACAGCTTGCCTTTTCTATACCGTATGCCGAAAGCTCCGGCCGCTCGCAGCAGGCCTTTGGTATCATGCCATAACGCCTCGCCGTATGCGCAAGCGATTGGGAAAGCTCCGCCGTTTCCCCTTCGTCCGGCGCACGGTACGGCTGCTTTATCCCCTGCTTTTGATAAAAATCGACAAAGCTCACCGTTACGCTTTCCGTACTGGCGCAAAGGCGCCTGCAAAGCCCTTCAAATTGCTTTTTGTGGTAAGCGGCATCATATAAATCAGTCAGGAGAATCGGGTCGTACCGCCAAAGCACGCGGCGCCGCCCGATTTTTTTGCTTAAAGCTTCAAACGTCCGGAGGATATCCTCTTTCGGCCTTAAAGCCGTCTCTACCGAATGGCCATATGGCGTGACCGTGAACTGTACATAATAGCGGTAGCCCATTTCGTCAAGAAGCGGAAGCTTGTCCATCATATTTTGGAAATCCTTCGTCCAAAATACAATACAGTCCACCTTTTCCGGCGAAAGCGCAATTTGGCTGATTTGCTTTGCGTTCACAGGATTGCGCACAAGGGCAAAGCCCGCTTTCAGCCTGTTTATAAACCAATCGGAATACCAGCATGGAATGTCTGTCCTTCTGGAGGCCGAAAGAATCATACCCGTTCCCCCTTTTGCTTATCAGAACAAAGCAGAACATATTTTCTATTTTTATTTTAAAACGTGTGGGGGAAAAACGCAATACTTTTGTGCCTTGCGGACAGGCATTCACCATTGCGGGACGGTACGCATATGATAGGATAAGCCGGGTTGTCCCGGCGGCAACGAATATTTGTGCCGTTTTAATGAAAGGAGAAAACTTGTTTTGATTGGACTCCATACAAACGTATATAACTGTAAGGATTTACAGATTACCACTCCCTGTCTGCCCTGCCAGTGCGGATGCGCACCATGCCCGGCGCCCCCATGTCCTACGGCGCCCCCATGTCCTACGGCGCCCCCATGCCCGACGGAAGCGTGGTGACGCATAGCGCGTGTACTCCGGCTTATACCGGATTACGTGTAAATTCATTATCAGGCCGCAAATTTTGAGCTGCGCGCCAGGCCGTAACAGACGACGTGCTTACTATTGCACAGCCGGTTATCATGATTGAAAAAATAAAGCAGCCTCCTGTATCCTTCAATCAATTTGTCCCCCAACCCCTTATGACAAAAGGAACCGGTTGCCCGGTTCCTTTTGTCGTGTAAGAAGGAGAGCATATATGAAAATGGTGCCTGCATATTTCCGCCGGAGCCGTTCAGCGCAAAACGACGCATTGATGGTTTCTTGACGCAAAAGCTTCTTCAAACGCCTCGCGGCTGTACTCCATTTGCCCATAGAGCGGGTCTGCTATCACGACGGTATCATCTGTAAAACCAATCAATACCGCACCATGGTCGTTTGGGCCCCATTCTACATAATCGCCGTTTTCTGTATACCAGCCCTCTAAATCGCCCCTGCTTTGCTGCATTCCAATCGTCACCCATACGAGCACTGGGATATCCTGCTCTACAAGCTGATAAAGCTCTTCCGGGGACGCTCCCGTTAAATCCTCAGCCCTCATTTTGCTGCCGCAGCCGCCGAGGTATGCGTCTGCGGCGGTCACAATGGCTCCCGTGCCGCAAACAATGCCCGACACGCTGAAGGGATCGCCAATAAAGTACTGGTTCAGGTCGCTGCCATAGAGCCTGCCGTCCTCCCCGGTATACTGGTTTGCGGGCATGCAGGGCAGGTACGCGGAAGCCATCGTGGCTTTATCCGCATCAAATCCGTAATAACGCAGCGCCATCGTCAAGGCGGTGATTTCACAGCCTGTCGGAAGCTCCGGGGTTTGCAGGATTATCTCAAACCCATCTATCAGATGGCTTTCCGGCTGCTTTGCCGGCTGCGTACCCGGCGGAATATCCGACGGCAGGTCCTCCGGCGTCTGCCCGCACCCCGGTAAGAGCAGCGCGCAGCTTAATAAAACTAAAATGAATCCGGCAATTCTTTTTTTCATTGTACTCCCTATTTCCTTTGCATTTCCTATAGTTCCCCGCGCGCCTTTGGCGTACCGAGATTTCCTTTTCCCTGTCACAGGTTTTTCGAGCGAGGCGCGGATAAGCCTCCTGTCCGGCGTATCGAATAAAGGCCGCGGATAACGCTTTCCCCGTACTCGTCTGGAAGCATCCGCTCTTTTAATTTCCAGTTTACCACTCGAAAGCTTTTTTCGTCAAGAAGTTATTTTTTTCGCCGCTTTTCAATATTTCCTGAAGCTGTTCTATGGTAATCTGCCTCCTATTCCATGCATCCGGCTTTTACAGGTATTTTAAAGCTATCCTCCCTTTGATTTTAAGGGCAGGATAACACGCTTTACTTAAAACAAGCTTAAATTTTACAAGCAAAAAAGCAGGCTTTCGCCTGCTTTCCGTTTTGCCCCTTCCGGTAAACCTTACAAAAGGGTCAGTCCCGCGCCGGTACAAGCGCCGCCTCTGGTCCTTGTTCTTTGCGCGCAACCGTTTTATACTCCAGCACAACAAGAACGGCGGCCAGCAAAAACGCGAGCACGTCGGCAATTGGCGCCGCCCACAGCATACCGGTAACGCCGAAGCACGAGGCCAAAATAATAACGCCCGGGACAAGAAATATAACATCGCGCGAAAGCGACAAAATGGTCGCCTTTACAGGCCTGCCGATTGCCTGTAAAAAGATGCTGCTTGCCTTCTGCACACAGCAAAGCAAAATCCCGCCGAGGAAAATGCGGAAGCATAGGCATGCGTATTCGTTATAAAGCGCGCTTTCGCTGCCGAACAGGCTTACAATTACCTGGGGGCAAAGCTCAAAAAGAAGCGTTGCGGCAAGCCCGACCACAAGGTTTGCGAGAATGACAAGCCGGTACGCATGGAACACCCGCTTATAATTTTTCGCGCCGTAATTGTACCCGATAACCGGCTGTCCTCCCACCGCTATGCCGACGGAAAACGCGATGACTATGCCGAACACCTTCATAACAATACCCACGACGGACAGCGGGATATCCGCGCCGTACCGCGACTGCGGCCCAACGGCTGTAATCATATTGTTCGCAACGCTGATTACAATGACAATCGCGGTCTGCGTGATAAAGCTCGATATACCAAGCTGGCAGACAGTTTTTATTGTTTTTCCGCACAGCCGGAAGCTCTTTTTCTGAAAATGGAACGATTTCGGCTTACGGAAATAAAGCGCTGTTACAACACAGGAAACGGCCTGCCCGATGACAGTGGCAGCCGCCGCGCCCTGCACGCCCATATCAAACACAAAAATTGCAACCGGGTCAAGAATAAGGTTGAGTACCGCGCCGGCGACGGTAGCCGCCATGGAATAGCCGGGTGAGCCGTCCGCGCGGATAGCGGAGTTCATCCCAGAGGTAAACACAAAAAATGGAATGCCGAGCAGAATAATCCGCATATAGTCCACGGCATAGCTATAACAGGCCGGCGTTGCGCCGAACAGCTTAAGAATTGGCCCGGTCAAGGCAAAGCCAACCGCCATAAGCAGTATACCTGTAACAGCCGTCATGACAATAGCGCTGCCGATACATTTATGGCTTGTTTCACTGTCTCCCCTGCCGAGCGAAAGGCTCAAAAGCGCCGCGCTTCCATCCCCGATTAAAAGCGCGAGCGCCAGCGCCACAACGGTAAACGGGTATACTACGTTGGTCGCGGCGTTCCCGAGATACCCGACACTCTGCCCGATAAAAATCTGGTCTACAATATTATACAGGGCGCTTACAAGCATAGAAAGCACGCAGGGAATGGAAAATTTAAGCAGCAACTTGCCGATAGGCTGCTGTGCAAGGTAAGCGTTTGGCTCTTTTTTGGTTTCTGTCATTTGTTTTTCTCCCTTCAAAGCAAAAGCGAAGCCCGAACGAGCGCAAAAAAAGCGCAGCCTTTCCGGTTTTCACCATGAATAGACTGCGCACTGCTCCCAGCTGGACTTACATCTAATTATAAACGCAGGGCTTTTCCCCGCTGTTTATATTATACTGCATTTGCCGCCTTGCCGTAAGAAAAAAACTACCGTCAAAATGGGAGAATTTATGAGGGAGACCAACGCCTTTATTTTGTGCGTTCTCACGAAAAGATAGCGGCAGGGGGCTTCCTTTTCCGGGGTTATTTTAAATCGAACTCTTCCTTCAGCTTCTTTTCCGCCGGAAGCAGCCCCTGCTCATAACGCTCAATTTTCTTATTGAGCCGTTCAAGCGTCCTTTGCATTTCGTCAATCCGCTGCACAAGCTGGCCGCGCTGCTCGATAAGAATCTGCTTTCTTGCCTCAATCGTCCCGTCGCCCTGCTGGAACAGGGCGATATATTCAATCAGCGCTTCTACCTGCAAGCCGGCGCCGCGCATGCATTTGGCAAACTCCACCCAATTACAGTCGTTTTCCGTATAATCCCGGATGCCGGAAGGCAGGCGGTTTACCGTGGGAATCAGCCCAATACGCTCGTAATACCGGAGGGTATCGGCTGAAATGTCATACTTTTTACTGACCTGCGCGATGGTCATGCCGTCTCCTCCCTTTTATTTCAGTTTACGGTAGGCTTCGTCCGGTACCGGCTCCAGCCATTCGTTTTTTGCCCCCTGTGCAGGAACCTCAACCGCAAGATGGGAAAACCAGCTGTCCTTGGCGGCCCCATGCCAATGCTTTACCTCCGGCGGTATATTTACCACGTCGCCCGGGTGAAGCTCCTTCGCCTCTTCTCCCCACGCCTGGTAATAGCCCCTGCCGCCTGTCACCAGAAGGATTTGCCCGCCGCTGTGATGGATATGCCAGCTGTTGCGGCACCCCGGCTCAAACGTGACGTTCCCAATTGCAACGCCTTCGGCTGTCAGCATATTCAAATAGCTCTGGCCGGTAAAATACCGCGCGAACGCTTCGTTTTTCTCCCCCATCGGGAAGACCGCGCCCGGTCCAAGGCTTTTTTCCATTTCCATATTTATTCCCCCTATGGCCAACTGAATTCCGGCACTATGGAACGCCGGCTTATCTATAGGATTTTTCATAGATTGCTACGCAGTCCGCAACCGAAAGCGGTGAACGGTCGCACTCGAACAGGCCTCCCATAGAGTCCATCGCGTTATGGGCGAGCGTTTCAAGCTCGTCTTTGGTAATGCCGTAATCGGACATCTTCAAGTCCGCCACGCCGCAGTCCTCCTGCAGCTTTGCAAGAGCAGTGATAAAATCCTCCGGGTTATCCGCGTTTTCCATGCCAAGCGCCTTTGCCATGCGGACAAAGCGTTCGCCGCAGACATGCTTTTCGATAAAGTGCGCAAAATACGCCTTGCTTATCATAATCAGCCCCGCGCCGTGCGGCAGCTCCTGATGGTACGCGGACATCGCGTGCTCCAGCGAATGCTCGCTCGTCACGGTTCCGACACACATAACGACGCCGGACAGCGTGTTGCCGAAAGCCACAAGCTCGCGCGCCTCCATATCGCCGCCATCATGTACAGCCTTCGCAAGGTTACGGCCGATATTTTCTATCGCGGTGATTGCGTACATATCGCTCATAAGGTTCGCGTTGGCTGAAATATAGCCCTCCACGCTGTGGAACAGCGCGTCAAAGCCCTGGTAGGCTGTAAACTTCGGCGGGACGGTGCGCATAAGCTCCGGGTCGACGATTGCGAGCACCGGGAAGAGCGCCTCGTTTACCAAACCGATTTTCTCGTGCGTATCCGGATTTGTAATCACGCCGCCGGAATCGGTCTCGGAGCCGGTGCCGGCCGTCGTGGTGATGGCTACAATCGGAAGCGGCTTGCTTTCAAACGGTTTTCCGAGCCCGGTACCTCCGGAGATATAGTCCCAAAGGTCGCCGCTGCTCGTTGCAACCACGGCAATCGCCTTTGCGGCGTCCATTACGCTGCCGCCGCCGAGCGCGACGATGAAATCACAGCCGTTTTCACGCGCGAACGCGCCGCCCTCCATAATGGTCTGCTTGAGGGGATTTGCCTGTATTTTATCGAATACCGCATACTCTATCCCCGCTTTTTCTAGCTGCTCCTGGGTACGGGCAAGCGCGCCGTTTGTTTTAACGGATTTTCCGTTGGAGATTAAAAGCATCGCCTTTTTGCCCGGCAGCTGCTGCCGGTAAAGGCTGTGAAGCTCCCCTGCGCCAAACAGGACGCGCGTAGGTACATACATATGAAAACTCATAAAGAACACTCCTTTTTAAATTTGTTTTTATCCTGATACAAACATAACACCTGGAGTGCACTCCAAGTCAAGGCTTTTTTAAAAATATTTGTTTTATGCCGGTTCAATTACTGCAGGCTGCCTGGATTCTTGCATTTCTCCTTTCTACAAGCTCCAGCTCTTTTGCTATCCACTGTCGATATTCTTCGGCTGTCTGCGGCAAAGGTTTACTAGTGAATTCGCCGTTTCCAATCCAAAAATGCACCTTGCTATAATCGTAAGAAACACAATCCTGAAGGTAGAAGTAATCTACATAGCCTTTAAAATCAACAAGGAGTTCAAAATTTTTCACGAAAACAGTAATTCAAAGTGGTTTTTATGAAACCGCAAAACGCCCTCGTCGCGCAGCCTGCAAAGCTCCCACGACATTGCGCTGCGGTCGACGGAAAGGTAGTCCGCCAGCTGCTGCCGGTTGTACGGAATATCGAACCCGGAAGCCCCCTGCCTTATAGATTCCGCCGACAGGAAGGACAGGAGCTTTTCCCTGGTGGTTCGCTGTGTAATATGCGTAAGTTTTTCCGTCAGGCGCAGGTTTTTCTGCGCCAGGCAGGACGCAAGGTTTTGGACGACCCTGCTGTGGAACGGGCAGGACGCGCCGCAAGCCGTAAGGATACGGCGTACGTCGAGAAAAAGCACAGCCGATTTCATTTCCGCCGTGACGGATACGCCCAAACGCGCGCCCGGCACACAAGCAAACGCCTCCGCAAATATTTCGCCCGGCGTAATTTTAGAGATAATATTCCGGTTGCCCCAGAAATCCTCCTGGACGATACAAACGCCGCCCTCCAAAAGCAGCATGACACAGCTGTTTTTATCCCCCGCGCGCAGGATGTATTCATTCTTTTGATACACCGCCTGTTTTGCGCTGAGGCATGTGAGCATTTTTTCCGTCTCCTGAACGGTTGTCCCGGCAAACAGGACAGAGCCGTGGATTAAACTTAAATCATTTTGCATCCTTTGCCCTCCGTTGGAAATACAACAGACTTATGAGACTGATTATAGTATGATAAGCACGCAAAGTCAAGAAACGTCTGCTTTTAAGGAGGAGCCATTATGATAAGGAAAATGATACAAATCGACAAAGACAAATGCAACGGCTGCGGCCTGTGCGCGCAGGCCTGTCACGAGGGCGCAATCGGTATGGTTGGCGGTAAGGCTGAGCTTCTGCGCGACGATTACTGCGACGGGCTGGGCGACTGCCTGCCTGTATGCCCCACGGGGGCCATTACGTTTGTAAGCAGGGAAGCGGCCGCGTACGACGAAGCCGCCGTCAAAGCAAGCCTGCGGGCAAAACCGCTTGCCTGCGGGTACCCGGGCACGCACGCGAAGGCGCTCGAAAAAAAGGACGCGCCCGCAGAAGCAGGGGCTGCACAGCCGTTATCCTCACAGCTGGGACAGTGGCCGGTGCAGATTAAGCTTGTCCCGGCGAACGCGCCGTATTTCCATGACGCACATCTGCTGGTTGCGGCCGACTGCTGCGCATACGCCTTTGCGGATTTCCACCGGGCCTTTATCCGCGGCAAAATCACGCTGATTGGATGCCCGAAGCTCGATTCAGTGGATTATACCGAAAAGCTTACGGAAATTATAAAAAATAACGAAATTAAAAGCGTGACGGTTGTGCGAATGGAGGTTCCGTGCTGCGGCGGGCTGGAAAACGCCGTAAAATCCGCGCTTCAGGCAAGCGGAAAATTCCTGCCGTGGCAGGTAAAAACAATATCGACTGATGGGAATATCCTGGAGTAATTCGTACAGGTAAATCAAAACAGGGTATAGAAAAGCGTTCACCAAAGGCGCCTGCCGCAATATTGCGGCAGGCGCCTTTTATTGATAAAGCGTGCGTAACCTGCAAAAAGTTAAAACAGCCTTTGCAGGATGCCCTGCACCACCTGTTTGAGCGCAGCCTCATCGATTGCCGGAAGGGCTGCGTCATACCGGTCGCTTTCCTCCTTGGCTTTTTTTAAAAAAGAAACGCCGGACGCAATCATTTCTTTATACGCCTTCTGCGACCTATCGAGCTCGGCCTGATATTTTTCATCCGTGCCTGGCGTCACGCATGTTTTGTAAATATCTATGATTTCGTCCTCGGGCCGTTCGGGAAAGTATTCATGCGGGGCCGTACTGTCAAACAGGCAGAACCCCAGCTCACGGACCGCGACAAGGTCAAGGCTGTCAGGGTCGAGCGAGCAATGGTAGATTTCTGTTCGGAAGCCGCGTGAAACAGCGGTTTGTGCTATTTTTTTCAGGAAGGTCGATTTTCCCGTTCCCGGGCGGCCTTTAATCAAGTACCGTTTTGGGATGTCCTTTGTTACCTCGGGAATGTAGTTTACATTGCCGTCCACAGTCGCCGCGCCGAAAAAGCGGTGTACCTCTGTTCCGGGAGAATCCAGGCCCTTCCCGTCAAAAAGCATATGAATTGTTTCTTTCGTCAAACGGTCGGCAGCGTCAAAATCCATATGTGCGATATAAATTTTTTCCTGTTCGTCATGAAGGGCGCGCGCATTGGTAAAAATTTCTCTTGCCCTGTTTATGTTCTCCTTTATGGACGCTATCGCCCCATCCCTTGCATTCGATAAATAATTGAGCTCATCCGGGTCGTAAGTGTCGAAACCGAACACGCCGCACGAACGCTGCGGAAGAATAATGCCCTGCATTGTGTTATCTAGGCAATGATGGACGATTTCAGCCGGGGTATTTTCCTCCTGCGCCCGGCTGTATACGCCGGAAATAATTTTTTCGAGGACGGCGTGCGGGTATCCGCTCAGGCGCACACACCGGTCAAGCCGCGCGTAATTAGAGCCATAAAACGACACATGGCGCGGAACATTGGAAATCGCAAAAAGATGTATGGTGGAATTCAAACTGGTTCCTCCCTTTCCTACTATCTATTATATTGTATTGCGTCCTTTCCAATTTAGAACTTGAAGGCGTTTTGAGCATTATATGATTTTAAACCAACGCGGTATTACCGGCTGTTTTCCCGCGTTGCTGGGGCAGCTCCCGACGGAATTGTTTACCGCGGGTTCGGTATCAGCCGTTTTTTATACCTGAAATAAATAAGAATACCTGCCAAATCGGCAAGCGCCCACCCGATTGGAACCGACCACCAAATCCCAACCATGCCGACAGCGGGAACCGCCGATAACGTATATGCAAGCAGCACGCGGCTTCCCAATGAAATAACGGTGAGCACAATGGAAATACCGGACTTTCCAAATCCGCGGAACAGGCCGTATAGCAGGAAAAGCACCCCGATACCGATATAGAAGAGCCCCTCAATCCGAAGGTACTCGATTCCTATGCCGATAATTTCAGCCTCGCCTTTCTTTACAAACATCTGCATCAGCGGCTCTGCGAAAACGCAGACACAAACAGAGGCGAATACGCAAAAGGCGCTCGATATTTTAATTGCCGACACCGTTCCCTTATGAATGCGCTCCGGCTGTTTTGCACCATAATTTTGAGCGATGAAGGTTGAAAAAGCATTTCCGAAATCCTGCGCCGGCATATAAGCAAACGCATCGATTTTGACCACCGCGGCAAAAGCGGCGGATGCCGCGAAGCCGAAGCTGTTGACCAGGCCCTGAACCATCAAAATGCCAAAGTTCATAATTGACTGCTGAATGGATGTTAATACGGAATTGCCGGCAATCAGCTTTAACAGGCGTTTGTCAAAACGCATATGCCGCTTGCTCGGGCAAAGGTGCTTTGCCTTAACAAAAGTGTAGCCGGAAATGCAACCCGCCGAGAGGGCCTGCGCCGCAATTGTCGCCAGCGCCGCGCCCGCAACCCCTAAATGAAAGGCCAAAATAAAAATAAGGTCGAGAATAATATTTGTAACGGCTGCCACAGCCAGGAAAACCAGGGGAACGACCGTATTGCCGGCGCTCCTCAGGACAGAAGCAAAAAAGTTATATAAAGATACAAAGGTCATGCCGGCAAATATAATCCGCAAATAGGTCCGGGTATATGCAACGGCCTGGGCTGGTACATGAAGCCATTGGATAAACTGGTCGAGAAGCAGGTAAGAAGCAATATTGACAGCGGCACCAACCAACAATATAAAGATAAAGGCATTAAATACGCTTGTTTTCATATCGTCTGTCCTTCCCGCCCCATAAAGCCGCGCGAATACCACGCCGCTTCCCATACAAAGCCCCAGGATAACAGAGGTCAGCAATACCATCAGCGCGTAAGAGGAACCAACGGCCGAAAGCGCCGCCGGACCAACCGTTTTTCCGACAATCAGCGTATCCGCCACATTATATAATTGCTGCAATAAATTGCCAAGAATCATGGGCAGGCTGAAAACAACCAGAGAACGGCTTATATTTCCTGTAGTCAATTTGTATTCCATTGCTTTACCCCGTTTTTTCACTTTGCTGCCATTATACAGCATTACAATAAAAAAATGAAGCCAGGCGCGCTGCAGGCGATAAATCCTTTCCGTTTGCTGGCTATACTTTCAGAGTGTAGGATTACATACGTATTGGGCAGTAAGGAGGGAAGGAAAGATTTTACTACACTGGAATGTATGCTGTAAAGGGTAGTAATGATACTACACTAAAACAGCAAGGCGGCGGCTCATTTGCAGTGAATTGACGCGATTGCACAAGGAGGTGATACGAAGCCGCAAGGCGGCTAATGCGTAACAGACGGGCATGGACATTTAGAAGTTTTTGACAGCCCTCAAACCCGCATAAATACTGGCTTCTTGTCACGCTTAAAACCTCAAAGTAGGCATGGGCGGTATAAATCCCTTGCCTACCCCCAAAAAGCATACAGGGGCGTTTTAGGGGCTGTACCGTGCCCGAAAACCACCCCCTATTTTATCAACCGTCCATCAATCGGTCAAACTCGTTTTGTTGTTCTATGAGCCAAGAGGAAAAATCGTTCAGCTTCATTTTTCCACACTTGACCTCTCCCTTGCGCTTGACCGCTTCTTTTCGGAACGCCTTGAACGCTTCACCCACAGCCGCCGCCTTTTCGGGATTGGCGGCCTTTTCGCGTCTTAACTTCCGCAGACGGTTATACCAGTAATAATACGCCGCGTCATAAAGCTGTTCCAACCTGTTTCCCTTTGCCCTCTCGTCAAATTCGCGTTTGGCTTCTGCCGCCTGTTTCTTGCGGCACCCGTCCGAACACAATTCATAGTGTCGGCTACGGGCAACGAAGTCCCTGCCGCAGACCTTACAACGCTGAAACACAAAGCCCAATCCTCAATTTTGTGCAGATAGTAGGCAATCACAGGCAGAAACGAGGTTGACGCGACTACATATTCAAACGACCTCTTTAACGCCGGATTACCGCATTCTCTGGGACCGGTTCCAGGTTCTCACTGGATTCCATCGTTCTAAAATAGTGTACGGTTAAGCACACGGCAACAATCATGCCGATAATATCTGCCGTAGGCGCGGCAAACAGGATTCCATTAATACCACTACTAGCTTGATTCCTTTCAAAGATAGATGGTATTAGTATCACAAGCGGTACAAAGCAGACAATATCGCGCGTCAAAGACGCAATGACCGCCATCACTGGCTTGCCCACAGCCTGAAAGAAGATAGAGGACATTTTAATCACACAAGTAAAGATGACGAGCGACAGGAAAATTCGGAATGTGCGCATTGCGTATTCAAGATAGAGCATATCATTTCCAGAGCCAAAAATATTGATGACAACTTGCGGGCAAATTTCAAAAATTAAAGTGGACACAATGCCGACAACAAGCGTTGCAATTAAAATTGTTCGGTATGTTTCCTTAACACGATTATATTTCTTTGCGCCATAATTATAGCCTAATATCGGCTGTCCGCCAAGGACAATGCCGACAATGATGTTGATAACAATGGTAAACACCTTTGTTTCAATGCTGATAACTGAGATAGGAATATCCTGTCCATAAATTGATAAAGCCCCATATTTGGCGAGCATGATATTACAGACTAAGGAAATGACAACGATAGACATCTGTGTGATAAACGAAGATGCACCTAATTTCAAGGCGTTACTGAAAATTTTGAAATGTGGTACAAAGCTATCCCTTGTCAGCCGGAAACTCTTTGTTTTGAAAAAGTACAGCACACAAACAAGAAAAGAAACTGTCTGTCCAATAACCGTTGCCCATGCTGCACCTGCAATGCCCCAATTTAGCACAAAGATAAATATTGGGTCAATAATGATATTCAAAATTGCGCCCAGTGACATAGATGCCATTGAAATCGCCGGGCTTCCATCTGCACGAATGACGGCATTCATCATGTTCATTAGCATGAATGCCGGAAAGAAGCAAAGTACAATGGCGAAGTACTCTATTGCCATTCCAATCGTCTGGTCAGATGCACCGAATAACCGGAGCGGCGGCTCTTTCCACACCGCACAGAGCGCCAGCATGATAACGCTAAGTATCAGCGTAATCGTAATGCCTGTGCCAATACAATGGTGTGCATTTTGGGTATCTTTTTTTCCTTGACAAATGCTAAGATAGGCGGCGCTGCCATCACCGACACACCAGGCAAAGGCTTGTGCGATAATAAGAATTGGAAAGACAATGCCCGTAGCCGCGTTGCCGAGATACCCTAACTCACTGTTGCCGACAAAAATTTGGTCAACAATGTTGTAGAGTGCGCTGATGAGTAGCGAGAGTATGCAGGGAATTGAAAATTTTATCAGCAGCTTAGAAATCTTCTCCTCACCAAGCATACGGTTTTGATTTGTTTGTTCCATGATTTTCCTCCTAAATATATGGCATACATGTTTTGGAGTCTTTATCAGAGAAAAGCTACCTAAAAACTACGAAGGGCAAAAAAATAGTGCGTAGAATCCGTTAGGAATTCTACGCACTTAGCTGTCCAACTTAATAATACTAACATATTTTTTTCGGAAAAGTCAAGAATGCTTTTTGAAAAAATGAATTGCATTTCCGTCCGCTCCATTCTACGGCAAAACCGGCTCCACTAACACGCTGGCATTCGTTAGGTCTTACGGTGGCTCTGCCCCCGCGCCCCCGGCCTCGTCCAAAGAACAGAAAATATCATTTCACCCCTTGACAATTCTCATTCTGCAAAATAGCCTTTTTTCGAATGATGTTTGCCCTTTCGGGCAATGATGCCGCACTTCGTGCGATGATACTGCCTTATGAAGAACCTTTTTCTGCCGTAACTATTTTTGCTTATCCTGTCCATCATGTTTGACAATCCTAAAATGGGCCTTCCGACAATTTTCAGGGTTACTTGATTTGATTCGCATAATCCAATATAATGAAATTATTCATAGTGCTCAGCGGGCGCGGGCATATGCGTATAATTTCCATGGATAATTGCTGGAGCGCTCAAAAGTAATGGCAGAATTAAAATGCCAGAGCGGCGGAACAGAATAGAGTGTCCCTGTTTTTGTGGTATAAGAAACAACAGCGGCTGTTTTGCCGGTGGAAAGGAGAGACGAGGGTTGCATATAATTGAAATACAGCCCTTCCTGTGGGAAGGGATTACCTTTATTGCTTTTTTGCTGGCCTGCGCGGGACTGTTGGAAGGGCGGTTCGGCAGAAGGGGGAATTTCCTTGCGGCGGCCGGTTTCCTGCTCGGAATTGGCGCGCTGCAGGCGGGGCTGCTTCTATCCGGGCAGGATAAGATGCTGCTCCTTACCCTGCTGCCGCTGACAGCGTATCTGCCAGCCGTTATCGGTATACATATTCTGTCCGGCGCGGGCTTTTACCAAACTGCCGCCGTCTGGACGACGGGAATGCTGGTTTCCTGTACGCTTACGTTTTTACAAAAGCTGTCCGTTCGATATTTCCAAAGGCCGGAAAGCATTTCCCCCTTGCAGCACAGCCTTATCCAGACAGGATGCCTGCTGTTCATTGCCGCCCTGCTTTTACTGATAGTTTACCGATATTTACGCAAGCCGTTTCGCGCTTATGTTCTGCATAACCGTACCAGCTGGCTGCTGCTTTGCTTCCCTGTCTCCATGATTTTTCTGCTCTTTTCCTATTTTATAAGCACTACCACAAATTTAACGGTATGGATATTGATATCCCTGACGACCCTGTCGATATTTCTGGTTATGGCGCGGGCGCTGGTATCGGCTGCGTCTGTCCGGCGTATACAGGAATCGGAAAAAGCGGTAGCGGCACAGCTCGAAATCCAACGCAGGGAATACGAGGACGTCCGCAAAAAAATGGAGCTGGGGCGTACCTACCGGCATGATATGCGCCACCACCTCAAGGTTTTGGAGGGGCTTGCCGGCAAAGATAACAATGAGGAGCTTCTGCGGTATATCGGCGGGCTTTCCGGCCAGCTTTCCGAAATCTCACAGGAAAATTATTGTGAGAACATCACGGTAAACGCTGTGCTGTCCTCGTGCATCGGGCGGGCTGCGAAGGAGTCCGGCTGTACGGTAACGAGCTCAGTACATATCCCCGCCCAAATTCCCTTTGATGAAATGGATGTGTGCGTTATCCTGGCCAACGCGCTGGAAAACGCAGTTCACGCCTGTGAGCAAACTGCAGAAAAAGAAAAGCGGCGTATCCATATTACCGCGGATTTTTCAGACAACCGGAAAATGATTGTTTCTGTTGTCAATCCCTGCGACGCCCAAATTGAGTTTGACGCGGACGGGTTCCCGATTGTCCCAAAACGAAAGGGGCACGGCGTCGGACTGAAAAGCATTGCCGCAATTGCCAAAAAATATAACGGGCTGTTTCATTGCGAATGTAAAGAGGGCCAATTTTGGCTGAGGGTGGTGCTCTTTGATTCACAGGGGACGCCCCCGCCCGCAAAGAAAAAAGCCGAGCCGAAAAAAAAGGCTGCGGCGGCGGCGCTGTCCATATTTGCTCTTTTCTTCCTAATCAACTGTATGCCGGCCATGGCGCAGGCCATGGAAGGGATACCGGGGCTTGGAGCGCTGGTTCGGGTTGTAAATCTCTGGTCTTATGATTTCCAATGGGGAGGCACGGCGTTCCATGCCGCACTGCCGCAGGTGGAATTGACAAACAATCCGGACAACACGCCCGACCCAAACGATGTGGGAACAGCACCAACCATGCCGGCGGCCCAGCCGGAAACAGAGCCGCAGACAAAGCCGGCTGCCCCGGCGGAAACAGAACCAGCAAAAACAAAACAGGCGGATACCGCGCCGGAGCAATCGAAGCTTTCCGCTGATTCCGGCACGATTTCATGGGACAGCAATGAAAACGCAGATACCGCCCCCGCTCTTCCAATCGTACCAAAACCAACCGGCCCTTCCCCCACACAGCCTGATAAGGAGCTGGCAGGGCCGCCGGATATCTCCGATGGAATCGACGATATCAACCGGCAGATGGAAGAATACATCCAGGAAATGCAGAGGAAATTCATATGGTATGCGGCGCGGAAATATCATGGGTATGTGGGGATGGATATCACCTACGATACCATCCGGAACGACGACGCACTGCTCTCTATCCGCTTCAACGCCACCCTGAACGCCGGAGGCTCCGGACAGTACAGCCGCTGCTTTACACTGGATAAACAAACCGGTAAGGTACTGGAGCTGGGCGATTTGTTCGTGGACGGCAGCGACTATATCGGTATAATCAGCACGGAGATATTAAGGCAGATGGAAGAGCAGATAAACGCCGGTTTGGCCGACTACTTTATCCCCGGCGGCATCTGGCCGGAGGAAAGCTGCTTCAAGGAGATTGGCCCGGACCAGAATTTCTACATAAACGGACAGGGCCAGCTGGTAATCGTGTTCGACGAATACGAGGTGGCGCCGGGCAGCGCCGGTATGCCGGAGTTCATCCTGCCCGCCGCGGCGTTAGACGGCATATTACGGCAGCCGCCGTTAATTGGCGGCATTCAGGCAAAAGCGAGGTGACCCATTTGCTCAAAGTATGTATCTGCGACGATAAGGAGCTGGATATTATAGAAATCCGGCGGCTGGCAGACCTGTTTTCCAGGGAGCATCCGGAGCTGCCCATTCAAATCCAGGCGTTCGGTTCCCCCTGCGATTTACTCGATTATATTGCCCGGTCGGGCGGCTTCGATTTGTACTTGCTCGATATCGTCATGCCCCATCTGACCGGGATAGAGACGGCGAAGCGAATACGGGCGCGGGGAGAAACGGCGGAAATTATGTTTTTGACGACTTCCCGGGAGTACGCGCTGGACGCTTTTTCGGTAAAGGCTTCGGATTACCTGTTAAAGCCGTTAAAAAAATCCGATTTTGACGATGCGGTTCTATCCTGTATCCGGAATCTCGCGCCAAAGGAAAACCCTTCGCTGATGCTGAAAACAAAAGAAGGGCTCCGCAAGGTCCATATCCGGGAACTGGTGTCGATAGAAAGCTTCAACCACCGCCGTTTGTGCACGCTGGCGGACGGCACGGCTGTCGAGACCCCGAGCACCCTCTCTTTCCTTTTTGAACAGCTGCGGGATTACCGCTGCTTCTTTATCCCGCACAGGGCCTATATTGTGAACCTGAACTATGTGAGCGGGCTGACTTCTTCGGAATTGCTGCTGACGGGAGGTAAGCGCATCCCGGTCGCCCGCGGGACCTATCCCGCATTGAAAACGGCTTATCTTGAATATGTTTTCTAATTGAAGGGGTAAGCATCCTTTTTATTGCATCTTGCACAGAAAAAATAACATTTCACGCAGAAAAAGCTACATTTCACGCGAGTGATACGCTTTTTCTGCGTTTTTTATTTATAATTTTACCAGCAAACAGCTTTTCAAAGGGTATGCCCCGCGCAAGAGAGGGGATTGGTTATAGCCGCTCCTGACTATAACCGGCGCAGGGAAAGCCTGCTGCGGGACAGAAGCGGCCAACCGGCTCCAAGCACCGACGCCGCGCCGCCGGTTCAATACCCTATTAATGTGAATGAGGGATGAGATTATGAAACAAAACAGAAAAGGTTTATCAATCCTGAAAAAGATGCTCAGCGTTTTGCTTGCCTGCGGGCTGGTGCCCACGCTTTTCCTGCCCGGTATGACCGTATCGGCCGCTGGAGGGACCTATGTGAGCGGGCCGATTACATCCGGCGGTGAATATGTGATTCCCAGAACGAGTATAGAAATCACTATAAACACCAGCGAACCTGTCACCCTCTCCCCCGAGGTCCAAAGCGCTGTCTATGCCTATAACCATGTAACAATCAACTGTGTGGCCAGCGGTGTGGACCTGACCCTAAACGGCATCAGGATTTCGCTTCTGGAGGATAAAAACATCATCAGCTTTACCGGAAGCGGCAACAAGCTCCGTATGTTAGGTACAGATAACCTGCTGGCGAACAATCAAGATATGAGCGAGCCGGAGCCTCCGCTGGGTGGGACCCTAAGGGCTCAAAAGAGCCTAATCCATGTACCATCGGGGGTCGAGCTGTATATATACGGTCCGGGCAAGCTGTCTCTCAAATCCAAGCCGGACAATATGACCACCGGTAAAGACGCGTCTTCTATCGGCGGAGACGCCTACGAGAAGGGCGGCAGCTTTCATGTGATGGGCGGAGAGCTATACTGCATGGACGGCGTTGATGGAATCAATGACGAGGGTGGTATTATCGGCGGCGGATTTAGCGCCTGCTGCCGGAAAATCGATATCCTCGGCGGCCGGGTATATGGTTATCTGTCTTCCGGCCATATAAAGGACGACAACTGTGGGCATATAACCATCAACGGCGATTGCTTCGTGTACGGAAAAATTCGTGACGCGGAGTCACACTACACCTTCACCAAGGGCGTCTGGTGCAACACCGATTCTGCATTGGTTGCAGGAAAAGAGGGCGAACAGATTGTTCGGGGCGGCAGCTTTACCATGACGGAAACAGAGAAGCAATATATGTCCGAAACCCGGAACACCACCATTGAAAAAGGGGCGCAGCTTACGCTCTCGGCGCCTTTTCGCATGGATCAAAGAATCAGTAATTACGGCACGCTTGTGATAGACGACCCCTCCGTCGTCATTGCAACTGACGGTTCGGAAAATAAGCCCGGAGGAGCGTTTACCAACCAAACCACCGGCGTCATCACCATCAATCCGGACGCAAAGCTTCAAGTCGGCAATGGAGGCGATAGGACTGCCTACCTGTACAACAAGGGCGCGCTCAACATCGAATCTAACGGGGTGCTTCAAATCGATAACCAAACCTCTGGAGATGCGCTGCTGCATAACTATACCTTCGGCAGCATTACCGTCAAGCCGGACGGGATGCTCCAAATCGGCAGCGGCGGCCCCGGTGACGCCCGGATATTCAATTACAGCACCATCACCGTCAGCCCGGATGCGACACTCCAAATTGGCGGCGGAGGCTCCGGAAACGCCCATCTATTAAACTATGCAGACGGTGTGGTCGAAAACAACGGCACGATTTTCTGCCAAAAGCCCAGCCTTATCACCCCACTGGGTGAAATAAGGGGAAACGAACCAACCGGCGAGCCGGTCTATGAAGAAACACACACCTCTTATTATATCGATACGCCTACCGACACCCTTACGCAGGGCGTGGAGTCCGATAGACTGATATGGATTACCCCCGATAAAATAAGTTATTTGGGTTACGCCAATGCCGGAATCAAGGTTACTGCAATCACGCAGCCCCAGGGCGTAACAAACGGGCTGACCCTCAAATCGCTCACGTCCAGCGGCACAGAGTATGCCGTGGAGGTCGGAAAGCTCTGGAATAACGAGGGGAGCTTTCAGCTTTTTTATAACCAGAAATTCAATCGCGCGGTGAAGCTGCTGGGCAACGAACCGGGCGAATACGAGGTAACGTATGTGGTCGTAAATTTGGAGGACAATTCTGAAATTACCAGCAGTACTGTGAAATATACGGTGGTCGCGCCGCCGGTGGAGACCCTTTCCACCCTGACCGGAATCACCATAAACGGCAAGGCTATTGAGCACTTCGATAAATCCACCCTGTCCTATGAGGCGGAAATCCGCGCCGATACGGACGAGCTGACGGTGACGGCTGCCATGTCCCATCCGGGCGCCAGTTACACGGTGCAAAAGCCCGACAGCCCTGTGGAAGGAATCAATGTGGTAACCATCACCTGTGTCTCTGAGGATAAGAGCAGCACGACCGTCTATACGGTCAAGGTCAACAAGCCCAAGCTAATCGAGGGCATCAAGGCGCTGTACCTGGACGGGGAACTGTGTGAGGATTTCGATCCCCAGAGCACCAATTCTATCGTCACCATCAGCGACGCGCAGATGGGTTCCCGGTTTACATATACCTTAACCAACCCGTCCGACCAGGTGCTGTCCGATTCCTTAAGCAACAAAGCCCTGAAAATCGGCAATAATATCTGCGTTGTAAAAATCGGGGACAGCCGCGGCGTTTTGAAGGTACAGCACGTCATCACGGTCAAGGTGGTCAAGGGCGCCGGCGTTCCCGGCGCGCAGCTGAGCGACAATACCAATTTAAAGAGCCTGACGGTCAACGGCACAGCCGCCGGGCTGACAAACGACCCGGCCAAGATTATCAATATAATTTTGAACGACAGCCGGTCGGCCGCCACGCTCAAGGCGGAAGCGGAGGATTCCAAAGCGACGGTTACCTATACCGCAAGCCTGCCCATCAAACCGGGGAACAACCTGACAACCATCACCGTCAAGTCCTCCGACCAGTCCAAACAGGTAAGGTACACCCTCTGCATCCGTTACCAGACGCTTTCAAACGTACCGCTCCCCCCCACGGGTACCAGCGGCAATACGGCGCTGAAATCGGTGACGGTCGGCGGTGTGCAGGCCGTACTCCCCGCTGCCGGGTCCATCCTGGTGGATGTGGGGCGGATTACCGAGCAGCCGAAAATCGATGTGATAACGGAGGACCCGCAGGCGGCCGTACAGCTCAAATACCTGAGCGCAAGTGTAAAAACCGGCAACAATATGGTACAGATTACCGTCCAGTCCTCCGACAAGAGTAAAAAAGTAACCTATATGCTCGTCTACCGGGTGAGCTGAGGAGATGTTTATGGAAGCAGTCAAGGAAACTCAAGAACAGCAACAGCAGGCCGCCGCGCTGCGGCGGGAGAAGGACCGGGAATCCTCCCGGCAGGAGCGGGAAATACAGCGCGTGCAGCTGGAGGAATACCGCGTCCAGCGGAAAAAGGCGTATAAGCGCGCGGGGATTATCACCTCTGTCAGCCTGGCGGCTGTCCTGGTTGCCGCCGTCGGCGGGTACTATCTGGTCGAATACGCCGTTCCCGCCATTTCCTATTCCAACGCGGTAAACGACTATGAAGCAGCCTACGGCCAGGGCGATTATTACACGGCCGGGCAAAAGCTGCTCTCCTTTACCGACCATGACGGGATTGAAGATAAAATTTATGATTGCGGCAGCAGGCTCTTTGAGGCAAAGCAGTGGAAGCAATGCGTGGAACTGCTGGGCATGTGCCCGGAGCAGGCGGACAGTGCGGAAAAAATCCTGACTGCCTGTAAAAACCTCAAGCAGTCAGGCGACTACCTGACCGCACTGGACCTTCTGATGAAGCATTACACCGGGACGGACTATGCCGCTGCTTACCAGCAAATCAAGCTGCCGAACCTGGTGGCGGCAGGCGTGCTGCATTCCGCCTATGTAAAGCCCGACGGAACGGTCGGCGCCACGCGGTTTGCATCGGACGAAAACGCAACCTACGATGGGCAGGGAGAAGTACAATCGTTCTCCGGCATCCGGGAAATCGCAGCCGGGTACAGCCACACAGTGGGTGTAAAAGCGGATGGGACTGTGGCTGTGACCCCTTATACCGGGGTGGAAAGCCAGGATTTCGGCCAATGCGACCTGAAGGATTTTACGGATATTACCCATATCGTAACCGGACGCTACTATACCGCCGCCATGAAATCTGACGGAAAGGTCGTCGCCAATACGCCCAAGGGTGATTCCATATACGGCGACGGGCAGTTCAAGGTGCTCTCCTTCCACGATACGGTGGAGCTGGCGGCAGGGGAAGGCTATACCGTCGGCCTGTGCAAGGACGGGTCCCTCATGTGTACCCAGCTCGACGAGGAGAAAATCCGCGACGCCGGCCAGAGAGATATCGGTGAATGGAGCGATATCGTTTCCATCGCCACCGGGTATATCCATACGGTAGGGCTCAAGCGCGACGGCACAGTAGTAGCCGTGGGCGACAACACCAACGGGCAATGCGAGGTGGAAGGCTGGAAGGATATCGTCGCCATCGCCGCAGACGCCAATCATACCATCGGCCTGAAAAAGGACGGTACCGTAGTTTCTACCAAGCATCTCGGCGCGCTGGAGCAATATTACGGCGAATGCGAGGTGCAGGATTGGAGCGACATTGTCGCTGTTACGACAGGAGGGACCCAGACCCTCGGCATCAAAAAGGACGGCACGGTCGTGGCTACCGCCTATACCGGGTTTGCCCAATACAACAAGGGCCAGTGTGACGTAACAGGCTGGAAAGTCGCGCTCCCGTGGGAGAAATCATAATAAGAAACGGCGGTGAGGAACATTTATAAGATTAAACCAACCAAATTCGACCGGGAGGATTACTCTTATTTAGGGCATGCGCGCCTGGATTTTTACGAAAAAGAGGAAGAAAAACAACCCAAGCGCAAATATATTCTCCAAAAGGGCAGGAAAAACGGGCCGGAGGAAGAAAAAACACCCGATACAATCCTGCCTCTTTACTCCAAAAAGCAAAAGAAAGAAATGCAGAAAGAACGCAGCAAAAATACCAAAGAACGAAATAAAAATCTCATAGGCGGCGTTTATAAAAAGGACAGGAAACGCAAGAAGGATGAAGTGATTGGCTATCTGTCCGACGAATTCGACAATGATTTAATGGTTTACGACCCCAGCTCCTTTTCCCATCTGTTTTACAGCGAAAAGGGGTATGTTCAGATGGAGGCTGACGGCCGCGAGGATTTTGTCAGGGTCTACCGGCCGAATTGCTTCATCCTCTGGTGGATTTTGGGATTTGTCACATTGTTAGTCGCCGGCATCCTTTTGTTCAATCCCATCAAAGATACTATCGCGCCGAGCTTCACCCCGCCGGCAAATGTGATTGACGGCCCTCTGAAGGATTTGACACAGGAAGAAATCCAAAAACTCCTGCAGGACAAGGTGGATAAGGATAAGCTGGCCATGTCTATCAACGTTTCTCCGTCCAACGAGGCGGGGAAGGATTCCTATCTGCTGCAAATTGAGAATTCCCTTCAGAACCAGAACAATTTTTATGTGGAAATCACGCGTGAAGCCGACGGCGAGCTAATCTACCGTTCCCCCACCCTGCAGCCGGGACAGCATATAAAAGAGGATACCCTGTTAATTAAGCTGCCTGTCGGTACAGTGAAAGCGTTGGCGACCTTTTATTCCACAAACCCGGAAACTGGAGAGCTGATTGGAAAATCCACCATAGCTATCAAGATGGTCACGCGTTAAATTTGTTTATCATGGAACGGTACTGCCCATGCCATTCCATATAAAAATCTATACATATAACAAGGAGGAACTCATATGAAAAAATTAATTACAGCATGTTTGGCGGCCTGCATGGTAGCTGCTCTCGCGGTTCCGGCGGTTTTTGCCGATGAAATCACCAACAACAGCAACGAATTGTCAACACCGGTCGTTGCAAGCGGCCAGCCAGTTGATGTATCGGCCGAGAAGTGGACCACCACCAACCCGAGCGGAAACATCAACGAAGTACACGGACGCGCGATTGCAGCCCAGATTTCTGCAACGGTCGATATTACCGGACGCTTTGTCATTGACGCCAATAAGGATTATGATGAGGCGTTTACCCCCACCTCTTTTACAGTACAGAACACCTGTGCTTCTACTGCGCTGACCATCAAATTTGAATCCCTGAAAGCTAAGGATTTGACCGGACATACCAAGCTGCCGGTCGTTGCCAATACCCGCAGCGACAGCAAGGAATGGAAAGCCCTGGACAAGGATGAAACTCTTGCTGGTATTTCTCTTGGCATTAAAGGCTTGACGCAGGCTCCCGCTACTACGGTTGCTACTGAGCTCGGTCCCGACGCATGGTTCCCCGCGGAAGCAGAGCAGGGGGGTAAGGATGCTGCCCTGTTAATCGCGACCGGCCTACCGGCAGATGAGGGCGTTGTTTTCGAATTGCAGGCGGCTTATGGCATGGCGTGGGATCAGAACTATGAATTTGCTTATGATTCCGTCTTCTATATTGAAGTCGCGTAAAGAAATCGCATAATACTGGTCATTTTAACAGCAGTTTCCATGGGCAGGATACTGTAAAAAAGGGGCGCGGCAGTTGCCGCGCCCCTTTTTGCAGGGCAAACGCAACGGAATGGTTATTCTCACAGTAATAACCTGATTCAAGGCCCCCTGTTTAAACCATAAAGTAAGAGCAGGAACGGTTTTGTCCGTTTCTGCTCTTAAACATCTATCTTCATTTAAAAAGACAAACGCATATAAACACTTGGTTTATTATGCGTTTGTCTCCTTTGGCCCGCCCGGAGGGATTCGAAGTCCCTGTCACGTGCATGAAAAAAGGGCTGTTATACCTTTTATCCAATTTATTCTATCTTTTATTTTTTAGGTAAATATTTATCTATATCATTAACAAAAAATTTTAGCATATCGCCTTTCTTTAATCCCTGTCTTTTTAGTCCCATATCACTCCTTATTTCAAATATAATATCTTCTAAAACAAATAACGTTTGAGTTGCATCAAGATTGTTTGTTTGCGAATGAGTACAAAAAGCAAGCCATTTTTTTACTACCTTACTAGAACCCCACAAAGTAAGCTTTTGAGAAAACATTAGTATATCTTTAAGCATTTCATCCTGTGTGTATTCGCCATCTTCGCGAACATTCTTTTGCATTTTATATACCATGTCAATGAATTGAGAATACGGCTCTTCTCTTTTCTCATATAAGTATCTTTGGGTCTTTTGTTTATATTCTAATGATTTTGCTACTATTGAACTAATTACTACACCGACAATTGATACTGCTCCTGTTAATAAGGCAACAATAATTACAGCATCTGTTTTAGTTGCAATATTACTTAACGCTTCTATACCCTTAACAACAAGCCCACCCACATATTGTAATGCGGCGATAGCTAGTGTAAGTAATAAAAAAATTATTACTAATCCTAATATTATATTTAAGAATTTTTTAAGGTTAGGATGTTTTTCCATTTCTCTTATCCTCCCCAGCCGACTTAAAAAGTTGTCTTTGTCATTTCGGTTAGATTCATTGCCTTAACCGCCGTTATTTCGCTTCACTACTGTGCGAACTCCCAGTTATCCGGCCTTTTTTCCGCTGTGATTCCCTGCGCTTCATCCGGCCTAATCTGTTGAGGGACGCAACTACTAGAACATCACTTGCGAGCAACATCTGGTTTCGTAATGCGAGATTAGCGGGCGGTTCTCTGGCTAACCACGCTCGATTCAGAAAAATTGAGCGTCCTTTGTAATAATTGCTATAAAGCTTATATGTGAAATTGAATAATAACAATAATTAAATATACTAATAAAGCAAGAGGAAGATAAAATAGTACTTCAGTTATTGAAAAAAAGCAATTTTGCCATTTCATCTTCTGAGTTAATAGTTCTGATGGTAACATCATATTAAAGTTAGTATTTTCTTGCTTTCGTATAAAATCGTATAATGCACGAAAACGTCTTTCTTGCATCAAATAATAGCTGTCCAGTCCCCAAAATATGATAATAGGGATATAAGAAATCAGGGAAAACAATAGATTTGAGTCTTTGCTTGATAAAGCGAAAATTCCTGCCACAAGTGTAACAGCCCATCCTTTCAGCATAAATGAGTTGGATGCCATGCGTTTTATAACATCTTGAATCATTTCTAAATGTTTCATTTTATTATTCATTCTAAAACTACTCCTTCAAAATTGGGTGTACTGGTAAAGCCTGAAATATTATTTGAATCAAGAAGAACTTTTATTATAGAAACATATGAAGAAGAAGCAGCTTTCCCGAGTTTGTCTAAGTTTTCTACTTCCGTATTTAAACATAATATCCTTACCATTTTATTGTTATTAACTATAGCTTGAAATTCCTTTTTTCTGTATGGTTCGCTTTTCCAATCAGAAAAATATTGCGCGGTTCCAATAATTAATGCAGCTTTTGTGCGGTTAAAGCCTTTTGTGATGTAAGTATCAATGTCATTTTCCGAATTAACTGAAGTTAAATCACACCAATAGGTAAAACCTGCATTGGATAATATGTTTAAAATCTGTTCAACAAGCTGTTTATCTTTTGAACAGTATGAGATAAAAAAGTCATCTTTCTCAGGGGTTGTTTGCTTGTCTCCTTTTTTATAGATAGCATTAAGTTTTGAAAGAACTATATAACCTTTATATTTTAAAAATATTTTTTTAGTAACTTTTTTCTTCAAACGATAGTCAAACAAGCATGAAAGCAAGAAAGCATGTTTATCAATATATAAAATATCAGTGTTATTAATCAAATCAATGCAATCTTGTGGTAATTTGGGTCCAACAACACACCTAATTTTCAAGGCATTAGCAAATTCCAAAAACGATTTAAAATCTTCTAACTCAATGTCTGCCTCATCAAGCTTCCAATGATCATAATAAAGTATTATTCGATATGAACTTTCCTCTGAGAAATCAAGATATAAAAAATCAGAATATATTTCAGAAAATTCATCCTCAGGAAGTTCTTCTTGAGTTTTACCAATTTTGATATCCATATCAAAAGGCATAGTAAAATCAATCATATCAAGGAACATGCTAAGATTATCCTGTTTCGTATCATACGCAAGATATTTATAAATATTTCTGCCTCGTTCATTATATGAGTTAAGATATTTTTGTAAAATTTCTTCATTAACTGACGGAAGCTCAAACATTTCATTAGTTGAAATCAGATACTTTCGGGCGTTTTCTACAAGTTGAGGATCTGCGTCTAATTTGTCATTTCTTGAACGAGTGATATATTCGATAAAATCATCAGGATCGCTTGGTATCATTGAACTTTTTAATTTTCGTAATTTTGAACGGCTCACTTTTAATGTTTTGCGAACTTTTACCATCTCTAAAGTTTCACCATATTGCAAACAGCCTGAAAACTCAGATAGTTTTCGAGATAAGAATTGTGAAATTAAAGGGTCAAGACTAGTTTCACATAGACGAACAACACCCTCTAGTATGTATGCGGTTAAATCAGCCAATTTCGAGATAGAGCCTGAGCTTATATCAAATGAATAAAAGGCATTATCGCGCAATGAAAGCCCTTCACTCCAAATGTATAACATCAAAGCTCTTGCTAACGCATGAAAGCGCTCCTCAACTAATGTATCTACTTTAATTTGAGAGATATTAGGTAGCAGTGCCATTTTAAAACCATCGACGCCGCACTCAACAATCTTTATTAAATAAAGAGTCAATTCTTTATTTGCATACATTCTTTTCTCTTTTCGAGAGAACTGCCCTTTGTCTAAAATATCCTCAAAAGAACATATATAATATAGAATTGCAAGTTCAATACTTAATAAATGTTTTTGAAATTCAATCTCATTTGTAATGTTTTTTGATTCCACATACTGCTCAATATCACTACAAAGACGCAAAAGGCGTTCATATGTATCATGATAATAAATAAACCCTGCCAATTGACGTCCTTTTATTGTCATTCCATATTTTTTAGTATAATCATCGTAAAAAACTAAGCCACTCTTTTTCATTTTTTCTAATATAGATGAACAGACTTTTTCAATTTTAGTTCTGCTCTCATTTTGCGCGGCTAGTAAAAGGGAGACACATTCAGCTAATTCTTCTTGGTTGATTTCGCTTCTTTGCTGTTTTCCAGATGCCCAACTCAAAGCGTATGGAAGGACATCTAACCCCGATAATGATAATGATGAACTTATTAATACCGGACCAGATAAAACATATTTTTGAAAATTTAAATTAATTTTATTGTCTCTATCGATCAACAAAAAACTTTGTCCTATATTTTGGTCATTGGGATAAGATCCAATGCCAAATCTTCCTGCTCGACCAATATAATTTTTATATTCATAAGTATATAGATCTCGTCTTTCTAGAGTTCCATCTGGCCGCTCTAAATCATAAATTATTACGGTATCAATAGGCATATTGATACCTATTGTTAAAGTCTCTGTCGCGAAAATAACATTTACCAGACCATTATTATCCCGATATTCATCTTCAATGTAGGCTCGTAGTTCTTGGGATAATCCAGCATGATGGAATATTACCCCATACTGCATATATCTGTTAAAAAGAACCTCTTCTTCGTTGTCCAAAGATAAACGTTGAAGTTCTAATCGCTTAGATGTAACACTATTGGCGTCAAGAGTATGTAACGGCACTGTTTTAAACATTTTTTTTACGGAACCGCAAAGTTGTTCAATATTTTCCTTATCAGCATTATAAACTAGAATTTTAGGGCATCTTTCACCAATATCAACTTTTTCTTTTACAAGTTGCTTGATTAAACTCAGTAGCAACTCTCGACGAACAAGAGTATCGTCAGGTTCAGAAGGTTTTTTAGCAGAAACATTAGGATAACGATTTTCTTCATCTATTGGGGTAGATAGTTTACTTTTAGGAGTAAAACGCGCCTTATATTTCCCGCTTGGAGAAATGACATATTCTTTGAACGCAACTGGTCTCTCATCATCAATTAGAATTGCAGCATTATCAAGCCAAACTGATACGTTACGCATATCACAGAACGTTGTTGTTAATCCTAGAATTCTAATATTTTTACATTTAATTTGATTTTCTCTTTTAATATCAACAATGGCAGCTTCTAATTTAGCTCCACGTGAATCTATTAACATTTGCATTTCATCCACAATTACAAGACTGCACTTTTTCAAAATACTATTATTAGGGTCAGCACGCAAAGCCAAATATTTTTCATACACTATAACGGCAATTGAAAAATTTCCAGTTGCAATTTTATAATCTGAATCTTGATAATCAGAAGAAGATGCACAAATATCTCCAATAATATTTTCATCAGAATAATATTTCTTTAAATCAATATATTTTTCTCTAACCATCGATCTTAAAGGTACTAAAAAAATAACAGACTTGTCTTTAAGACATTCAGATAAGGCTGCAACTTCTCCGATAAAGGTCTTTCCTGCAGAAGTTGGCCCCTGTACAATTAAGTTTTGATTAGATTGAAAGTATTCACTTTGGAAGCACTTTTTTTGTAGGCCAGTTGCTCTTGCTTGTCCGTCTTCATAGACCCGACCATACCTTGTATTACAAATCTCAAAAAAATGATCATTAAAGCTACCCCAATCTAATAAATCACGAATGAGACAGGGTTCTTCATTTTCTAATGATGTTCTTACTATATCAGCCATAATTTGCATTTCCCCTTTTACATAGAATGTTGGTAATTTAAAAATTACGTTTAATAAAAATAGGATATTTTTAAATATATTCCCATTTATATTAATATCTTACCATGTTTTTACTAAAAAAACAATATTTAATTGAAAAAACTTTTACACAATAAAAAATACAGCTCATATAATTATGATTAGCAAAATAAAATCTCATGTGTACACACTTATATTTCATCATCCTTTTCATTCATTATGATAACTTAGTGGAAAAAACTGTCAATTCTTCTCTGAAAATTCTCGGCATCCACACGCAAATATGCAATACAAGACGCCGGAACAAGTTGAAGCAGACTACGCACGGAAACAAGGCATCTATTAGTGCGTAATCCTTATACAAACACGGTTCAGATTTATTGGTTTAGGACTTTTCTTTTCTATTTTTGTCTTTTTCTATTTTTATGTCCAATTCTAGTCTAAAAAGAAAAGCGGCTGAAAGCCGCATAAAATCAAGCATAATAACAAAACACCCATTGACGTCTAACCCTAACGGGTTCAGATTTCAATGGGTGTGCAATTGTGTTTGTGCTGCCAAAAAGATACCCCGGCACACATAAAGAAAAGTACAGTAAATACTCTTTTTTAAAACACTTAGTGTAGTATAGCATATCCAAAACCGCAAGTCAACAAAAAAGAAACCAAACATAAAAACCTAAAATTACATCTTTAACAAATGGAGTATACATTTATACTATAATTGTTTGAGGATATAGGACAACAAGCGTTGAGTTCCGCCGTGGCACTCTTATGGCTGATATTTCGTCTTACGCAAAATCATCAATCATATCAGACAACGGCTTAATATCATACAGATTGCTTCTAAATAAGTCATCCCAAATATCGAGACAAATACCTCTAACTCTAAGATCATCCTTCCCTTTATCAAATAAACGAATTACACATTGTATTAAATCATTTATGATTAATCTGCTGCTCCAATCTGTAGGAAAGCATGTAATGCCTTTGCCAACAGCCTTAAAAACATCAGCAAATTTTATAATATCCTCATCGCTTTCATTTAAAAATCTAAGAAAAGAGCGTAATTGATTGACGCTTTGTTTGGATTGCATTAAATTTATCAAAAATTCTTTATCACGCTCAATTACAATATGACTATCTTTAAATAAATGGCTAAGGCTCTGTAAATTTGAAGAGGATGTATCTATTAGATATGTTAAGATTTTTTCACTCAATTCATGATACTCTTCCTGATTAAAAGAAGATGCCGCTTGACTGCATATTCTATTTTCTTGTTTTGGTGAAAAATCATATGTAAAAATAAAATTTAACAGCGCCTCATCATAAAAAAATATAACCATTGCACACACAAAACCAGCAGAACAAATTGACAATTCTTCTATTTCAGAATTGCATGCTTTGATTAAAATAGATCTATAAAAGCTTTGGTTATTGCAATAGTCATGGGATAGAAGTTGAAAAGCTCCCGGAATAGCTAACAAGCGCAAATCATTTAACAGCAAACTTTTAAATGTAGTAATAGCAAAGTCTTGATCTATATTATAAAAGGGAACTATACAAAGCAAAATTCCAACCCGGACTATATCATTTGAGTTCCTGTTCAAATTGGTAATTACTTGTTTAATTCGTTGTCCAATTTCTCGATGCTCCCAGAGCAGTTGCGCAAACGCACGTAGTATGCACCCACTCACACTATCTAAAGATTCAGTTAGTAGTGATTGAGGCGTACAATTTTCATGATTATTTTTCTCAGTAATAGAATAATCATTATATTTTAAATCAGCACACTCAAGTGCTATTTTTACTAGAAGTTCTATAATATCATCCGGCCATTCTTCGTCGGATCTGTGTTCTATTAATCTTGCTATACTCTTTACCATATTGGATTCTAGATTATTGCTTATCTTCCTTATAACCTTACAAGTAAGCTCAACATCAACCTTTTCGTCTTCACTTTCAATATCACGATTATCAAGTGCATTTATTACTGCATGAATATACCCATCATAACAGTTCTCTGGAAAAAATAGCGCAAGCCTAGCAAATCGTGCAGGTTGTTTTTTTGCTTGCGTCGAAAGTGACGATGAAAATGCATCATGTGTGGCTTCAATATAGTATTCATCTGTTTCTTTTCCTCTCCAATGCCCTTTCATCTTTTCATTTGGAGTAGAAATAATTTTCAACCAACATTTATCACTGAGCTTATCAGTATAGCCATCAATAGGGGATGCTACAAATTTAGTTGGGCCAATTTTAAATCCCGAATAATAGAAAGGCGCATGAATCCATGGATTTCTATTTAAAACGCCAAGCAACTCTTTAGAGTATGAAGACAATCTAAAAAAATCCATGAATGGCAATAGTTCTTTTTGAAAATGCCCCCAATAAGCATAATACATCGGTTCCCACTTTTTCTGCTGATTGGTTTCTAATCGATGCCTATAAATACTAACCATTTTTTTGGAATCATCTTTCCAATTACAAATTGCCTGCTCCAACTCGTGAAATAAATTTTTATTGCATGTCGGAGAAAACTTTTTAAGAATTCCTTTTGTGTACGATAAATAATCTGATTGATCGTCAGTAAACACAAAAACAGTATATTCAAAATCTGATAAAAGCCATTTTATTGCTTCATCGCTGTAAGACGTAGGCAACTTACTTATTGCATGAGCAATTAGTTCTTGACCCACTACTGATCTTTGAGAGTTTAAACTTGATAAAAACGAGAGCATCCCTTCAGGATCACTCTGAGCAAATTCTTCTAAAGCTGATTTTACTATAGTGACAATTTTACGCACCGAAGATTCGTCATATTCGCCCTCTGTCCAAATTTGATATTCCTTGTCAAAATTGAAGTGTGGCCAAGGAGGTAATAATGCGTTGGTGGCTTTACATATCTCTTCAAACAAATTTTTTACTATAATGTCATAATTAGAACAAGCATATTTTTTTAATTCCTTTTTTTCTCCAAAATACATAGATTTTGAGTTCCATATAATTTTCTGTTGCAGAATTTTTTTCATAACTACAACTGCACGTTCCGACTTACTTTCAATTAGTTCTGAAAACAAAAAATTGTCAAAAAACTCAACATGACGGTTTAGTAAGCTCATTCTAAACTCAAACATATTATCAGAATCATTTGCTGCATTAAAGCATAAAGTGGCAAATATCTTTTTATCTCTTTTTACGTTCATAAAACTGTAAGGGCGCAAAACATCAACAACAAAGTCAGGAGCTTTGCTGTTGATTGAACTTAGTAATGTAATGCCCTCGTCTTCCATCCATTTGTATTCTTGTGATGCATTCAGCTGCATTATAAATAATGGATGTCCCATATATACAGTTTGAATGACATAATCATGCCACTCAGAATTAACCCGATAAAAGTCCACAAAACTATATATGGCATCATTAATTTGATCACACTGCCCAACAACTTCGAAGACCGCACACTTAAAATAATGCCTAACAGTTTTGGCCTTAAGTAAGCCTTTACTTTGTTTTAAAAACATGGCGGCATCTGAATCAAGTAACCCTTGCAACACTGTTAATAGACGATAACGTAAATTTGGTGTTTGATTTTCATCGCCACCAATCAATTCAAATAGTTCTTTGCCTGCGAAAATTTCTCTCATCGTACCACAAGCAATAAAATAATCTAAAAAGCTTTGATGCGTAAATGATATTGTATTTTGATTTTTAATCATCAACCCCGCAGATACAAATAAATCAATTATTTTTTGACTGTCAGAATATAAATAAATTGGAAGCGAAAATATTGTATTCTCACTCATCTTGGCCACAATATCATCTTTGCAAAGTTGAACATCATGCTGAGGAACTCCATTAAATTCAGAGTTCGCTAATACTTGATTCCACCATGCGTCCATTAATTGATATACCGAAGTAATACTATTAGTTTTTTCCCTTTTATCTAAGCGTGACCATACAAATAAAGACGAAGGGGTTTGTAATAGAATTTTGAGGCGATTTGACAATTTAGGATAATCTTCACCTATAATATCCTGAACATTTTTATTAGAAAGTAGATCTACACATATTTTCTTCCAAATAAATACATCTGAATTTTTATTATCAAATAGCAACTGTAATCCTTTATCATTTTCAAGATCAAAGGTTCGAGTTACAAATATAATGGAAATTTTTCCACCTTCATTATTATTAATAGCCTCTGCTTGAGTAAGCATCTCTTTACATACATCTAAAGCTCTTGCTGAATGGTTGCTGGTCCAACGTAAAGAGTCGAGTTGATCTAAAATTAAGACACATTCTTTCCCAGCTGATAATGTATGCAAACAGTATACTGGAGACTGCGGAAGCCCAAGATCTATTCCATATTTATCTGCAGACATCACGGGGGAGTTTTTATCCAATTTAATACTGAGATATAAAACACCTGAAGCTTTCAAGAAATTTATTACCTCTTGGATACAGCCGCTTTTCCCAGAACCCGCTTTCCCATGAAGAATTACTGAATTTCCTTTCTTTATTTGTTCAATTATGGAATCAGTCGCAGTTCTATGAATAAGCTGACCGCCAATTGGTTGATAAATCCCCCAATACACTTCATTTAAGCAATTAATTCTTGACAGAACTTTATCATCAAATCGATAGTTTCGAATATGTACGCCATGAGATGCCATATAATCAACAACATCTTTTGCAGTAAGTATTACACCAAATTTTCCTGTATCATTTACATATTGTTCTAGTAACTGCCTAGCCGTAGCAGCTTTTCCTGTAAAAAGCATTCCTACATGTTCTTCTAGATCCTTTTCTGCCTCTATCCCAGTTGGATATTGTTCAAAATGGCAATGTGCTAGTATATTGATGAGTTGTTTCAATTCCAATGGAGCTTTTATGTCAAGACCGTAATAATTAGCACAGTCAGTAAAAGTATCTTTTAATCGCGTATTGCTTAGTTGATATTCTAAGAATTCCTGAGGAGATGAGTTCGTTCGTGCGCGTTTACATAACTCATCTAGTCCATTGTATTGCAATGGAGAGACAAAAAAATATGAATTTTGATTACTTCTTGCTACTATATTTTTCGTACGAGCAAAAACTTTATAGCGTTCGAGATCGTATATACTCCAATAAGCATGGGTTGTGTTACTCGCTTTACACTGATAATACGTTTTATTTCCATCAGAATCAGTAGTAATAAATTCAACACCATCCCCTTCAAGTCCAACTGGCTCTACTACAATTGAAACAAATAATTCATTAACAAGCCTCAAAAGCAGCCTTGCTAAATATCTATTTTCGTACTGATTTCCATATTTATCGGCCCTTCCACCGCCTTCGAGGCTCATAATGATCTTATCCCTTCGATAATATTTGCAACTTTCTTTCTGTGTGATATCATATCACATATTTCCAGTATTTTCAACTTATTAAACAAAAATTATACATATATCAGTTTTTGACACCATGACTTTCTGTACTGTTTGCCGTACCAGTATATCGAAACAATCTGTCAGACGATCATCCTGCGTGAGTGACAATTTTTCCAGTTCCTGTGGAATATCGATTCCGAGCTGCTCCAGGCATTCAGTGACCACTGCAACAACATCGAGTCCGGACAGCTTCGTTTTGAGTTGCTTCAATACCGCATTTTTCAGCTCTTCTTCCGGTACGGAGGGGGATTCCTTGCAGTTTTTCGTCCCATTTTCCAGTCTGTTTATGCAACGCCACACGATTTTTCTCTCCTTTGCCCTGTTCGTCCATGTGGTCCTGCGGTAGAGTGCGCCGCATTCCGCGCAAGTCACCTTCCCGGTCAAAGCATACTTGCTGCTGTACCTGCTTTTTTTCTCTTTCGGCTTAAAGACGGAGGCCCGCCTCTGCATCTCCTCATGGACCTGCCGGAACACTTCTTTTGTGACGATTGCGGGGTGGTTGTCCTCTATGAAGTATTGGGGCAGCTCTCCTTTGTTCTTCCTGACGTCGCTGGTCAGGAAGTCTGCGGTATACGTCTTCTGACATAGCACGTCCCCGCAGTATTTTTCGTTGTTCAAAATACTCCATATTGTGTTGGAGTTCCACTGCTGCATGCCGGACGGCGAAGGAACTTCTTCTTTTTCCAGCCATTCTTTGATTCCGCGTAACGACACTCCTTCCAAATAAGAGGCAAAAATCCTGCGGATGATGACGGCCTCATCTTCAACAATCGATGGCTGTCCGTCCGGGCCTTTTTCATAACCACAGAAATGATGGTAATGGAAGTTGTAGCGGCCTTCCTTGAATCCTTTCCTCACGCCCCATGTCACGTTCTGGCTGATGGACTCACTTTCTGCCTGCGCAAACGCGCTGAACCAAGTCAGGAAAGTTTCTCCCATGCTTTCCGCCGTATCGATTCCCTCCTTCTCGAACAGGACAGATACGCCGAGCGCTTTCAGTTTGCGTATCCAGGATAAACAGTCCACCGTATTCCTGGAAAATCGGGAGATGGATTTCGTCAGGATACGGTCTATTCTCCCTCCTTGACACATGCGCACCATCCTCATGAACTCAGGACGCTTTTTGTCGGTAGTCCCGCTGATTCCTTCATCCGTAAAGATTCCGGCCAGTTTCCAGTTGGGTGTTCCCTGTATTTTTTCGGTATAGTATTTCACCTGCATCTCCAAGCTGTTCTGCTGCTCGTCCTTGTCCGTACTGACCCGGCAATACGCGGCGACACGGAGCGGTTTGTTCGTTTCAGCTATGTCCAGCTCTCTCGCAGGTATCTCGATGACCTTTTTATCCATGCACAGCCACCCTCTTTTCAATGGTTTGCTCCATGAACTGCAACGCAACTCTAGGTGACATACAAATCATGAAATAGCCAGCGATGGCAGGGGCTGCGTAGGTTCCGCCGTGATTCCCCCTTTGTGTAACGATCCCGTCAGAGCAGTTTGTCTTCTGCCTCCACAGCTCGATATACTCCTTGGTGTTTTTCCTGTTCAGCCATCCTGCAATGACTTGGTTCGGGGCACCATGCTTCAACTGCTTGGCCAACTCGGTGAGGGAAACATAGTCTGGGTACTGACTTTGCGGCGGTTTCTGCCGTGTCTCTTTGGTCACCTTTTTCGTAGGCCGGCAAGCTTGTTCAAAATGATACATCCCAAATCGGTCAAACAACAGGTTCCCTGCGTCGTAATAGGTTTCATAACGAATGATCCCTTTTTGGAGAAGCGGCTTGAGGTAAAGTTCCACTGCGGCGGTGTAAGTAATCCTGTCTTTCGATGAGCTCATGACAACTATCCTTTCTAAAGTTAAGATAAGGATAGTATGGTGAATTTTATCAGGTTCTACAATACCGGCACGCTTTTTCTTTCGTAAACTGTACGTCGACAAAGTCCTCAAAGGATATGATTCCACGGGCATACTTCCCGTTGGTTAGCACCTTGTCGATGACATCACGTGTCCATCTCGGATTCCCGGAGGGGGATGGGATTCCTGACTCATACAGTTTTTTCTGAATATTCTCCAAGCTGTTACCTTCTCGATACATCCGGAAAATTGACCGAACCACCTCCGATTTCTCTTCATCGATTACGACGATGCCATCTCCACGACGGGTAAATCCGTAACAGATACGGCCAAATAGTTTAGATTCGATTTTGTTCAGCTCCATAACGATACTCCTTTCAAAGTTGGGATTTTTATAGGTTTATATAGAAAGAGCAGAAACGGTTTTACCCCGTTTCTGCTCTCAAACATCCTATTTGACATCTATTTTTACAAGAAAAAAAGACAAACACCTACAAACACTTGGTTTGTTTTGCGTTTGTCTCCTTTGGCCCGCCCGGAGGGATTCGAACCCCCGATCTCCGGAATCGGAATCCGTTGCGTTATCCAGCTGCGCCACGGGCGGATGTTTTTATTATAGCTTTTTTCTTTTGCAATTGCAATCATAATTTTCTGTTTTACATTTTAATTCTTTTTTGTAACGAATTGACTTGCTTAATGGTAATTAGTATAATAAAAAATACGTGAATTAAGTTCACCCAAGGAGGAAAAAATGAGATTCAGTAAAACGAACCGTGTGTTCCATGTTATATTTCTGCTCTCGTTCGGATGGATTGTATTAAACGTTTTTCTTACAATTGGTGCTCAAAACGTCTTTTGTATATTATCCGGCATAGCGCTAGCCGCAATTGCCATTATCGCTTATAAACTGTTGGAGAAGCATGCAAAAAAACATCATGTCAAAAATTATGACAAGGCGTTTTGGATTATGTTTGCCGTTATGCTTTTATTGCAGCTCGCAATGGGGTACCTGCTGATGTGTGAACCGGTAACGGATTTGGGTAAGGTTAACGCTTTTGCAAAAAGCGTCGCACAAACGGGCTCCTTCACAAACACTTACGATTTGTATCCCTCCGCACAGGGATATATGGCGCGTTATCCTAATAATAACGGCATTTTTCTTCTGCTAACCGGATACTACCGTGTCTTATATCTGGCCTTTGGAGAAATACCGCTTTCAGCAGGCGTCTTATTAAACGTAATTGCCCTGAGTGTATCAGTCCTATTCACTTATCAGACGGCAAAGAAAATATTTTCCGCCTCAGGCGCGTTTTTTGCCTTTCTGTTGTGCTTTTTCTTCCTTCCGTTCTATACCTACACGCCGTTCTTTTATACCGATACACTGAGCATGCCGTTTGTCATCATCCCTATATTTCTGTATATCAGCGCCTTGAAAACGAAGAAAACATTTAGAAGATATCTTTACCTGTTTCTTTTTGCTGCCCTTGTGTTTATCGGATATTCCCTTAAGGGAAGCGTTGCCATTATTCTCGCCGCTGCGGTTGTGTTCTTATTTTTAAGTGTACCGGTAAAAAGAGCGCTTGCATGTATGTCAACCGTGGCCGCCGTCTTTTTGGTCTGTATGCTGGCGTTTCATTCCTTGGTGTCAACACTAAATTTTGCGCCGGCCGAGGAGCTCAACGAGCAGCAATATCCCATGTCCCACTGGATTATGATGGGGCTTAAGGGTAACGGCGGCTTTAACCAGGCAGACAGCAGGTTCACACGCAAAAGCGGTACGTACGATGAAAAAAGGGCAGCAAACATTGAGGAAATCAAAAAGCGCCTGCAGGATTATGGACCGGACGGCCTGTTCGACCATCTGACAAAAAAGGCTGCGTGGACTTGGTCGGACGGTACCTATTTTATCAGCAAACATATCTGGAATGAACCGCAACAGCCCAATATTATGCATGAATTTATCTTGAAAAACGGAAAATACCACAACAGCTTTGTTTTTGTAAGCAATATGTTTCATGTAATGATGCTGCTGATGATATGCCTTTCAGCCATAGCCTCAATTATAAGGCCGGGCATGAATTTTTCCGTACTGCTGAAGGGATTGATTTTCGGCGTTTTCCTGTTCTTCCTCGTCTGGGAAACCCGCTCCAGGTACCTTATGAACTTTACTCCAGTCTTCCTATTGGTTGCGGCCGATGGGATTATCGCGGCCGCTGACCTCAAGTGGAAGCGTACCAATAAGAAACGCTCCGGCAAACGGCTTGATACCCCGGCTGCGTAACATAAGCCCAAAAGCCCTCCGGAGAGAAATTACCGGAGGGGCTTTTTTATCTGTTAAAAAGAATCTATTCTGTTTTGGCAGGACATTGCCTTGCGGGCTGGTATATATATCTGGCTGAATAAATCTCCCTGCTGCCGGTTGTTTCTGAAATTTTGTCTCCATTTAACGGAAAACAGTTTTTTTCATAAAACAGCCGCGCCGGAAAATTTTTTTCAAAAGCCCATAAATAAATATTGCCAAGCCCATTGGATTTAAACTGCCCAGGGAGGCGCGCATCAGCTTTGTTCCGGTACCATTCCCGCACGCCTGCGGCAGAAAACAATATTTCTCCCAGCCTTTGTAATCGCAGTCCCATGCAGGCGCGTATGTACAGACGACGGTAATCTGGCCGTTTTCACCTGCAAGCCAGAGTTTCGTCAATACGCCTGAGATAAGTCCCCAGACCACTTGTCATCCGTTATAAAGCCGAGATAATGCTGCGGAATAAAGGTGTACTACTTTTCCAGCGCTGGGTATATACGCGGCTTAAGTCGTCTATTTTGGTCGCATTTCAATGAAAAACGCCTGATTTCCAAGCCGTTTTGACCTTCCTTCGGCTTATTGTATGCATTACTGTGATTCAACAAGCGTGAATGAACTTTATAAATTATAAAAAGCGGCGCAGTAAAATTTACTGCGCCGTGTTTTTATTGCTTTGCCAAGCTGAAATCAAATCAGCTCGATTATTGCCATTTCAGCTGCGTCTCCCCTGCGGGGGCCGAGCTTTGTGATACGCGTATAGCCGCCGTTCCTGTCGGCATACTTCGGGGCAATCTCGCTGAACAGCTTATATACGACGTCTTCCTTTGTTACGAAGGACATCACCATACGCTTGTTGTGAAGATTGTTTTCCTTTGCGATTGTGATCATCTTCTCCGCCAGGGAGCTGACCTCCTTGGCGCGGGTGACCGTAGTCTCTATTTTACCGTTCTCTAAGAGAAAAGTTACCATCGCTCTGAGCATTGCTGTTCTGTGAGCGGTAGCTCTTCCCAGTTTTCTTGTACCGGGCATCGAAAATTCACTCCTTTACCTTGTGATTTGCGAATGGGCCGTTATCATTCGTCGTCTTTCTGAAGACTGAAGCCCAGGGAGTTCAGCTTGTAAACTACCTCTTCCAGGGATTTTCTTCCCAGGTTGCGGACCTTCATCATGTCGTCCTCAGACTTATTGATTAAATCCTCCACCGTATTGATGCCTGCACGCTTTAAGCAGTTAAAGGAACGGACGGAAAGGTCAAGCTCTTCAATCGTCATTTCAAGAACCTTTTCCTTGCCCTTGTCGTCCTTTTCCACCATAATCTCTGTGCTGTAGCCCTGGTCGGACAAATCGACGAAGAGATTGAGGTGCTCTGTCAAAACCTTTGCCGCAAGCGATACGGCCTCCTGTGCGTTGATGACGCCGTTGGTCCACACGTCAAGCGTGAGCTTGTCATAGTCGGTAATCTGGCCGACACGCGTGTTTTCCACCGTGTAGTTCACCTTCAGCACAGGCGTATAGATTGAGTCAACAGGCAATTCGCCGATTACATTGGTACCGTTGATTACCTTGTTGCGCTCCGCGGGGATATATCCCCTGCCCTTATCAAGGGTAATTTCCATATAAAGCTTTGCGTCGTCGCCCAAAGTTGCAATGTGCATGTCGGGATTCAGGATTTCAACTTCACTGTCACACTTTATGGAATCGGCGGTGACCTCACAGGGTCCCTCCGCGCTGATTTCAACCGTTTTGGGGCCATTGCAATGAAGCTTTGCGGTAAGTCCCTTCATGTTCAGGACGATTTCGGTTACGTCCTCCTTCACACCGGGAATGGTGGAAAATTCATGAAGCACACCGTCAATCTTCAACGAAGTAACAGCTACGCCCTCAAGAGAAGAAAGAAGCACTCTTCTAAGGCTGTTTCCCAAAGTGTTGCCAAAACCACGCTCCAACGGCTCCACTACAAATCTGCCATAGGTACCGTCGTTTGATAATTCCTCAGTTTCTATTCTTGGCTTTTCAATTTCTATCATTCAGCGAACCTCCTCCTAACATTGGGCAGTCTGCCTGCCCTGTGTAAACCTTTAAACGACTGCAGGATTACTTGGAGTACAACTCGACGATCAGGTGTTCCTCAACCGGGAATTCAATATCGTCTCTCTGCGGCATCGCAAGAACCTTTCCGCCGAGCGGATTCTGAGATTTTTCAAGCCATTTCGGAACGGTAACGAGCATATCGCTTTCCGCCATGGTTTTAAATCTGTTTGTCGAACGGCTTTTTTCGCAAACCTCGATGACATCCCCAACCTTAATTAGGTAAGAAGGAATGTTGACCCTTTTACCATTGACTGTAAAGTGGCCGTGGTTGACGAGCTGCCTTGCTTCCCTTCTTGTAGAAGCAAGCCCGAGCCTGAATATAACATTATCAAGCCTGCGTTCAATCGTGGTGAGCAGGACCTCGCCGGTTTTGCCGCCCGATTTTTCGGCCTTTTCGTAGTACATTCTGAACTGCTTTTCAAGAATGCCGTAAATAAACTTTACCTTTTGCTTTTCCGTCAGCTGGAGGCTGTATTCGCTCTTTTTCCTTCTGGAATTGCCAAGCGGATTCCTGTTAGAAGTCTTTTTGGAATATCCCATCACTGTGGGAGAAATACCGAGAGCTCTGCAACGTTTCGCAATCGGCTGCATGTTCTTAGCCATTGTTTTTTTCCTCCTTTATTATGACTATACGCGTCTTCTCTTCGGAGGACGGCATCCGTTATGCGGAATCGGGGTCACGTCTTTAATCATGTTGACCTCGAGTCCTGCGGACTGAAGCGCTCTGATTGCGGCTTCACGGCCTGCGCCCGGTCCTTTGACATAAACCTCAACGGACTTCATGCCGTGCTCCATCGCGGCCTTTGCGGCCGTCTCGGCAGCCGACTGCGCTGCATACGGAGTAGATTTTCTGGAGCCACGGAAGCCCAGCTCTCCGGCGCTCGCCCAGGAAACGGCGTTGCCCTGTGTATCTGTGATTGTAACAATCGTGTTGTTGAATGTAGACTGGATATGCGCTGCCCCGCGCTCGATATTTTTGCGCTCGCGGCGTCTGCGCACTGTGGTCTTCTTACCCTTAGGTGCTGCCATAGGTTAACCCTCCTTCACTTATTTCTTCTTGTTTGCCATCGTTTTTCTCGGACCCTTGCGGGTACGTGCGTTTGTCTTGGAGCGCTGTCCTCTTACGGGCAGGCTCTTTCTGTGACGAACGCCGCGGTAGCAGCCGATTTCAATAAGCCTTTTGATGTCAAATGCGACGTCGCGGCGAAGGTCGCCCTCCACGCGGCAGTTTTTATCGATATATTCTCTGAGCTTGGATACTTCGTCCTCTGTTAAATCCCTGACGCGTGTGTCCGGATTTACACCTGTTGCAGCAACAATGTCGCTTGCTGTTTTGCGGCCGATTCCAAAGATATAAGTTAAGCCGATTTCGACCCTTTTGTCTCTCGGCAAGTCTACACCTGCGATACGAGCCATATCTGTTGCACCTCCGATAAATCGTTTATTTGTATTCATGCAGCAAACCGGAAGTTACAATTCGTTCCGGTTCAAAGAAAATGAAAAAGATTGCGTGCAGCGGGCGTATTTGAAGTGCCGAAGGATATTAAAATATCTGGGGCACGGCAAAGCCGTCCGAAGCGCGTGATATTTTTTATTTTAGCCCTGACGCTGCTTATGCTTGGGATTCTCACAGATAACCATGACTTTTCCCTTACGCTTGATAACTTTGCACTTTTCGCAAATCTTTTTGACAGAAGGCCTGACTTTCATAATATAATCATTCCTTTCACTAGAAGCTCTGTCGGTGGAATACAATCTGGACAGCCGTGTTCAGATTACTTGCTGCGCCATGTGATGCGGCCCCTCGTCAGGTCGTACGGGGACATCTCCACCGTGACCTTGTCTCCGGGCAGGATACGGATGAAATTCATACGCAGCTTGCCGGAAATGTGGGCCAGTATCGTATGGCCGTTCGGGAGCTCCACCATGAACTGCGCGTTCGGGAGCGCCTCTGTTACGGTACCCTCTATTTCGATAACGTCCTGTTTGGACATAAGCTTACCTCCTCATATTAAGACGGTTAAAGCTCTTCCCCGCCGAAATTGAACGGGTGGAGCGCTTCTCTGATTTGTCTGTTTGTCTTTAATGAGCTTGCCGGTATTACGGTAGCGGTCGGAGCAAGGTGTATGAGCTTCTTTTTTTTGGGCGTTTCGAGCTTACGGCGCCTGCCGTCTGAAAGTAACGCGCACGCGCCATCGAATCCGATGACCGCAAAAAAGCCGCCCTTGTCGCGTCCCGCTGTCGCTCTTACTACGGAACCTTCCACTATCTGCATCTGCTCACCTCATCAGTCGGGCTTGGTCAGGATAACCGGACCGTCCGGCGTGATTGCTACGGAATGCTCAAAATGAGCCGACAGCTTGCCATCGACGGTTACCGTCGTCCATTTGTCTCCGAGGACCTTTACACGGTGAGTACCCGCGTTAATCATGGGTTCAATAGCGATTGTCATACCGGGCAACAGGCGCACACCTCTTCCCGGTGTGCCGAAATTCGGTACGCTTGGTTCTTCATGCAACTTCGCACCTACTCCATGGCCGACGAAATCGCGTACCACCGAGTAGCTGCGAGCTTCGGCATACTGCTGGACGGCGCTTGCTATATCGCCAATCCTGTTTCCCGCTTTGGCCTGCTTAATTCCTTCAAACAGGCTTTCTCTCGTGACGTCCATTATCGCCTGCGCTTCTTCGCTTACTTCCCCGCACGGGAACGTCCATGCGTTGTCGCCGTGGAAGCCTTCAAAATAAGCGCCGATATCGATGCTGACGATGTCGCCCTTTTTGAGAGTGCGTTTTTTGCTTGGTATGCCATGGATGACCTCATTATTGATAGAGATACACGCGCTGCCGGGGAAGCCGCCATAACCGAGGAACGAGGGCTTGGCGCCCTGTTCCTCGATGTATTTTCTAACGACAGTGTCGATTTCGAGCGTCGTGACGCCCGGCTCGACCGCTTCTCCTGCTAAGCGCAGCGCTCTCGAAGAAATCCGCCCTGCGTCCCTCATTTTGGAAAGCTCTCGGGCAGTTTTTATCACAATCATAGTTACGCCTCTACTTCGGCAAGAATCAAGCGGGTGGTATCCCCGATTTCTTCCTGTCCTTCCACAATTGCGAGCTTGCCCTGCTTGGCGTAATAATCCTTCAGGGGCTCGGTTTCCTTGTGGTAAACGTCAAGGCGCGCCTTGACCGTATCGGGATGGTCATCCTTGCGCTGAACAAGGGTACCTGCGCACTTGTCGCAAACACCGTCTGCCGCAGGGAGCTTATACTCCATATGGTAGCTGGCGCCGCACTTTTCGCAGACACGGCGTCCGGACATCCGTTTGACGATGCGCTCGTCGGCAACCTCGATATCGATTACCTTGTCGATGACAACGCCCATTTTGTCCAGAGCCTCGGCCTGGGGGATGGTCCGCGGGAACCCGTCTAGGATAAACCCGTTTTTGCAGTCGTCCTTCTGGAGGCGGTCCTTGATGATGCCGATAACGACCTCATCGGGAACAAGCTGGCCCGCGTCCATATATGACTTTGCTTTTAAACCCATCTCTGTGCCGGTTTTCAGCGCTTCACGGATAATATTACCCGTTGATATTGTGGGGATGGATAAACGCTCGCAGATAACCTCTGCCTGGGTGCCTTTGCCGGCACCGGGAGCGCCTAACAGAATAATATTCATAATCTTCTCTCCTTAAAAGCCTTAATCAAGGAAGCCCTTGTAGTGGCGCATCATCATCTGGGATTCCATCTGCTTTACGGTATCGAGCGCAACGCCGACCAGGATGATAACCGATGTGCCGCCCATGGAAAGGCCGCGCATGCCGGTAGCACCGCTGTAAACAATCGGGAGCAGCGCGATGAAAGCGAGGAACAATGCGCCGATGAGGGTAACCCTCGACAGGATTTTAGCGATAAAGTCAGTCGTCGGCTTGCCGGGACGGATACCCGGGATTGTGCCGTTGTTCTGACGAAGATTATTGGACATTTCAACCGGATTATACTGGATGGTCGTATAGAAATACGCAAAGAGGATAATCAGGATGAAGTAAAGGATGGAGTAAAGCACTCCATTATAAGCAAACAGGTCGAAGAAGCCTTTCCAGAAATCGTTCGGATTCGGGACAAACATCTCGATTGTGCTCGGGATAGAAAGGATGGAGCTTGCAAAGATGATAGGCAGGACGCCGCCTAAGCCTACCTTTATGGGCAGGTGGCTGCTCTGTCCGCCGTACATCTTCCTTCCGACAACACGCTTTGCGTACTGTACGGGGATACGGCGCTCCGAATCGTTCATAAATACAATAACCCAGATAACAACAAGGAACAGCACGACAAACAGCGGGACCAGCGCATAATACTGCATCTGTCCGTTGGAGCCGAGCTCCCAATACTGTCCGAGCTGGGAAATGGTAACGGGCATTCTTGCCACGATACCGCCAAACAGCAGGATGGAAATACCGTTTCCAATACCATACTGGTTGATTTGCTCGCCGAGCCACATCATCAGGGCCGTGCCGGCTGTAAACGCGAGGATGATAACGGCCGCCGCGAACACACATTCAAAGCCGCTCTTGTAGGTTACGACGTTCGAGGCAAACAGGTAATACCAGTAAGCGGTACCCTGTAACAGGCCTAAGCCGACCGTTACATAACGGGTAATCGTCGCAATCTTCTTGCGTCCATCCTCGCCTTCCTTGGCAAGGCGCTCAAGCGCCGGGATGGCGACAGTCAGGAGCTGAATGATGATGGATGCGTTGATGTACGGGGTAACGCTCATTGCAAACAACGTTGCGTTTGAGAAAGCGCCGCCCGAAAGTGTATTCAGATACGCTAGGATTGAACCGCTCTGATCAAGGCCGCCCATCAGGCTCTGAAGGGCGCTCATATCGAGAAACGGAACGGGTATAACCGAACCGACGCGGAATACTACGATGATCAAAAGGGTAAATAGGATTTTCTTCCTTAAATCGGGGATTCTCCAGGCATTTTGAATGGTTTTAAACAATTAGACCACCTCAGCCTTTCCGCCTGCCGACTCAATCTTCTCCTTTGCAGAAGCAGAAAAAGCGGTAACTTTAACGTCCAGCTTCTTTGTAAGATTACCGTTTCCGAGAATCTTAATTCCATCGAAACCGTTTTTTACAAGACCCATCTTGACGAGCGCCTGCTCGTCGACGACGGAGCCGTTTTCAAATTTCTCGAGGCTGCCAACATTAATCGCTACGATTTCCTTTGCGAAAATATTGTTGAATCCCCTTTTCGGGACGCGCCTCTGCAGGGGCATCTGTCCGCCTTCAAAACCGGCGCGTACGCCTTTGCCGGACCTTGCCTTCTGGCCCTTATGGCCTTTGCCTGCGGTCTTTCCCTGTCCTGAACCATGGCCTCTGCCGATCCTCTTGGCGTCCTTTTTGGAGCCTTCGACCGGTGAAAGTTCGTGCAACTTCATTTCTTCGCACCTCCTTGCTTACGCTTGACTTACCTCGATGAGGTGGATTATTTTTGCTACCTTGCCCTGGGTCTGGGGATTATCGGGCTGTGTGGTCACATCGCCGATTTTCCGAAGGCCTAAGGACTGGGCGGTTGCAATCTGGTCTTTTTTAGAACCGATGAGGCTCTTTTTCAATGTGATTTTCACCTGTGCCATTTTGCTTCCTCCCTATTAAAGTATTTCTTTGACCGACTTACCGCGGATAGCGGCAACCTGGTCGGCCGAGCGCAGCGCGCCGAGGCCCTGAAGGGTCGCGCGGACTACGTTGCATGGATTGTTGGAACGCAGGGCCTTTGTCCTGATGTCCTTGATGCCAGCGGCTTCAACGACTGCACGGACAGGGCCGCCGGCGATAACGCCGGTACCGGGAGCGGCAGGCTTTAAGAGAACCTTGCCGGCGCCGAATTCACCGATAATCTCGTGCGGGATTGTGGTGCCCCTGAGGGAAACCTTCATCAGGTTTTTCTTGGCGTCCTCAATGCCCTTGCGGATTGCGTCGGGAACTTCGCCCGCTTTGCCGATGCCGAAGCCTACCGTGCCTTCGCCGTCGCCGACGACTACGAGCGCTGCAAACTTGAAGATACGGCCGCCCTTAACAGTTTTAGAAACGCGGTTGATGGCAACCACGCGCTCTTTCAAATCCAATGTGGAACCGTCAATAATAGCCAAAGTTATTCCTCCCCTTCTTAGAACTTGAGGCCGCCCTCGCGGGCGCCTTCGGCCAATTCCTTGACACGGCCGTGATAGATATAACCGCCGCGGTCAAATACGACCTCGGTAATTCCTTTATCTGCTGCTTTCTTTGCAATCAGAAGGCCAACCTTCTTGGCTGCCTCTTTGTTTCCGCCATAACCAGCAATCTCTTTGTCCAGCGTTGAAGCTGCCGCAAGGGTTACACCCTGTACGTCATCTATCAACTGAGCGTAGATATGATTGGTGGAGCGGAAAACATTCAGGCGAGGCCGCTGTGCTGTGCCGCTGACCTTGCCGCGCACTCTGCGGTGGCGGTGTAAACGTGCTGCGTTTGTATCGGCTTTGTTCACCATTTGTCATTCACTCCTTTAATTATTTCTTACCGCCCTTGCCGGCTTTGCCTTCCTTGCGGCGGATAACTTCGTCCACGTACTTGATGCCCTTGCCCTTATAAGGCTCCGGCGGACGCTTTTCCCTGACCTCAGCGGCAAACTGGCCAACCTTCTGCTTGTCACAGCCGCGGATAATAATTTTGTTCGGGTTCGGCACCTCAATGGTAACGTCGGAGGTATCCTCCATAATTACCTGATGGGAGTAGCCTAGGTTCATAACGAGCTGCTTGCCCTGTTTCTGCACACGGTAGCCGACGCCATTTACGTCGAGCTCCTTTGCATAGCCGTTTGTTACGCCTTCTACCATATTGGCGATGAGGGAACGCGTAAGGCCGTGGAGCGATTTGTTCAGCTTTTCGTCATTCGGGCGCGTTACTTCTACAACGCCGCCCTCGATGGTAACCGTCATGTTCGGGTGAATCTTCTGGGTAAGCGTACCCTTCGGGCCCTTTACGGTTACAACGCCGTCCGCGAGTTTTACGTCAACGCCGGCGGGAATATTTATGGGTTTTCTTCCAATTCGAGACATGTTCGCACCTCCTTACCAAATAAATGCAAGGACTTCGCCGCCTACATTCTCCTTACGCGCCTGACGGTCCGTCATGACGCCCTTGGATGTTGAAATGACCGCGATGCCGAGGCCCTTCATGACCTTAGGCATATCCTCGACATTGCTGTAAATACGCAGGCCGGGCTTTGAAACCCTGCGCAGGCCCGTGATGACGGAGGTTTTGCCCTCGCCGTACTTCAGCGTGACCTTGATGACGCCCTGCTTGCCGTCCTCGATAACTGTAAAACCTTTGATATAACCCTCGTCCGCAAGAATCTGGCAAATGGCCTTTTTCATGTTGGAAGCGGGGATTTCAACAGTGTCGTGCTTTGCCGAACTCGCGTTGCGAATCCTTGTAAGCAAATCTGCTATTGAATCAGTAATCTGCATACCGTTAACCTCCTTTGCTTACCAGCTTGCTTTTTTTACGCCGGGGATCTCGCCTTTGTAAGCAAGCTCCCTGAAGCATATACGGCAAATTCCGAACTTACGAAGATAGGCGTGTGGCCTGCCGCAGATTTTGCATCTGCTGTATTCCCTTGAGGAATACTTCGGGGTTCTCTTTTGTTTAATCTTCATTGAAGTTTTAGCCACAATATTCCCTCCTTATTTCGCAAACGGAGCGCCCATGAGCGTCAAGAGCTCGCGTGCTTCTTCGTCGGTGTTCGCCGTGGTTACAAAGCAAATGTCCATACCGCGGACTTTATCAATCTTGTCGTAATCAATTTCAGGGAAAATAAGCTGCTCTTTCAGGCCCATATTGTAGTTGCCCCTGCCGTCGAAAGAGTTGGGGTTGATTCCTCTGAAGTCACGGACTCTCGGAAGCGCGACGTTGAAGAGCCTGTCTAAGAACTCATACATCCTTTCGCCCCTGAGCGTGACCTTTGCGCCGATATTCATGCCCTCGCGCAGCTTAAAGTTCGCGACGGACTTCCTGGCCTTGCAGACCATCGGCTTCTGTCCGGTAATTGCGCTTAAATCCGTGAGGATTGCGTCGATTACCTTGGAGTTGTCTCTCGCCTCGCCGGCGCCGACATTGATGACAATCTTCTCGAGCTGCGGAATCTGCATGACGCTCTTGTAAGAGAATTTCTTCATCAACGCTTTAGCGACGTCGTTCTTGTAATATTCCTTAAGCCTAGCCATTTCTTATCCTCCTTAAAGCGACTCGCCGCATTTTCTGCAAATGCGTCCTTTTGTGCCATCTTCATAAAGCTTATGGCCTACACGGGTCGGCTTGCCGCAGCGGGGACAAACGATCTGGACTTTGGAGGCATACATAGCGCCCTCGGCCTTGATGATACCGCCGGGCTCGCCCATTTTGCGGGGCTTTACGTGCTTCTTTACCATATTCACACGCTCTACGATGACCTTGCCCTCTTTGGGGCTGACGGCCATAACCTTACCTTTTTTGCCTTTGCTTTTGCCGCTGATTACGATGACGGTGTCACCCGTTTTTACATGAACCTTTTTATCCATTTAGTGAGCACCTCCGATTAAAGTACTTCGGGGGCAAGGGAAAGAATCTTCATGTAGTCCTTGTCACGAAGCTCCCTGGCCACCGGTCCGAAGATACGCGTGCCCTTCGGGTTCTTGTCTTCTCTGATAATGACGGCCGCGTTCTCATCGAAGCGGATATACGTGCCGTCGTCTCTGCGCACGCCCTTTGCGGAGCGTACGATAACTGCTTTTACTACGTCGCCTTTCTTAACAACGCCGCCGGGTGCTGCTTTTTTGACCGAAGCAACCACAACGTCGCCAATGTTGGCGTACCTCCTTCTGGTACCGCCGAGAACACGAATGCACATTAACTCCTTTGCGCCGGTGTTATCGGCAACCTTGAGGTAGGTCTGCTGCTGTATCACAGTGCGTTCCTCCTTTTCTCAAAGCCGCTAAATAACTTATTTAGCTCTTTCAATAATCTCGACGAGTCTCCATCTCTTATCCTTGGAAAGAGGACGGGTCTCCATAATGCGTACTCTGTCGCCGACTTTGCACTCGTTATTCTCGTCGTGCACCTTGAGCTTGATGGTACGTTTGATAATCTTGTTGTAAAGCTTATGCTTTACGCGGTTTTCGATTGCAACCACGACGGTTTTGTCCATTTTATCGCTGACAACCTTGCCGACGTCGGTCTTTCTCATATTTCTGTCGCTCACGGTCTCACTCCTCCCTTATGCCTTCGCGCTGTTTTCCAGCTCACGCTGACGAAGTATCGTGTTAATTCTTGCAATATCCTTTTTCACAGCACTGATGCGCATCGGGTTATCGAGCTGGTTAACGGCAAGCTGAAAACGCAGTTGAAATAATTCTTCTTTGAGGTCCTTCAGCTTCGCCTGAAGCTCTTCGACCGTTAATTCTCTAAGCTCGGAAGCCTTCATCACTGCTCAACCCCCGTTTCCTCTTTTTTGACAAACTTGCATTTGATTGGCAGCTTATTCGCCGCCAGTCGCAGCGCTTCTCTTGCGGTCTCTTCCGGAACGCCGCCAAGCTCGAACATAACTCTGCCGGGCTTTACGACAGCGACCCAGTACTCGGGAGAGCCTTTACCGGAACCCATTCGGGTTTCAGCCGGCTTCTCGGTTACGGGCTTATCCGGGAAAATTTTAATCCAAACCTTACCGAACCTCTTGCAGTAACGCGTCATAGCGACACGGGCAGATTCGATTTGGTTCGATGTAATCCAGGAGGGCTCGAGCGCCTGGAGGCCAAACTCACCGTACGTGACCTTATTGCCTCTCATAGCCTTGCCCTTCATGCGTCCTCTGTGGACCCTTCTGTATTTTACACGCTTAGGCAACAGCATTATTTACTGCCTCCTTCCCTACGGGGTTTCCGGTTGTCCTGAAGAACCTCGCCTTTGTACAGCCAAACCTTCACGCCGATTCTGCCGTAGGTGGTGGCCGCCTCTGCAAAGCCGTAGTCGATGTCGGCTCTCAAGGTCTGCAGGGGAATTGTTCCTTCATGATACATTTCCGAACGTGCGATTTCTGCGCCGCCGAGACGTCCGGAGCACTGGGTCTTGATACCCTTTGCGCCGAATTTCATGGCACGGCCGATCGCCTGCTTCATCGCGCGGCGGAAAGAAATTCTCTTTTCTAACTGCTGGGCGATACTCTCAGCAACGAGCTGCGCGTTCAAATCGGGGGATTTCACCTCGACGATGTTGATCGCAACCGGCTTTTTGAGCATTGCCTCGCACTGAACGCGGAGCTTCTCGATTTCGCTGCCGCCCTTGCCGATAACCATACCGGGCTTGGCGCAGTGAATGTGAATCCTCACCTTGGAGGCGTCGCGTTCGATTTCAATCTTGGGAACGCCCGCAGCGTAGAGCTGCTTCTTCAGCTTTTTGCGCAGGTTGTAGTCCTCAACGAGCGTGTCGCCGAAGTCCTTGCTCTTTGCAAACCAACGGGAATCCCAGTCTTTGATGACACCAACACGTAAACCGTGCGGATTAACTTTCTGGCCCATTTACTGTACCTCCTCCTGTTATTCTGTTTCCTTGAGCACAAGGGTGATGTGGGACGTTTTCTTATCGATTCTGAATGCGCGGCCCTGTGCTCTGGGACGAATACGCTTGAGGGTAGGACCCTGGCTTACGGAGCATTCCGCCACGTAAAGTTTAGAAACATCCATATTATGGTTAGTCTCAGCATTTGCCATTGCTGACTTGAGCAGCTTCTGCAGCGGCTCGCAAGCGGCCTTGGGAGTATGCTTGAGGATAGCCATGGCGAGGTCGCACGGCTTGTTCCTGATGAGGTCAAGCACAATGGAGACCTTGCGCGGTGAAATACGGACGTAATTTGATTTAGCCCTTGCTTCCATTACCTATACTCTCCTTCCGCTTATTTCTTGGTTGTCTTGGAACCGGCATGGCCCCTGTAGGTTCTGGTAGGCGCAAACTCGCCGAGCTTGTGGCCGACCATATCTTCTGTGACATATACCGGAACATGCTTGCGGCCGTCGTGCACCGCAAACGTATGACCTACGAAATCCGGGAAAATAGTGGAAGACCTGGACCAAGTCTTTAAGATCTTCTTTTCGCCCGTCTCGTTCATCTGTTGAATCCTCTTCAGCAGCACAGGCTGTACATAAGGACCCTTTTTAACGCTTCTGCCCATAGTTCAAAGCTCCTTTCTGTATGCCTTACTTGCCGTTGCGGCGTCTTACGATATACTTGTCGGAACGGTTGTGCTTCTTCCTGGTCTTGTAGCCGAGCGCGGGTTTGCCCCACGGGGTTACAGGGCCGGGACGTCCGACCGGGCTTTTGCCCTCGCCGCCGCCGTGCGGGTGGTCGTTCGGGTTCATGACGGAACCTCTGACCGTCGGCCTCCAGCCCATATTGCGCTTACGGCCGGCCTTGCCGACCTTCACGTTTTCATGGTCTGTGTTGCTGACCTGTCCGATGGTCGCCATGCAGTTAATCGGGACGTTCCTCAGCTCGCCGGAAGGAAGCCTTAGCAGCGCTAGGCCGTTTTCCTTCGCCATGAGCTGCGCCATGTTTCCAGCCGCGCGCGCAAGCTGCGCGCCCCTGCCGGGGTAAAGCTCGACGTTGTGGATGAACGTACCGGTCGGGATATTCTGGAGCGGCAGTGCGTTGCCGGGCTTGATATCAGCGCTTTCGCCCGCGACAATCTTGTCGCCGACCTTCAGGCCGTTGGGGGCGATAATATAAGTCTTTTCGCCGTCCTCGTACTGTACGAGCGCGATGAACGCGCTGCGGTTCGGGTCGTACTCAAGCGTGAGCACCGTACCCGTAACGTCAAACTTCTGACGCTTGAAGTCGATAATGCGGTACTTTCTGCGGTTTCCGCCGCCTCTGTGGCGGACGGTAATCCTTCCGTAGCTGTTGCGGCCCGCGTTCTTTTTAATCGGGGCGAGCAGGCTCTTTTCAGGCTCCACCTTTGAAAGACCGGAATAATCTGTAACCGACATGTTACGCCTTGCGTTTGTAGTCGGCTTGTATACTTTAATGGCCATTTGGTTTCACTCTCCTCATGATGGCTTTGCGGGATTTGGCGTATCCCATACATTCTGCCTGTCGTAACGTTTTTTCCGGCAGGCTTACATCATGCCTTCAAAAAATTCGATATTCTTGCTGTCCTGCGTTAAGGTAACGTAAGCTTTCTTCCAGGAAGGGGTATAGCCCTGCGTACGGCCCTGGCGGCGAAGCTGCCCGCGGACCTGTACGGTGTTGACCTTTGCGACCTTAACCTTGAAGAGCTCTTCGACAGCCTTCGCAATCTCTATTTTGTTCGCCGTTTTGGCGACCTCAAAAGTGTACTTCTTTTCAGCCGTGCCCAGCATGCTCTTTTCTGTGATGACCGGGCGGATGATAATATCCTGTGCTGTCATTATGCGTACACCTCCTCGATTTTCGCAACCGCATCCTTGACGATAATGAGCTTGTCGGCATTCAGCATTTCGTAAACATTCAGCGTGTTTACCTGAGCCGTCGTAACGCCCGGGATGTTGCCTGCGGATTTGATGACCTTCTTGTCAACCTCGGGGAGAACGATAAGCGCCTTCTTCTCCGAACCGACAGCCTTGAGCATTTCTGCGATGACCTTCGTCTTGTAGCTGTCTATTGCAAGGGAATCGAGCACGATGATATCGCTCGACGCCGCCTTTGTTGAAAAAGCGGACTTCATGGCCAGCCTTCTGACCTTCTTGTTGACTGTAAAACGGTAGCTGCGGGGCTTCGGTGCGAAAACAATTCCGCCGTGCCTCCACTGGGGAGAACGTGTCGAGCCCTGTCTTGCATGGCCTGTACCCTTCTGTCTCCACGGCTTTTTGCCGCCGCCGGAAACCTCTGCACGGGTCAGAGCCGACTGTGTGCCCTGGCGCTGGTTCGCAAGGTAGTTGACTACCATGTGGTGCATAACCGCGGCATTGGGCTCAATTCCAAAGATAGACTCGGAAAGGTCGATGCTTCCAACGTTCTTTCCCGCCATATCCAATACTGCTACATTAGGCATGTGAACTCCTCCTTCCCTTAAGCCTTAACGGTTTCGCGAATGACTACGGTACCGCCGTTGGGACCCGGGACAGCACCCTTGACCGCAATCAGGTTGTTTTCAACGTCAACCTTCACGACCATCAGGTTCTGAACGGTCACTCTTTCGGCGCCGAGATGGCCGGCCATCTTCTTGCCCTTCCAAACCCTTGACGGGGAAGAACAGGAACCGATGGAACCGCCGTGGCGTGCTACAGGGCCGGAACCATGGGACTCCTTGAGCCTCTGGAAGTTCCAGCGCTTGATAACGCCGGCGTAGCCCTTACCTTTGCTTGTGCCCGTGACGTCAATCTTGTCGCCGGCAGCAAAAACGTCCGCCTTTACGATATCGCCTACATTGTAAGAATCGGTATCGTCAAAACGGAATTCGCGAAGCGTCCTCTTCGGCGCGACGTTCGCCTTGTCGAAGTGGCCCTTCATGGGTTTGTTCACCTTGTGCGGCTTTAAATCGCCAAAACCAAGCTGAACAGCCGCGTAGCCGTCGTTTTCTACGGTCTTTTTCTGAGAGACGACACAAGGCCCTGCCTCTACGACCGTAACGGGAACGACGTTGCCCTTTTCGTCGAAGATCTGCGTCATGCCGACCTTCTTACCGATCAGTGCTTTCTGCATTTATAATGCCTCCTGTAAGGTTATTGGTTGGGCTTGCCCCAACATGACCCCGTCTGCTTCGGTTGGTTGGAACTGAGATTAAAGCTTAATCTCTATTTCAACACCGGCAGGGAGCTCCAGGCTCATAAGAGCCTCGACTGTCTTGTTTGACGGCCTTAAGATATCGATAAGCCTTTTGTGTGTTCTCATCTCAAACTGCTCACGGCTGTCTTTATACTTATGAACAGCGCGCAGGATTGTGATGATCTGCTTCTCTGTGGGAAGCGGCACCGGCCCCGACACCCTCGCGCCTGTGCGCTTTGCTGTCTGAACAATCCTTTCAGCGGACTGGTCGAGCAGCTGGTGGTCGTAAGCCTTTAACCTTATCCTTATCTTTTCCTTGACTGCCACATGAATCGCCTCCTTAAAATATTAGTTGGCGGGCGCCGCTTTTCGAAATCCGTAACACCCTGCCGGGTGTTCCTTCATGAGCATTTTAAAAACCGAGTTGACCTGCAGTCAGCCCGGGTAGCCGAAAAGCGCCAGAACATCACAAGGCACAGCAACCCTACGCGCCGTCATGGTGTTCTAAAAGTTATCTTTGTCGCCCGGTTTAAAATCGGACATACTCCACGGAAAAACCGGCCCCAAGGGCCGCAACCTCCCGCTTCATCGCATATCTGTTGCAGTCACGCATTGGTTATTATATCATATAGATATAGCTGCGGCAACAAAATGTTCGAATTTATGTTTATAGAACTTACAAGCAATTTTCTTTCTGTTTTTGTACAAATTTTACATTTTAAAGATAGCCTGCTGAAATATGGGTAACGGCAGGCACTCGTACCTATTTAGCTGAGGATGTCAAAAAGGGAGGCATAACGCCTCCCTTTTTGACTAATCAGACTTTAAAAAAACAAAGAAATGAATGGACGAAATTAAAATCAGAAATCCCATGTGAAGTCGGTGTACGAAAGCGTCTTATCCTCACCTGTCGCGATAAAGACATCGGCTGACGAAACCTTGTTTGAGATGTTCTGATAGGCATTTACCGTTACTGTGGAGCCGAGCGGCAGGTTCACCGACAGGCTCTCGAGCGGCGTGGACAGCACCCCTGAGATGCCGGTCTGCTTATTGTAGTCGCCCTTTGCAAAGTGGAAACGGTATGCCATAAAGTAAGTATTGGTATCGACGCGCAGGGTATTGTCTTTACCTTTGACGTGCGTAAAGGAGTAAACCTTTGTACCCGCAAGCCCCTGGCCGTCGTCCGTATAGGTATCGGTGTCCCAATTATTCGTACACATCTGAAAGCGGATAGTACCGCCGGCAGGCATCTCGAATTTGTCGCCGTTTTTCAGGATGGTGCCATCCTGAAGCCTGACTGACATTCTTTTGGGAATCACCGTCGCAATCTCCGTCATTTCCGCGTCTTCACCGGGAAAAATCCCTGCCGACGCTTCGAAATAAAGGTTAGTACCCTGGGAAAAATATATATCATAAATTAAGGATTTGTCAATGTTGTCTTGGTCCAATGTGGAAATTGCCTGATTCTGAACCAAGGTAATGTCGGAGCGTACTCCGTTTTTCATTTTATAGCCTTGAATCTCGTTCAGCGTCTTCCAGCTGACGCCGCCAAGCTTATCGCCGTTATACTTCATCGCGGTAAAACTCTTTACCTGAAACGGCTGCCCGGTTGTAATGGTATCTGTTCTCTCCTGCGCGTCGGTATTATAAAACCGAACGCCCTTTTGATACATTTCATCACTGATACGGTAGGTAATCGTCGATTCGGCAGCGGAAGCAGGTTCGCTGAAGGATTCAGCTGTCTGCGCCGAAGGTTCTGTCGGAACCTCCTCTTGTACGGCAAACGCCGTTACAGATGATGTGGCTGCCATGATAAGGGCAAGCACAAAAGCAAAACGCCTTTTTTTCACAACCAACCATCCTTCCAGTAAATAAAAAAAGTTGCAATTCTACCTTCGGTTAAAATTGCAACTTGACGATCATAGATAAAAGTTTTTATCCTTAGACTCAGAGCTTTGCGTCTCATCCTTTCGAATGATTTGCTAAATATTTACTTTGTACTTATATAATAACCGCACAAACCCTTTTTGTCAACAAAAAACAGCTATTATTCTTATCTTTGTGGAACAGCGATGTAAATTTGCTGTTTAAACTTGGCATTTTATTCCAAAATCACATAATTTCGTCAAATTATCCGACATTTTTTAAATTAGAGAAAATTCAGGCCATAAAAGCGGCCTCGAACCAGTGCTCGTCCGGCCGGCATTGTGAAGGAGGCCGCCGGCCGGACCACCCATCCAAATTTCCCTTCCCATTATATATACCGCCGCCGCCCGCGAAAGGTTACACTTTATTTGATTTATTTTCTGCACTTGCTATGCCGGGACAATTTGTCTATAATCCTATTGCAGGCGTTTCTTCTTTTCTTTTACGAAAGAAGGTTGAGGTTTTTCATTTTATTACGCCATGCTAAAATTTATTCATTCAGAAAAGCATTTGTAAGGAGGACCCGTATTTATGATGAATCCCATCGTTATGGCTGCGTAAGCAGGGCTGTCGCAGCGATTAAAAAAACACGTGTGCAGATAGCCTTTGCTGTCCCTTTATAAAGAAATCAGGATTGGGAGCGCAAAATGAGCTATATAAAAGCAGCACATGTTCTGCCGCAGGAATTGCTCACAAAGATTCAGGAATACGTGGACGGTGAATTCATCTATATTCCAAGGATTCCCGCAAATAAAAGGGATTGGGGAGAAAAAACCACGACCCGTCGGGAACTGCAGGAAAGGAACGCGCGTATTTATACGGATTACCTTTCCGGGGAACGAATGGAAACGCTGGCTGAAAATTACTACTTATCCTTAAAAAGTATTCAAAGAATCATTGGGCAGATGAAAAAAGAACATAAAAGTTAAATTTGCAGGCCGGTACGGTTATAAGCTGTACCGGCCCTTTTCCCGCCTTTTTTTAAGATACAACAATTAGGTTGGGTACAGGGAATTCCAATGCTACAATTTAGCCATAATAATGAAGGCGGAAGGCCTGTTACGAAAGGATTTCAATCATTCTAGCGATGGCTCCATTTTTCCGCTTAAATAAGGAATTATCAGGATGAAGAAATTTATTTGGAACGTCCGGCCCCAAGCCGCGCCGGTTGTACTGAGGCATTGCAAAAAATGCGGAAAAAAAATGGAGTTCGCCTGTTCCCGGCAATTCCGTGTGAACGCCCAGCACAGGCGGCTGGACGTTTGGCTGATATATAAATGCAGGAATTGCAGCAGTACCTGGAACGCGGAAATTTATTCCCGCGTCTCCCCGCAATCCCTTCCTCCAAGCCTGCTGGACGGGTTCCACCGCAACAGCGGGGAGCTTGCCGCGCGGTATGCTGCAGACGCGGGCCTACTGCAAAATGCCGGGGCTGAAATCAAACTGCCACAATATATAATAGAAGGCGAAGCTTTTTCCTTTGGTGAAATTATAGAGCTTACAATCAATTGTGAGTACCCGCTGCCGGTAAAGGTTTCTGCTATCGTGCGTGAGAAACTGCGTCTGTCAAACAAAGAATATACAAAGCTTATACAGGAAGGGAAGATAACGGGCGGCTCCGGACAAAATTTGCAAAAATGCAAGCTAAACGGGGGCATTGTCCTTCTTTTTAAATAAAAAAGCCTGTTTTTACTATGGAAACGGATAAATAAGGCGGGGGATTTGGACCGTACGTCCAAATCCCCCGCCTGCAGCTCTTATAAAACCTTTGAAAGAAAGCTCTTGAGCCGTTCGCTCTTCGGGTGGGTAAAAATTTCGTCCGGCGTGTTTTCCTCGATGATTTTGCCCTCATCCATAAAAATCACGCGGGAAGCCGCTTCCCTCGCAAAGCCCATTTCATGCGTAACGACGGCCATCGTCATGCCGTCCTTTGCAAGGCCCTGCATAACCTCGAGCACTTCGCCGACCATCTCCGGGTCGAGCGCGGAGGTCGGCTCGTCGAACAGCATCACATCGGGATGCATGCACAGCGCGCGCACAATAGCGATGCGCTGCTTCTGCCCGCCGGAAAGCTGGGACGGGTAGGCGCCCGCCCTGTCGGATAGGCCGACGCGCGTCAGAAGCTCCATCGCTTCCTTTTCCGCCTGCTCCCTGCTGAGCTTTAGCAGCTTCATGGGCGCAATCGCCATATTCTTTAGAATCGACATATTCGGAAAGAGATTGAAATGCTGGAACACCATACCCATCTTCTGGCGGTGCTTGTTGATATCGACAGAAGGGTCGGTAATATCAACGCCCTCAAAAAAAATCTTCCCTTCCGTGGGATGCTCGAGCAGGTTCAAAGAACGCAGCAGCGTCGATTTACCGGAGCCTGACGGACCGATAATGACGACGACCTCGCCCTTCTGGATTTCCAGGTTGATATCGGAGAGCGCATGGAGCGCGCCAAAGCTCTTGCCGAGATGCTCCACGCGTACAAGCGCGTTTGTATCAGTGGTCACTGCTGCGAAGCCTCCTTTCAAGCCTGCCGACAAGCTTAGTCAGAATCATGACGACGACAAGGTAGATTACCGCGACGGCAATCAGCGGCATGAACGCCTCGTAGGTGACGCTCCTAATCCTGTCGCCCATATAGGTCAAATCCGCAATCGCGATATAGCCGGAAACAGAGGTTTCCTTTAATAATACGATAAATTCGTTCGCAAGCGCGGGCAGTACGTTCTTAAACGCCTGCGGCAGGATAATATAGCGCATGGTCTGCACATAATTGAAGCCTAAGCTCCTGCCCGCCTCAAACTGCCCCTTGTCAACCGACATAATGCCGGAGCGGACAATTTCAGCGACGTACGCGCCGGAATTGATGCCGAACGCAATCACCGCGACGATAACCTTGTCCACATCGAACGCCTGAAATATCACGTAATAAATAATCATCAGCTGAACGACGACAGGCGTGCCGCGAATGACCGTCAGGTAAACGTTGCACAGCCAGTTGAAGAAAAGCAGCACGCGGTCGGAAAATGTACGCTCCTTTTTGCTTTTGCCCTTTACGGTCTTGTCGGTCGTAGACCGCACAATCGCAATAAGGAAGCCCAGTACAATACCGAGGATAACGGCAAACAGCGTAATCTCAAGCGTTACGCCGAGACCCTTTAAAAGCCATGTCCACCGGTCGTCCTGTATAAAATTCTGGCTAAAGCTGTCCCAAAAGCCCTGCATAGAACCACCGTCCCAACAAACGGTGAGGCTGCCGTTTTAAGACAGCCTCACCGGAATGTTTTAAATTTTATTTGCTTCTGACAATAATAACCTGCCTTGCGGACGCGTATGTATCGGTAAACGCGACGTTCTTCAGGCGGTCTTCCGTAACAGTCATACCCGCTACGCCGATATCGGCCTTGCCGGTAGTAACAGCGGTGATGATTGCGTCAAACTTCATGTCTTCAATCTTGAGCTCCATGCCGAGCTTGTCGGCAACCGCCTGGGCCATGTCGGCGTCGATTCCAACGATGTCGCTGCCTTCGGTGTACTCATACGGCGGGAACTGCGCGTTTGTAGCCATGACGAGCTTTCCGTTGTCCCTCTTTGTGCCTTCCGGAGAAGCGTACTTATAGGAGCCCTTTGTGTCGTCGCCGATGTAATTGTCGATAATCTTCTGGATGGTGCCGTCGGCCTTGAGCTCAGAAAGCGCTTTGTTGATTTTATCTTTAAGCTCTGTATTGTCCTTTTTCAGGGCAATCGCGTATTCCTCTTTATCAAAGGAATCGTCGAGGATTTTCAGTTCCGTGTTTTTCTCCACAAAAACCTTTGCGGGCTCCTCGTCAATAATAACACAATCGATTTTACCCTGTTTGAGCGCCTGGACCGCGTCGAGGCCCTTTGTATAGCGTTCGACCGTAGAACCTTCTTTTTCATAGTCGGATGCGTAAATGTCGCCGGTTGTGCCCATCTGTACGCCGATTTTCTTTCCGGGCAGGTCCTTCTGGCTAAAAACCGTGTTTGCCGGGACATTTGCCGAACAGGACGCCGCCGCAAACGCGAGCATGACGGCCGCAAGCACGACTGCCGCCGCTTTTGTTACCTTGTTCATGTTGTTTCTCCTCCATTATGGCTGTTTTCGTTTTTGCCGCATAAAGCGGCTATTATATTCATTATATCTGTTTTCAGCCGTTGCGCAAGAGGTTTGCGGAAAAAACTCCGAATTTTCCTTATTTCCGTCATAAACAGCACATGCGCGGAAAAGCTAATTACGGGGTGATAATATGCCGGATATGCTCTATCCAAACACACCGCTGGGAATGTCCATGATGGCGGCGCACGACACAGACCTTGGCAGCTATTTTCTTTCCCTGCCTGACGAGGTCAAGGAAGCAATCAATCAAAACGCCGCGCAAATCCACAGCGCGGACGATATGAAGAGAATCGCGCAGGAATTTATGGACAAATCAGCGGAGCATCATAACGACCGATAATACGATTGAGCCGACAATCAAAGCGGCGCACACAATGGCAACCGTCCTGACAAACAGTGTGCGCCTGTTTGTTTTGGTTTTTCCCCTCTGCATATAAAAACCTTCCTTCCGCTTTCTTTTATTGTTTCATAATAAGCGATTTTGAACCGTTTTTCAAGCAGTTCCAGGCATTGCGCAAAAAAAGCGGCCTTGCTATACTTATAATATATAGGAAAGGAAGCGGGTAACATGATTCATTTATATTACGGCGACGGAAAAGGAAAAACGACGGCGGCCGTCGGGCTTGCCGTCCGGGCGGCGGGCGCCGGCCTGCGCGTGCTGTTCGTCCAATTCCTGAAGAGCTCAATAAGCGGGGAACGCGCCGCCTTAAAAGAAATAAAAAACATAACGCTTACGCCCTGCCCGGAAAGCGTTCCGTTTACCTTCCAGATGAAGCCGGAAGAGCTTAAGCGCTTTACAGAGGAATATCGCCTTTTATTTAAAAAGGCCGTTTCAAAGGAAAGCCTTGACCGGTTCGACATGGTTGTTCTCGACGAGGCGTTTTCCCTTATCGACTGCGGCATGCTTTCAAGCGAAAAGCTGTTTTCCTTTTTAAAAAACGCGCCGAAGCACACGGAAATCATTTTGACCGGCCACAGCGTAAGCGATGATTTTACAGCGCTTTGCGACTATGCCTCAGAAATTAAAAAAATCAGCCATCCCTACGACAAAGGGATGGCTGCAAGGCGCGGGATTGAGTTTTAAGGCGCCTTTTTTATTTAAAGATTCGGTATAACCTTTGCAAGATATTTCTGTACCGACAAAACATCTTTTACCGTAATGGTCCCGTCATGGTCGATATCGCCTGCTTCTATTTGTTCTTCTGAAGGCTGTATGATTTTGGCAATCACCTTTTGCATGAGCAGGACGTCGGCCACCTTTATTTCTCCGTCAAGGTCTGCATCGCCCAAAACAACTTCCGCTATAAACAAAAACCCGTTGTCATTCGCATAGGCTTGCGCCGGCGTGCCTTTATAGCCGCAGATTGTAAAGTTATCTATTTTTCCATATTGGAAACCATCATTTGGAATCATATTTTTATACCCGAACGCATGATATCCTATTGTTTCGACACTGCGCGGGATTGTGACCTTCGTTAAATTACTGCAATCGTAAAAAGCACTCCCTCCGATGCTTGTAACCCCTTGCGGAATTTCTACGTCTGTCAGGCTTACGCAAGATATAAAAGTACATTCTTCTATGCTTGTAACACCCTCGGGGATTTTTATGCCGGTCAATTTCCTGCAGCCCTGAAAGGCTTCAGACCCAATGCTTACAACACTTTCGGGAATTTTTATGCTGGTCAGGCTCGTGCAATTCTTAAAGGTATTCTTTTCAATGCTGGTAACACCCTCGGGAATATCTATGTCTGCCAGGCTCGTACAATCCAAAAAAGCACCGACTCCAATGCTTGTAACGCTATCGGGGATTTTTATTTCGGCCAGGCTCGCGCAATCTTCAAAAGCAACACCCCCAATGCTTGTAACCCCTTGCGGAATTTCAATGTTTGTCAGGCTCTTGCAGGAAATAAAAGTACATTCTTCTATGCTTGTAACACCCTCGGGGATTTTTACGCCGGTCAGGCGCGTGCAGTTCCTGAAGGCCTGTCCGCCTAACTCGGTAACGCTGCTCGGAATGGTGATTTCCGTTAAATTACTACAATTTAAAAAAGCACTTTCTCCGATGCTTGTAACCCCTTGCGGAATTTCTACGTCTGTCAGGCTTACGCAGGACACAAAGGCAGCGCTTGCAATTTTTGTAACCTTTTTCGGGATTTTTATGCCGGTCAATTTCCTGCAATCCCGAAAGGCTTCAGACCCAATGCTTACAACACTTTCGGGAATTTTTATGCTGGTCAGGCTCGTGCAGTTCCCAAAGGCATTCATTTCAATACTAGTAACACTATTGGGAATATCTATGCCGGCCAGGCTCGTACAACCCGAAAAAGCACTGACTTCAAGGCCTGTAACAGTTTCAGGGATTTTTACACTGGTCAGGCTCGTGCAGCCCCAAAAGGCTCCTATCCCAATGCGTGAAACTTTTTTACCGTCTATTTCAGAGGGGATGGTTATGATATCGTCTGTTCCGGTGTAGCCTGTAATCCTTACCGTACCGTCATTTATATTTTCATACTCGTAATCCCCGCTTGTTTTCGCACCGGCGGCGGTTACAGGTAAAACGGCGCACATGCCAATCAGCATAACGGCCGCAAGCAATATGGACAGGCTCACCTGCATTTTTCTTTTTTGTTGTTTCATAATCCACTCTCCTTTATGATTGTTATATTTTCTCAAGCTGTTATACTTTACCATGTTAATTCGCTAAATGTCAATTTTTTTATGCGGCTGCGCAACACGACAAAAAATCAGCCATCCCTACGACAAAGGGATGGCTGCAAGGCGCGGGATTATATATTAACGCTTTAATTCAGCGTTTGTCTACAATCTCGCCCTGGTTTTTATAAATGCTGTTTTTCGCTACGACGCCGCGCACCATGGAAAGCGGGTAAATGGTACTGCTGCGGCCTATGATTGTTCCGGGATTCAAAACGCTGTTGCACCCGACCTCAACGTTGTCTCCCAGGATAGCGCCGAGCTTTTTCCTGCCTGTCGGAAGCTTTTCCCCGAGCAGGCTTATCACGACCTGCGATTTGTCAGACTTTAGGTTTGAGGTGATGGAGCCGGCACCCATGTGCGCCTTATAGCCCAAAATGGAATCCCCTACATAATTATAGTGCGGCGCCTGTACCTTGTCGAACAGGATGGAGCCCTTGAGCTCCGTCGAATTGCCGACGACCGCGCCGCTGCCGACGATTACGACCCCGCGGATAAACGCGCAATGGCGGATTTCCGCTTCCGGGCAGATGATAAGCGGACCCGTAAGGCTTGCGCTCGGCGCAACCCTCGCGCTTTTCGCAACCCAGATGTTTTTCCCTTTCTGTTCGTATTCTTCCTTTGAAAGCGCAGGGCCGAGCTCCATAATAAACTCCTTCAGCCCGTCGAGCGCTTCCCACGGGTAGGCCGCATTTTCAAACAGTGGCTTTGCAATGGTTTTGCCAATGTCGAGTAAATTTTCCGCTTTGATTTGTTCAAACATAAATTTCCCATCCTTATCTATCGAACGCCTTGCGGCGTGTGTTACAGAAAAGCGCTTTATGGCTCGTATTCATAAAAGCCGGTGCTGCCGTCGCTTAATTCTCCCGCGATAAACCGCATATCGCTGTCCCCCACACGTATTTTATAAACGGAAAAGCTGCGCGGCTTTTTGGTTTTGGGGTCGGTCACAATCACGCAGTCGCCCTCCATGAGCCACCTGTACTTATATACGTCGATTCCCTTGATACAAAACTTTTCCCCCGTGCCGCTGCCGAGATACGCGTATTTTTTCATTTCAGACCGCCCCTTTTTTCTTTTAAAACGAACTTTTTATATATAAAATAAACAAGCCATGCGCTGAATATGCCGAACAGCACGCCCGCGATTACGTCAGACGGATAATGCACATAAACGTACATCCTGGAAAACGCGATAGACGCCGCAAGCACAACCGCACCAATCCCGAGCCATTTGTTCCCGCAACGCAATAGGATGCACGCCGCCGCGAACGACGAAGAAGAATGGCCCGATGGGAACGAAAAGCTGTCGGGCTTTGCGACAATCATCGTAACGCCCGTGTTGACAAGGAACGGGCGCGGCCGTTCGATGATGTTTTTGAGCAGCACCTCCCCCGCCAGATAGACAAGCAGCATGGCGAGCAGCGCCATCACGGCGTACGGCCTGTATTTTTTGAAGAAGAGCAGTACCGCGCAGATGGTAATCCAAACGATGCCCGCTTCGCCGATTAAGCTTAAAAAAGGCATAAGCACGTCAAAAACCGGGTTACGCAGATGCTGCTGTATAAAATTTAGAATTTCAAGTTCCATGAAAACGCTCCGTTATCTATTTTCATTCATCCAGCAGGTAAAAGCTGAAATACAACCGCTTAGTGATTTCGTCCGTATTTTCAATTTCCGGGCGGAATGTAATAATCAAATGAAAGAGCTCGTTCCCGCTTTTTTTTAAAACCGCAATCCGGTAAATTTTAGGGAAATGCTCGCGGTTCTCGCTAATCATGACGGCGGCAGCCCCGTTTACCTTCAGCTCTTTAAAATCGCGGCCAGTCATTTCGGCCCCCGCCTTTTGGCGCAGGGATAATTCTTCCGGCGTTAAAACGGCCGGCAGCTTTACGCGCTCCAGCTCTATAATAACGGGCGACTGGCGGTAATCCTCTTCACAATCAGCGGAATACGCGATGAGCTCCCTGCTGTGGAAATCCGTCCGGTAAGCAAACGCGGTCGGTATATTTAAAATATAGTCCTTTCCGTGTACCTGTATGCCTGCGCCGAAATTAAAATACCCCTCGTTCTGCGTAAGCTTGAGCCCCATCTGCTGGGCAAGGCTATAAAGGCCGCTGCCCATATGGTTTGCAGCGTCCCTGATTTCCGGCGTTATATTGGAAGAAGTGCTGTAGCCGCCGCCATACCGCTCACTGTAGCCGCAGGTTCCCTTTTTTTCCGCCTGCTCCGGCGTTTTCCCGGGGATTTGCGGCGGAATGCTTTCCTTTGGTTTTGCAGCGGCATGGTCCGGCATGCGTTTTTTACGCGCCAATGAGAATCACCTCAAGCTCATGCTCCTAGATAAAATATATCATACACTAAAATGCCCAATCTTTCAATCTGAAAAACGCATTTTTGACAGAATTCCCCATTTGAAGGCCGCAATGCTTTCTGTTATTTTTCACCGGCGTGCCAACAATATGTAGAATTGGAATGATTATCATTTACAAAAGAGGTAAAGTATGGTATGCTGAATAGGATCATTTCCCTGTTTGACGAGGTGCATCATCGCCTCGTTATTTTTTTTGTTATTTCAGGGAATCATAAATGACAGCAGCTATAATGAAAAGAGGAACTACATGAACGAAACATCTTTTAAGGAACTAAACCTGCCCCGTGAAATCCAGCGGGCTATTGACGAGCTAGGATTTGAAACGGCGACGGAAATACAGGCCAATGCCATCCCATTAATCCGGGAAGGCCGTGACGTTATCGGCCGTTCCCAGACGGGCACGGGCAAAACGCTTGCGTTCGGCATCCCGGCGATTGAAATAATCGACCCGATGCTCCAGTCGCGCAGCGTACAGGTTTTAATCGTATGCCCCACAAGGGAGCTTGCGCTGCAGGCCGGAATCGAAATCAAAAAGCTTGCGAAATATAAAATTGGCGTGAGCACTGCGGAAATATACGGCGGCGCGCCGATGGAAGCGCAGATTCAAAAGCTCAGGCGCGCCAACATCGTCATTGGGACGCCCGGGCGCATCATGGACCACCTGCGGCGCAGGACGATGCGCCTGCACGACCTGAAAATGATTGTGCTCGACGAGGCAGATGAAATGCTGAGCATGGGCTTTAGGGAGGACATCGAGACGATTTTGCAGGACGCGCCTGAAGAACGGCAGACCATCCTGTTCTCCGCGACCATGCCGCCCGCCATTATGGCGCTGACGAAGGATTTCCAGCAGGACCCGCAGCTGGTAGCCGTCAACGTCAAGCAGGCAACGGTCGAAAATATAGAGCAGTCGTTCTACGAAATTCCAACAGGGCAGAAAATGGACGCGCTCGCGGCGCTTTTGCAGTACCATGATTCAAAGCGGACGATTATTTTTGCAAACACCAAAAAAATGGTGGATGAAATTGCAATTAAGCTGCGCCAGTCCGGGTTCAGCGTACAGGGAATCCACGGAGATATGAAGCAGTCGCAGCGCACACAGGTCATGGACGCGTTTAAAAGCGGACGGATTACGGCGCTGATTGCAACCGACGTCGCGGCAAGGGGCATCGATGTAAACGACGTCGATTTCGTCATCAATTACGACATCCCGCAAAACACGGAATATTATGTGCACCGAATCGGCAGGACGGGGCGCGCCGGAAAAACGGGCAGCGCCATCACCATGTGCTGCGGCGGCCGCCAGGTACAGACGCTTTTACAGCTTGCAAGGCTTTTAAAGGTGAGGATTGAGCGGCGCGACTTCCCGAACGCGCAGGCAATGCGTGAAATGCGCATGAAAACACAAATGCATAAAATCGAGGAAACCATCGCGCAGGGACGGTTTGACTATATGGAGCTTACCGAGGAGCTTGTAAAACGCGGCAACAGCGAGCAGCTTATTGCGGCGGCGGCGCTCCAGCTCTATTTCGGAATCCCGAAAAAAGAGGTGGAAATCAAGGCTGTCCAGAGGAAACGCCCAGCGCAGGCGAACGCCCCGGATATGTCCGGCGGCTACGGAAAAATTAAAATCAGCATTGGAAAAAGGCAGCATATCGCGCCAAAGCATATTGTCGCGGCAATTTCTGAAAGCTGCAGTTTAAACGGCAGGGACCTTGGCAAAATTGATATATACGACGAATACAGCGTCGTCGGCGTGCCAAAATCGTCGCTCGACCAGGTACTGGGAGAGCTGTGCGACCTTACCGTATGCGGCAAAAGCGTAACGGTAAGCGCCTACGGAGACGGCCGCAGGCCGGCGGGAAGGCGCCCGCAGCAGAAGCAGGGTTCAAAGCCGAATTACCAGGAACGCAGGCGGCGCAGTTATTAAACGGGCGGGGGGATAATCTCCCCGCTCTTTGTTTTTCTTCGATTTCAGCCGATGACTCGGGCGGTCGGGGCGCTTTTAATTGTCAAAAAAAACCTTACCAAAATTTCTGTATACCAATTCCAAGGATACATATAATAAGTATCGTGACGATCAGGTTTACAACGGATGGTTCCGTGATTATTATCCATATAATTTTGGAGGTTTACTTTAATATGAAAGCGACAGGAATAGTTAGAAGAATCGACGACCTGGGACGCGTCGTCATCCCAAAGGAAATCAGGCGTACTCTGCGTATCCGCGAAGGGGACCCGCTTGAGATTTATACAGACAGTGACGGAGAGGTCATTTTCAAAAAATATTCGCCCGTCGGCGAATTATCGAACTTTGCCGCTCAGTACGCGGAGGTTCTCGCAAAAATTTCGGGCCTGCCTACCCTTATCAGCGACCGCGACCACATCGTGGCGGCGGCGGGCGTGTCCAAAAGGGAATACCTTGAGCGGCGCATCACGCCAGTTATCGAGGAATTCATGGAGACGCGCCGCAGCTTTGCGGCACACGCGGGCGATATGGGCGACATCCAGCCGGTAGAGGGCATGGAGCGCGGCGCGGCAATTATGTACCCAATTATCGCCGCGGGCGACGTCACCGGCAGTGTTATCATGCTCTGCGGCGACAACAAGAGCGTCCCGAGCGAGGCGGAAATCAAGCTCACGCAGTCGGCGGCCGCGTTCCTCGGCAAGCAGATGGAAGAATAAGCAGTGCTTCAATGAAAAACCCGTTCCTTCCGGAACGGGTTTTGTTTTGTCTGTTTTTTATTGCCCGATACCAGAATAACCCGGCATAAGGCGGTGGGACTTCTCATAAAAAGTCCCGCAGGCCTGTATAAAATAGACGTTTTCTCAAATCCAGAAAACAGAGCGGCATAATCAGTAACAGCTAGGTTTTGTAAAGTTGGTCACCACAACGCGTTCTTTTCCAATTACCGCTCAATCATTTTCTCCATACCGCTGCCTGTATCCTTCTCCGTCATTGTCTGGAATCCAAGTTTTTGATAAAACTTCTCTTTTCCTTTGGATGATTTTAAATCAATACACACCTTCCAGCCCATCTGCATTGTACTTTTAATAAAGTTTTCCGAAAAACGGTACAGAAACGTCCCTATCATCTGCCCTTGAAATTCTTTATGCACAATAAACTCTTTCATAAACCAGTGCATACCATAGTCTCCAAGCCAGTTAATGGCCGCAACGGCTTCCCCTTTATGTCGGACTATAAAAGATTTTGTACTGTTTTCTATGGCAAGCCGCATCTGTTCCATCGAAGGTTCATTCCAACCGATGGAAAAAAATAAACCTGCAAGCTCTTCAGCACGCATATCCTGGCTTATTGTATAGTAGTCAATATCAAGCCCTTGCAATATACGAAGTTCCCGGATTCTTCTTTCTTCCAGACACTTGATGTACCCATCATAACCAGACAGGTTATTTTCTTTTCCATATCCTTGCGATACGTGATAATCAATTACAGCATCCAGCCAATCAGTTCCACGTTCATCAAGCACACTGTCAATTGCAGCTTTGACGTCTAATCCATCTATGTAAACAATAACCGGATTCAACGGTTTAATTACTTCCGTTATCTCTGCAATGTAGCCCTTTGAAGCTTCTTCATCCATGCCAAACCGCATCATCGTTTCACACATCGGATTCTGTATGTAAATACAGTTGAAAATATATATCGTATCTTTGTCAAAGCCCTCTGCAAAGGAGCGCCACTTATTAAGGATTTTCTTTCGCTCTGTTCCAAAATCCGGAAAATCATAGTCTGCGTAATCTGCCGGATGTTCCTGTACGCCTTCATCGGCACAAACGGCCTTTTTGCCCTTTTTCTGTAGTTCCTCAGCAATCATTGCCGCTGTTGTACTCTTTCCACTACCCGGAAGTCCTTCCACAATAATTAAATTTGTTTTCATAAATTCACCTATAAATCCCGATTTGCCGAGTAATCTGCCTGGGCGAACAAACACAAAAACCAACTTTATGCTGCTGTACATAACGCTGTTTGTTCGCCTGGATATCATTCGGGCACCATTTTACCCTTTGCAAAATTAGATTGCACACAGCAGAAATACTGATTTCACGGGCTTTTCCGGCTGAAAAAAGGATTCTATATTTTCTATTTTTTATTCTTCGGTTTAATCACGAGGACAATAATAACGGCAAGGCTCAAAACAAGCAGCACGGCTACCATAATCCAGGGAGTATTGTCGCCCGTCTGTGCGTCGCCCTTCCCCTGCTCTGGGCTGGAGGGCGACGGCAAAGAGGAAGCGCCCTGCGTCGGGGACAGGGTGGGCGCTTCTGTAGGCGCCTGTGTCGGCGGCGCTGTCTCCGGCTGAGTGGGCTCAGTCGGCTCCTGCCGGCCTGTAATATCCACAAGCCGGGCATTGTCGATGGAGCCTTCCACACCGACCGCCGCGATAAATTTCGTAAGAGCGTCGTCGCAGGTTGTGTATTCGCTCTGTACCTTCGCGTTTGCAAGCGCCGGGTAATCGGTGCTGTTCATAATAAAGTTATTCCCGGCTACGGTATACCGCTTTTCAACGTCAAGCGGTTTCCCGCCTACCGTTACGCCCTGTACCCTGCTCCCCAGCGGCTTTTCCGTGTCGTACTGTGCGCACAGGCCGCCCACCTGGAGGTAGCTGCCGTCGTTTTCAGGCCAGTCCTTCGATTCCCCTGAAAACGCAAGCGCGTTGCGCATACCCAGGTCGATGGAGCTTTCGAGAATATCCAGGATATCCTGTCCGCTTACCTGCTTTGTAACAATGATGTTGCCAAACGGCGCGACATTGACGACGTCCCGTTTGGTGATGTCTCCCGCCTCGATGGAAGAACGGATGCCGCCGCCGTTTTCAAACGCGATGTCCGCTCCCGTTTCATAGAGGTAGGTGTCTGTCACGACACGCCCGAGATTTGTTTCAAAAGCGCGGACGTGGTATTTCTCACCGTCGAGATTGACGGGCGTACTGCCGACCACCTCGTTCAATATTTCTGCCTGCCCGCCGTTTATCTCATCGACAAGCGCCTTAATTTCCGGATCCTCCGCCGTTTGCTGCGCGTCCTCAAAGGAAATCAATCCCGCCTCTTTAGAAACGAGTTTTTTGCCGCTTTTTGAATAGGTAAGCTGCACCTGGCCAATGTTGTGCATGTATTCCCCTGTTTCAACAATCAGGGTATCCCCGACCTGCTCGCTCATCTCCACATGCAGGTGGCCGCAGATTAGCAAATCAACGTCCTGGACCTGTTTTGCAAACGCCTCATGGTCGACCATATGCGACAGGCAGACAATCACGTCGCACTGCGGTTTCAGTTCGTCTACTATCCTGTTAGCATATTCGTATATATCGGTATATTTAATCCCCTGCATCAGCGCAGGGTTGGTAGAGCTGTAAACCATCGGGTCGATTACGCCGAACACACCGACCTTCACACCGTCGACGTCCTTAACCATATAGTCCGTATTGAAGAATTTTTCATTGCTGTTTTTTACCACGTTGCCAGCCATTACAGGAATACCGGCAATCTGCTCAAGCTTTAAAAGCTGCTCCTGCCCATAGTTCCAATCGTGGTTGCCGGGCGTCATCGCGTCGTAACCGACGGCGTTTACAAGCCTTGCAATGCTCTCGCCGTTTTCAACGGTAGCGAATGCCTGCCCATGGAACAAATCGCCCGCGTCCAAAACAAGGTCCGCACCGATATTGTTTAGTATCGTTTTCATCTTTGGAAAGCCTATCGTCCTGTTATATTCGTCGTAGCTGTTGCGCGCGTGGATATCGTTGGTATGCGCGATGGTTATGACAACGTCATCCAAAGGCTCTGCCGCGCTGATACCGAACGGCATGCAGGTTAGCGCAAGGCAAAGCACGATTGACCAAAGTTTTTTCATGGTTCCTCTCCCTTTTCTTTACCTGTATTTTGGGTCGTTGATGTTATGATACCAGATTCCAGCCTTTTTTTCAATTGCCAGGAAAATGAAGCCAGATAGCCGCTGCGGCTTTTTTATGTACAAGCCGCAGAAAAAGAATTAGAAAAACCCGCCCGTTTTTTTGTAACCAAAAAACGCAAGCAGCAATATACTATAATGTAACGCTTGAAAGGAGGAAAACAACGCTATGTGTAATGGTTTATTCGGCGGCGGCAATAGCTGCACTTGGGTAATTCTTCTTATTATCATCCTCGTTTGCTGCTGTGGCAACAACGATGATGGCTGCGGTTGCGGCTGCAACAACAATGGCTGTGGCTGTGGTTGCTAATTAGCAATTCTTTCTAAGCGGAGCGGGCGCCTAAAAAGCGCCCGTTTCTTTTTTGCTTTTGGCAGGAATATTTTAGGTTATAAAATAAAATCTCAATATTCCCTGAAATAGCAGGAAACAATAAAATCGGAATTATTTAAATTCTCCGCTTTTCTAACCAAGAGATTTGGAAGACAGAGGACCTGCATATTTTTTTCGTCAAAAACTTTATAAAAAACTGTTGACAAGATATCTGTGAAGTGGTATATTATTTTAGCGTCAAGTGCAAACATGCTGGTGTAGCTCAGTTGGTAGAGCAGCTGATTTGTAATCAGCAGGTCGGGGGTTCAAGTCCGTCCACCAGCTCCACGATTTTCTGCACAAAGCGTATAAGGACGGGCTTGAAGCCTAAGAGGGTTTGAGCGTCAGAAAATGCCGCTGGGCGGCATTTTTAGCGAAAAGCGGCGAGGCCGGTACTGAAAGGCGCAGCCTTTGGGTGGCTGAGCTGAAAAGCGCAGGCGAAAGCTGCGTTTTTGTCCGTCCGCTAGCTCCACGATTTTCTCTATCGGTTGTTAAAAACGCCTGAATTCAGGCTTTATATGGGAGAATTCCCGAGTGGCCAAAGGGGGCAGACTGTAAATCTGTTGTCAGTGACTTCGGTGGTTCGAATCCACCTTCTCCCACCAGATTATGTGCCTGATTTTACTGTCAGGCACATTTTTCTTAGTATTCATGCGGGTTTGCGGGCTTTTTTCCGTTTCAAAAAAGGAT